>Ga0065711_1000815_pt1 | contig 82812 bp, 47 predicted proteins | sample Hoacrofraction12_FD_59098 | JGI IMG/M metagenome (GOLD analysis project Ga0065711, IMG submission 59098) | Hoatzin crop microbial communities from Cojedes, Venezuela - Epithelial fraction 12 v2 (version 2) | ecosystem: Host-associated > Birds > Digestive system > Esophagus > Crop | place...
TTGTTTGCTTTAAGAAGTTCTTGAAAGGGTTTCTGTGGTGAGCATGAAGCACAAGTTAAAGCACATTAAATGGTGTGTGGATGCTGACATTCAGGAGAAAAACAGCTTTAAACGCGGGAGGGTGGCTGCGCTCTCTGGTGGGAGCGTTCCTGCTGGGGTTTAATGTACTGCGACACCTACGCCTTGACAGCGCGCCATTAGTTGGTTTGCCTCAGCTTCCCTGAATGTCCTTATGCTGATGTGGCCTTTGGTCCTGCTCTAGATGCTGCCCGCAGACTCGCAGCCCCATCTTTCCATGGGCAGAGCTTACTCCACAGGTATACCACCGTGTCCCCCTTGCATGTCAGTCATTTAATTAACCTTTCAAATTGTCTCTTCAGTCCCAGTTAGAAAGGGCAAAGTCCCATGGCCTGTTTTAATATTGAAAATGAGAAACCGATGTTCATCACTGACGCTTCATTTCCTGTAGAATGAGGTGCCTCAGAGCCCTTTTATCTGCTGGACCTGATGCGCATGATGATGTCTCTGGTACGTTAACACACGTTTTTCAGCAGTACTGTTCCTAGTTTAGGCTGATTAGGTTAAAAGAAGATCATCCAGAATGTGATGATGATTCAACATTTACGGTTTTTATCCGTCGCAAGCAAAGTATATTCTCAGCAGGATATTTGGGGGTAGAGAGGGATGGTGAAAATGCTCTACTCGGTTGTATTTCTAATAGGTTTAGTAATGCTCAGTAGAAATGGTATCTTCCGTTTTCGTGGTACAGACATTTATAACAGAGTACTCTGTGCTATAAAGGCAATTAATTGCCTGTCTGATGTGCTTACTGTACATCAAAATCTGCTGTTTAATTGTGAGTATGAAACTGTGACTGCACAAAGGATCAATTTGTGATTTCCTAAGATATTTAATGAAAAAATGTGGTATGAATAGGAAAATAAGCCTGCAGTCAAGTTGAGCATTTTATTTCCTATTTTAAAGTAATTGTCAAAGTTATGAAAATATTTATGCAGAAACTAGTGTTTTAGTTGTCTGATTGCATAAAAAATGTGAGCCTGTAGAATTTGATAGTAGAGAATGAGGGTTTTTTTCCCCCTAAGAGATCCAGCAGCTTTAGACACATTTTCCAATTAATCCAATAGGAAACATGAGATACTGACACTAGCTCAAAACAGGCATCTAATTAGGAGTCCGTTGGGAACCTAAATTCTTTAGGTAGTCCATAAAGTTTCCGGAGGACTCTTGAGTCATTGTTCAGAGCCTGCTGTATTGAAGTGGAAGCTTGGGTTCCTGTCTGTGCCTCTAAATCTCACGCCCTGTAAAAAGGTGTGAAAGGTCTCGTGTGTCTAAAGCCACCTCTTGAGACTTTGTGTCCATATGGAAATATAATGATTAATAATAGCATTTTTTCTGATGGTTGAAGATAAAATAAACATTATTCTAGACCATTATCGTTAAATCTGAAAAAAGTCTATTTTGTTAAACTGAAGGCTACGTTATAACGGGAGAACTAAGTTGCTGCTAGGTTTGAGGATAGACCAGTTTCAAAATTATTAATTATTAGTAAACGTGAAGGGAGAAAATTTTATTTGTAACTGCTTTATGATCTAATTTGGAAGGAGGGTGAAATTCTTTGTTCTTTTTAATTGTACTGATACGACTCAAAAGTTGTTTATAGAAATCTGTGGACAATTAGCAAACGCAGAAGATGATCGTGATAGAATTGGTTTGACCGAGAGCGGCATGAGACAGCTGTGGAGTAAACTGTCTGAAGGTACTGAAAAGCGCTCAGCGATATTCATGACTATCTAGAAAAGAAAATGTATACATTTATCCAATTAAAGCTCCAGAAATAAATAAGCACTTTAGGCAGGATCTCATTGTCCAGTTGGAGTTTGGCCAAGACGCTAGGAGTTGACAGCCCTTGAGTTAGAGGTGTCGCAGGGAATTAGTAGCAGAGTGTGAGAAGCTCAGGTCTGCGGCTCAGGTGTGGGCTGTTGGGCGGTGCTGGCAGGGCCCACCACCACGAACTTCTCCTTTATCCTTGTCCTTCATCAGTGGACCCTGAAAGAGCATGAAACAGAATTAAAGTAATCTTGAATTACATTATTTTAAGTGCCGCTGATGACACCATTTGAGACGAGATGAAATAGTATCTGATTTTTGTGGTTAATATTGTCCTTTTAATTCCTCTTGCATCAAAGCCTGTTTCTAGGTAAAATAGCTCTTGAGGAGGGTGGTGCTGCATTATGGGGTAACACGGAGTTTTGGATTCTTCATCTTCAAATCTTTAAGGAGGTTTTGGTTTTTTTGACCTTCTATGTAGAGGCAAACTCTGCAGTAGAATGTCCTGTTTTTAAGAAGTAATAGCTGATATCTATGCTAATACTACCATGTTCAGAAATGTTTTTTTTTCACAGACTGTTTCTCTGCAGTTATAGCTGTCTCCCAAAGAGCAGCTCAATTACAGAGAATAAACTGGCAAGATTCATTTTTAATGTGCTAACTTTGGCAAGAGTTTTATTCTTTAGCAATTCTTTAGCAGTGAAGTGAGCACCTGTGGACTCAGGGGGTGCATGTCTCAGCAACACGACTTCAAAATTTGCTTCCTCCCTGAAAAATGGGGGAACCAGTTTAATTCTAAGGATCAGAGTTCTTTTGAGATTTTATGATTTTTTGCGCTTTTTTTTTTCCCCTTTTGCTGTTGGCTTTGGGTGATGTGCACAGGTGGGCACTTCTTGGGTCCGCTTCTGAATTGCAGCATCGATACTGATCAGAAGTGCCGCGGGAGAGTTTAGGTGCCACGGTCACCAAGTTTCATTCAGACTTCTCTGAATAGTCGTGCGGATTCCAAATGAGTTGGCGTATCCTTCCCGAGCATTTTTGCTTGGCAGCTGATGATGGCTTGATTGTCACTATGAGCATTTGATTGCTTGCCTTGCTCTTCCTGATTCCGTGTTTCTATATGCTACTGGTTGGACTGGGAGGAACCCTGAATACATTCCTGTGTGTATTCCTCATATTTGAAGTAGGTGTGCTCCAGGAACCAGGGTTCCAAAGGTCCCAGTGAGGCACTGGCAGCGCTAGACGCGGTTCTGATAATCCCCGTCAACCCAGGCACTTACTGCTTTGAACCCCAAGCTGTGTGGCTCTGCCCATGGTCTCCCAAGCCTCATTTGGCATTAATCTCTGATAGATGGGAATGAAGTCTTGTACTGTTGTATCCATCTGATAGTCTCAAAGACAGGCTTTTATGCGTCTGTGCGTGTAATGAAGCAAAGTGGTATATAGCAGAGACTTTATAAAGGTTGTCTAGACAGGATGATCTTTGATCTTTATCCATAGAGATAAGTTCCTTTTCACCAATTAATAAAAATATAAACACTGTGTTTTGCTTAAGCAGTACCTATGAGTAATGCCATTCTCATAGTTGCTTGCTTGACTGTTAAGGTGATGTTGGGGACAGTGAAGAAGACTGAGGTAAGTACCGATGGAGAATTAGCTGGTTGACCTTAATAACTGAGTGTTTCGCATTTGGGCGGGAACAGGCATTTGCAGCTCTTTTAGGAGAAACAGGTAAATTAGATTTTTTTGAAGAGATTCATCTGTGTCAATACTTACATCCTACAAGATTTTCTGTTGTAGTGGAGGCTAATTCTTTCCACACCCAGTTCTGGAAGCTCTACCTGGTCTTCCCAGCCACCTGGGCGGCTGCGGTTTCCCTTGGCGTTAGGAAGTGGGCTCTCAAACCTCCACCAGCCGACATGAAAAGCAGAGTGCATCCATTCTGTCACACCGCAGGCACGGGGCATTTCTGGATGTGTTGCAAAGCATGGCTATGATTAAGGGCCATACGCCACGGGGATGGTGTCGGGGCTAATTCGAGGTCCTCACAACGGTCTTTAGGGAACCAATTTCTGCAGCTGCCAGACCACACGAAGTTACTCCAAAATGGACCCTAGCCACTGGCTGGCCTTAAGGGAGCAGCTGCTTTTTCTCCACTCTTCATCTGTCTCTCTGATTTACTAATGAGCTGCTGCAATACTGTACTGTGCTTCGTTCCACTCACACAAGAGAGCAACCAGCGTGCGGTGAGCGAGCTGATGAATGGTGGGGCTCGTCCTTTCTCTTCCCTCGCCGTGCATCACTGCTGTGCCCTTCGTCACCTCGTCCTGTGCGACATGGAACAACTGCCCAGCAAACCTGTCCATCACGAAGGGGAGCCGTCATTCAGTTCCCCTCCGACTGATCAATACAGGCCAACACTGCTGGCTTTGGAAGGAGCAGGAAAATGAGCCTCTTCTTTTTTTCCTCTGAAGAAAAACTGTTAAATACTTAAATGCAGGCTGTTTTTTTTCATCTCCCTGTGAAATGCCTCAGGGCAAGGTAGCAGTAATTGTATGTTACGTTGCCCTGCTATTCAGAGTCCCGCTATAATTTGGCTCGGTTTTGTAGCATGTATCTCGGGGGGATCAACTGGAGTAGCTATTGCGAAATGTCGGTGTGGCGTTACAGAGGGATCCGTTACGTGTGCGCGTTCATCGGGAGGATGTCTTCCAGGGTCTAGTGGTAAAGACTGCTGTGGGGTTTGTGACTGACAGGTGATGTTTTCCCTTTTTGCCTTTTTTTTTTTTTTTATGGGAGGTTGAAAAATTATATTTCTTTTTAGGCAAAAAGGAATTTTTTTTTTTTGTAGGTTAGGTAGAAGATTGTGGTCTTGTAACTGTCAAGTAGTTTATTGTTCTCTGGAGGAGTACACAGTGCATGGCACTGATACTCAAGGATGCTGCAGTTTTTCACTCATCCCTCCTATCCCTGTTTCTCTTCCTAATTCTGGTCAACCTGACCCACTTCTGACCAGAAGTCTTTATCTGATTCAGGGACAAATTAATCAGGCATTACATGTAAAATGTCAGTTCTTACAAAGTAATGAAATGCTCCTGAGCTCACGTATGGTCTTTCTCAGAAGACGAAAGTGCATCGCTGCTCAAATGGGGGCCCCTTTTTGAGACTTTGACCTGTTTTGGTACAGGTTGTCCTTTGGGGACTGAAGATCTTTCAGGACAGACACAAATCCCAAGTACTTTTTTCTTAATGGTTGCCAAGCCTTATCATTACAAAACACAAATTTAAGGAGTTAGAACAAAATTGGTTTAAGATCTGTTCGTTTTCCCTGAAGTTGCTGCAGGTTCAGAGAATGGGTTAGTTTGTGCTTTGCTTCCTAGCAGGAACATATCTTCAATATAATCCAATCATCTCTGTATTTCCTCATGATTTGAATTGTGCTCCACAACATTTCAGACATGGGAGCAGTTAATGTGGATCATTCCTCTTGACCCTGACTGCGTTTGTTCCCATCAATTCATTTCATTTGAGAAGATGATTCCCTTTTGGCTGAGAATGAGGTGCCCCGGTGCTTTTATCACATATTTCAGCTGCCAGAACACCTTTATAGCTGCGTCACGCTGTTCTGTACTTCTTGTCTGAGCTGGGTGCTTTAATGGAGGGAGAGCTTGAAAAATACAGGGTACAAACAGTGGCTTTAGATGTTACTCCCATCAGTAGGAGTTATTCTCCTCATATTCTGCTCTCCTGGCCTATTTTATCCCAGCAGCCAGAAGCAGTCTGACTTTCTTAACATGCATCATCCAATTCATTGCAGTTGTTAAGAAAGAGATTGTGTGTTTCAAGTCGTACAGGCAGCAACATTGCCTCGAAGCTCCCTTTCAGCAAAAATAAGAAACTGTGAATATGGGATGCATTAAAAATTTAAAATGCAACTAGTATTTTCCATATTGTACATACATAAAGGAGTAATATGAGCCTTTGCTAGGGGATTGTGTCTTTCATACGCAACTGATCTGTGTGTGTCCGCACTCCAAAAGCTTTCCCCTCCTTGCCTGTTAAACTTCCCTTACTGCTTTAGCAATCCACCCCAAACTGCACGCTCCTGTCATCTCGTGGGTAATCTTGGATGCTGCATGCAAATCCTTACGCAAGTTTTCAGTCTGACGAGCTGGAGTTAGACCAGGCGTATTTCAGAGAGGTGTTCAGCACCATTTCTGTTGCTGTTGGACTGTAAACTCAGCTCACATATTTATCGCTGGTGTCTTCAGACCAAGTCCGCTGTGCTCCACACCGCTTCTTTCCCTGATGGGGTTTGTCTCAATAAAACTTCACGCATAGCAGCTTCTCTGCTGGACAAGGATGTGTTTGTTTTTTCGCTTCTGACTCTGTGGTCAAGCTCTGTTGAAGAAGAAAAAGCTTGAATGTGGCACCTGAGTACTTTCTGTAAAAATGTAAAGATGGGGCAAGATATTTATCAGGAATAGAATTTTTCTGCGAAACACAACAGCTTGCACTTACTTTTGACACTGTTACCCTTTCACCGTTACTCTCCTCTGACATCCTCAGTAATTTTGTCAGGGAGCTAAAACAGTGAAGACCATGTTGGCCATCCTTCAGTGAATGATTGGAAGTCCATTCAGAGCAAAGAAAACACCAAATCCACTCTGCCTTTTTTTTTTTGTTTCTTTCATTGTAACGCAGAGTAGTTTGTTTGGGCTTTCTTGGATAGGGAGACACAGATGCTGGAGCTAATTCTGTGCAGTGTGGTAGGGCCATGAAACATCATGGCCTGTGGTGTTGGGTTGCTGGAGCAGAGAGCCCTTCTGCTGACCTCCGTGGCTCGCTGTCCCCAGCCTGGGCAGGATTCCTGTGCAGCGAGGGGGAGCTTAGTCTGGCGAGGAGATAGGAAGAGGGTAAACTTCTGGGGGTAGAACAAGGGAGGAGACAAGTACCAAGGTCAACCGAAGCATTAAAATGAATTAAACAAAAGAGAACCATTTTTTACATTTGCAAATTTTCAGCGGATTCCAGGCTCAGCTTTCTCTAACTACGTGTTTCCTCGCTCTGCGGAGCGTACGAGGCTGCTCCCATGGGACCGAAGGGCTGCTCCTAATGAATTACAGGCCTGCTAGGCCTCCTAGTTGCTGTTTAATTTGTTTTTCTTGTATAAAGGTGAATTTCCTTTGGTTTTGTACAGTGGGTGGAATGAATTTTTTTTCGCTGCACACAGAGCGCTATTTTATAGACTCTCTAAGAGGACTGGAGTATCAAAGCTTGGGATAAATCTTGCATTTGAATTTTTGTGGCTTCTTCACAAATGTATCATTACTCATTTTCACCTTTACGGGTGTTGCTTTCGGTATGAAATGCAGAATAACCAGCTGCTAAGTGAGTTTCAAATGGAGCTTTTCATTTTCTTCTGAGGAAATAGCACAAGCTGTGGTGGTAATAGATCATCTGCATAGGAGGCAAATCTATATTTTTGTGAGTGTAGTATTTTGATGGCAAATGTCAAAATTATATAAAAATAAGAATGCATATTGCAGATAATTAGTTCTGAGTTTTTTTGTTTTGGTTTTTTTTGATTGCACTGAACTCTGTCGAAGTTCTACAAGGGCAGAGATGAAGAGAAGCTGGCTGCATGTTGTCTGCTGGAGTTTCACCCAAATGGGTACAAACTAGTTGTCCAAGTTCACAGGATTTATCAAGAGGGTAGATGTAGAACAGAGAAAATCGGAACCAGTTTTTGAAAGCAAATGTGCGCAACTCCAACTGGCTTCAGCGTCAGGGTGGATTGTCCTGGGCATCCAGCAACTCGCGGAGCCAAGGTGGGAACAGGCTTTTTGCAGCTTCTCCCACTGACCGGGCTGTGAACCTGTCCTGCCGCTCCTGCGCCCTGCCTGCGCCCAGTCAGCCAGCCCCGGCGTGCTCTGAATTCCCTTTGGTTTGGTTTGTTTTCACGGGGGGGCAGAGTGGGGACAGCGGTGGTGAAGCTCCTGTGGCGCGGTGTGAGAACCAGTGAATATGCGGGTGGGTCTGGAGGCGGCTGGCTGGGGCTGTTGGGGCTGGCAGCGAGTGGAGGGCTGTCGGGTGAAGAGAATAAAGGCTGAAACATCCTTGTTACAAGCATGGCAAAATTCGAAAAGTTGCTTGGATGCAGAACTGAAACAAATATTCTCTAGGCGATGCCATTTCATGCGTGTGCCCCTGTATAATTTGTTCATTGTAATGTTTTTTATTTGCCAAATAATGAAAAATATTATTGCCTAAGTTGAAAATGAAAATTAAATTTCTGATAGGATATACTGGAGTAATAAAGTAAAAGAACATAAAAAGGATTCTTCCATGATAATTAAAAATTATAAAGTCATTACTTAAACTTGCTTTCTGAATTACAGAGAGAATTAAACTGCTTGTTTCAGAGCAGAATCCTTGTAGCGTTCCTTCATTAAAATTCTACATTGTCAAAACAGATAAAAATGCATATACAGTGACTAATTTCGTTCAAACCTTGCCTCTGCTTTGGGCCTTATCTCTCTTCACAACAAAGCTCACCTTGAAGGGGCTGAAGTAATGATATATATTTGCTGAGCTGGAAAAAGAAAGAAAGAAAGAAAGAAGCATCTACTTTTTGCAATCTGTGTGCTTTCCCCTCCAGATACTGAGAAGGAAAAGACCTGTGGGGTACTAAAGCTCTCATGTACCATAAAGTGGTATTATAATGAAAAGTGTTACTTTTTATGGCATCTCTGCAGTATTAGGGAAAGGCATTTTTCTATAAATGTTAATCTTTAATCTTTATAAATTGCACTCTGTAAGACTAGAAGTTTTGTAAAGCGTTTGTCCCGAAGGCTTAGAAGGATAAAAATAGTATTGCAGACTTTCCCTTTTTTTTAAAAAAAAAAAAAAAATACACGACACCTTAGACATATTAGCTTGTTTGGTGGAGAAATACATGAGTGATGGAGTGATGTAAGCCATTAGGCTTCCCTTCCAGGTAGCCCTTAAGCTGATGTTCAACTTCCCATATCTGTTTAAGTCCAGTTGAGTCACTGGGACTTAAGTCTGTGTTAAAATTCTGTCTGGAATAGGGGGATTAGTGAATGGAAGCCGCAAATGCTGAGCTCCTCTCCCAGATTTCTGCCAGCTCTAATGACAAGATGCTCTGGGCGTATGAAACGGCCACGCTGACTGGTGTTGCAGGGAAGCCCTTTCCAGGCGATAGCAAAAACAGATTTGGCAGATAATTAAAACTGGTTTATACATTTCCTCCTACGAGATTCTTCCCCATTCTTCTTTACAGATAATTTTCCTTTGTTTTATGCTCTACCTCCTTATGGTCAGCCTTTGCTCCAGGCGCTGGTTCTGAACGTGCTGATCTTCATTGCTGGGACAAGGCTTCCAGAGGTGGAGCTGGCGATCTAAAATGACTGCGTTGGGTTGCACGCTGAACCTGAATCTTAATATTTCAGTCCTACTTTGATATTGCCTTGCCTAGTGTGTATGGATTTGTAAAAGTTTGGATCTGGGACTGGCTTTACCAGCTGGTGAAGAAGGGATTGATTAAACCTATATTGGGAATATTAATAAATCACTGCTGAAAGCTGTGATAAGTATCAGCAATTTCCAGTTTTGTTGAACTTTCTAAAATTAGATAGCCATTCTAAAAAACATGCATTAACAGTGTATTAAAACTTGATGTCTGTTTATCAATGAAACCTTAGTATAATAAATGATTTATGATGTGTAATTATAATGTATAATGAAAGTTTGTCCAATGCAATTTCGTCATTTAAAAAGCAAAACTTTCCCAGAAGTTTTAGCTCTGTCTAATGTGGTGTTTTTTTTATTGTTCTCTAGGTAAGTGTCTCCATTCTGAAACTGCAGGGAAGTTCTCCGAGTGCTGACAAGCTGGGTACCTGTTGAGCAAGTAAAGCTTCTCTGCCCTTCAATTTTGATAAAATCAGCTGCAGAATGGCAGTGCTTTTTAAGTTTACAAGAAAGTTTTCATCTCTTTGTAATTTTCATGCATGCCTAACGAGTGTTGGGCTCTCGAAGGAGGAGCTAGACTCGTGTACAAAATAAATTTTTAATTTCAATTCAGGTTTGAGGCTGACTATAGGTAAAGACTGAACGGAGTAAAAGTGAGAATCACCTCCCGGCACGAAGTCCCCTGCTGCAATGTCTGGAGTTTTTAAATTTTTTTTTCTTTTTTTTAGTTGAGATGCTAGCTTATACAGTTGTGAAGATTACTTCAAAGTCACGTTAACTGTTAAATTGTGTGTGAATGTGCAGACAGGCTGAAACAATCCAATGCATGTTCATCTCAATGGATCCTTGACGATGCCACAAAAATATTATGGTGTACATATCTATAATTTTAACCTTCGCTGTTTTTTCAGCCATGGAGGGAGGATTAAGGGCTGACAGACTATTTTTCTTGTACGTAGTTTGGTTTGCAAAGCACTTTATTTTGGTGTTAGCAGCAACAGCGGTTGGTTTTTGAACGGTGCACCAGAAGAGCACGTCTCCATTCCCCTGAAATTGGGCCCTCCCAGTAAGTCATGAGCTGACAGTGGCTGGGTTAGCGAGGGGGAAGAGGTATCCTGCTGCAGTGCTCTTGTATTTTTTGATACTGGAATTGCTCCAAATCTGGGAATTCTTCCTTTTCCCCTGAGATGAAGGTTTTTACTGCATCCATGTCTCAAAGGCTTAAAGATCTGGTGCTCTGGTTTCACTCCTGACCCCACATCTCTGAGGTTTCAGAGCAAATCCAGTTGCACTGTGTTATTTTTGGGCTTAATTTGAGTGGCTGAACTGCATCTTGCTTCAGTATTGAAATAATGAGGATGTGCAGCGGGAGGAAGGAATAGAAGAGGTTTTTGTTTTGTTTTTTTACATAAGGTTAAGAGGTAAATGCACTTGTTCTCTGCAGATGTAAATTGTAATTGTGGCTTTACGGTGTATGTATTAGAATAATGACCTGAATTGATACTACAAATATAATTACATTGATTCTGTACTGATGGCTATAAACAGTGACATTTCCCTTGATCTCTGAACAGAGTTAGTTATAAAACACATGCTCCACTTTTATATTCACACATTGCATTCTCATCACTTTTGTCTCCTACTCCCCAAGGGCTTGATTTAGAAGAAGTGTCTGATTTAATGGAAAAAATGATGAAACAACACAGCAGTTCAGAGCGTTTCTAATGTAAAAAAAGGTGTTTCTTTTTGATTACGTTCCTCAGACTTCATTGCTTATATTTTAATATTTTGTTTAAGAAAAATATGATGCCAAGCTATTTTCACTTTGTAAATATTTTTAAAACGGGTATCTGCTTTCATTGATCTTGGAAATGACTATTTCTGAAGTAAGAGCTATTGCGCTGATCTGATTTAACAAATCGTGCTCCAAACTTCCCGTCAGGTTACCAGACTGGAAAGAGCTTTTATTTGAAAGGGAAGAAATTAGACATGGGAACCTCGGACGCTGTGGTTTTTACTGGTGGGAAATGTGTATGTCGTAAAAATAAGAACTAAACATTAGGAAAATCGGTCAGTATTACTGCTTCGAACAAAGCCTCCTGGCTTCATTTCACAGATTCTGCAGAAAACCCTCCAATTTCTGCCTTAGTTTCCTCCAGGTAGATACCAAGAAAAAAACGCTCACATATAAGCATTTAAGAAAATTTAGATTTTGTTCAAGCATATTGTTCCTTTGAAATTGCTTCTGTTGACTTTTCTTGTTCCTTCGTCTGTGCTGCAGAGTTGTGGTTGTATCTCTGGAAACGATTTCTCTCCAACATCCTGAGAGTCATCATCCTGAGGATATTGTGAAGTGAGACCAAAGGAATTGTAAATGAGATTGCTAAATATGCTGTCAGTGCGAAGATTATAAGTGTGATTGTTCTGGCAGTATGCTGTGATCAAGCCACCATGTTGCTTATCTTTATTTAGAGAGGAGTTTTTCTGGAATCTTATTTTAGTAGGCTACAAAAGGAATGATTATGATGTCTTGTTTAAGGAGACAAATGCCTCTGCTTAAACGCAGAACAGTTTTGTGTATTGCTCTTGAAGCACTAACTCAAGATAGTTCTCAGAACCACCAGGTAATGGCCTCATATTAAAGTATTTTTAACATCTCCCCTTTGCAAGAGGTGCCTGTTCACCTTTTGAGAAGCAGAGCTGGTAAAGCTGATGTTTGTGAGGTTTCTGTGTAATCTGGTTTATGCATAAAGAAGTAAAAAATAATGAAAGGGTTTTTTCCCCCCACAAAATCTGGAATAGCATTTTCCAGTGTCTCTCATTAGGAGATTGCAGAGTAAAGCAGAGCTGTCTTGATTATAATAACCATCTTTCAGATAATGCAGCACTACATTAGCACTTTACAGTTGTTTTGTAAGTAGATTTGCTTTATTTTCAATTCCTAGCAGAAGCCAAATGAAAGTGGCTTACACTTTTGACCATAATGAAGAAATTCCACCCAGTCTTCGGTCTGTATTTCAGCTGCTGCCTTTGGAAAGTGTCAGCTAGTTTGGGGGCAGGTGGTATTGGTAAGCGACACTGTCAGCGAGAGCCTGGGAGGACCCCTCGCCTCTGGGAAGATGGACATCTCTGTTCTTAGCAAGCTGGGTCGTATCTTGGGCTGGGAAGTTTACTAACGTTTTGGTTCCTGTGTGTTAGTGCAGAGGAGCACTGTGTGCTCTTCAGGCACAGATGCTCTCTGAAATCTTTCATTGCTGTTTATCTGGGACACACGTCCTGCCCTAGTCACTACTTCTGCGGTTTTGGAAACGGTTGAGGAGCAATTTGGGATTTCTGTGGTTTTCCGAGTGTACTTGTAGAACTGTTCAAAGCAGTGATTGCTCCTTCTTTGGAGATTTGGGAATGTGACCGACTGGTGTGCCTTCACTCCGCTTGTTTTAGTTTCGGGCCCTCCTGCTGGTAATGGTGCCCATGATTCAAGGCACTGCCAGGGCTTGGCTCTGCGTGATTTGACAGCGTCGGTTCTGTAACTCCCTGTGTGTGAACGCGATGAGTTTCTCTCTGGCCTGATCCACACAGGACATGTTACAGCCCCTAGAAATAGAAATGAGTCTCTCCAGCTCAGACTCCAGTGGCCCATTTTTGTAGTTTGGAGATGCCCCGTGCAAGCATTGCACGTGGACTGTGGGGGCAGACAGCAGGCTGGCGTGATGATACACGAGGTCTTGTAACTACATTTCCAGTTGAAGTATAGTAGAAATCAGCCACAACTAAATGCTCTTCAGTCCTGGCTGAACCTCAGAGGAGCCAACAAGCACAATGGAGTTCACCTGGCTCCTCACCTGGACAGAAAGAAAAATCACGTCTAGGTGGGCGCAGTGCATGCTGATGAGCATCAGTTCAGGTGTCGGGGTGGAGGTGGATGGACCGCTGTTGTGTGAGTAACCCCAGCACTTTTGTCCTCAGAGACTTTGCAGGCACCACCTTGCCTTGGTATTTATCCTGCCTAATAGTCAGTGTCCTGGTTTTGCTCTTTTACAGCACATGCTATGGGAAATACCATTAAGAAAGTGAAAGCAGTTGGAAGGTAACGGGTGCATGTATATTCACTTATTAACTTAGATGAAGAGAGGTCAGCATGTTTCAGTATGAAGTCCTTAAATCAGGAGGAAAAATGCATAGTATGGTTTCTGTTTCAGATATAACACTGGCTGTCTTGCTCTGCGGTATAGGAAAATGCTGCTGTTATTTTAAATACCTGGGGCAGTTATCACTGGGGTTTTAATATTGCCTACGATATTACTTTACTGTGATTAGTTTAGTGATATATTCCATAACCTCTGGGCTATTCCTTTGAAATGTATTTCCATTTTAAAAGTATAATACTATGACCATACTAAGAGGAAAATTACCAAGTTCAGAAGTCATTGATGCTGAATATCTTAAATGGCACATAGAACACTACGCTGTCACGTTTTGCAGAATGTGCTTTAAACATGCATCTCTCCATAAATGAATAGACGCTGTTGTTTTCCATATCATGTAAAAAGATTGCCCTCACGTTTGTGTCAATTCAGAGGAGCTTCTATATAGGTAGAGCTATTTGAATTAGCTGATCAGGAAGCACTAGGAGTGTACTTGGGTATTTAAAGTGTTGCATCTGTGTAAATCGTGTGTCAAATACACTTTTCGGTCACACTGGTATTTGCAAGGTTAGGGAGTTGGTTTATCTGGTGGAAATACTCAGCCCTTTCAGCATGCATGGAATACATTTTTCAGTAAATTGTTCTACACAAATACCTGCATTAAAGGATATTAGAAAGGCTGCTAAACAGAGCACACAAACCTTAAGAAATCCTTAAATTAAGATTGTCTCTGCAACCTTTATTTGCATCTTATGTGCATGTGCATTACAATAAAGCCTTTCTGTGGTCTCATGCTGTTTTTGCACAGGACCCTGGCCTCATTCAGTGCACAGAAAGTAGGATGCTCAGTTAATGAGAGGCTATTCAGTATTTTGTTTTCCTTTCATTAATCAATGTGTCCCCTATGCCTTATTTCTGTTCGTAATTCAAACCATGTTCTGAAGACAGAATTATTAATTTCCTTTTGGGCTTCTCTGTAGTGCTGATCATTTTAGTATTTGACTGGTTCATAAGCGCTTGGGAGTTTCTTTACGTGAATTAAAACTCCTTGTGAGGTAAGGGATTTCCAATTTTTCCCACATTGTAGGATTGCATTGACCAACAAGAGATTAAGGTCAAAACTACCCATTAATTTGAGGTGTCCAACCTGAGATGCCTTGGACCTGTTTTTTTTTCAGCCTACTTAGCAGTGTACAGCACTTTACACAACCAAATTGCAGCTCCCACTGAGTCCATTTGCAGCTGTGAATATTTAGCCCCTGCACTTAAGGTAATGAAATCACAGAGAGCAGTGGAAAGATTGCGTTCCTCCATACAGGCAGGCACTGATGAAGGTGAGGAAGGACTGCCTTGGTAGGGGCCTCTTAATTAGGTGTGTGCTGGAGACCATTTCGTTGGACTCTAGTCTTTAACCGCCAGCTCCTGGCCCATTCCATCCTTTCTGCATCTCCCCCCCTGTGCCTGTGAATCTCCATTCCCTCCTCCAGCCTCTGCCCCTCACCGCAGTCATGTCCTCCCCACCTCTGACACCCCTTTAGCCTTTCTTTGCCTGACTCCTTGCCTTGCCCTGACCCATGCCATCTTGCATGTACAGTCACCCGTGTTCTCCCCTGGAGCCCTGACCTGCTATGTATGAAATATTGAACGGTTGAGTAAGTTTTTTGCTTGTTGCGGGCAGACTGAGATACCAGTTTTCACGGGACCAGAAAAAAGGGTATAGCTCGTGTTCAAAGGCTACTGTGTTAAATTCCCAGTCATTACTTGAAACTATGCGGATACTGTGGCTTTTCGAATAAAAGATTGCCAGATTGTTTTAATGTGTACGAACATTTTATTCACCCTTATCTTGAATCCAGCTGACCTGATCCAGCTTTGCACCTGGAGCAGGCAGTTGGAAAGACGTCCTGGCCAGCCAGCTAGCGCTTTGGTGAAAAACGGCTGAGAAATAGGATTTTAGAAATGAAAGATTTAATACTAGGCAAGTTGTAACACATCTGAAAGGTACCACATGTATGAGACATGAAGTAAAGGTTTGGATCATAAGAGCATTTCTTTTAATGATTTATGTTGCACAAAAAAGCACTCAGGTAACCTGACATGAGTTAACGATGGCAGCAGATATTCAGTACTCATTAGTTTATGAAAATGAAATATAATCGTTGTCTTTTCTTTCTTATGTCTGTGAAAAAGGCTGAGGTGTTCACTGTCAGAAACAATGTTGGTTGGGTTTCATGAGGGTTCCAGCTGCTGAAGGATTGTGTCTACCTCACAACACAGCCCAGCATAAAATGCCAGTTTCTATTTCCCATCCTAATGGAAAACATACTTGCTTTCTCCATCCTATCTTCCTTTTGTTAAGCAAGGGAGACAGTCGCACCTGTAGTAGATTAGAATTGATCACACGCGATTCGTACTCTACTGTGAACCCTTGTGGCATCATTATTTCATGAACTTCTGTGTGATGCATTATTGCTGGCTTTTAAGGAACACCTGTAGCATTCATTGTTCTTATATGTCTGACAGTGCAACAGTACTAAGAATGCGAAGGGTAAACAAGGCAGCAAGTCATTGTGAAAAGGTAGTTTTTGTTAATTGCTGATGGCTGCGGTGAGAACAATTATTGTTGTGCTGCAGAAAAGCTATACGTTTTTATCCTGTAAATACATTGATACAGATGAAGCGGATTGCTAAAGTACTGGGCTGGAATTCTTTTTGCCAACCTACTATATATATACAAATATACTAATATATACATAATGCATACTAATACAAACATGTATAGAGTAGTGTTTATGTAAGTGTATATATAAAATACATATTCTAATGAAGAAAAATCCTTTTCACTGTCTCTGGTGTTTTAAGTCTTGAGACAGATCTCTCTGCGTAGCGAATGGAAGTTCTTTTTCCCTGTTCACTTCACTAGAGAGGGGCTCTTGAAGCTATTTCATAAATTAGAGATAAAATGAGAACAGGCAGTATTTCCATGTTCTCAGAGTATCTTCTGTGACTGTGGCTATTCCATGCTACTTGGGGACCTGTTCCAGTTTTAACATTTTCCGGAAGTACCATAGGCAGAAGGTATTAGTAAGAATTACAGACTTTTGCAGAGATTGACAAAATAAAGCTGATGGGATTTTCTCTTTCCTTGAAGACTAGGTTAAGTAATAATACCTCTGCGTGTTGTTCAGAAGTAACATTAATTTTAATTGAGTAGGGATAAGTGCTTTTCCCTTTCTGTTGGTGATACGACAGACCTGAGAAGCAGTGGCAGAAGGACGTTGTTCTTGGATTCAGGAAAGAGGAGACGCAGGTCCCTGCAGGCTGGTGGGGATGTTGGGCATTGTCTGGAGGTGTGACCATGGGACTGAGAACAAGAAGTTGTGGGGGTGGAGGAGGACGGATTAAAACCTGGTTTGGTGCTGTTTCCAGAAGGGGGGAGGAGATGTGGGGAAGGTCGCACGTAAAAAACTTCACAGTGTTTTATACGTGTGGCCTTATCTGGCCAGGTGTGCCCTTGTGCTGCGGTCCATGGTGGCCACGTGATGAGAAAACTGTCTTGCAGTGTGTGTTTAACAAGCGTTCCTTGGGTTTCTGCTCTGTAAAGCAGGAGGAGACAGGCTGGTTGTTACTGTAAAAATACTGTATTTGCTCCTCATAAAGTGAGCTGTACCTAGAAAGTCTGAAGAAGAAAGAAATCCATGATTATCCATTATTGTCACTGCAGAAAGTTAAATACCAAATGCACTGGTACAGCAGCAGCAACTGAACATTTAATTCATGTAAACTGGGAGAGTATATTAATTGTAGAGTTAACTTTTAAGTATTGCCCTTTAAATTGTTATTAACTGATGAATGCATTCATAAATATCTTAGAATTACAAAAAACATACACTGAAAGATGCTGGAGGATGACGGTCTCCCAGTGAACCATCAAGTTGGATGCAAAACTTCAGCTTCACTTCAAAGTCTTATTGTGCAATGATGTCGGAGCACTGTGAATGCTTTCTTATTGGCCCTTGAAAGAGGGTGAATTCATCCATGGTGATGAATTTCCATTTGAAATGGAATTCAAGCAACTTCTGAATAACAGCCTATATACTTTATCTGCTCTGTACTCACTGGGTTAATTGAGGTGGATCTCACCTGGAAAATAAATAGTCTTCTGAAGAGTCCTGCACTGATTTTCTTAATAGTATTCACAAAGACAGAATCTATCACCTGAGGACATTGATACTACAATAAATTGGAAGGAACTATTTCCACATCTCATGTATATTGTGTATAGTGACTCTCTGGGATGTCTCCATGCTGCTGATAAGCAGCCTGCAGCAAAGTAGATACAGCTCGTTTATCTTGATTTCAGGCTGCAGCGCTTGACTTCTGGGACTTGGAAACTTAGCAGCAAACTAAGTAACGCCCTTCACAGGCACTGACTTTTCTGGGCTTCATCTCCAGTCCAAAGTCAGATGATCCCAAACAGTTTTCGTGCTGCAGAGCTTTGCAAGGGCACTTGTTGCTGGTGATGAAGGCTGTTGAGTAGTTGAATCAGTTCCTTGGACTTCCAGCTGAAAACAAAGTCCAGCTTCAGTGCCTCTGCGTCGCTGCGGGTTCTGCTCTGAAATTATTTCAGAGTAAGTGAGTTCTGACCATTCCACAGCGTGGCTGCCGGTGACCTTTTTTCCTCTCATTTTCTCCATGTCGCTTCTAAACTCTCCTGTCACCCTGCTGTGGCCATCGTGATAGTGTCTACCTTCATGCCAAAGAACTGTTGAGGACTTCCTTGGTGGGGTTGGGTTTGGTGCACTGAATGTCAGGATTAAGACTGCAAAAATTGGGTTGAGTCAGTTCAATTGAACGAGCTTTATCCAAGCAGTGCAAGTCCAATTGCTGTAATAGGCTTCTGAACAGAGCGGAGAGGAATGAGAGGTTTAATAACAGGGTTCACGAAAATATACATTACTACTGTACTACTTACATTATGACCCAGTTCTGCTATTGTGAGCCTTATAAAAGATAAAATAGGCCATCAGATGGAGATAAATCAGTGGAAGTGAAATTGAATGTGTTCATAATCATTTTAAGATTTTTATAATGGCAGAAGATTAATTAAATAGACAAAAGTAATTTTCAAAAGAGCCTTTTTAACACTAAGTCTCAGATAAAAGGGTAAATGGAGAAATTTATTGCGAAGCTCATAAGTATGGCTTAAAAGTGCTTGTTTGTAGTTGCTTACCTGAGCAGCAGGACAGTTTCAAAAGGTCAGGGCAGCGCTGGGACCTGTGTTCTTGGCTTTGCTCGCAGTTTGGCCCCAAACTACATCACTTTTCTGTGCCCCTCATTATCCAGGCGGGCAGAAAAGCTGCTTACCCCTGCAGCTGCTCCCAGGCTCCTTTGGTGGATGTCCTGACAGCGCTGGGTTGATTGCAAGTGCAGATTTGTCATGGAGGGGGAGAATACTATAGGACAAAAGTCTGTTCAGTAGCAATTCTTGAAAAAGCACTGTATGCATTATGCATACATGAATAATTATCGTTATTCAAGTTTTGGATGCATCTCTTTTGCGTGAGCGTGGCAGGAGAGCGAGGAGCGTTCGCTGGCCCACCACCGCACATCCCTGAGAGGAGCAGTTTGGGAGGGTTCGCGTTGTGCGGGAGATTCTCACCCGAAGTTACTGATGTTTGGGCCCGTATGAAAACCGCAGCAGAGGGTTTTAAAGCAGCGGGTGGTGAATCCTGCGTGCAAAAACCCAAAGCGCGTCACTGTGTCTGCGTGGGCTGCACCCGTGTCTTGGCAGGGGCAGGCAGAGCGGTCACGGCAGTTGCCTGCGTGGTTCTGGGTCAGGGACACATCTCCTGTGATACGGATCTTGCTTTCTGTGCAGTCAAGATGGGACTACAATTTTTGATGGTTTCTTATTAATTTCCCTGAACTATATATTATGCCACTGGGTAAAGAGGTGGCATGAGTATATTTCACCTCTTACTTTATAAATCTCTTTGCTTACACAAAGTTAATGATTCTGTGCAGTCAGAAGCAAAATGTTGGTCTCTGACTCGCTCCATGGGTTGCAGTAGTGGTCACACACGAATGCTGCACAGCGAGCTTTGACGTGCGGTGATGGTGTAAAAGAGCAGTGCAGTGGGATGACACTGATTTGTTTTTTATGCTGCCAGTCTTTCTCTCTATTTGTTCCTCTCTTAAAGCCTCCACTCTGCCCACACACATCATTTCACAAAAAAATTCTCATGGATAAAAGAACGTGATTGGAGTCAGTGTGGTTTTCCAGATAAATCTTACAGCAAAGTCTCGCTATCAGACTCTATATTGCAATAACAAAGCCAGGCATTGGAAGCAATGGTAACTACATGATGATACGTAACAATAGAACATCATTATCTCAATATGCAGTAAATAATACCTGTATATCCTAGTTCTTTCTCAGCTTCAAGGTGTTTTTTGAAATTGAAGTCCCGATCAGTTAAGTTGCCGTTTTTCTGTCAACCGGAAACCCCCAAACCTAAACAACCGTACCGTGTATCAGTGAACAGCGATGGCTGTAATTTCTGCCTTCCTGGCCCATTTGTCTGCAAATGCCAATGGTCGGTGTCATTTTCTCGAGCTTTAGATATTTGTCATGCAGGTGTAATTGAGCAGTATGCTGTAGGTAGAGATGTCACTGGCACTGAAATTTCATGGACACGTCTAGAACGATTCGGCTGCTTCAGAGCCAGCAGAGACTGCCTGGCTGCTACAGGTCACTGAATTGCTTTTTTCTGTCACCAATTTTAAAAAAATTTTAAAAAATTATTATTTGCAATTACAAGTAATTGCATTTGACTTTTTTTCCCCCCTTCCCTGGAAAGGAAGACAAGTAGTGGGCTTTTTTCCTTTCTTGTTTTCTTTCTTTTTTTTGTAGTAAGCAGTTGTGCCTGGATGTTTGCCTTTTCGAAGTCTGGAGATTGGGCTTGCGTTTGCGAAGTGTGAAATGTGCTTGAATGGAAGCATGTGTGCTTCATATCCCAACATGGGAGCAGATTATGGGGGTCTGGAGCACATGTAAGAATTACAGGTGGAAAAATTCTCCTTTCCGGAGAAGACGGGGTTTATATCATGGGAGTGTGATGCAAGGGGAGGGCTTGTATGGAGAACGCAGCTGTTGCCGTGATTTTAGGTGACACTTGTGTACAGACTCTGTTTTCTGTTTTATATATATAGTGTTGTTGTTACAAAAAAATCACATTTTTAATGTAATTAGATGCTCAAATGCATCAGTGGTGACAGTTTTCCATGTACTGCTCATGAAGTCAATTGAACGTTTTGCATGTTTAAGTACCCAGTGTGCCAAAGGACTGTTCATCCTCCATTTGTCATCTTGGAATTAAACGGTCCGACTACTGTGCTTAAAGATAAATACACACCTAAGGGTGTTTTTCTTCATTGCCCTATTAAATTCAGAACTCCAACATTCTCCATGATGTGACATCATAAAAGAGAAGAAGTTCTATGCATAAATATAAACATGAAATTGAGGTTTTTTCCAACTGTTTAAAATGATGCTTCTGTCTGGAGGAAGGCAAGCAAGGTGAATAGTGTTAAGAAGCCGCTTTGCAAGTGTTCATTTAAAATTTCAATTAGTTCACCTTGGCCATGATTGCATCACTTTGCTTTTTGCTTTCTGCACGCATTTGGGCAGTCAACTTTTACTGCTGAAATTCAAAGCCAAGCTGCATTTGTCACAGCGTGAAATCAACTGCCTAGGCCGTAGAAGAAGAGAGAAAGCATAACTTAATTGAATTTTAGACATTTTGCAACATTGAGGTGGGGAGAAAATGGTTCTTTTATTGAGGCTGAGGCCCCACTCTTCTAGTAAACACTCGGGGAAGTCGGTGCAGGTACCTTCTGCAGGAGCTGGTGTCGCAGTGCATTTGAGGGTGAGGACAAAAGAAGAGGCTGCTAAAAATCCAGCAGCTTCCACGCTCAGGAGCTGGCAGTCGGTGCTCTGTGGGTTTTCTGGAGTCCCAGACCTGCAGGCTTTGGTGGCCTTCTCCGTCTTGTCCTTGAGGACTGTGCTGGTGTTGTGGTGCAGAGCGGGAAATCGCATTTACAGGGAATGGCGGAAAAGGGGTTTCTGCACAGCGCTAGCAGAAATACGATGCGTTCAGCTGTGTATGTTATGTGTGTGTAAATAAGGTTGAAGTAATAATGACTTTGCAGAAATAATAAGCAAAACACCCTTCACCCCAAACAGCGAAATTTACAGCGCCTGCTGTTGTTGTGAGACATTAAGCTGTTTGTCCCTAGTTAGCATTTACATAATGTGGGATCTTACTGTTTTCTACATCTTTGTGACTTCTTCGAATAAAAGAATTCCGGCATTGTGCTGGCTATGATGAAGGATGTCAAACTGTTCATAGTGTCTAAACAAAAGGTTCCTTATGTGACTTTGTGTTTTCATTATATACACATTATTACAGCTCGAGTTCGGCTGCAGCAGCACGCCACTTTGCAGAAACAAAGTCTTTCCATTATTTAGGAACTGTAACTCTGGAATTTGGTCAGAAGTAATTCTGAAAAATAGTTCCTGTGTTTGGGAACTGGTTTTGATGTCAGCCCTTTTTCCCTTCCCCATGGATACGTGCAAGGACATGGAGAAGTGCAGGAAATAGTATTTAGTTTTCTCAAGAAGGGCTGGTTGAGAAGTCGATTCAGGCGAAGTGAAGGTCTATACTTCATAGTCGAAAGACGTCATAAGGGAAGGCGCTGCTCTGTCACCTGCTGTTGCAGTCACTAAAGTTTAATTTGATCTTTTTTAATATCGTGCCCAGGTGTCTCTCTCTTGCAGTGAAGTGGTTAGCATAAATCTGTCACGTGCATTGGTATTTCATTTTTATTAACTTTTATTTGACTTGGTTGAAGGTAATCTATTTTTATTAATTGAATTGCTCTCCCTCCTCCCTCTGTCAGGGGCAAAGCTTCACTTGGAAATCATATTTGAGGGGGGAAAAAAAAAAAATCAAACAAAAAAACCCAAGTGCTAATATACTGGAAAGCCAGGAGTTTGCTGTGTCTTCCACCTTTTTCCTTGGCGCTGTCTGCAGTAGATGGACAGTCCGGGTGCCTGCTGCTCCCGCAGTCTGCGTCCGCGCTTCCTTTCTCTCTGGGTAACAGAAAAGGCAACTCCTCCTGCGTGTGGAGGCTTTCAGAACATGGGCATCGCTTGGAGCGTGTTTCGGGATGGCTCTCGGAGAGCCGCCGGCTGCAGGGATGCTCTGGCTGTTCCCCCAGCCTGCGAGCTCCGAGCGCTGTGTGTGGAGGTGCCTTTGGCTGAGCCTGTCGTGGCTGGTGTTTCCCTGCGCCTCGCTAGGTGTGCTGGCCAGGGGCTGATGCCTGTTCAAAATAACCAGGGATCAGTTTAAGAGGAATTTGTAGTATCGGGCTGCATTCATAGGGAACTAGCTTTTGGATGATAATACTTTAAGTTTGCCCTGTGCCTGAGCTGAGCTATTATAAAGCATTCAGGAGTGACTGCTACAGTGATTGATTTTTTTCAGGGGAGCCGAGACTTCTGAAAAGGGAGTGAGGAAGGTTTGAATTCCAACAATGGTTTATTGCCTTGTGCAGAGGGAAGTAAATATTGATACAGAATGCTTATTTACTGAACAGGGGTAGTGTCAGCAAAATTAAGGTGTATACATTGCTCTTCATTTTACAGACATAGGAGAAATTGATAGAGTTCAGAGTGATTTATGAGACAGCATAATTCAACCCTTCATGGGTTTTTGGTTTGTTTTTTCTCTGCTCTCACTTGAGAGGTGTGACTGGGCAGTCCTATGAAACAGATCTCCCCAAACACCATTTTTCTTTTTTTTTCTTTTGCCTGCGTGGACCAAATGCCCGGTGGTGTGGCAAGCGAGAGAGAGTCCTCTGCAGCAGGGTGAGGTTGATTCCGTTTCTGTAACGGGCAGGCTCCTGACGGGGCGGGATGCGGTAACCCCCTTCAGCCCTGCCTCGCCTGCCAGGGCCTTAGGTGGCATCACCGCCTCACTGGGCTTCGGGAGGGGAAAACTGGCAAGGATCCAAGCTCCTCAGTAATGCACTTAATTAGCGAAGGCCGTTGACCTGTCTGAAATGCTCCCCTGCCTTGGGTTGGATGCAGACATGGCCTCTCCCCAAGAGTGAGAGACAGGGAGGAGAACCAGGCAGAGGTGGGAGCCAAGCCCGGTTGCTCCTGTGCAGCTGATGCCATGCCCGAGCCTGGGTCCCCTGGCTCGCCTGGTGCCGTACCCAAACCCGGGTCCCCAGCTCGCCCGGTGCCGTACCCAAACCCGGGTCCCCAGCTCGCCCAGTGCCGTGCCCTCGCGTGTGGGCATCACGTCCACGTCAGCAGCGGGCGCTGCGCACATCTCGCAGCCGGAGCAACAGGTACCCCCCGGCATTTGGGAAAGAAATAACACCGGGGAATTCGTGTAACTTCGCTACTACCCTGCTGGTAATCGCTGCTGGAGCCGTGCCTTGCGTTAGCAGGACTCTGCTCCAGGGGAAGGGGAGTTTCAGCAGCACTGCCGTGTTGGCGCTTCCACTGGGAATTAGCACAGTCATAAATGTAGGAAAGCTTAAAAAAGGAGTAGCAAGGGAAAAGTATTGTATATCTGTTAATTATAAATCATAGATTGTACTCGCAGAAACAGTGTCAGGGATGAATAGCTTATATTGTCCTATTTGCAGCAGCACTTTAGACTGTGAAAACTGATTTTATTTTAAAGGACTATTTTATTTTCAGCGTTACTTCACTCAGCTTGATCAGGGAAGCGAGACTGGAGAGGTTCACCTTCTAGTAATCATGTGTAAAACAATGCTTCAGACTCAGTGCTGGTAGTTGTAATAGGGATATTTTTATGATGATAGCCAGTAATTAAGATCAGGGTTTCAGTGCTGAGCACAGTGAAAACACATGCAAACAGACTGATAACCTCAAATTGCTTACATTGTTACGAGCTGAATAGTGCAATTGTCCATTTAAAAAAAGACTGCCAGGGGTTGCTCAGACTTTGACTTTCTCCCTGTAACAACAATAAGAAGAAGTCAATACCCATGGATGGGGGTGGGAGGAACACCAGCAAAGGTGATACTTGCAATAAGAAGGTTTTAATTATGTTAAAAATAACACACCACTCTCCCCAAAAGGAAAAATTCTGCCTGCAGTCAGAGTTTCAAAGACACCTCTTTTTCCAACAGCCTAGCCTCCAAAATTGGGCTGGCAATTAATTGTATTTGTACATTTTGAGGCTTGAAGGCTGATATTAAGCATCTGCTCCATTAGTATTTAGCTACCAAAACAGCTACATTGTAGTGCTGAACACTTTATTAGTGTTTGTTCAGAGTACGTGCAGAGGAGGTTAGATAGCCTAGAAATTTTAAATGCTAATTTGTCATCACAGATTGTTTATCTACTTTTTTTATTCATGTTATAAGAGCATTTTATGTAGGCATAAAAGAGAGAGATTTATCACACATGACCCTTCTTGGCCCTAGCCCATAATCACTCTAGTAGAGTGGAATATCAAGAGCTGGGTAGTTCACAAATTGAGGTATTGACAGAATTTTGTACCACATTTTTTTTTTCAGTTGCATCTTTGACATGGTTGTAAATAGTGCAGTCTTTCAAAATTTCCTAAAAATAATTTTCTACCAAATTGTACAACTGTGCTAAGATGACTAGTTTTCTGCAAAATTGAAATTACTTACATGCTTATTTCAGTGACTAACTGCAAAATTATCAAATGATGTGTTTTAATCCAATTACATTCTTACTAGAGTGAAACACGCTTCGTGTTTATACCGCCAGGGCTGTGGTTTCTGGCATGAGTTTTTCGTTACAAGCTCAACAGCGTTTAAAGGCTCGTGAAGTTATCTGTTCCTACTTTTTTGAGGTCTCAAAGAGAGCCCTAAGAGCAAGAAGAGTCTGATAGACTTCATGTTCCACTGAAGGAAATCATTAGCAATACCAAAATGTTACAAAATTATTCTAATACTCGTAACTTTGTGGCACGTGTGTGAAAGTGCTTAGGAGGTTTGTGGGGCCAGAGACACAAAATTCATAGCAGTGGCAAGATTTCACGTCTTTAAATAAAGTTTTAGAGTCGAGGAAAATAAGAATGAAACACTGCTTTTTACAGCCTTGTTTAAGAGATGTGCAGCTGTACAGAGTGTATGAACATTAAAAATTGTAGGATGTTCTGTAAGGGCTTCTGGTTATACATCTGTGTGATCAAAAACCCTTTCCAGAAGTGTAAAATCTAATTATGTCACATTACTTTTTAAATAGCTCAGTGTAGACACATGCTATGTTGTTTAGAGTTAAGGATTCTCGATGCTTTCCGTTGTAAGGCTTTTTTCATTGCCTGGGACTTTGGCAAGTGACAGTAAATCATGCACGTGAGTGTTCTGCCTGGGGCATGCCCGCCTGTGCCAGGTAGTTTTCCGAAAGCTTCGATAATGGTTGTCCGGTCACACTCAGCCATGTGTTTTGGTGAAAAGCCATCCTGTTTTGCCAAGCTTGTGTCATGTATTTGCAGTTTTAATGTCTTGCATGACACTGCTTTGGTGCAGGAACTTGATGTTTGGCACAAGGTTGGAAAAGACAAAGGACGTGCTATTTCATTACGGAGATTACAACCAGATTTTCTTAGTCTTTGAAAAAAAATTTTGCGTGAATGTGGTCAGTGGAGAGGAGTTAAGCTGTGGATTCAGTTGTAAACACCAGACAGGACAAGTCTTGCCTTTCTTGGATTTTGCTGTACCAACAGAAGTGCTTGTGTAACTGTGGTATTGAAAAGTAACCCAGCAAAAAAACCCAGAGCGTGTTGGATTCGCGCAGAGTCCCTAGATCTCACTGACAGGAGAGGAAGGAATGAGGGACTAGGGGAGAGAGAGGGGGGAGACAGAGCCCGCCTCTTCCAGGAAAGCCAGAATTGAGGTAAGAAGAAGATAGCTCACCCTTCCTGCTCTCCGCTACGTGGTCTGCACAGAGAGGACGTCATCCTTTCTCTGTCATCTGTGTGCCGAGACTGCTTTAGGGAGTCCCCCCCGAGGGCAGTCATAAACTTTATAAATATGAGAATATACTGGATGCTGTATAAAGGGTTCCTTAGCACAAATAGAAGTACATGTCTGCTCCAGATACTTCTATATGTGCCTTTTACATTGTGAGCTTGAACTATCAGAAAGAATTATAATGAAGAAGAGCTAATTATAAAGCAGGTAATAAAATAGCTTATTCAGGTGATGCTGTTTTATTACCATCTCATTATGATTAAATAATTCCTATTAAGTTCTGGATCAAAGAGGAATTTCTCACAGGAGAGTTTACAGAGTAGTTTAATGGAGTCTATTTATTGTATAATCCCAGGGTGAGTATTGGCTTTTATAATGTCCTATTAACTTATTGTGACAATTCTATGCAGCGCTCCTCTACGAGCACTGGAGAGTGTAAGGGTGGGATTTTTTTCCTTTCTTTCTTTCCTTCTTTTTTTTCTNTTTTCTTAAGCATTGCTGTCCAGCAGGCTGCAAGAATGGTTGCTTTGCTGGAATATTTTGATCCTGAGCTTCTCTGGCTTTAAACTAACCAAACTGACATGAGGCTGTCTTAAGACTCAGATTAAGAAAAAAATCTGTTTAGCTTTTCATGTTGTTTATGCTGATACTTGGAAGGTTAGAGGCATGGGTTTTTCCCATCAAGGAGACAGGGAGCATTTGACTTCAAAAAGAAATAAGCTCCGTGCAGAACTGTGCATCCACTTACTTCACGTGCACAATGAGCTATTGGCACTTTCTTTTTTATTTTGTTTGGAGGGTTGGTGGGGCTTTGTATTGTTTTTTGAGTGTGGGCTGTTGGGTGGTTTTTTTCAGCTTGTGAAACCTTCTTTTAGGCAGGAATTTCACAGTTTTGCTGTTTGATATGTTTAGGCAGCATGGCTGTCTCTGGCAATCTGGAGATGCCGCAGCCTGGCAAGGCTGGACACAAGATGGGGTGGTGAAGGCTGCTGAGAAAAACGCCATAAACAAAAGTAACAAGTTAGAATCTTAAAAAGAGAAATCGGCGCCAAGGCATAGCCCAGGCTGAGCAGAAAGAGGAGCTTTCCCAGGTATGTTTGCACCCTGACATGCCACATGCCAGGGATCTGCTCACCCCGCTGAGGGCATTATTTACGTGACAGCTCGATAACTTAAGGTGAGGAGCGTCCCGTGCAGTGCCACTGCCAGTGTCATCCTGGAGTGACCCGGCTCTGCCGTCTGCTGTGTTCCACCCCCCTGCAATCAGTAAGTTGAGTGTACTCGTGGGATTCGGGGAGGCTTCAGCTCACCTTCACGGTCAGGGAGCAGCAAGCTGACCTTCAGACTTCCCTTGTGATAAATAGTGTTTTAACCCTTCAGTCCCTGGAACAGTGTGAGACAATTGCCTTTTTCACATTTATTGTATTAATTTTTTGTAGTCAATTTCTTAACGTCTTAGTGTTAGAAAAAAAATAGCCTGAAAATGAGTCATAGAGATACATGTATGGTAAAAGGCAGTTTAAAAAGAACCCCAGAGTTACATGTGTATTGTGTCTCATTTTAAGTCACTGAAACCATTTTGAGGGGAGCTGACTCATGATGTTTGAGTACTTCAGGCTGAAACACTGGGCCTGGAACCAATACCACGTGATGGATATGAACCATCTTCAAATGAAGAAGAGCTATTGAAACACTTGGCACAAGCGTTTCACAGTCATCTTCTTTATTGGAAATGTTTGTACACATTTTTAATGCAGAATTTCANATGTATGTGTAATTTGCTCTGCTTGGTTCATAAGCTGAGAAATATGTTTTAATGGAAAAAACTTTTAACGTAGTTGCTCTATAGATTAATTTTTTTGGGAATAGGTCTTGCCTCGCTGTTTATACTCCCCATTTCTGAATATCTGGTTTCCCTTTTTCCCTTAGGAGGAAGGGAATTATTCGCCCACTTCATTTTTTTTAACTGGAAATTGTGGCAAGGAGATTGTTTAACTGTACTCAATTTGTTTTCAGTACAAATTACTGTCTGTCATCCTGTGTGCCACAATTGCAGCTTACTGTTTTCTTGTTGCCCAAACCTGATAGCGGAGATATCCAGGCAAAGCTCTGCGTGCGTGACTCTTGCTGCAGTGCCGTTCCCTGTGCAGTACATCTGCTAGCCACGCTTGCATATGCAGCGGCTCGACCTGCGTGTGTGCTTCCTTTGATGGGGATGTGCTAATTAGGGACACGGCTCTGCTAGCTGTGGGGAAGGGCAGCGTGTCGCTAGGAGATCCTGGTTAGATGAGAAGTCCTACATTGCCGTTGGATTGGCTTCTTCAGAGCAGAGCCAGCTGGAACACAATACTGTGGTTCACAGTTAATCTTCTAAACAGGGCACAGAATTAAAACTGAAGCCAGGCAGAGTTTTCACAATGAAAACATTTTCAAGCTGTGGTTGTAGTCCAACTAACGTCTGAACAACTGTGTTATAACTGCAGCTACACAATGAAGGCTGCTGCAAGTCACTACATATGTCTGCCGCATAAGTAAGGTCAATATAATAATTCCATAGCTCTCCCGACTCACCTTACAAAAGGCCTCTGTTGTCTTTCTTGTAAAGGACAAGCTGTGCGGTGCCCATTTTTTCCCCCACTTTTCTGAGGGTAGCTCCCTATGGGGCTATTAGGATTTATCAAGTTAGAGCTACAAGTGTGGCTGCACTGTCATTGTGACCGCCTGTACAAATATGGAGCAATAAGACGTAATCTAGTTAGTTGCTTCTTGTGCTCATTTCTTGATGAAGAACTTGTGCATTATGTTATTTGAATTGGTACTCTGGACATGGGCTTCATCTTCAAGACTGGCACTAGCTCCTGTTGTAAGAAATGCATTGGTTTGGCTCAGGGTTTGATTATGGACTGTTATAGGTTTTGTGTGAATGTGTGCAAGTCACTGTAGTTTCTTGAGGCTCTTGGCATGGAGCAAACCTCTTGGAAGACTTCCTTGGGTGTAGATAAACAGTGCCTTTCCTTTGTATGCGTGTGTCTTGTTGTAGGGTGATACTTGCTGGCCCTTGGAAAGTGTTCTGCATTCAACAAAATGCCTGGAACATGTTGATGAATTTATTTCTCATATTTTGGGTGAAACTTTGCTTACTCCAAGAATTCTGATCAGTTGTCACCTGGAGTGAGTGAATTAGACCCAAAATGCCGTGTGAGAAGGAAGCCTTTCTCTTTGACTGGGGAGGCTCGGGGTTTCAGTGAATGTTGTGGGTTCTGCTCTGGGTGCCCAAGACTGGAAGTTGTTTAGTCAGTGCTGAGAGTCCCAAAAACTAAGTGCCTTTGCAAATCCATCTCTTCCTTGGCTGCAGCTTTAGAGCTGTAAAAGCATAATTGCACTTCTCCCGAGAGTGTTGAGGGAATAAGTGTTTTGTAATGCTGCAGACTGGTGCTTTGAGACAGGAGTGAGCATTACGGTGGCTGGTGGGAGTGGGATATTCAGCAGTGTGGGAGGGAGCTTGGAAACCTCACAATGTCCAGAGAGAGGATGAGGATGAAACCCATGGCAGCTGAGATGAGGAGGACCGAAGAGACCCTGTGACTTGGCAGGGTGGAGGTTAATACTTGCTGAATAGAGCTGGAAATTGGACGTGGTAACTCACTTCCCGTAGCATCACTCGGGGAAGCACGGTATTTTAGAGGAGGATTTAGATAAAATTGCTTATTAGTAAAGTGAGGATTATCCAGGATTTTAAAGTTTGTACTTATCTCTAGTGTTGTTCAAGTGTGCGAACCCGAGGATGTTTCAGTCCTTCATCATGGATCTTCAGCTGTAAAAAACCACAGACAGTCTTACTGGACTGAAACCTGTCTGTAGCTTGAGGGCTTTTACAGCTGTGGAAGATTTATGATAGAACAGGAAGAAAAAGGGCTACAGAATTTGTAGAGAAGAGAATAAAATTATAAGCTAGAGCATCGTTCTTATTGTTCTGTGATTCTTTTTTTTCTTTCTTCTTTTGGCATCAAATGGATTATTGCAATTTTAAAGTGCGTGAGTGAAATAAGCCCTTTCAGGATTCGAACATTTTCTTCTCCCTTGAAGTGTCTTTCACTTAAACGATCAAATCCTGACAGCGTCTCCCCATACCTGCTTTGCCATCATCAGTCACTGTGTGTGCGTGACATCAAAAAGACCTCATGGCTGTGCAAGCGCTGAAAAGTCTTGCTGCTGCTGGTGTTTTGCGTTGCAGTCGCTTGGAGCTCTGCCCCATGCGAAGATCGAGGTGGAGCGAAGCGGCCGTGCCCGTGTTCCCCTCCGGAGCGATTTCATGGCTGCTTTGGCCGAAGGGCAGTGCTTCACAGGTGCAAGTGCATCAGGGCAGAGTTTCTGGTGCCTGTCTGCAGAGACAGCAGGCTTGGGCATGGCTAAAAGTCCTCCACGATGGAGCCTGGAGTGGGGTTCAGTAAACGGTGCGGCAGCCTCTGCTGAGGGGCATGTGGGCCAGCGCGGCATTTGCGGTGCCCCATCAGGAAATTCAGCTGACAATCCCTTTCTGCCTACAAATTTGGCTGCATGAATAATTGATTGTCCAAGTTGGCAACCAAAGCAGAAATATATCTCTGTTTGGATTGACATGCTTTTAAAGATTTTTTTTTTTTTTTCCCCCTAACGTTCTCTGTCCTCATTTGAAAGAAAAAAGCCAAAACCGACAAACCTCACTACTACCCCCTCCCCTCAAAAAAGAAGAAAAAAGTGCAAAACATGTTTTGTAAGACAAACCCTTCCATCTGACCTGAACAGGATAGTTCATCTCAGACACTTGTGGCCAAAGCGGTGAAAGACCAAACTCAAGGTGTAGAGCGGTGGAAGGAGGTCATGCTTGGATCATCTCTTTGTCCTCACCCACAAGTACAGAGTTCAAAATTTGAAGTTGCCAACTCGCCTTCCCTTTTCCTCCATTAAGGCTTGAGCTCAGCTATCTCACATCCTAGGAGATCATCCTTGTTCCCACATTGTGGAGGATCTGGGAGGAGGAGAGGGTGCTCGCAGCTTCTTCTGCTGAAGAGGCTGAGCAGGGTCCAAGTGTGCCAGCTGCCACGCGTGTGGTGTCTGGGCACACCTCGGTGGGCTGAGCACCTCTGCTCTGCTGAGCTGTTCTGCTCCACGCTGAAAGCCGAGAGAGGAATTCGGCCATGTTTAAGGAGCAGATTTACCATTTACCATTTGCTGAAACATTTTCCGAGAGTTGTGCTGGTGACACATTCGGGTTCACATCTCCCGTCTGGCGGCAGAGTGCAGGAGTTAACAGTTCTCTCTCAAATGATGCGATGCACAGAGCGATGTTATTTTAGCTTTGGCAGCAAAGCAAGCTAGAAAGTTAGGAAAGGAAATACTAGGAAAAGAGAAAACAGGAATGTGTCTTTTTTAAGGCTGCAGCTTCTATTGCTACAGCTGCTGTCGCGGTAAAAGCTGTTGCTGCTGCTCTGACTGCCTTTTGCCTGGAGGGAAGAGCGTGTGGTGCGGCTGCCCTGTAATGCATCCCCCCCCTCAGAAAACCTCTTCCCCGCTCCCGCCCTCTCACCTCACACTGCTGCTGCTTGTCTCTCCCTCTTTCCTTAAGAAGAACATATTTGGTGGCAAAAGCGTTGCTGTCTTGCCTGTGTTGTTAGCGCCCTTCCACACACCTATTATTCCTGTCTCATTCTGTTCCATTACTGAGCAGGCATCTTGTGGGTTAGAGAAAAAAATCTCCATTTTTCAAGGTAAAAAAATAAGGTGAATTTCTTTCTTTCATATGGCATAACCCAACCAAGTGAATATTACACTGCCACTGTCAGCTGTTCAGATACTTCTGCTCAATACATGACACTTTTAAAATGAGAATTTTTTAGAAGGATGATTTGGGTTCTGTTTCTCTGCTTCCAAAAGACAGAGTAAGCTTGAGGTTTTGCTTCTTTTAAAACTCAGCACAGACTTAGACTGATTTAAATCCAGCCTGCTTCAGATAAAGAAATGCACGAGGGAGTGGAGGCTGTTGTTTTTTCTGTTTGTGGTTTGTTTGTTTTTTTTAAATTATTGTTTTATTTTGTGTGTCACATTATCATCCTGTTTCTACTTCCAGCTGGTAATATTGTTTGGTTTGGTTTTTTTTAGAAGTTTGTATTTCATATTACATGCAAGTGTGTTTGCACTGCACTAATGTAATATTACTCTGTGGATTAGAAATATTATTTAGATTGTTATTCACGGAAATGATAGGTAGCGGGAATGAGCATCCTGTTGTCTCTGCTGGCTGAATTAGCAGCGCATCTCTAAAGAACCCTACAGCAGGAATAGAGAGGAATGGATAAGCTGAACAGGAGATAAAATGCAGACAAAAATGGAGAAAAAGGGACTAGTCTGCTGATGTCAGAGTGACAAAGCTTAGCCTCAACAAAGGTGAGAAATTAAATAATTTTCTGAGTTTGTGAGCATAATCTAGGTTTATAGAGGCAGCTACATGGAATGTAGGTTGGGGGTTTTTATTATATTTTATTATTACTCCTACTACTCCTACTACTCTTAAATCTTGCATTTCACCCTCAACTTCACTTCCTTTCTCTTGTGGTGTGCATTCATAAAATAGAATATCTATAAAATGCCGTGTTTTCTGCAGATGATCTCCAGTATTTTATGATCCTAATGAAGCTGGTATGTAAGCCATGTATTTATTTCTTTGTGGGGTGCCTTTCTGTCTCCTGGAAAACTGAGCAGGATCTTGACATAGTAATAGAGTCCTGCTTGCCCCAAATCTAAATTTTTCAGCTCTCTGCAGCAGTAACAATGTTACGTGCTCATGTGCCTAAATTTGACAGTGTAAGGCTGCAATTCCTCAAAGCTTAAGCTAGTACTTAACTTTAATCACGTACTTAGCGCCATTCCCGTACAGCTAAATGTTTTGACATGTGCTTTTGTCCCATTAATACCGATGGGTTTTAGGCATATGCTTCAAAATGCTTTGGATGCGTGAAAGTTCAGCTATCAGTGAAAAAAAATAGGTGATTTAGGGCAAAAGCAGTGCATGTTTCAAAAAACACCAACAAACAGGAAAAACCCATGAGTCCTTATATGCTTATCATGGCGAAGATTGAAATGAGTTCCTCCGTGTTTCTCCATTCAGTTGTTACTGAGATGGTTTATAAATTGGGAGCATGCTGTAATTTAGCAGGGGAAGTGCTGACCATCAGCAGGCACTTGAATTACGAGCAGATGTTACCATGCTGATCGGAGAGTTTGCCTTCAGTCTGGCTTCTCAGCACTGGAAATTAGGGTCCTCTCTTGAGGCAGAACCAGCCAACAAAATGCAAGCGCTACCGAGTGAAGATCGCCAAAGTGCACAGCAGTGTCCAGCAGCAGAACTTCGCTGAACATTCAAAATATGAAACAATAAATAAAACATTCCCTCAGTGAGGGTGGTCCTATCTTTCGTATTCCTAGGAGGTAGCAGTTGCTATGGCGACTCCTCATTTACTTGGTTTTTTTTTCATATATTGATAATTATATTAAGCAGCATGTAAAGGCTGCTAGCTGGTACAGAGCTGTACTGCTGACCTGGAGCTGCGGTGTGTATGTATACTGTACCCTTCCTTTTGAAAATACATCCCTTCATGTGTTTGCAGGTGTGCTGTGCTGCCCTCTCATCACAGCATGGACCGGCTGGTCCTGTAGCCCAAAGCAATATTAAACTGTACAATAATTGTATGTCTGTGGTTGTGTTCCTGCAGGCCTTCCCAGAGGCTGCCGCAGCACCTGCTCGTTTCTCTTCTGTGGTCGGTCCAAGACTGGGAGTGTTGTGTTTGGGGGTGTTCTCGGAGGTGTAGCTTCACACCCCCGCTCTGTCTGCGGGCTGGTGGATCTTACACAGCTTTTGTTGGAATCAGTGCTGGGGGCAGAACGTGGAGTTCAAACAGGAATCTGAGAAAACTGGAGCTGGGCTGGGAGGTTTGTAAGCTGAGTGTAAGTTTCTACATCAGTGTCACCAGATTTGTAAGGCTGTGCCCCAGCGTCGTAGCTTAGTGCCTGCTCCTGCTGCGGACCTGCCATTGGAATAGGTGAAAGAAAAACAAGGGAAATGAGCCAACATCCGCTCATCCTGCTCTGGACCAGAAAGCAAGCCTTCTGCCTCAAGGATGCTGCACCTGCCCAGCAGCATCTCTCAGCACCACCTGTGAATACTGGACTGTAAGTAGAAGTGTAGCATCTATCAGAGAACAGGTTGTCTTTCGCTACAACTTCTAGGAGAGTCTGTCTCACGTATCTTAGACCTCTTTTTCAGTGTTGCATTTATTATTGTCTGTCTGGTATTTTTTTTTTTTTCTAAAACAAACAACAAAAAACAAAAACCCCTGAAATACGTCTGTACCCTGGATTTTACGGCACAAGTGATGTGCAGTGCGCTCCAGCCGAGGCTCTCTGTCAGAAGATGGTCTGGGGTGGTCTCACTGCTGGCGTCCAGCTCCAGCCGCCACTGCCTCTGTGCCCAGGGTGAGCAGGCTCTGGCAGGTACCTGCCCATGGAAAGAGAGTCCCTTTGCCTCAAGGTGCCATTAGCGATGAGTCTGACAGCACCCACGCTCCTTTCTGGTTTGGGGAGTGGACTGGGGGCAGGAGCTTTACCTCTCATTTGAAAGCCATTTGCTCTTGGTAAATATTCTGTCAGTTAATTTAATCCTCGCTGTATAGTTATTTCTCCCTCATCTATGGGTGCAAGTACCCATTACTACAACATGATGGGGTGTAAAATTATTTTATATATTCTCAGCGTCATGGCTAAGTCATCAACCTTAATTGCTTTGGCAGTATTCCAGTAGCACTGGAATTGAATGGCTTCGGCATTATTGCGCCGGCTTCCAGTTGCATGTATTCGTAATCAAACAAACAGGATACTCATTTTAAAGCATTTTGCCAAGCTCTTGAAAGCTATTTTGTCTCTGTGCATCACCTGCTAAGAGTAACTTCTCTTCCAAAAGGAAAGTATAAGTGGGAGTGTAGAAAAAGGATTTGACCATTTTGCTCGCACAAAGTAACTTGTTAACTGTATATACCTGAATACCTTTACAGTTTGAAAAGATGTGGTTTCAAACTGAAAGCCTGTCAAGAGAAAAAAAAAAGAAAAAAAACAAAAACAGAAGGAAGAAAAAAGGGGGGGGGTGAATTTTCAAATTTTCACCTGCTCATCAGAATCAGCAAATCATTAGAGAGCTATTTATAACGTGTTTGGGTTTTTTTTCAGTACCAAGTTGACTGGTATAAAAGTGGATGTTTTTTCTGATTGTAAAGTTCCTAGCAGTAAGTTCTAACAGGTGAAGATGGTGCTAATTTCATCAGCGTCAGGTTCTTTTTTATTTTCAGGACCATGATACGTTACCCTTATGACAGTGTAAACTCATCACTATTCTCTTTAATTTTAGTGATAAAAATAAATTGTAAAACAGATGATTTGTTGCTGCTAAGAAAAACAGCTAAGATATTTTAGTGAATGGCCTACTTACAGCTGTATGGCAGAATAATGCTAGACTGAAATAATTTCTTACACATTGTGTGATTACAAGTAATCTTGGAAGTGTAAATTGGCCTTTTGTAATGTTTATTTCAGCTGAACCACAAAAATGGTACTTTCTTTTACCCTAATCCTGTTACATTAGAGACACAAACACAAACCCATTTGTCGTAGCATGCAGTACTAATTTTTTACAACTGCTTGAATTATGCTAAGTGATCCTGTGCAGTCTGAGGAACATCAGCGGAGGTTTTGACCTTGCTTCTTTCTGCGATCAGCAAAGTTGAAATTAAAATATCAAGAGAAACAATTGCTGCAGCAAAATTGTAGAAGTTAATAGAGTTGAATCTACTTTTGCACCCATGTTCCCCATAAGTCAGTTCTATTCACAGTATATTTCTGAAGCATATAAAAAAATTAAAGCCACTACTTTTTTGATATCTTTGATGAATTAGATAAAGCAGAAAAGCTTTAAATTTAATTTTGTAACTGCATATTTAATTTGCATTTAATGCAGCAGGTATTGTAAGTTAATCAAATTGAAGATTACTATTAAAAGTTATTTATTTAGAATTAATTGCTTTGTGTTTCGGGCAGTTGTTGCCTGATGTGATTAGAATGGCCATATAGTACGGGCCAGGGGACAAATTCTGTGCTAGCATCTGTCCCAGCCAGCTTCCTTTGGTTTAGTAGCAGCGTGGTTGAATTTTGCTTATTTTATGTTGTTGAGCAGAGTTTCTTTTAATTGAAATCAATGGATTGGTCACAGGCTGATACATCTCAAAATGGGCACGGGCACGAAGTGTTTGTTTAGGCTATGGAAGCGCTTGCTTCTCTATAGTCATTATATGGGAAATTTAGGTGTGCTGAGCTGGACACGTGTTAGGCAGAATGCCCGCCTGCCTGCCTTGCCTGCCCGTGGGGGTCTGCAGTGCTGCGAATCGCTGACCGCCGCGTTCAGCCCGTGGTGGAGCTCAACGCTTCCGAAGCTTCCAGATGCAGGATGATCCATTTATTTTTATAGTGTTGGTTCTGCTGATGAAACAGAGAATGGCTAGTTAAGACTCTTCTCCATCCCATGTAGTCTAGCGGGGGACCAGATGCAAAAAACATGCAAAGTTGTCCGCCTTGAGTAGTAAAGGAGAACAAATTTTAGATCACAGATAACAATCTCCCTTTGCCTCACATCATTGACCTGAAATAGTACTGGGCTATAACATATCAAGCTGCCACTCGTAGTTGCAACAGAATACTCAGAAGAAAACATGTTTTAAGACGACTTGGTAATCTGATAATGTGTATTTTTAAGGATAAATGCAGAAAGGGAAATTGTACTTGTCACTATCTGGATCGATACTTTCAACAAACCATAATAAATGCTACTTACTGCTACTTAGCAGCGCATAATTAGTATTCAGTAAACCAATATTAAAATGTATGCTATGCTTTAAACTGTTTGACTGTATTAGCATTTAAATACCCTATTGTGTATTTGCTGTTTCTTCTCTTCTTATAAACTGTATTCTCCGGAGTTCAAAATGATTAATTTCCTTTAGAATATGCACAATGCAAGGATTTAACAATTCCTTGTATTTAATAATTGCTCAGTAGCCAGGCTTATTATTTCGCATAAGCACTTGGGTACGGAGTCATCCAATATTAGGTCAATCATGCTCATAGCGAAGGCTGCGCAGTGCTTCACTCCCGGCCCCGGGCTGCGGGGCGGCTGGCCGGGGAGGCGAGACGGGCTTCCACCGCGCCAGCCCGCGGCGGGTGCGTTCACATGGCCGCCTTCGTTTTCTGCCTACGAGAGCAATTGACAGCTGGAGCAGGGGCTTGACCTGTCTTCAGAGACTTCTGCCCTCCTTGGCATTTGCAGACAATAGTACAGCTCTGTCTGACAAACAAAACCTATTTTTATTTCCTTTTTTTCCCCCCCCAGCAAACTGACTTTCCCTTCTCTCGCTCCTGCTTCTGAGCAACTGTTCCCTCCCGTGCGCAAGGGGCATCAAACACCACCAGCGGAATTTTAACTTGGACTCCAGGTTTAGCCCCTGCAATGTGATGAAGGGGCTTCCCTCCACTGTGGTGCTTCATCAAAGTATTTATGGAAAGTCCTGTATAACTCTCGGAAATTACATTCTCTCTTTGTCCCCCCCCATATAATCTAACCTCCTGCTGCTGTGAGTAAATTATTAAATACATGGCAGCTGAGCTGGTAGAGTGCTTTACGTCCTGCTTGTAGGGCTAGCCTTGAGTATGATAAGTGTGCCTGTCAGAAAGACGGAGCTAAAAAGGAGAATTCACCCAAAGAACGGTGAGGCAACTTCTCTGTGAGCTGAGAGTGATAAGAAACCGTGGCAGTGAGACCGGCCGTTGGGTTTGACTGGGCGAGGGCAGCCGCTGTGCCTGCGGGCTGCTGGGGAAGCCGCCGGCTCTGCCATCTCCAGGTCGATGCCCCGAGGTGGGGACGGGGCAGTGGGGCTGCCCTGGCTGCCGGGACCCGGGCACCTCTGGACATCCTCAGCGCAGGGGACACTTTTGTTCGTGTGACAGCTCTGCATGGTGTGAAGGGGCGTTTGAACTCCTGAGGCCTCTTAAGGGATCAACACGGAAGGCCTGAAATGTGGCTCCTTTGTCACAGTTCTTAGATCACCGTTTAGTGCATCTCCTAGGGCTTGGTCCATCAGTTTCTGGGGAAGAAAGAAACGCCGGTGGTGGCCCTGTTGTAAAAGCTTCCCTGCGCTCCTTTCTCAAAGGCTGTGGTTTGGGGTGTTTCCCCCTTGGCGTTGCTGAGGAAAAGAAGTCCGTTCTCCCCTCTCCTCGGGGTCCCTCTGAGGCGCCGGTGTCCCCTGTCAGCGCCGGGCTGTGAGGTTCCCGCTCCGGGCCGGCGGTCGCCTTGCTCCTCTGGGGTAGGAGCGGGGAAAATGGCCCTTGGCCTAAGGAGAAGGCTGAGATGTCGGCAGGGGTGGGCAGGAGCGTGTTGGCGGGAGGCGCAGGGCCAGCCTTGCCCCTTCCCGCAGGGAGGGAGCGGGAGCTGGGCAGAGTTCGGCAGGCTTACGAGCTCAGGCAAAATGCCCTGAGTTTATTTTGGCAAATCTGTCCGCGGACGTGAAGATGCGATGAACCAAGGCGGCCTCTTTGCTGCTCGCCGTGTGGGTGTTGCTCTGGTTGAGGCTTGGCGATGGGAACATTTCCTCATTCCTGTTGTTTCTAGGGGCGGGAAAGAGCCGTTTCCCCACTTCAATAAAAATGTGATTCAGCTTTTTAGGTAGACACAATTAGTAATTTTTAGGGACAGTTTCCAAGCTCAGCATTTTTTAAAATACTCTAAAATCCATCTTTTCTTTGATCCAGACATATGAGCAGTTGAAAAGAGAATTAGGGATGGGATTTTTAGAAGGAGGGGTTGGGCTTAATAAAGCCACAAATTTATTAAGGTATCCAATCAAGCATTTTTTTAAAAGGATGATCTGTGTGGGTTCAGGTGCTTCTGCCGTGCGATGACGCAGGGCAGTCTCTGTTTGGGCGCTGGGCAATTCCTTTGTGCCCTTGAGTTCTTCACCTCTTCTGCTGTGGGGAGAAGATGCTGCAGGGGGAAGTCACCACTGTGAGGTTTTTTCTTTGGCCTTGTATCTGCGTAGGCCTCTGGGTGCAAGTGATTTTGTATTAAGGTTCCCCTGAATGATTGAATGATGAACTTCTGAGTCTGCACCTTTTTAGGGCGCTACCATTCGCGTGCAGTTGTCTGGAACCCAGGACATCTGCCGGCCTTGCCCACGTGGGAGAGCTGGGGCTGCACAGACCGGTGGTGTCCCCAAGATGCCGTCCAGAGGGTACATTGGAGAATCGAGGTCTCAAAACACCTTGGTGAATATCAGCAGTATCGAGGGTTGTAAATAAGAGTGGAAATGTTTTGCTCGTGTTTCCCGAGAGGGTTTTGTTCCTCGCGGTCTGATCAAATCTCATGCCCTGCTACAGGATATTCGCTCTTCTTATGTCTTCGTGTGGCAGGGATATGAGACTCCCTGCTCAGTTAAGCCTCCAAGTTTGACTTTGTGGACTGAAAGTGTAACTAAAAACCACCCATGGCCATGCAGTAATACTTTGTTTTTCATAAATGCAGGTTTTTTTAGCCTCTGTCAATCTGTGCTGCTTGGAGATGGATAGCCTTGAACAGGCCTGCTGTCTGCTGCGGGTGCGGTATTGATAAGTGCTTAAAGAAGCAGCATGCATCCTTCTTTATCAAGGGGATTGCAGCTCCAATAAGGAAAGGAACAATAGAAGTTGGATTGATATTTGATTTGAGTGAGGGATCTCTTAGATCCTTTGGTCTAACTAGGAGATGAGACATAAGCCTTACAGAAGAATTGCATATGGGCTCTGAAATACCCAACAAAACTCTAGTCCCTCTCCCTGTGGGCTACTTAGCGAAGGAACTCAGCCCTGTATCTTGTGTAGATAAAATTGCCATCAAATCTGTCTAAACTCTTTCTGCTTTCAGAAAGTGTGTCACCAAGGTGAAGATTTAAATCAGGCTTTTGAATTCCACTGGCAGTGGTAAAAACACATTTCACATCACCACGTTAATTGGTGAATTACGATTGATTTCCTGTAGAAGCACATATTATGTTCTCAGTAATACCACATGATGCACCATAATTAGTATTGTTACAGTGAATTCTGCATTAATTATTAATGTCTTGCTACTTACTTAATGCCTCTGCTTGGGTCATTTGTACCCCTTGACAAGTAACTGGCATTACATGCCACTTTTGCATTTCCCTTTCATTGTGAGTGTAACGACTGTTAGCTGAGGATTTGCTTAAATGGAGTCTTAACATTCTTCTTTATGAAAAGAATGGTTCTCCAAAGCCCGTGGTCCTTCACACCCTGTTGAGCACTCCAGTGGGTGCCTGTGGCGATGGACTGTTTGAAGGTAGCCAGACCACAAGGATGCTGCTTGCTTTCCTGGGCTCTGAACTGCTGGTGTGACGGGGAAGGGTGGTGACCCTTTGTTGATTGTGTGTAGTATACGGTGCCCTTATTGAACTCTGCAGTTCATAAAACTAGTTCTCTTACATTTACAAGGAATAGTAAGGGGAGGAGAGCAAAATGGCCAGAAAACGCTAAGAAAGCTGTAAGTTGGTGTGTAGTAGCTTTGATGGACCTGCCCTGATTTACAGAATCTGAAGATCATACCCAGTGCATTTTAGGCACTGGATAAGGATGAAGGCAAGACATGATTATTGTGCATCAGAAACACGATTTTTGTGGTTTAATTGGAGATGTGTATGTTTTCTGTGTATCAAGTATTGGCAGTTGGTATGAGAAAGGTTACTTTACCTGTCTTCCCCTCCTTTAAATGTCTTCTTCAGTCAAGTTGGAGTCCTCCTGCTCTCCACCCTATACACCCTAACCAGTGAAATACTAATGAAATATTCTCTACTATAGCATAAAATTGTTTTTCACCCCTTGTTTTCCTGTGTATTTTTTGCTTAGGGTCTTTGAGTTGGATACAAAAAAGTGAGAGAGGGCTTAACAAATACAGGGATTTCCTTCAGTATGACCGAGACTGCAAGAGCCTTTAAGGTGGAAAATGTGCAGAGCATTCATTCAAGCGTACATCAGCCTAGGAAGTATTTTAATGACCACAAAGCACAGCACCATATAAATAATATTTCAGGGGTCACATTCACCAAGCAAGCTGATGTTTGTAATAATGAGCAAATACAAATATGAAGTTGAGATGCTCCAGAGATCAGCAGTGCTTAAGATTTGTGTTCAGTTTACAAATGGAGACAGTTTTCTGAAGCAAGATGAGGTCGGACTGTATCGGTTTAATAACAAGCAAGGTACAGGTTTGGAGGTGTGTTTATTCAAGAACATTATGTCCGCATGAGTCTTGAGGAATACCAAATCAGGCTCAGCTTTGATGATCTGACTTTAAATAGGAGAAGTTTAATTATGAGTGATATGGCACTAATTTTAACTGTTAGAACAACATAGCAATTGACTAAGGAAAGAAAATATATGCCTCATGAAACAATGAATAGGATTGTTTTACAAATTAGCCACTAATTTTATGACATACACGTGATAAACTTGTGTTGTTAATCATTGTTAACCATGTTGAATAAAAAGCACAGATCTTATTTCTGAAGAAAGAAAATAAACAACTTCACAGTTGTAAAATAGGAATCAAAATGCATACAGAATTTTTTTTTTTAAAGAATGTACCGTAAAAAAAAAAAAAAGTATTTCTCTCATGGCAAGACTGTGTAGTGAATTAAAATTTCTGTTTTAAAAAGGTGAGAATCTTATTCATTATGTACTTTACAAAACAAAATTACTGTTACCTTGAGTCAGCTGAAGAATTCAGCAAGCCCCCAGATTTTTCTTTGGCAGTGATTTCTAACACGTGCTTAGGGAGTATTAGAAGTTTGATTCTTCACTGGTAAATGCTTTCAGTGATCAATGAAAGTCCCTATGCACTTTCCTCAAATATTTTGTATTGATGATCTTTTGTAATACTTCACACTGTTGTAAAATCCCAGTGTCTGATTCTATTTATATCTGATGTTGCAAATTCTGATAAGTGTTTTGGAGATAGTGAATAGAGTAAAGTATATATGGGGTTATTGAGGACACGAAGACGAAAAATGCAAAAAAGACCCTGATTTTTGTTATTAAATAACAAAAATTTAGTTTGATGTCAAGACACATATCCATCTTTCTGCTAAAAGTCTTGAACCTAGCTATAGCTTTTCTATTTTGCTGCTGCAGCAGTCAGGCTCCTGGATGTAGTTAGTCCTCAGTGTTCTTGAACTCAGTGTCTAGAGACTCAAAGTCCTCGTTGCCTTTCTGTTCTTTGGTACAAGCATCAGCGCATAAGATGAGACCAATACGTTTTAATTGTGTATACTTTGGCATGACAATGTTCTGTTGTCTCCTGTGGTCAAAAATGGCACGAAGTAGTGTTATGTTGTGTGATGTGCTCATGCACAGTTAAACTTGAGAAGGATCTCTAATTATAGGCGGTCATTAGTATGAGAATTTTTGCAAGTCTTGAAAGTGTATCTGTATATATGTGAAAAGAAGAATAGGATGTTGATCAAGTATGCATCAATGTTTTAAAAGAAATATTCCTCAGCTTTCATGGTTCATCACTTTCTCTGATAAGAGTTTCAGCCACAGCTACTAATTCAGGCTTGAGGTGATTTCATGTTCTCATCTTTTAAGGGGAAAAAAAACAACAAAAAACCAAGCAAACCAGAACAAACTCCCAAACCCAGCCATTTCCAGCTAATTTCTGTCTTTTCTCTGTCCTGGTTGAGCTAGAGAGACTTGTTGACATTTGAATCTCCACCTCCTGATTAGCCAGCTCTGCTCCCCAGCCCATGCAAGAGCATGAGAAGACATCTGTGGCCAGGCCAGATTCCTGGAGAATGGCTTGTTCTGGTGCTGAGCCAGCGTGCCGGGCTCCGGGAGGGGCTGCGGATTGCTGCAGACAAGCAGAGCTCTGAACCTTTCTGCCTGGGCTTGCAGGAGGTGACGCTACGACAGATATTAATCCCTGGCTTTAAGATTACTGCTTGTAATAGGGAAACGAGTTCCATGTACTCAACAGATGGCAAATGTTTTCATCTTCTTTTTTTTACTAAGTAGGTTTTATCCTTAACAGTTTTTTTTTACATTATTTCAACGAAATTTTCTTGGACGCAAATGCTGTGTTTTTGTTTCATTTTGGTTCTTGCTTGGCTATAAAATTCATCTTAAATAATGTGGGTTATGCTTGTTTTAATTTTCCACTATCATTTTAACACTGGCAGCTTAAAGTATATTTATGGTGCAATCCACTGTTGGAAAATGAGTTCTAATATACATTATACTCAGTTTCCTACAATGTAAAAATATCTTTGCAGTTATATTCTAAGCAATAACTGTCCTTAGGGGCTAAAAAAGCACATGCAGTTTACTTTGTCTCTTAAAGTTAATCATCACAACTCAAATGTAAACTTAAAAAAGCATTAAATGCTGAGATAAAATGTAAGAAGTGTTTGGTGGTTTAAAACCATGAAAGATAATACAAAACATTTTACTGCAAAGGGAACTTTGTATTTCCTTTTGCAGAAATACGCTCTAATAACTGATGATCAGAGACTCTTGTGTTGGCCGCATAGAAAGCTCCAGTGGCAGAATACCAGATTAGATGCGGGGAGCTGCACCATTCTGGCTGAGCAGCCAACCAAGGAGGAAACTGCTGAATTCCGAATTTTCATCCAAGTGACTTGTTACTTCTCATGTTCTTTGCCCTAGGTCTTATCTCCAATCTATTGAGGACATAAATTTCACTGTTGTGGTTTATTTATTTATTTATATAAAGCATATTTTGGAAAGAGAGAAGAAAGAGCGAAGAAAGAGCAGAAAGATGAAACAGAACAGAGATTTTGCTTACCTTCATGTTTTCAACCCATGTGTGAATTTCCAGGGCTGTTAGTAGAAATCAGCCGGCCAAACGTCCATGCAGCACTTACAGTGTTGGGCAGCCTCCTCTGCCTTGTTTCCTGCATGATTCATGACTCTTTCCTTGGTATAAATAATTTGAATTCTGCTTCTTGCTGAGAGCATTTGAGTAATGTGTCTTCAGAATGGCCTCAATCCTTAAGTGGGGAAATACCAGCATTAAAAGCAATGACCTTTTGGTCAGAACCAGCAAACTGTGTATCACAAAATGCTGTATTCGTGGAAAGTTCTGCACAGATCAACTGTAACAAGAGTAAAATAGGATATGCAGGTTGGCTAAAATATGTTTAAAATAATATATCAGAAAAGGAAAGGAGTACTCTTTCTCATTAAACGAGCCCAGCAAGTAGGATGGCATCATTAGTGTGGTAGAAGGGATATTTCCCATGATTAAGTATATTCGTATGACATGAAATGTCTGAGACTAAAAGCAATTTATATGTAACTTAAGGAATAATCGATACTGATTTGGAATGAAGAATGCTATAATCTTGTTTTTGAAAGATTCATACAACTTGCAATTTTATGAAAACTTGATGCTATTACACCTTCCTTGCAGCAACAGACCATAAAGATTGATTATGCATTAAAAGTAATATTTAGGTGAAAAAACATGCTACACCGAATTTCAGCTGTCTTTTCTCTAGCTGGTTTTGCTTTCCCCTTTCAGATGTGTGAGCATGAATGTTTCCAAGAGGGGCCACAAGCATGCCCTGGTAGTGTAATGATACCTAACACTTAGCAGTGTTACACCTTTGCAGCACTGTATAAATGAATGAATTAATTCTCCAAACACCTTTGAAAGAACTCTTTGAATATTGTGTATGAAAGCGGATTAATGAACCGTCATATTTGTAACTTATTTTTCATTTTCCAACAATACTTGTTCAAACAAGTTCCTGCTTACAAGGTGATTCGTGAAGAAGAAAAACATCTGTAAATACTCAAGCAAAATACACTGTATGCTCAAGCGTTTGCATCAGTAGAATTTGATCACTTTGAAATCTCTTTTGGAGATTAGGGAACAAAAGCAAATTCTACTTCAAAAGGTTACCAACCCATAGTTCAAAGTATAAACGATATCTACTCAGAGTAGTAATTCTGGCAAGTAGTATATATTGGCAGCTTTGGCTGGTTTTTGGTAGCGCATGGACATACACTTTTTCTATTTGCTGTATCTCGTGCTTCCAAATCTACGTTTTTAACTGCACTAAAAAACCTCCCCCCCAACACACAAACAATGTTGTGTTTTTGCTTGAAAAACTTACCTTCGGAGTGTGAAAGAGAAATATGTGACAATTCATTTTTCATTTCTGCAGCCAACTAGAGGTAAAAGTTGTGGGAAAGGCGGACTGTGTTTCTTGCTGGTTTGTGGGGTCAGGAGCCTGGTGATGGAACTGAATCGTCAGTGCTGCTTGCCGTGTCGATGCCAAGTAAGCCACAGCAAGAAAAGGCAGCACAGTAATGTTATGAAAAGCTGCAGATTCTGCTGGGAGTAGCTTTTGTGCACCCGGTTTGCAGTTAGTGGTGGTGTTATTTCAGAAAGTTTTCTGGGGGTATAGAAAGGCACTATTTGGGACTTCTCCTACAAACAAAAGTCACTCCTTAGGGCTGTCTGTCTGATGAAACAAAGAGAAATGATTCCTTCAATGTTCTGCTAACTTTGAGAAAGCAGCACAGCGATACTCCAGTTAGCACACCACAACAGGGCTTGCATTTCTTTCCATTTCAGTGCACATACCTTCTTTTACTACCTCACTGTATTTGTCCGAGAAGGTTTTTTGATTTCTCTTTTCTTTTTTCCCCAATCATTTCCCGTTTTTCCCTGTAGCTGGTGCTTGGTAGGAGTTCGTGTGCAATGGGTGTGAGCAGTCCTACTGTCTCAAATCCATCCAGCCTTCTCCAGTGCTTTATCAGTTTATTACAGGAGAAGTCATCCTTAGGGGCTTCTGTGTTCAACAGTTCCTTTGAATGTGCGTAGTAGGGCTGTTGCTTCCTGGCCAGTGCTGCGTACATACTTATTTTTGGGAAAACCTGCACAGAAACATGGCAGCTTTACTGCATGGCAGTCGTCTGGCCGGAGCTGGGTTTTTGGTGATTAGTCATTGCTGCTGAGGTAGTGCAAGTTTCTGGGTGATTATTGGGATAAAATATGACATTCGCTATTGCCACGTAATGTGACAGCTGGTCTGGGTCACCTATACCAACAGTGGGTGGAAGCAGAATTGGTGTGCAGGAGGCATTGCCCATGTGTTGAAGAGGATGAGGGTTATTTAATAACTGACGCAAAAACAAGTGAAAGCCCAAAGTAAATGTGGTTTCCAGTATCACCAAGATTGCAAGGAAGAAGAAATTTGTACAAAGCCTAAATTGAGAATGTACTTGGGAATTGTGCTTGTTCTTGAGGCTTCAAACCACATGTGTGCTTCCCCTGCTATTGCAGCATGTTGTCTATTAAAGTTCATTGGTGTTTTTCCAAAGAAATCCTGCTGACCGGTTGCTGTAGATTGCACTGTACAATTGCTTGAAGCCACAGTACCAAATACTTGAAAATGTTTGGAGTCCTAAATGTAGTTAGAGATGTTTGTTTGCAGTGGACAAGAATTTTGCACAGAGGTTGCTAGACATCAGGGAAGCTGTTTATCAGCAGATGCTCTGTTTTGCTAGTGCAGGACTCCGAAACAGTGCATTTTATTGTGGACTCAGGAGTCCAAACCAACCACTAATGTGGTAATATTGTAGGTTGTAATATTAAAATACAGTTTGTGTAGGATGTTTAACCTCCTTTCTTTCTAGTTTTCTGAATATTCCTGGATATTTTTACTTAGTGGAGATGACAAAGAGTATCCGTGCTTTACCAATTAAGAGGATTGGGTTCAGAACCTGAGCCTTGGAGATCTATTAGCCACACAGAAACAATGCTGTGAAGAGAAGAGCTATGTTGCCATCTTGGCAATGCAAAATAGATTTCAAGCTGTGACCATAAAATAGTTCTTAAGGCAGGTCAGATGTGGTTTTTATTTTGTTTTTTAATGTGCTTCTCTAGCATAAAGATAACTTCCTGATTTTTCTCTTTTAGAAGTCCAAATCTCATTTTTCATTGCATCAAACTCCAGAAGAGTTTGGTCTTTTAAATTCCAATGATATATTGGCTTGGAAATAGATATATGAAAGTCAAAATAAATCAATGGAATAATAGGAATGAATAAGGCAAACATCACCATAAATGGGAAACAATGAAACCCTGATCATTTCAATTCGACATACATACATTCACAGCAAGGCTGTATATACGTTAAGTTAACCATGCATGCAAGTGTTTGCAGGGTTGAGATATGACTCAATACTGTGTTATGAAAGTGCATAATTAAATGCGTATACAAATTAAAGCACATATGAGAAAGTAGATTAAAATGGAATCGAGTAAACAAGACTTAAAAGTGTCCTCAAACTAATACTGATACTGTTGTGTAATTCTTAATTGAAAACAGTTAGGAACCTATTTTCATATATGTAGTACGGTATCTAAGCAACATGTAGCTGTTCTTTATAGGATATTGTAATCGGAGGAAAGAAGGTTCTCTTTCTGGAAAGTGTAAAATGGCTTGATACTTTTTCCTTTATTTTTCAACTCCCTGAAACAAGGTGACTGCAAACTGTTGCTTACTATTGTGGTGCAGATGGTTTTGAAGACACTAAGACAAGGGTCAAGAGACTAGTTCTCGCTCTGCTGGTGACTTTCCAGGTTACCTTCAGCAACTTACTTCCATCTACTACTTTTTTTGTTTGCCCTCTTCTTTTCCTCTTCTCTGTATAGACACAGGTTTGAAGGGCATGGCTTCCTGTGGTTTGTTTCTATGGTATGTACTATACGCTTGGCTCTTGTCCCTAGAATAGTTCTTGCTGTACTGTAGTAGTATGAGAAATGGTTTTTTAGAGGACTGTTATACTAGAGCAAAACTCAGCTTCATTCCTTCATCACCTTTACCAGTAAAAAGTGGTTTTGGCTTAGGATCTGACGGCACAACATTGTCATTGTCTTCCTCGTATGGCAGCAAAACCCTGCTGAAATTGCAAAAACCTCAAGTCAAAAACAATACAGTCACATTGCTTAGGAAGACTCATGTTTTAGTAAAAATAAGCACCATTCAGAGAGTCCGTACCTGTAAAGATGGGGCTCATTTCTGGTTTATATGCACATAATTTCCATGATAGTCAGGTCAATGCAAAAACTTGCCTTTGAACCACATCAGGAGAAAGTAAGTAGATAGCACCATGCATAGCAGTAGCCACGGTACCCTGGTCCTGAAATACAAGCTTGTGTTCCGCAAGCCCGCCAGCTTTTTGACATTTTTAATCTTGCCACTCTCTTTCCTTTTCTTTCTGCTTTTTTTTGTTGGAACAATAATAAACCTATGAAAAGCGATGGCTGTTGTCATGCTGATCTGAGGTTTGAAAAATGTGAGTTGGCTTAAGTGCAGTTGTGGGGGCTCCGCTCTTGCAGAGCTAGGATGGTCTGGTTTTTAATCATTCTCTTCCACCACCTCTGCGTGCCCTCCATTTCCTTCAAAAGTCTATACTGAGTGACCCAAAGCCAAAAGTGATGTTGTAGCACCAGGCAGTGAAATCGCAGGGATATAAATTATATATTAGGCAAGCTCCGGCTATACTGTCGAGACGCCTGCCCGTGTGCAGTAGCATTGCCTAGTGAGTCACCTGTCTGTAGCGGTCAGCAAACTGCTGTCCCAGGGGTGGCTGTGGCAGACAGCCTTCGGATGAGTTTGTTTGGCAGCCCACTGACCCCAGGCTCCAGTACTAATCTCCAATCAGTAACCATCTGCTCGATGCAACCCAAACGACGAAGCACTTTTCGAACTGTCAGGGATGACCTGGAGAAACTCATGGGGGAAATAAAACTATCAGCCACTGATTGGAATACTGATAGCCATCATTTAGTGTGGTGCTGCAGGAAACCAAATTATGCCTGTGCTCTCTGCCTCTCTGCTCAGCAATATTGTCAATTGGAAGGTAAATCTTCTTGATCAATCCGGGCTCAGTTTTGCCACCTTTTGTTGTATTGAATTATGCTTCCTAATGGGAATAGTCTCCTGTAATCCAGTGGTATGCATCGCTTTGTAAGAAAGTGCACTTACAGGATGTGGTGTTTTAAAACACCGTTTGTGTGTTTTCTTGCTTTACTTGGACTACGCTCTGGTCTGACTCTTCATGTAAGTCTGGAGTGAAAGGTGGTGTGGTAGTTTCACTGTGGTGCAAACGTGCAAAGAAGTTGGGTCGTTGGAAATCATTGTATATGAAGGAGAGATTTACTTTTGACTTGTGCAACTCTTCAATTTGCCATGAAGGCAAAGGACAGAGGCTTTTATAGTTACTTGTCTTTGAGTAGGAAACAGACTTCTTGGCTGTGGCATGTGTAAACTCATGGAAGCCAGGCACCTCAAATACAAATCCTTTGTCAGTCAGCATCAGCTAGAGTACACAATTTCCTAAACATCTGTTCAGTCATTACCATATTAAAGCTGTGGTGCCACAGATGTCTGCATGTTAAAACAGAGGTGTGTATTTTAGATGCCCTAACTGAGTTTTAAATGTTATTTCATTACCTAGGTCACAGGACACAGAGAGAAATAAAGTTGTTTGTGAAAACTCAGAGCCAAATACTGCAATCCTCTCTTGGTGTTTGCTCTGGTAGAACTCTGGCTGAGTCCTACTGGGGTTCAGAGTCAGCAACGCAGTATTTGGCCTCGTGTGGGAAGGACTGGTGACAATCTCTTGACACCTGTAATGCAGTGTTATGGTGATACCAGCCAACACAAAAATGGTCATGCCCCAACATATGGTGGTTTTCTGTACCTATGAGACTGGTCTTCCTGACCCTCTCTCTGCTGCCTTGTGTGGGTTTGTCGGACTCTGCATTGTCTGCAGAAGTCAGGTAGCGTATTTGACAGATGAACAGGATATTAAATAGCTTTAAAAAAAAGCAAGATGACAAAGATTTTCATGCAGGAGCTTCTTCTGTTCAGTATGCCATGTCTGGGAGTTTTTCTTCCCAGGACAGAGACTGTGAGGCAGTAGACTTTAACACTGATGATACGAAAGATTCAAATACTGGTGTATGTTCCTAGGCTGAATGTGTTGTGAGTGGGCAAGTGCTCTGTAGTCTTTCCAAAGTCAAAGTACTTCGTTTCTTACAGACGAGTCCTGGAGTGCATTTCTGACCATGTTTGATTTTTGGAAGATGCAGATGGAGTTGTCACGTTAAAAAGGTCACAGGAAGGAATTGGAGCACTGGAAAGAAGGTTTAAAAAATAAATTATATATAGATAAAGGAATGTCTTTTCTGTCGTCTAATTTTAGGCATGGATTTTTGAAATTAGGTTGGCTCGTGGATTTGTGGGGATTGACTTATAACCATGTCGTTTTGCTGTCTCTTATTTTCATTCTTTGGTGATGCAGTGATTACTGATAGCATGTGAAACAGTTGCTCTTTCCTGCTAAAGAGTCTCATTACAACTTGTGCAATCACTTGTACCTTGACATTTATTCCAAGATGTACTTAATACCTATTTATATATATGTATGTATCCTCTTTAGCCTGAGTAGTCCTAGAAATATTGGAAAAGGTGTGAACACCTCTTTCAAATGGGCTGTCTCAGGAGACAAGCTGAAAGATGGACTGTGTTTTTCTGGATGTTTGATGACCACTAAAAATTTGCTGTAAACTGCCTGGAAAGTGAGAGAACGTATGGTAAGAGGGAGGTGCATTTGACAGAGTCAAAATGATGAGGAGAGATGCAATGAGCAGAAGTGGGGAGTTCAGGCACTGAGCTCAAGACTAAAGGGAATATGTAGGTGGGATAAGCAACAACTAAACTGAAGCTGGCAAAGGTTTTCATGCAAGAGCCCTCAGTTTTTCAGTTCTGGTGCTGTCTGGTGGCCCCAATCCATGATTCAGCTCCTGGGTGGGATTGACCAAGCAGCTCCCTTAGCAGGTCTCAGACAGCCTGAGCTGAGGCTGTGCTCAGATCTTGTCTGGGCTTGTGGCCAGGGGCACTTGGATGCTGGTTGGTGGTGCTTCAGAAGGGCAGATGGAGCGTAACTCTCATGCCTTTGTGTTTCCATCGCTGCTTGTAGCACACAGACAGAGCGCGGTGTCCCTGGCTCCAGTTCCCCACGTGTGGAGGGACAGGCCACTCATTTCTCGTTGGGGCTGCGCCTGGAGGCATGGCCTGGCTCTGTTCCAAGCTCCAACGGGGCTTTCTCTGGCGTGCATCAGCCAAGGGCCAGGAGGAGGGCGATGCCAAGTCAGCACGCTGGCTGCTGGAGTTGGAAGATGCTGACCCATATATTGCGTTGTAGCGTTGCCTTCCTTCCCTGCCCTCCTCGGTGGGCACTGTGCCTGGCTCAAGTGCCATAGTAGTGCGACTTGACACTGGGCAGTGAGTCTCTGCAGCCACAAACTGAGCAGCTGGAACTTAATCACTCCAGCTATCCTTAATTAAGCCTCTGAATGCCCCTATGTGCTAGCCAAGTTAGTGCTAGCCCAGTCCTACAGATGGTGAAACTGAGACACAAGGAGGTTAAGTAACTTGCCCAAGGCTGTGCAGTGAATGGTGACAGATCTCAGATTAGAGCTTGCAAGTTCTTGGCTCGCAGTGGCTCCCGCAGTCTGGTGGACCGTGCTGCCCAGCCAACCGGTTTGGTCATGCATGCTGCTTGTATCAGAGCTCTCCCAGCCAGAAAATCTTGTCTCCCATCTCCAGGGGAAAATCTGTCATCCTCTCAGCACAGTCAAATCATTGAATGTTCGGAGGTTTTTTCATTTATTGATTTAGTTTGAATTGCTACTTTAGCTTCTCAGATGCTTCCCCCAGTCCTCCCAGGATCACCTAGCTGATCATAAAGGATACTTTATCGTTTATGCACTACCTGGAAAATCCATAGGTGTGGAATAGCTTTCATCATTCACATGCTATTTGAAAACCTTCTCTGCATCATACCATTAATGTGAAATCACAGGCTAGCTGGGGAGCAGTTTTTTTATACACCTTATGGTCAGTAAACAGGTGCTTTGCAAATGGTGGGTGGTGCATCGGTATGATCATAGGAGCTACTGACACAAATACTGGTCTTACACAAGAAGCTGTTATTTTTCAGATACTTTGTGCTGAAAAGATCACCTCTTCCTGTAAGAGGCAGTTGTATTTTTCAGCAGTTAAATTCCTGACTCACTCCGGAGATGTGTTCCTCCTCTGCCATTCCAGGGGAGGCTTCGTCAGCCGGTGCATGATGCTTTCCCCAGCCCCATCATACCACATCTCTCCATAGCACAGTGAGACCCCAGACCATCCTCTGCTATGCATAGAGACGCTGGCGGTTCCCCCACACCAACATCCACACCCCGTTTCCTTACGTAGTTGACGTGGGTGATGCGGGAACTGGGACCCCCGCACCAGCTGCAGCATGCGAAGGAAAGTCTAGGTGCAGCCTCTGCAACGCTGCTCCGGCAGTGTTTCCTGCAAGCTCCCAGCTAGCGAGGTGCTGTAACTCTCAGCTGGATTAGGGTCTGCCCCACGCTTGCATCAAGTGCCTCGGGCAGCGCAGTTTGAGGATGATGGGGTGCACCCCTCAAACACTGGCATGAGCGAGGCACCATGTGGCCCTCATATTTCAAGCTGTGAAGCAATTTGTTCATCTGATAATCTCCTACGGGTTAAAAGGGCTAAAAAAAAATATTTGGTTCTGTGACTGTAATGCCAGGGATGGATGACAAAGAGCAGAACGCAGCTCCTGGCTACCAGGCTTTCTCTGCAAACTCTGCTTCAGACTGTTTAAATGTTTTTCATTCTGCGTGTTGTGCATCTCCACACTTCCAGCTTCCTGCCACTATGGCAATATGAAATGTCAAAAGAGAAAGATCACTCCTGTGGTATCTCTAGCCCAACTGGAAGCACTAAGTGCCAGAAATGTTAGGCAAGCACGTGTTCTGACTAGACTGCCAGCTCAGTTTTGCGGCCCAAAAGGTTCAGGTAGGTTGAGTAAGCTTTGGACAAGAACCCATGCTTCTGGGCGCTTGTCTGAACTCAGCAGCCAAACTGTTTGAGATCTGCCCATTGCTTCTTGAGACCAGATGCAAACCCATATTGTGCTTGCAGGGATGGAAGGAGAGCTGGCGTGCTTGTTTATGCATACTTAACAGTTATGAGGATATTAATTACTATTATTTAGCAATATTCTACTATTAGAGTGCAACTTTAAAATAAGTATTTCTGAATACTTATTTTCAGCTACTTCGCTCTCTATTTGATTGATCAGGGATAAGTAAATAAATCAAATATTTTACTTTGAGGAATTCTTTATTAAAGATTTGACCACAAAATCCTTAGAATGGTTCCATATTTTAAATTATTTGTAACAGTCTTTGGTGCATCATTCTGGGGTTTTTCTTTCTTTTTGCGATTATTGCCAAATTTTGTGGTGCTGGATTTCTCTGTTATCCCATGCTTTTGTCTCCTTTTCTGTATTTGACTGTTACACAATTATCCAGCACAATATAAACTGAAATTTAGAATTGAATACACAGTTGGAAATTATTTACAAGCTCAAAATCTGTTGCTGTCTTATTCCTGAATGTTAGCTACAAAGCCTGAATGCTTGAATGTTTGTAGAAAGTGGGAACAAAAGCTTTGTAAATATCGTTGAGCTGAATCAGAATCTTGGCTTTCAGATTCAGGAAACCTTTTTGCCTCCACTCTCTATCTCACGCTAATTTCTATTGTGGTCTAGATTTACAGGGGCCTTGAGTTTATCTGTAAATCTGATTGCATTTACCCTACTGTAGTTTCGTGTGTTCATAATCCATGCGTATATTCTTATGCCAGCAATATATGGATCCCCATCACCCTGCTGACGGGGAGCACGACAGCAGCTCAGAGCACGGAGGGGGAAGAAGGCGAGAGAGGGACAGTTCTGCCCTTCACCAGGCAGAAGTGCAGCTCTGTCTCTCGCTTTCAGTCCATGATGGCTCCTTCTCCGTGTAATCTCAGTGTGTAAAAACACAGCCATGTCAAGGGAACCAATAATATTTTCTATCCCAAAAATAAATACATAAACAAATAGCCCTATCTCAGAGCTTGAGATGGAAGGAAGTACAGTATCGAAGAGAATTAAATTCAAACCTCAGGTATGCTTCAGGCATTTCAGGGCAAAGCATCGCTTTGTTCTGGGTGGGACTTCAGGGAAGCAGAGGCCATCATTTGTTGTAGTCAACACTTGGATTGAAGTTTGGAGGGTCTGAAAGTGTGTTCAGAAGGAAAGTGGTACCAGCACTGGTTTGGCAGAGCAGTAAAAGGAGTACTCGAATGTACCAATTAAAAGGTGTGAATGGCATTTTTATGGCTTTGTTGTCCTGCAGGCTTTCAGCAACAAATGCATCCTGTATTGTAAGCCTGCTTTGGTCTGAAATGATTCACTCTGATTTATATTCTTTAATTAAAGGCTTTTAACATTTAATTATATTGCGAAAATAGTATTACTGCTTAGGTCAGTTTATGGCACAGGAAATAATCTTATTTTTATTTTCTAGGCTGTGATTGCAAAACAGAACTTCAGAATGTCCCCAAGTGGGCAAACCTCCCACAACATTAGGTGTGCAGAATTGTGCATGCACTTGCACAGCTTGTGTAGCAACCCAATTATTGCACTTACCTGCTTTGCATGCATAATCACATTAATTACTTGGGCAAGCTAGCTATGCATTATGCATATTGTTACAATCACTGGTTGTACTGTACGCTTGTAAATATAACTGAGCTTTTTCTAACTGTAGTATATAATGTAATGAGAAAATTATCTGTGGAGTGGTAAAGTGGTAGCTTCTATATTGCCAGGAAGGATTTCCAGCATGCAGCAATTCTAGCTGTGAACATATCTGATTAAATTACATGAGTTTAGAATGAAAGTTGAATCAGTAAAAAGTGTTTTCATCTTACTGAAGGCCAGAATTTTCAAGCTGGGTGTTCAGCATTCTGTACCAATTTTTCTCTTCTTCATCATAATCCCCCCAAATAATATAAATAAAAGACTGCATAAAATTGATACATGCTTGACAATTAAAAAAAAAAATCCAACCCTCAAATTGTACAGTACGTATTAACTTCCAGGAGATAGATGTATTCTGCACGTCCACTTAGCTGCTTATCTTAAATTCTTGGATACAAGCCTACCCTTCCAAAACTCTCAACACAAAACTATCTCACAGGTTGTCTCTATCCGTCTGCCAAAAACTGTTGAAGCAGAAAGGGGGAAAGATGAGGACTGCAAAGAATCCACACTTCTTCTGTCACTCCGAGACACCAGGGTGGCTATCTTTTCTCTTCCTGGCACTGTTATCTCTCTTACCTTTGGTACTACTGTTCCTTGCTGGTCTCCAGTTTTTGTCTTGGTTAACTATACAGTATGAATATTGGTGCAAGACTTTTTCATTCATTAGATAATGTCACGGTTCCCAGGCACTGCATATGTTGCATTGCTAGGTAGCACTTAGCAATGTTTGGATCCCCATCTGTTACCTCAGTTTGGCACATTGTGCCTGCACTTTAAACTCTAAAATGTTATGACACTGTTTCCTACGTTCCTGGGTGCCAGGTGGATTGGAGCCATTCCTCGAAGGATGTGCGTGTGCAGTGTAAAGGAGTAAATAACTTGGAATGGGCATCTGTCCTTGCTGTGAAGGGCTGAGGGTGTCATTGTTCAATGCCCAGCACAACCCAAGCCAGCTACTTCCCAGAGTAATACTGCAGCTTCATGTTAATTATTTACTGAAAATATGACAGCTATTTGGACACTGTTGACTGTGGTTGTGTTTAGTATGGTAAACTGCACACGTCTCTTTTAGCAGAAGTACTTTCCCATTGCTGCATCTTAGCACATCACAGAGGTACGTGGCTGTATTAGCGAGGTGAGCTTCTCGCAATGTGCCTGCTTGTTCGATAATCCCCCCCCACGGCGGGTTTGTTGTATGTGTCTGTTCTCCATGTAAAGGCAGTGAGAACTACATCCCGCCTTGTCTTTATACCCTTTCTGTCACCTGATTACTTACCTGCTAAAGCTTTGAAACGGTTCTCCTCACTCTCTCAAGCCATCATAGCCACCTCCTTTGCTTTGTATTAAAACTTTAAAGCTATCTTCTTGCTTTTTTCCTTCACCCTTTTTTCCCTGGTTTGGGTGGAGGGTTGGGCCAGGTTACGTCCCGAGGTCCCTTCCAACCTAAATTATTTGATAGTGGTCCTTTGCTCATGCTCTTCCTGCCTTTCTTCTCACTGCAAGTGCATGGTGGGCACCTTCACAGCTTGTACGGAACCATAAGCACTGGAGTGGTGCAGTCAGAAGCAAGCATTTCAATTATTCTACACAAAAATCATGAAATCCCCTCAAAGTAACTTCACTAACAGTGACCTAAATACTTAGGTCTGTCTGTGTTTCTCCTAAAATTCATCAGAATTTAACTCCCCGTTGTGTCGGTATACTTGAGAATTGGGTTAACAGAGCTTGAAATGGGAGGAAATAATAAACTGGTTTGTAGACAGTGCAAATATTTCAGTACTGACCCATTTCCAACACATTATTTTTAGTGTATGACATTTCACATCACTTTGCTTTGAGATTTGATGTGACAGTATTAATAAACTTAAAACAAGAAGAAAATAACAGCCATTTTTTTCTGTGCAAGTACTGCTTAAAACCCTGTAGTCTGAAAGAGCCAAGAGAAGGGACCGGGAGAATGGCACCCTCCGGGGCTGATGTTTCCCATGTGATACCTATAAAAAGATATCAAGTAACAAGATGGTACATTTAACCAAACCTCTCAAAATCATTTTATAATTTAGCAGTCAGCGCCTGAGGAGCCCAAGGGATTTAAGCACAAAGAACAGTGGAAGAAAGCAGAGTCCCGTTAATGGAAAGGGCAACAGGGCTGGAAAACGGAGCATTGTTTTTGATGAGCTGTTAGGTTTGCGTCCGTCTCACACGCGTCTCCTGACGGCGGGGTGGTGACTCTGACCTGAAGGGCCTGGCAATTACAAAACCAGGCCTATCTGCACCAAGCAGGGAGAAGCAGCAAGAAAAGAGAACAAGACCTCTGCTGTGGGGCAACGCGGTGTAACACTGGATGAGCTGTTAGTGCGCCTGCAGTGCCAGGTCCTGGGCCAGCGACGGGAGGTTTATACTTAGAAATGCCGCTCTCATGGTTGCTCTGCTGCTGGGCAAGAATCTCATACGAGGCAGGTTCTGATATGTGTCTTGGGTTTTTTTTTTGCATTGTGTTTCTGAATTTGCCTACTCTTAAATGGCTGTGGTGAGTGAGCTGCTAGTGTGGTTGGACTCAGTATCTAAAAGTTCATAGAAAAAGAGGAGGAGAGCAAGCAGTACTTAGAGTTATGCGGCATTATGCAGAACTCATGCTGAAGTGTGGCATATGGCAAGGTATGTCTCTTGGTCTAAGGCAAAGTTTATTTCATTTGCTTTGTTTTAGCAGTCTTTGAAGTATTTGCTCTCTCTTTTTTTCCATACAAACTAGACTCTAAATGAAACTTACTCCCTGCATTCCAGTTCATGATTGAAGTACAGCATTGAAAAACTGAAATTATTTGTCTTTTTCAGTATTTGGTGGCTTGCATTTTGCATTTTTTCCAGAGTTTGCACTGTGTAGGTGTTCACTCTGCAGAGAAAGTAACAGAGCCCAGAAACTTGACTCTAAAAGAATTCTGCTTTTAATAAGTGTTTGGTTTGTAGTTGTTACCCAGTTAACCACAGCTTTCTCCCCGACAGTAGCTGTCACCAAGACCAAAGAATGAATGCTGGGTTGAATTGAAAAACTTATGATATGGGGAGCAATTGAATTGTTGTCATCCTGTTGTGTTTTATCTAAATGGTAATTGCTTTCTTCAATGTAACTTTGTGAGAAGGAAACGCTGTATGTTTCTAAAATGGATCTAAAAAGCGGGCGAGCATATGACGCGAAAAAAACCTGTTACAGTTTACACGAAACAATCTTTTTCCAGACAGTTACAAAGGAGAAGAGACTTCAGTGCTGAGAAAATGCATATGATTAGCTAGAGAAGAGGCCAGTGTATCCAGCCTTTTAGCATCTTTTTAGTTTGACTGTGAAATACCAGTTTCTGTTTTCCTAAATTCTGTTCGAACGTTTTCCATGTTCAGTTGTTTAAGTCAAAAAATGCGTTAAGCGTAGTCCTCCAAAGCTGGTTGCTGCTGTTTCAGAGAGGATCTTTTCCATTTGTTCTTGGCTGCTTGGTGGTTTTCTTTACACTGACTCGACGTGTGTTTCTTGCTATACGTGGGGAAGCGGGTTCTCACAAGAATGTACAAAGAGATATGAAGTTGGCCAAAAATGTGACCAGCTTGAAATATGACTTGCTTGTCCCTTAACTCATTCCTTTTGAAAAAACAGTGCTACTTTCTGAGTGGTAAAACTGCACAATCTGAAACATCCATTAGACGACAAGAGATTTTAGGGGTACCTGGCTGAATAAGTACTGGACAAAGTGTTGAAATTCAGCATGCAGTGAAAATAATTTCTTCTATTTATTTTTTTTAAATAAAGCCTCGGAAAATACAGAACTAGTAAATATAAACCATTATGAGATGTTTTTTATTTGTTAATGGCATTCTTTGCTGTGTAACTGCTTCTGACTTCCCTGTGACCTACAGTTTTAAGTAGAGCTTTTGTCTAGAGGCAATAGTGATACTCAAGCAGTTCAGTTTCTGCCTTGTGTATGTACTGTACATTAGAAACCGCTGAGCCAAATTTACCCCTACTGTAAATTCCTAAAAGTAAAATTGCACCTTGTGAGAAGAGTGAGATTGAGATTGTGACCTAGTGAGATAAACAAATGCTGGTTTCTCAGCAGGAAGGGAACGAGATGCAAGGCTAGCATAGGCTCACCCTGTAGCAAGACATGATATGCAGCCACAGTTGTTGCGTCCCAGAAGCAGCACTTGGAAGCACAGATGTGAAAGCTCTACAGTAGTTCGAAGTTTATATTCCCTGTTGTGTCCTGGATGAAGTGCTATCCATGTTGCTGGGACTGTGTTTTCTTCCTCTGCCACCTCCCTGTCCCTGTCTTTATAAAGCTCCATAAAACTCCATAAAACTTGTCTCTCCAAGAAGCATCTGGGTAGAAACAGATTCACAATCCAAGTGTGCTTGTGGTTGCATTTCCAGGGATGTGCAAGACCTGCTTCTAAATGTATTACAACCCATGGGTTGTTCCAGGAGGTTTTTTTTCTTGTGAGTTGCTTTTCTGTGGCACGTAGGCAAATAAATTGTCAAATGCCCAGAAAAGTGCTGTGAGCGCAAGCACGTAATTAGTTTTAGATAGAGCATTCGTTAAAGCAAGTCAGTGAGTTGCTGAAGAACTGTGGGCCTGATCCTCAGGGTCCTGAACTGCTGTAGTGTCCTGCCGTATCTACCCTGCATCTTGGAGAGGAACTGTCTGCTAAAATGGTGTGAGAGCTTTCCTAAAGGTTGTGGGCAATGAAAAGCACTGCTTAGAAGGAAAAGGGTTGTCTGAAGTGAGATAACATCTTAGGGACTGCAAGTGGTTTTAAGCCCTCTCTCCCTTACTTAGATCAGGTTAAATTCACTTTCTACCTTAAAGTAAGTAGGAACTGAGTTTTAACTGTGACTGCCTACGGGGCGGTTGCAGCTTGGGCCTGTGATTGATTGGGTCCTCCAGAGCAAGCCAAAATGAGCACAGGATAGTCAGCAGGAGTAAACTCAGGCCAATTAGTTCCCAGTGCTGTCGGCAATGCTATGGGAAATCCATTTTTTTATCAGTAAGACTGCAGCTTGCATCAGCAGTCTCCATTCCTCATAAGCAGATCATTGACTTATAAATTCTGCTGGTATCTTTGGAATGTTTTTATCCTCTAGCCTATTGCATGTACTAAATTCAAGGGGACATATCAGTAGCTGTAGCAGTGGCGAGGCTAACATTTTCTTTTGGAATATTGTGTTATATGTCAACTGAAACAGCAAATGCATTTTTATGGTGTGTTTTGCTGTCACAGAATTGCATATAAGAAACAGAACGGGCTCCCGCTAGCAGCCAGTGTTTCTCCTTCTGATTTACTGGGGTAAATGATTAAGGTTCCTAAAACTGGGCTGAAAATTATGTTACATATTACTATTCATGTAGAAAGCAGTAAAGCTTAGAAAATCAAGGCAATTGATTAAGCATCTGTCCTAAATTATAACAGAGCAGATCTGAATGCGGTTGGTGTCACTGGTAATGTATTTGTGGGATTGAGCGTGCATCCTTCAATGTGAATATGTACTGCTGGATAAGGAGCATGTGCAGGACTCACTGCTGCAAATTGTCCTTGCCAAATTCGGGGCAAGAGTCCAGCTAGTAGCTGGAATTCGTATGGGCCCGAACTGACTGTCACACTTCTGGCACATCATCCCATGCAATTCATTGCACCTTTAATGTCCTGTCTTTGCCGGGAAGTTGGCCCCGCTCTGCAGCTATTTTCCAACAGTCAGTCACATGGGGAGTGTGAGGTAACCCGTCACCGCTTACAGTGCCCATCTGAAGAACAGTTTCACTGGACTTTGTAACCCTTCTGATCTTTGCTCAAAATATTTTTGTTTATTCAATCAAGTATCCTTGATCTCTTAGAAATTGCTTGTTAGCATTGTCTTTCTGAAAGTTTCATCAAAAAATCAGTTAAAAAGGGAGCAAGGGAATGTGAATTGATAGTTAACTTTGTAAAGCATGAGAAATCTGTGAGATTTAATGGCGTGGGAAAATTAGAACTTCCTTGGTCTTGAGAGGTTTTACAGCAGAGGATATAATAGTGTGAAAACCATTTTAACACATGACCACATCTCATAATAAATGCAGAGACATCATTTGCACTACTATACACCAGCATTCATGTGCCATTATGCTTTTTTGAGTTACTCCTGCGTAAATGGTTAATATGTAAATTAGCGATGAGAAGCACACTTAATGTTTGGTCATAAAAGAAGGTGCTTATTGAATGTGCGTTTGCGTGTTACAAGGAAGCCGAGAGGTTTTGGGCAAGCATCTTGTGAAAGCTAGTCAAATGGTCGGAAAAGATCTAATCCCTTTCCTCATCTGAATGTTCAAGTTCATAGGTTTTTATTTTTCTGACAGCTCCATCATTTATTATCTGTGCCATATTTTTTTTTTACTGGAAAGTGGTGCTGTTTCCCCATGATCAGCCAGTTGTTTTGTAAGGGCTGTCTTTTGTCATATAGGTGAACACTGTCAAACATAGTAGGCCTCATCCGAGTTGGGATATGATCTTATTGCTGCTAACAATAAGATACACAGTAGGTTTTATTCCTTTAATGAAAAGAATCAAATCCATTAACAATTTAAGGGAAGCAAACGCACCGTCATGCATCATCAAGGGACATTCGTATTCTAAATAGTGATACACGGCATTTGAACTAAAAAGGTATTTTATCCTTATTATCAGTCACTGTCAATGGGAGCTAGATGACATTTCGTGTGATTGGGATTGAAGCAAGGACAGGCAGAAGGAGGTTGAGATTTTCTTCCTGAGTGCGTAGATTAGATGTGTTTGCATTCACAAATCCTTTAAACAAAGTGTTCATTGCCCTAACATTTTCAGGATGTTCTGTAGTGTAATGATTTGTCTCAGGTTACTCAAATTACAGTTATAACACAAGGAAGTGATAGCAGTAAGCACTAGTCATTCTGTCTCCCTGGTGGGGTTTCACAGCTGGAGGACACCTGGCCTGGCTGTTTTCAGGGTGGGGGGTTTCGAACGCAGACAACTGTGAAGATTCACCTGTTACCTTTTATCCCATCATGATGAATATAGGACTTCAGGTTATACAGAAGGACTCTGGAAGTTCAATTAGATTGTATCTTTTAAGTATGCGGCTGTTCTATGACTAATTTATGCTTTAATACTTTGCTTTTATCACAAGTGGTGTCGTGAAAACAGTAAGATGTTAACAAGAGACTGTCTTGTTTTCCAGATCTCTTGGTAATGTCTCAATTCAGGCACTTTAATTTGGGTGGTTTTCCTTCATGATACAAATAGAAGGCAGAGGAGGAAGGATATGTTTTTGTCCCCTGGCCGTGAAAAAAGTTTTTCTCAGAAGAGAGCTGTGTGGGAGATCTTATGTCCTGCTGAAGTGCTGGTTTGGGTCAAGTATTGTGTAGGCCTGTGTCAGCTCTCTAAGCGCAGATAGATATTTTATCTCAGTGCTTTTTAAAAGTGTCTGGTTGACATTTGGCTCCAGAGATGATATGTTTTTATTTATCCAGATATCTTGGATATATTCATGGCCAGGATGTCTTCCCTGGGGTGTCTGTGCTGCCGAATAGCTACAGATACAGGAACCTAATTGCTGTGTTTTCTCTGGCAAAACCCACACCTCGAATAACCCCTTTAACAGTGCTCGGAAACAAGTAGTAACATAATCTGAGTTCTCAAATAACCAGATAAAATCAGAGGCAGAGGAGCTGCTACAGGAAAGGGCAAGCAGGATGTGATGAGAAGCTGGAGGGCTTTGGGGAGCACGACGACTCTGTGATAAAGTCCCCTGGTGTCCCCTGGGCTGCTGCTCGGTTGCAGTGGGGCTGGGGGCCCAGCGGTGCGGATAACCCGGGGGCCTGCAGGTGAACACAACGCATTTTTCATGCCTCTTGCTTTCTTAGACTTTTCATTAAGATTGCATAATACTTAGGTACTCCCGCTGGGCATTGTCTCTGTTTTTTCTTAAACAAAGGTATAGTAAGCAAAAGCTTCAAATCAGTGAAGCAATCTCCATGCAAGTGCAGCTTAGCTCTGCTTCCCCATCGTAATGTCTCTGAAACGGAAGGATAATGCTTATTTTCCATGCACTCGTCTGCCTCCCTCGTAGGCGAACCCCTTGCATGTGAGTCATTCCAAGTCCAACACTGCCAAAATGTGTTTCTGCGAAATAAAACAGCTAATTAGATCACATAAACTTTCAGAATGTAAAAAATAAAACTGTAAAACAAGCAGCTGTGCACTTGAGGTTCATCCAGCCCCTTCTGCACAAGTTGCATTTTGATCAACATGAAGACTAGGAGCTGATGGCATTCGCCCTTTCTGTGATCCAGCCTCGGTCACATTCCTGAGGAACTGCCTTCATTAAAAGAACCAAGCGTTTAACTTTGTTGGGCTGAAGGCCGACAAGGGAGTTTTTCTGTAGCACTGTATTGGGTTTGCGTGGCAGGGTTTTGGTGAAAACCTTCTTGTAAACATCAATAGAATTTCACCTCTGTACTGTGCAGAATTATGTCCCTTTAAAAAATTTTGTTGCAGTTGTGTCTCTAAAGGAACATACCACGTAAAAGGAGAATTCAGAGCTTATTCTCCTCAACATGGGAATGAAAAATGCTGCCACCTTTCTTTGTGCAAGTTTCCTATCGAGAACCGATTTGCAAGGAAGAAAAGGAACACCTTTCGTTGGCTGAGGAAGTAAGGTGCGTGTTGCTTACTGCTGTCATCTGGCATATATCAAATAACTCTTTCCCTGACCAGCAGTATTCATCATCATTATCCCCTCATTCCCACTAGTGCTAAATAGTGCCTTGACCTCCAGAAACGCTTGTGTGCTCCAAAGGGGCTGAAGCCCACGAGGGAGACTTCTCTGTGCTGCCTGTTGGCCTTGCAAGAGCTGTGGACCACGGTGGGCGTTACATGCTCTGTTGGCCAGGATCGTTGAGCCAGGAGGGCTCTCCCCTGAGTAGGTGTGCTGGCAGCAGCGCTTCCGGCTGAGCAGCTCCCAGGTTCAACCGGCCCAGGGTTAGCCACAGCCGTGCAGCGGCGTGGTGCTGGGCTGTCCTCAGCAGAGAGCGGAGGGTCTTCACACACACCCTGCCCCCCCTCAAATGCATGGACAGTTTCGTAAAATGCAGCGAGGTCTCAGCGTGGGCTACCTGAGCCCAGCGGTTCTCTGGTCTTTTCCTGATGTTTGTGTCCTTTGCTGAGAAATGATTTCTGTTCTTAGAGTTCACATCATCAATATTTGCATTTGTAAAACTACTAAAAAAACAAATAGAAAAGGAATATTAATAAACACAAGCAGTTATTGTACTGAGAGGGGAAAAATAACTTGAAAGATCCAATTACTGGTGCCAGGATTTGACTTTATATTTTTAAACAACTTAGCTTCTAAAATTATGAGTAGATGGCAGCGATAATTAGAGAGTTCTTAGATTCACAGTGCAATCAACAAGTCACTTGTGTAGTCTTCCTTACCATTTTGAACGGTTTTAGAACGACAGAAAATTATGTGTTTATAGACATACATGTATAATATTATGTATTTGTGTTCAATGTCTGCTAATCTCTATAGAAAAATGTTTTTTTCTGAACCGTTTTCGTCCTTTGAGGCGGTGGATTTTTATTTCTGATGTAGAATATCCCCCTGTGTTTTGCAGCTGGTTTTTTTTTTACTGTGTCTTTATTTCTGTCAGTGATGGTGTGGTACTCCGGGACCTATGCATGTAAACTGCTCCTGAAAACACTCTGTGCTCAGAAGTCCTGTTGAAATCAATACGAGAATAAAGAACAAATACTTGCCAATTTGAGCTGTGGGTGCTTACAAATACAGCTGTTGCGTGGAAAAGATTATAAAAGCTCAAACATTTCCGCTTTTATAGTTCTACAGGAATGTGCCATGCTGTGGGGATAAAATCGATACCTCAGCATAACTGTCTCAGGTAGGTAATTAATATTATCATCATCATTTTACAGACGGCAAAAAAATGGCAGCAGAGGAACTGTAGTTTCCCCAAGGCAAAAAGGCACATTCAGAGCCGATGCTGAAATTCAGGCTGGCTTGATCTCTGCTCCTCTTTGTGGAGTTCTCTAGAGCCAGCACCGAAGCAGATGCTGTACTTAATTTTCATGTTCTCTTTCACTTGAGTGAGGAGCACAGTTGCTTCTCAGCTTTCTACCTCGTTAGTAAGAAGTGAGAGATATTTCCACTGGGCAGTTCAATCCGTTCAAAATGTGAGCTGCCTTTTTTCCCTTTCTTGACTTCACAAGCAACCTGTGTGTCCTTCTGCACTTTTAAAAGTTTTTTGGCCTGAAGTGCATGGAAATTTCAGACTTGGAAGAAAAAAACGCAGTTTGACACTAGCAGAGATACTTTGGAGAGATGCAGTTTTCTCCGCATATCACAATCTTTCCTGAACCTTTCATTTCAATTCAAAGAAGGTGAAGGTACAATATTGGTGCAATAGTCATCATTCTGGCTGCCCCCCTGGCATGGGTACGGCCGCGTGGTGTTTACTTGAGAGGAGTGAGCATCCCAGTGCTGTGGCAGCGTTTCTGCAATCCTTGGCGGTTTGTCCCGGGAGCGTCTCTGGCCGCAGTCCCTGGGAGTGGTGGCAGCAACGCTCCTGGCACCGCTGCTTTCTCTTGGTGCGTGCCCCAGCCCGGCGGAGCCTGCAGAACAGATTCGCTGTGCTGACTGACACACACTGTCAAAGTAAATGGAAGGGCTGGGTAATCTGATCATAAAATAGCAAATTGCTGTCCCAGTAACAGCGTGGTCCTTCCCCGTTCTTGATATTTGGAGAGGTGCTGCTGTTGGAACAGCAGGTAAGAAAAAGCTAGAAGCAAGTATCCAGCTCTTGTTGGAAGAACAAGGGCAAGAGACAGAAGTTGATTTTCCATAGATTTCACACTGAGACAGTCTCGAATAGAATGTATTTCTCAGTATGTTAGGACTAATAAGAGCATTTAGTTATTTATACAGAAGAGCTGAGAGTGGTTCACAAAGAAGAATAAACATTAAATTACCATAATTCTTCCTTCTTTCTTTACAATAAAATGCATAAAGGAGCTCTAAGAGCCCAGCAGAAAAGACCAAGAAAATTTTTAGCTCAAATGAGCACAAAGAATTTTTTTCCAAGCAAAGATTTCAGAGGAAATACTTTTTACTATTCGGACCTTGGAAAGCAAGTGCTTTTCTTTTGTCATGGTCAATTCAACATACAAATACTACTCAGCTTTTACCGTGAAAATATCCACTCTTAAGTTATGTTAGGGTTTTTGGTTTGAGGTACAGTGTTGTAGGGCCAGAGTTTAACTGGAGTTTTGTCTGAGGCAAGGGACTCTAATGGTGTGTTTCATAGTCAGTACTCAAACATGTATTTCAATCTTAGCCTTCATTTCTGCAGGCACTGAGCACTTCAGCTTGTCCAGTGACATAGTTATTCATGTGCCCAGTTCATGTGGGGCCATAAAAAGGCTTTCCTGAACGTTAAAGACAGCAGGCTGCAACTTCAGGCTGTACTCAGCAATAGAAGAGGGCAAGGAATAGAGATGATTGGTGATGGGTCGGAGAGTTTCCTAACAAGTGCTTTGGTGGAAGGGGTGCTTTGAAGCCCAAAGTAGAGGAGTACAGTCCACGTTAACTTACGCAGCCTGGTGCTGTTCAAGAGAACACAAATAGACAAATGAGCCTACTTTGAAAGGTAGCCAGGATTTTCTTTTCTCTTGTTGAATAATCCCTTGATGTGTTGGAGAAAAGGAAACAAGGGAATAGTGTATTTTAGTTCACTGACTGTTGTGCAGGAAGAACAGGTTATGACCTGATTCAGCTTAAAGAAATATGCACAAATATCCACCATTTCACTGATAAGTATTAGCCCAATCATTAGACAGTATTTTGAGTTCGGGGTAGGCGAATATATTGTGTGAATGCAGGTGAAATAGTATACGCTATCATTATTTTTGTTGTTTGTACAGCTCCTAGCACAAGGACTGCATGAGCTGACCTCAGTAGTAGTATTGCAATAGAAATAACAAGTCATGTTAATAAAAGAATTTTAAAGTAATGAAGAAACAAAAAACTTGTAGAATGCTAAATTAGTCTTTGTTTTCATTATCTTTTTAAATGCATGATAAGCTGAAGGTATTTGAGTCTTTTAATCATAAAGCATTGTCAAGATAACCTGAGTAATGTGTATCTTTGATGACTGCCGTTAATTGGAGGGGGGAGGGGCAGGAGGCGAATCAAGAAACACTCTCCAGGAGTACAGACAATAGTACTAGCAGAATAGTTTAAAATATTTTAAATTGATTTTTTTCACTGTTTAAGAGACATTAGACAGGCTTCTTCAGCCCTGTGCAGGCTTCAAGAGAATGAGAATAACAGGAACTCATTTAAATTCCAAATGCATCTCTGTCTGTGTAACCAGCTTGTTGTTGTACTCTGCAGAATTGTTCGATGTGGATTAATATTGTTGACTAAATTTACAGAGTGCAGGGGGAGGATGACTGAACTTTGCTGGGGTGGGGATTTTCTATGTTTCTTGAAAGGAGGGCAGTAGATGCAAATTATTTGTGCATAGAAGGAAAAATTAAAAAACCTCACTGTCTGTTTGCTAAGGGCTGAGAGAGGGCACGGTTTGCTTTAAGTGATATCTCCACATTTAGCTACTGGAGAAGCAAGTGCTTGGGAAAAACCACATGGTGCTCAAAGCTCTCTCTTCATATTAAAAAAAATAAATCTGTCTGTGCTCAGCAGTAAAGATGGAACATTAATTAATGCAATGCCGAAATCACTAGGAACAGAAATGAAATGAATCCCTTAAATATGCTATTTTTATTCCAAGACTTTAGTCTCTCTTCCCAAATTGCGTGTATGTGTTTCTCTATCTCCAGTGAAAGTGGAGCGAATGTATAAATGTTGGCAGCGGGAAGACCTCCTCGTAATCCTCTGTCTCCCCAGGGGACAGCAGAGCAGTGAGCCTCAGTTTTTTCGAAGTGAGCTTGAGAAAGAGCTGTTTCACGAGGTCTCCAGTGCTGGTGATTGAGCGTTTGCCGACTGCAACAGCTACAGCTGGGCTTTGCGTATTAGTTGGGAAACTTCTGCAAACTTGGCTGGTCAGACAGCTCGGTGAGCCAGAACGGTGCAGCATTACCATCAAAGCGCTGGACCCAGCTGATTCTAGAGTAAATAGACTACAAAGCGTAGGTGGGACTTTAGGAACACTAGGCATATCTGCTAATTATTTTAATTTCTTATTGCTCACTGGAGCCAGATCAATTAAGAGGAGAAGGTGATGGTAATTACTGTCTGAGATGTAGACTATATAATTCCTTCTGGGTTGCGAGGAAGTGGGGGGGATAGTCAGTGAAACTGAAGGCACCCCTAAGGAAAAGCTTTTCTGCAGTGTCTAATTAGTCTGCGGAGCTCACTGACAGACAGTAGCGTTGGGAAGTTTCCAAAACCTATTTGGCCGGAGCGGTTGCGGCAGGGAAGATTAACAAACAGTCATAAGCAGGTGAATTGCTGAAGCCTGGTCTCCTGCTGGGGCGTCTCTTGGAGCTGCCTTCTCCAGAGCCCGTGCTCCAACAGCAGCGCTGGCTGTGGCTGAGCGTTTGCGGGGACTGTCCCGGGGGGATTGCTGGGAATCCGATGGGAGCTGAGCTCACGCTGCAGCTTTCCTTGGTGAAGTTACTAACACAGTTTCTCCCCAGCTGCCTGGTTTTTCTGGAACTTGTTGGAAAACAAAGTTCTTGAGAGCTGTGTCTTTCTGGCAAATTCAGATGAAGTGGGCTAAAAGCTTCTGAAGTTCCCTGGAGGGTGAGGGGAGTGAGTAAGGGTGGCACAAAGATGTAGTGATGCTTAAATATTGCTTCCTTGAGAAATGAGGCTAAAGCACCAAATAGTCATACCTCCAGGGAGAGACAGTCTCCTGGTGTGGGAAATCTGCAAATTTCAATTAGTGGTCATGAGGACAGTTGTTAAGATTTTTCCATGACTGCCAACAACCGACTGTTTTGAACTTTGATCCAAATTAGATGTTTGGAAAGAATGTCACAGACATGATTACAAGAGTGATGACTGTAGTGCCCTGATCTTGTATGACAATTTCTGTTGCTCCTTATTAATAAATATTCCTGGTAAATCCAAAAGTAAAATGGATGAGAGAGCAAGAGGGGGAAGAGAGGAGGCAATGATGTTTGCACAAGCCATTGTAACCGTGCGCTGGTGCACCCCCTCCACGGAAAAGCCTTCCGTAAAAGAAAAATCCCCAAATAAGGTTTTTAGACCTGAACTTGTTCCATTTACTTTTTGGAGTGCAAGGTTCTTCCCATCTTTTCATTTCTCCAGCTGCAATATTACTTGTGTGACTGTTAACTCCAGCTCTCATGTTTTGTGATCTGCTGGTAGTAGTGAGAAGTAATTTGTTTTAAAAAGGAAAAAAAAAAAAGCAATGTAAATATGTCATCTCTAGGTTGTCTTAGAGCTGATCTGTAGTGTGGAAACCACGGGAACCTGAGAATTGCTTTGGGTTTTGGTGCTTCCCATGTCAGATCTGATGATTTCTTCTTCTCTCCTCAACTTAAATGTTCCCACAACTTTTTCTCCTCCTGTAGGTGAATGCAGGCTTTGCCTGTCATTTCCACGGTCACTTCCAGTTTGCTGCAGATGTGGCCCTGGTGACACAAGTGTCTGGGAAAGCTCTGGGCTACGCAATGTTTCTTCTAGCACCCTTGGTCTAAGGGCCATCCCAACAGTGTAGAAGTTACCTTCTGGGTTGTTGATGGACCAGATCTCCATGAATGTGAGGCCAGTCGCTATAGATCAGTGGCCAACGTTCTCCCTGTTTTTTCTGTGGGTGACAGCAGTCATTCCACAATGACTGTGGTAGTGCTTCTTCCTAAGCTTGCCATTCACTCTTGCACTTTCTTCCTTCTGTTTCACAGTTGCTTCCAACAAAAGCCTTCCTCTGTCTTCTTTCTTGCCAAAATGAAATTCTGTCTTATTACCATTTGCCTGTGTGGTGCCATGAAGGACGGACAGACTTTCAGCTTCTGCACTGTCTTGGAAGGGAAGGAGAGCAGGCTAATGGTCATTTAATGAGCTCTTCCCAGCAGATGCTAATATGCCCAGAAATAACGTGGCACAGACACAGTTTTAATGAATGAAGAATGTAGAACAGGTTTTATTATAATTTTCAATTTACTTTTGAGTTGAGCAAGCTGCATGAATATCCGAAGACATTTCTCTCTATTTGTCAACAGATGAATGCCCTCTGAATTGTTAAGGGCAACATTTTGTAAGCAGAGAGACGTTAGCCCCAGGCATCTTGGCTAAATTGCAATCTGGGTAATTCTGTTTCACCTGCCTAAATTCCCCCTGTAGTTTCTCTTGGATGCAGAGCTCTTCTCTGCTTCTGCCCTGCACTGCTGTGCAGTCATACTATCCACTATTAAACAGCTGCTGCCCATAAGTAGCTGAAACATTTTGGGATCCTCTGGGATGAATAGCACTGTATAAATATAAAATGATACCATTATCACGTTTGAAGTAAGATTTAATACAAACAAACGATTGTTTCAGTAGATGGTGCTCAGCTGAGTTACAGCAGCTCCAGGGCTCTGGGGAAGCAGTGGAGTACCAGCAATCCTTCTCACATATCGCTGTATGTCTGAGTTTTATCAAAGAAGGGAGTAAGGAGAGCAAGCATTTTCCCCCTTCCAGGTGCGGAAGGGAACAAAGCCTCCGAGGCACTGGAAGCAAGTGAGCCAGCTGCTGCTACCGAAAGCAGAGCTCACAGGCTTGGGCAGTCTCCGGCTAGTACAAATCCACCTCTTCCCTATCATCAGGAGGTGAGCTGGTAAAGGGAGATGCTTTTACTGCCTCTGGAGAGAGGTTCATTACTGCCTTCTCTGTTTTCAATGGGAGAGAAAAGTATGTCCATGAGAGAGCGTATCTGGTTAACAGTTTCTGTCTACCAAGTTAGCTAGTACGTTTTTCAAGCGACGGTGTAGCTAGCAGGAAGGAAGCATTCCCTGGATGCTCTCGTAGGTCAGTTTTCATAGCTGCTCTTGAGTTATCGCGCAGCACTGTTGCGGTAATGACCCAGCGGTTAGCTTCCAGACACCAGCTTCTCTCATTTCTTGAAATATATCTTCCCACAGAAGTTCAAAATGTCACTCACTTTGCACTAATGAGGGGAAATCGTGTTGTAACCTATGGACAGGGATTTGTTTAATGCATGCAGCCAGTCGTGCTGGACAACACCCAAGCTTTGCAAACTAAATATACTTGGCAAAAAATACCCATTTTGCTCACAGCGTACTTGGTTTAATACAGTAGGTGCCATTAAAAATGTGCCATTTAGTGACAGAATAATTAATACTGTCAATGGTATTTTTGATAAATCCCCATTCCAAGCATTAGGAAGGATGCAAAGGCCATCAATAATGGCAAAGGGAAAGTTGTTAAGGCACTGAGCTGTACATCATATACATAGGTCATTTCTAGGGATTACAGGGAAAAGGGAAAGTGCTAAATATACAGCCAGGACAGCAAAGATGGAGGTAGGGATTTTGCAGTGGCACAACCACATGTGGCCTCTGCTCCAGAGATGTGAACTGCTGGAGTCAAACCTCCTGGACCTTCTGTCTGTAGAACAGATGCAGCATGAGCCTGGAGTTCCCGGCTGTAGCCGTGACTGTGGGCTCATTACGTGAAGTATCTGACACGATCCCTTGTAAGAATGTAGCCTATGCAACTTCATTAAAATATTTTTATTGAATAAATGCAGTATTTAAAAGATTACCCTCTGTGTTTCCGATGGAAACCTCTACTTCAAACAGCTCCTTTTTTGTTGCTTACAGGAACACCAGGAGAATCACTAGATTTACCATCTCATTATCACCTTCGTGGGGATGCTTCTTTTCTATTAGTGTTTTCATGTTGCCTGCCTGAAAAATGAGAAATAAGTATATAGAGACCTCTGAACAAAAGAAACCATGAGATTGATTCTCAGCTCAAGTCTCATATTTAACTGTGATTGTAATCAGTGGAGCTGTGTTGATTGACATCACCAGCGAATCTGGGCAGGACTCTGGGTGGCTGCTGCGGCTTATCATCGACTCTCTGGAAAATCTGTTGTTTCTGAAAGTCTCTGATTTTTAGCATCAAGTGCTCTGTAAGGTGCACACTGCTTTCTGGTGTGTCATCTTCTGAATCACTAAGAAACCTCTCTAATAATACAGAGTTATCATCTAACAGAAGTGCAGAGCAAAACATTACAGGTTTAGTGTCATAAAGCACACCTTTCTTAATGAAGCTCCTGTCACACAGTCCATGCCCCATTTACCATTTATCAGAGGGGAGTACTTAGATTCTTTAGCGTTGCTCTCCGAATGAGATGACTGAGTCAGAAGGTTGTTCTCCCCAGGTGTCCTGCGTAGTCGGTGCAGACATGCTCCTTCCGTGGATGATTCACTAACTTCCAGGTGAGCCTGCCTTTCTCCTTTATAGAGGAGCACAGACAGATGTCTACAGTGGGTGGAAACGCTCCTGGAGTGCATTACAGTATTTCTGTTTGTGGCTTCTTGCCTTGTCTCTGTCATCACCACGGCTTCTGCTGGTGCTGATGCTTTTAAGAACCCCGAATGCTTTATGTACCAGCATTTTATTGTGGTTTGTCACTGGGAGGTCGCAGTCTTGTTCATCTAATTATTTTCTACTGATAATTACTACTAGTATTTTATGCTTACTGTTTTATGCTACCATATAGGGGTCGAATCCTACGGTGCTAAGCACGATGCACACCATAATAAGAAAATGGTGCCTACCTGAAATATTTACAGATGTACTAGGAGGTACGATCCGTCATTGTAATAGGCAGTAGTAGGTGAGCTTATGGTGATAATTAAATACGATGGGCAGGACGCAGCCTCCAGCTCCCAATTCTGACAAAAGCCCAAACCTTTACACCCAGAATAAGCACGCATGGACAGCAGCAAGCACTGAGGCAGCATTTACCATTTCAACCAAAACGGGACTGTAGTTGTCAGTTTAATGTGTCAAGGAAGTGAAAAACTTTGTTCTGAAAAATGAAAAAGAAAGGTTGTTTTGGGTTTGGTTTTAAGAATTAGCTGATTTCTTTTTGATCAGTAAATAGTTTAATAAGGTGTGTATACAAGATAAATCTGCAGAGGAAGGCTCAAAGTATTCTTCTACTCAGTATATTGTTCATACAGAAAAATGGAACTTGGTAAATGCAGTGAATTAGCAAATGCAAAGGTGAAATTGGTGTAAGATGTCTTCAAAAACATAATAAAAAGTAAAGAATGTCTATTAGCCTGTTTGTCGTAGATTTACATAGAATGTAAGTCTGGCTGCGGTTCACCACCTTACCCAAACAACACATTTAATTCCTGCGTCAGGAAGTACGGTTTATTTATAAACTAGGAACAGGTTGGTAGGGCGTTCCTTAATCCTGCTTTGGAAGTGTTGGTGGTAAATTTACGAAGTGTCTTGAATCGAATCAACATTTTATAGGAGTTACAGCTGTCATTTTTATAGTGAATAAAGAACTAGGAGAATGAGGGAAAAAATACCAGTTAATTAGTTGTTGAAATCACCAGAAATCTTTTTGCAGACTCAAGGCAGTGCAGTGATTTATGAAAGCTTACAGCTGTAAATATTTTGATTTATATATGTTTGTGTATTTGTATCTGTAGGTATATTCCTCATTCAGATAGTGTCATCTTTTCCTCCTCTTTCCATCAGTTCAAAGCATCATAAAATACATCCAGGATTTGTCCTCATGCAGGATTAGTCCCATTACTTGAGATGGGGCTGCAATTCCCCACTAATGCTCTGTTATGTTGGCAGTACCTCACCAGTCCTCCCAGCTTTATTTTCCTCTCACATTGTGGAGCTCGTTTTCTCTGCACTCTGATGCGCCCTGTGCTGCAGGAGGTACCAGGCGTGTGACAGTCGTCAAGTCTTTCATCTGCAGTGTGATAGGAATAAAATGGCGGGAGAAACAGGAAAGCACTTCAATCAGAAAAAGCAGCCGCTGACTCATTGTCTTCTCAGGGCATGAGCGGGGCCTTCCTGAGAATTTCTGTGGACTTCTGGAAATCCAGCACTGCCTTTCATCTGGCTGTTTGATTACAGTTACTGAGGCAAGCCTTTTAACTCCGCTTTCCTGCAAACAGGACTTTTCTTGGCCTTTCACTACAGTGTTTCTTTCAGCAGTGTCTTTCCATTGCCTGCTGTCAGAGCAGGCTATTTTAAAGAGCTGGAAACCTTATCCTCGAGTTAAAAGGGAATTTCAGATTATTCTACTGGTGCTAAAATTTGGCAGAGTTTCATGGGCCAGGATAACAAAAGGGATCGATCTGTGTAGTCAATAGGTCGTCTGCCCATTTCTCCCTGTTCGAAGACGAAGTCTTCGCAGACAAAGCGGTTCTGGTGAGCTGCAGCGTAACATCATGCTCCCAGGCCTGTTTGATAGAGAATATAAAACAAATACTTTAAGACAGAAATACCGTACTGATCTCAGCATGATGCATCGGTTTGCCAAAGGTCCCGTTTCAGTGCTCCTCAGAGCTTTTTGCTCTAATACCACCTTTAAACAAAGAGATGCCCATTATTTTTTGTCTCCTCGCAAGGCTATCGGTTGACCTCCAGCTTGCCGCTAACAAGGCGGCTGCTTCTCTCAAGGAACTCAGCCTACCTTGACCCTTCTGGCTGGCGTAATTCCTCACACAGTCTCTTTCCCAAACCCTATTTGCTTTGAATTGTCCCCCTTAGCTCCGAACTCTGGTGTTCATCATCCGATCCAGCAGCATCAGGGCAAGCATTTTAGGTGAGGAATGTGTTGTTGAATATCATATATAGCTGCCTAAAGGCACTTAAATGGATGTTTGCCTGCTGGCTGCCTCGCGTTTCGGACGATACCTCAAGAGGTTAAGAAATGTCCATAAGCTGATATTTGGAAATTGTATGAAATAGGGAATGTTGAGAGGCACCTGCTGTGAGATGGTGGGTAGAAAACATTCCTGTAAGATTCTGCTCAACAAAAATTGCCTGTTTTATGCGATTCTGCCTTTAACAAGAAGTAGAACACTGGAAGCATGTATTCCCATTTGTCATTGCTAAGCCACTTGCTCTAATGGTTAAATATGAGAGATAGGTATGCCATGTGCAATAATAGTCTGCATAATTAATTATGCTACCTATGTCTGTGAGCATAATTTCAAGAGGAATAGAAGTAAGCAGCGTATAGGAGTTTGAGAAAGGGATCAAGATAAACGTTTAATCCGGTGGTTTATGTTGGCAAGGGGTTGGGCTTTGCTGTGCCTGGCCAGGCCGGAGCAGTGAGTGCGTGGCAGCAGGGCTGCAGACCTCGCCCTTGGCAAGCCTGAAAAGTGAAGTGGAGGCACAGGTCAGGGCTGTTTGCCCAACTTACCTGGTTTATTAATTTGTCAGCTCAAAGAGCCACTGTGGTATGGCAGTTGTCCAAGTTCCAAGCTAATATGTGGAATTACTTTGAAACCATTGTGAACAGCGCAGTTAAAGTAGGAGAAGCAATTTGCTTGTTGTAGGGTTAAATATAGAAGCAGTGTAGTATTTTCATATTACTTTATTTACTGACTTCTTAAAAAGCCCACTTCAAATTTTAATGGTTATTTTGGAGTTATAAAGTCATCAAGCAGTTAGTGGCTTAAAGACTTCTAAAAACTGTCCAAAGGTTTTTAGGCTAGATATTACAGTAGATCAGTTAACACACTGCCTTGCTGTAAGCATGTAGTGTTTCCAATGCACGTTTGGCATGCTTGGGGCTACTCCAAGTCTTGATACTCAGAAGGAACCAACTGCGATATTAGACTTTAATATTTTATGATAAGAGTCACACTGTTTACAAGGTACGTAGGAAACGTGGATTGTGTTTTGTCACAGTGCAGGTTTTCACTCGAAGTTAGGTACGTGACTATAATGGCAGAGGGTTAGCTCCTCCCCAACAAAAGAAATACAGTGTGACTGTCAAAGGTTAACAAATACATTGCCTAAGTTGAATAAAGTGCGTTGCAAAATATTCCCAGGAGAACAAGCAGATTCTTAGTTCTGATCCAGCAAAATGCTGCTTTCTGTGCTGCTTTGCTTGGTGCCATTCCTGGCAGCGTGCGTGAACCTGGAGTGGGGCGAAGGCTGCTGCTCGGGAGCCAGCTGTATTCAGGCACCAGCGAGATGCTCTTTGGTGGCTGGAAAGTCCTTGCAGCTGGTGATTTGGATATCACGGCCATTTTGTGCAATTTGAGGTGGCAAAATGACTGCAACTTGAGCGTACAGCGTGTTTATTACAGTGGTTGGAACAGGCCAACGAGGATGTGATTTGTCCAGTCTGTAGCACTCAGTGCAATAATATGCAATTTAAGCTGGATCCCAGAAATGTCATTTCAGTTTATCAAGTGCATGTTTTTAAGTCATTTCTGTGTGTTTTCTTCAGGCTATCTTAGAACCTTACGTTCATTTCTCCCCAAATAAATTAATCCTTTTTATATTTATATATATACACTGATTATGCATAGTTCTCTTTTTACCTTACTATTTCAGATAATTTGGTTTTTCTGTAATAGTTTCTTAGATTCAGATAATTCTTTAGTTGGATGTTAATATCTTCATGAAATAGAAGAATGATGGCTTGATTTTTTTTTCCCTTTCTAATAAAGGGTGACCATTCAAAACTGAACAGCCTTAGTGACTGGAGAACTGGTACTGTAGAGGGTGTGAATTACAGCAAAAGGACTGCAAAATGCTGTAAAATTTCAGACTTTGATAATAAAGATTCATCTCAGATCTCCCGAGATTATAAAGGTGTTAAATGACTTTCTGTGCCTTTCTAATATTTCAGATTCCACAGTAACATCGCTGTCGAGATCTATTTGACATTCTATAACACTTTCTCAAACAACAGCCTGTCTCTTCTCTTGACAGAAAGCATGCTTTGAATGAAAGTTCATTAGTCTATTGAAACATCTCAGTTAATTGCTAAGCTAGTACCCAGAATTGTCAAGTTCATATTTCCATCTGTGCCACAAGCATAGCAATAAAGAATTTTTTTGGACAGGTTAATTTGCCTAAAATACCATGTAGTCAATCAGAGTAACAAAGTTGTTGACGGGAGCATCTGTCAGACTGGAGCTTTCATCAGAGCTGTCCCTCTTTGCTAGACGAACATCTCTGGCTTCCACGAGTTGGCAGAAATACAGCAAACAATAACAGCAGCTGCACTAGAATAATGTTATTCCAACGCTAAACACCAAACAGCTGGGTGTTGCATTGGTAAGAATGGTTTATGGTTTAGCTTCTTATGAAAATAAAATTCAGTCATTCAGATATAGCATTGTTTTAATATTTAATTTGGATTGTTTATATTATTTGCATTTTGTTAATTTTACATTTCATACAATTTGCTTCAAAATAGCACTTTCTTTGAAATTGTGTATGTACATGTGCATGCATAAAGATTCCTAATACATGGTGCTTTTCTTTAAAAAATAAAAACAAATTAAATGTCTGCATTAAAAGCAAATTAAATGTATAAACTGAAATTATTTAAATGAGTTGGGAACTTGCATGGAGATTTCCAAGGCATGCACTACATGGCCCACAGTGTGCCATTAATTTTCTGACAATCAGAAAGATCATTTAACAATTAGGTTCCAATCTTCTACTGCATTTCTCTCATCATTGGTAGTGCATACAGTGACTGCATCGCATATTTGTTATATGAAACACATCAATGTTAATGGAGAGAAAAATAGAATAACTCCATTTTCCTACTTATAACATTTTTCATGCTCTGGGAGGCAAGCTCAAAACTCAAGTAATTCCAGCTAAATCAGTGGATTTAGCCTAGATTTACTGTGGTGTGAAGAGGATAGAATTTGACCAGTAACATCCAGAGCTGCAGAGCATAAAAGGAATGAGATGTGATGAGTGTTACAGTATCCAAAAATAAGTTTTCATCTGTACCTTTTCACTGGTTCTGGAATAGAGGTTTCTTGAAGTGTTTCCTTGAAAATGTCTCTTTTTATTGTTGATGACTATAAATACACGTGCACTGGTGCGAATAGCATAGCTGCAAAGTAGAAGGTAGTTTTGCATACGAGTGCTTGTTTATGGGCGCGCCTGCATTCTGTCACAAAATTTATGATCTCTGAAAACTGAATTATGACTGTAAAGTGATAAAATTCCTAAATTAAGTACTGATGATTTGAGTTTATGTGCGATATGCCACTGTCACATGTGCACTAAGAGTTTGAATTGGAATTAGATCTCTGTCTTTTGGTTGGGGTACTGATTTCACGCAGTACTGGTGTAGGTACTTGTTCATTTTTAGTGAGCAAGTGGCATATTCTCTGCAGAAGGAGTGTGGTAGATCTGATGAAATGTATAACCTGTCTTAAAAGCAAGCATATATTTGGAGTTCATGTAGACAAGACTAGAGTAGGAATCAATTCAACAGGAATGAAATGTTGCCTTCATTTAAGGCAGAAGAAGCTTCACTTAAATAGGACCAAGATTTCACCCAGTGTAGAACTGTATTATTGTATGATATAACCACTTTGGAAGGATGCAAGAGACTGAGAGCTCTTTGTGACAGGGTGGTACGGTGCCAGCACGCGAACGCCAAATTGCAGTAATGGTAAATATGTGGAGCGTGTGAGTAGAGGCGAAACAGAGTCTGAAGAGGAGGGAAGACTACCCTCTTTTTGGGTTGGGGTTTTTTTTGTTCCTGAAAATAGAAGGTAGCATTTCCCATTGCTGTCCTCCTCCTCCCCACCAAGCCAAGGAAGCAGCTCTTTCCCGCAGCTGCATGGCTGACTTGCCAAGCTCCCTACCCTGTGTCCGTCTATTTTAGCTGTGCGATGGGATGGCAGCCAGCTGGCGCGCAGGTTGGACACCGCTGCTTGATGGAGGAGGGTTTTGTTGCACTGTACTGGATAACGAATACTGAAACTTTCTGTAGGATTATATCACTTTTGGGGAAGCTTTCCTGAGTAAAAGTCTCAGTTTTTGTTGTTGGTGGTGAAAAGCCACAGGGCATTTCTGCATGTACCTACGCAGGTAGCACCAGTAGCTGGATATCCACCAGGCGTGTGAGAGACCAGCAGGGAGGGGCCAGGAGTCTGTGTGTCCCATCCCTCACAAGTGAGCATGGAATACTAGACTTTTGGTAGCACAGTGCATTTTTTAAAGAAGGTCTGTGAAATGTCTTGAGGTTCATCCCAAGACAGGACCAGTAAAAGAAATATAAAAAAAAAAGAGTCACAGTCCTCTGCATGGGAGAGAGTTGATTGACCATTTGTAGCTTTTAATCTCTGTGATGCAGCATGAGACTTGACCTTGCAAATTAACAATACTTGACAAATTAAGATAGATGTTGCAGGCTGTTTATTTGCAGATCACTGTAAAATCCTCTTCTAAAAAACGGTGGAATTGTACCCAGCATTAATACTGTTTTGGTCCTTCCTTGAAAAAGCATCATTCCTCCTTCCGAATACATTTACTTATCCATCATGGCTGGGTTCCCAGGCAGCTTCTTCAGTGAAGTCAAACATGTATGTTAGAGAGAGAGTCTGCTGAAGGGGAGAGCGTTGCGAAGCTCTTCTGTGGGGTACAGAGTCCCTTGTCACTGCCTCACCCTGAGATTTAGCAGTGAGTGGAAGGGAAGAGAGGACCGGGTGGGTGAAGATAAATTTGTGGAACATTTGATTCCATCCCCTATCCACACTGTCCTGCTTCTCTCCAGCCCTCTTACACGAGGAGGGAGACCAGTGGGCAGGGGGAACATTTGGGCAGTAGAAGTCCATCATGTTTGGAAGAACATAAGCCTATCAGCTACTCTGTATGCTGACAGGCTGTAGGGGAGAGCTTAGCTTGTCTTATTAATGTCATCTCAACATGTCTTATTAATAATGATAGAACCACTCGATACCATCCAAAAAGAATATAATAAGATCAGCTATGATAAGAGGTCAGGGCACAGAGAATTTTTTTCTGGATACAGACATCCATACAAATGTATAGATACTTTTCTCTCTCTCCTTTTTTTAGACTTTAAGTTTTTAGCAAAGTCAACAGAGGTTTGCAGAAAGCCTCTACTGTTTTCATTGTCCTGAAATTGTGACTTTTGCCATTGGAAATGACCTGAGTATCTTCAAATCCACAGATGTTTTCAGACAGGTGGTCAGTGTGGTATAGTGGTGAAATTTTACACTCGTTTGCCCCAATTATCATATGTTGTCATTGGAATCAGTTGTGTCCTGAGAACCATTTCCTTATTGAAAATCTCACCAATAAATCCTTCATCTACTAGCAAAGGGGGATTTTTTTCAAATTTACAGCTTCAAAGTAGAGCTTTGTAGGTGTGGTGGGTTTCTGCAAAGCTTTACAGATGTGACTGCAGTGCCAGGTGGGAAATGTGGGTACTGGAAATCTGGATGCTAGGTGTCAGGACATACCCCAACTAAATGTATGTAATGTTGGAGTCAAGCCTTGGCCAGGGAAGACCTCATCCCAACAGTGTTTTCTCCTTATTCCAGCACCCATTGTCGTAAATCCGCTGAGTTGAAAGTGGTTACTTCCAATTTGCTGTATGAAAGAGGCTCCAGATCATACCATTTTTTTCTTGCTTAGATTATTTGAACTTTTTGTTTTAAATGAAGGATGAATTGAAGGCAGTTCTGAAATGTTCTGTGTGGCTTGTAGAAATTGAGTTCAGTTATGATTACTCGTATTGTTTAAAAGTAGAATAATTGACCAGCTGTTACTGGCCAACTTTTGAAGAGAGGTCTTGATCCTATGTTAACTTCACATTCCTGGAGGACAATTTCTCATGAAACCAACATAATGTGTTGCTAATGATTACTTTATCGAGTCCATCGGCTCCCCGGGAACCATTAAGCTAGAAGACCATCTGCTGCTATTAGTCCATGCATGCCATTCCTGTGGTTTGACCTGCTGGTGATGTGTGGGGAGTTTGTCCAGCGTGTGCAAAGCAAGTGTCAAATGCTGGAGGTTTGGGCACGTGTGGACTTGACTGTTTGCCCAAGTAAACTCTCAGCCACAACTGCTGAAGCGGTGCTGAAGATCAGCAAGTCAGACCAGGTCTGAATTTGCAAGAAACAGCCGTTCATGGATGCTTAGTGGGATTGTTCAGTCTACAATCAGAGCCAGGAACTAGAGAAATCCTAAAACAATTTCCCAGACAACACGAATAACAGGACATGTATTAGAGATTGCTAGAGTATCCTCTTTGAACCAACCATGCTGTCTTAATTAGCTCCTTGTAGCAGATGAACTGCGGCATGGAGTCTGGACTTGTAGAGCGCTGGGTGGCTCGCAGGGCACGCCAAGGTTAACGCAGGCTGAGGCCCTGAGGGACTGCTGGGGCACCGGGCGCCTTTCTGCAGATCGCAAGCTGTAGGGTTTTACCTGGGGACTGTTGCTCCAGTAACTTCTATGCAGTTAAAATGCTCTTTCCAGACAGGCTGCTAGTCGTGATTTGAAAGCAGTGAGGTGTGGAACATGCCCCTCCTTTTGACCCTGTGTTCCATTCTGTAACTGCCTTCACTGTAAAGAAAGTTGCACCATACCGCTGATTTTCTGCCTTCAGTCTGTGGCCATTAATTCTTGCTATTTCTTTAGTGGGTGGAGTTTCTTTGTATCTGTGTTTTCGCCTTTTGGTTGTACAGAAACCTTGGAATATGATGTTGCAAATCCAAAGATCTCACAAATGCATGCCAGAAAGCTTGCCTGCTTTCATTCTGCTTATCTGTTGGTCTAATAAAACACATTACCTCTTCCTATAAACTGTGGTAACTTAACCTAAAAACCATTAGGGCTATGACAACACACCACCCTGCTGAATTCTTATGTTGCATCTCATATCTGCACTAACATGTAGGTTTTTGCTTCACTTCTGTCTGTGAGCTCCTGCACTTTGTGGCACTATAGATTATATCATATGAGAATGACAGTTTTATTTGCTTTGACTGTCCACTGTGGAAGTGTTGCAGGTTTGATTCTAAATTAATCTTTATTGTGTTTTTAGATTTCTTCTTATTCCTTGACATGACCTGCTATCTCTCAGACTTAGCTTTGCTGGCTACAATCAATTTATTATTCATAAATTCTCTGTTTTGACAGCAGTAGACTGGATTCAATTACTGCCAAAAGGCCCAGTCATACCAGGCTGTGGTGTTAGAAAATGAATTGTTCAGTGATGTGATCTGTCTTAGTGAACATTAAGTGATGCTTTGATAATTATAGAGACGTACGTATGCAGAAAAAAAAAAAAAAAAA
>Ga0065711_1026272_pt1 | contig 82569 bp, 42 predicted proteins | sample Hoacrofraction12_FD_59098 | JGI IMG/M metagenome (GOLD analysis project Ga0065711, IMG submission 59098) | Hoatzin crop microbial communities from Cojedes, Venezuela - Epithelial fraction 12 v2 (version 2) | ecosystem: Host-associated > Birds > Digestive system > Esophagus > Crop | place...
CAAGCCCCGGAGCCCCCGCCGAGGCTCAGGGTGCGGCTGGGCCCCTCAGGGCTGCGGGGCCGCCCTGCCTACCCCCCGAGGGAGCCTGCTGCGGGGCAGGGGCTGGGAATCCGGCCCTGCCACCACCCCGGTACCGGGCGGATCCCGGAGCGGACGCTGCCGGAGACCTTTGCGGCGGCTGGGCAGTGCTGCGGGCCCACCCCGCGTGAAGAGCCAGGCTCTGGGGAAGACTCACCCGGTTTGCTTGCTGATACTCTCACCGCTAGATGAATGCTCCATACAGGAGACATCTATACGCGTTCAGTGACAGAGGTATGCAGCAACAACCCCCGAAATAAGCAGGAGTCATTCAGTGGGAGGTGGCGAGGCTATTATCGAGGGCGGTAGAGAAAATCTTTTTTTATATTCGTGCTGGCCCCTTATGCTGCTAGGCATTCTGCACAGCTGGTCGTCTGACTTCACCACGGACCCTTGCCTTGGCTTTCAGGAGTTGAAAAAGTCCTGAACATGATAAAGACACCCCTGAGTACAGGGGCTTTGCTTAGTGTTGACAGGAGGGCTCTAATGACTGCTGGATACATGCAGAGGCCTTGCATTTATTTGTTGTGCGCTCTGCTGTGACTCACTCCGGTTTTGGAGGCATCCCCCTGTCCTTGGCCTGTTTACTGGGGTGACCTGTTACTACAATGTGAACTCCTGCAAGAGCGGGATTAGGTCAGTAAATTGCTGAACAACTACCTGACAGGAATGGCTTTTAATGAGGCTACAACACAGAGGTGACCTAAGCATAGTTTTCCCAATATTCTTGTTTCTTGGAGTGTTCATAGTACCTAGGAAAAATATCCTCTACCCCAGCTTTTAAATAGATTTGTCAAGTCAGTAACAGAGAGCAGTATAGTAAAGCAGGCCCATCACCTGAGTCTGTCTCCAGGCAGGCGGCTGTGTCAGAGGCATTGCACTCTTTCTGATGCATCACCCAAAGTGAATCGGAAGCCAGGTAGACAAAGCCAGACCATCATCTTCCTTGTGGGGCTCCAAGGAATGCAAATTTAATGAGGTTCCTGAAGTAAAATTGCATTCCACCAGCTTTGCGCATTTCTGCCAGTGATGGAGGTTTCTGCAGAGAAGGTGATGGTGAAGGGTTAGCAATTTTGTTGAAAACTGCAAGTGTACAGTAAAGTGAAAAATCGCTTTTTCTAACTTTGCCAGTGATGCAAGCGGAGCCCACGCTGACGTGAGGGACAGCACTCGATCAATCACACCGCCCAGCCCAGCAAACTACAGGGAGTTAGCAGTCAGCGCTGCGGACGAGCACTCAGACAACAACACGGTTCTCCTCGGCAGCGTTTCCGACAGCCCTCCAGGCACAGACAGGCACACGCGTGTGAGCCCACCGTGGGACTCCTGCTCCCCTCTTCGCGTAAGCATGCAGCGCACCGAGTCCAGCAGTGCACACACCAGCAAACGGACACAAAGTGATGCTGACACACCTGCTCACCGTACCCATCTCTTCCCCGCATGCAGAAGTACATCAACTTGACAGCTTTAGCTTTTAAAACTTGTACATGGTTTTCTGACAGTGTGAACACACGACACCTTCCTTCACCACACACACGCCACAGAGCTACGCTAGCCCTTAGCTGAACTAGAAGTTTCTCTTGCTATGTTAGCACCTACAGTATCTACATGAAGAATATGCCTTTCCCTGTCAATCCAGAGACACTCAGACTGCCACATTCATCTGTTCAATAACACTTCATGAACACACAGGGGTCTGCACAGCACTCAAAAAGCCCCATAATGGAATACTCACCTGGACGGGAAGGGGTGGCTGGTGAGCAGGCTGATGGTCCTGCTCTATGGCAACTTCTTCAATCTCTTTCATTCTGCATTGGATAGAAATAAAACATTTCAAATATTTGGGGATGGGAGGGGCAGGATGACGCATAGTGGAAACCTTCATACCTGGCTTAATATTTCCTTCCACGCCCCTCTGTGCTCAGAGAGCATCAGCCTCTGACTGCTATAATTTCCCTCCCTCAGGTGTCACCAAAGTGTTCAACCAAATGGTATATGTTGCCAAAATGAATAAATAACTCATTACTAGTTTAAATCAGCAACGCTGAACATGTTTTACTCAGATGCAGGTTATAACTGTCTACATGAGCAGCAATATCCATGCACATAAACACAAACTGCATCAAGCTGTACCTCCATTACTCACACATACCCGTACACAAAGGTTTCAGTGCTTTACTGCAGACTCCACTAACAATGCAAATGCATCTACAAAGAATTAGCATTATTTGTGGCTTTTACTAACCCCACATGTGCACACAGACTGATGTGCTGTGCACTGCTGTTGTCCTCACTAACCACGCAGGTACAAAAACACACGCGTGACACCAAGAGACATTAGCGCTGTACTGCAGTCGTCGTTAGTAAGCTGTGTATTCACAAATGCCTGTCCACATGCACAGAGGCACAGAGTCACAGGCAGGCAGGAAAAGGATTGCTACTGCACCTAAAGCCAGTCCTGGCTAAAGGATGCCTTTTGGAGTTGGGAAGCTGAAGGAAAACACCTTCCCCTTTATTCATGCTCTCTAACCTTCTCACAGCCTCAGCACCACTGCCTTCCACACCAAAATCAGGCACCGTCGGCCATTCTGCATGCTTATATTTATGGCCCCTCTTTGAAATTCTGACTGCTCATCTATGCAGAATAAAACCACCCAAGCAATCTTTCCTGTTCAGGTGCTCATTACCAAAGTGTTAAATAATGCCAGGCAGGCTCTCTTAGGCCTTGTAAATTTTATCTGGGGGACTTTCAGCTTCCACAAGGTCTATTACTGCCTGATTGCCTGAAAGGCTTTCAAGTTTGCACCAGACAGCAAGCCACACAGCAGAGAGGGCTGGGTAACAACTGAGCGCTGAACTTCTATTAAACACCATTGCTGGCTTGGGAGCCAGGCTGGGGAAGGTGAAATGCGTACAGGTGAGTGCACACGCACAAGTGCTTGCAGAGTCTGCCAGCAGGCCCCTGGGGAATACACGAGGCTACCAGTGTTGGAGTAAACGAATGCGTGTGCTTGGCGGTTAGAGAGAAGCATCTGGATCGCAGGGTGACACTGTGCATGAGTGAGTGCAAGGTTGTGGGCACGTGAATAAGGAGTGGGCTTATGCCTGTGGGCCTCATCTCAGCTGCACAAACGTCACTGCAGAGTAAGGTCTTAGGAGTCGGTGGGTTTTATTGCAGCACAGCTGAGAACAGAATCAGGCTCTGTGAGTCCAGACCTTTCCTATTTGAGCAGCTTTCTCCAAGTGCTTGCTGCTAGCCAGGGCTCAAAGCAAGGCTGTTTGAATACACCAGCAAGCTTAATAAAGTGGAGAGAAAATAATGGAGAAACCCAGGAAGACAGGGCAATAGCCCCCAAAGCCAGAGTGTTTCTGTTTCATCAGCTGCCAGCTAAGTGTCCCAGGAGAATCTGCAGCTACATCCAACACCCCTCAGCTCCTGGGGGCAATCCCTAAAGGATACCAAGCCGCAGATAAAGCATATTCTCAGAAGAAAAGAATGGGGAAGGGGGACAAAATGCTCTGTTTAGAAACATCCCTCAGCCTTTTTGAAGTTGTGCTCTGTATTTCCTAGTGTCTTCCTGTCAGAGAACTCAGAACTTTCCGTCGTCGTCTTTCCTAACCTGAACATCCTGCTTGACAGAACATCAAGCAAAGGGATCTTTCCTGTCCACAAAACTAACAAAGCCACATCACAAGCTATTTCTATGTGCCTTGTATTTATAAACCTCAGCCCCGACCTGATCAAGCAAAACAGCTTCTACCTACCACTCACTCAGGCTTGAATTCAAACTGCCAGCCTATTATTTCTTACTCAGGCAACACTAGTACTCAAAAATTATGTTAAACATTTCCCAGATGCAGAAACAATCCCTTCCCCGAAGAGCACAGAGGTGAAGGCACCCAGCCAGCCAGCCCCCTCTTTTATTGGATAACATTTCTCATATATTTCACGAGAGCCAGATGGCACCATCTGAACAGCAGTGAGGCTGGAAGCCTTCAGCCACACCAGCGCAAGGGGAGCGTGGCCCAGCACCGCACACGGTGGCTCAGTGCCGGAGCCGGCGCTGGCCCGGGCAGGGTGCAGCTGTGGGCTCATGCAGGTGGCCTCCACTCGGGCACAGTGGCACGGGGCAGCATGGGACTGGGAGGATTTTTTGTGTTCAAGCAACAGTGTAAATTTGCACGTGGAAACCTAAGTTGCCACTGCTGACAAGTACAGTCCTACACTTGTGAGGACAGGGAGAGTTTCCTGGCCCATCTGCAGACTGCATGAGAAAAAAAAACAGATGTAGAGAGACGGTGTATTCTAAACCCCCGCTGCATGTAGGGCCTTTTCCTTGCAATTAAGTGAAGCTAATGGTTTTATGGAAGTTGTTTGTTCAAAAGGCCTTCACTGCTCTGTTTAATGGAGTTTCACCAACATTCCCCAAAGGCTTCCAGACTGCATTAGTATCCCACAGCTCACATCCCAACCAAACAAGCCGCCTCAGCCTGATGTCTCTAGCCAGCATGTATGGAGTGCAGGAGTGTCAGGGCTGCCATGCCTCCTGTGCTTGCATTCCCACTGAAGTCCTGAAGCCCCAGGATGTCATGAATATTCATAACATAAACATTAGCAGTAAGTATTGTGCAATTTGGACAAAAATATATTTTAGGCAACAGAACTGGGAGAGAACAACTGAGAGAGAATCTTGACTCCTGAGCTCCAAGAACTACTGAATAGCATTTTCCTGAGCTGTAACTGGTGGTTTTAAAATGCAAATCAGTCCTGGGTTTTTGAGAGACGTTGTAAAAAAAAAAGAAAGACCCATGCAGCAAAGCTTTATTGTATTGTAATGAATGCGGGATTTGCAGAGCTGCTTCGTGCCAGTGAATGCACAGTGGATGCAGGCCAGGGACTCAAGAAGCCCTGAGGCTTGTCCCCAGCTAGCTCTGCCACTGACTCACTATGTGACCTTGAACACGACCTCCTTTCCTCTATGTCAGGGTTCTCATCAGAGGACACAGGGAACCGGAGAGAGATGAGGCCGTTTCTATGCCGCCTGGGGAGGTTATACATCATAGACCACTCTGAGGTGGAAGTCAGCAGAAGCAATGTAGCAGCTGTTCCCCTGCAGGGACTGATGAACTGGGAGAGTGTTGCCCTGTTCTTAACGGTCTTCCTCTGGCAGATACTGCTCCTCCTTTTCCTATTCCTGTTCCTGTTCCTGTTCCTATTCCTATTCCTATTCCTATTCCTATTCCTATTCCATGCTTCATCTTTGGCCCTTGTTGTCTCCCTTGTGTTTTTCTATAGAGCTGATTCTCTCCCTGAGCTCCAGAGTCCGTAGAAAGCCTCCTGCAATTGCTCAACTCTTCTTTTTCATGTCTGCTCTAGTTAAAGAGTTGTCCCTAAACTGACTCTACCACACAGATCATGGTAGGAGTTGAACACAGAAGGGGAGACATAAGTGAACTTCTGCTATAGATAGATTTTCTTCAAAATATCCATGATGTAAACACAAACAGTAATCTATAAAGAGGCGGGATGGTCTAAGGCACATCGCAGTCCAGAGGACCCCTCTATTCCTCTCTTCCTGGACCCCCAGGATCCACTGTGGGATCTTGAAAAAGTCACTCTGGTTACCTCTGCCTTGGCTTTCCTCTACTGGTTATCTGTGCCTTGGCTCTCCTCTAGCCTTCTGCTCCCTGCGGTACAGCCTGGTGGTGGGAGGGGTTTGGGGTGCCATTTATTTGTCCACTGTCTTCTTATCAGCTGCCTTCATGACACTCAGACCCAAGTGTTAGTGAACCTGGAAGGGTAAATTAGTGATTTCCAAACCTGTCCCTTCAAAGCTGTACTCTGCCACCCACAGCCTACGCATACCTCCTCCCACCGCATCCAGCAATGCTCTCTCCCATGTACAGCACCGAAGGAAGGCTGCTGAATCTCGCATATAGAAACTAAGTTCTCTCCACAAGGTCACTTCAAAGAGGCCAAAAATCACAGTCAGCTGGCGCTAGCCTTCACTTATTACTCACCAGAGAGAATATTAACTGGTAAAGCAGAGGCAAAGAGTGCCATATTCCATTAGCAGCCCCCTGAGTCACCCTGACACCATGGAGGGTGAGCTGTTAACTGAGCTCGTCGACCATATTTTCACTGACAGAAATGCCCTAGCAGCTGCCTGACCTTCATGTAGCAGAAGTCTCAGGTCCTCCCAGCTGCTGTGTGTCACAGACAGAACTCGCTCAGAGCCTTCTGTGTCCTGATGCATTTCAGAAATTATCTCTCTGATGAAGGCAAGATCCCAAAGGAGAGGAATACGTCACAAGGAGAAGCAGTCACACTGGGGAAAAATCAGGGCATTCCAATAATAAAAAGCCAAGACATTAAAAACCAGATGCCAAAAGGTAGGTTTTCAAATCCATGTTTAAACCCCTAAGCATCAGACCTGAAGCTGCCATTACCTGTAACAGAATCTGTGATTGCTCAAAGCTTTTCAAACCTGGCCATTTGTTTCCAAATACATAAATAGGAATAAAGAGCTTTTCAAAAAATGCTCTGCTGTACCAGTAGAAAATTTCAGCTCTTCACTGGAAACACAAATCTTAAAGAGGCACTATCTGGAACCAAAATATATTCATTTAAGCTGAAATATTTTGGGGTTTGGATATTCCTTTCTGAAGTAATAAAAATAAAATATGCTTAAGCAAAGCATCCTTTCTCACTCCTTCCTCACCAACTATGCAGTGGGGACACTCAGAAGGTTTTGCATATTGGCAGTGGCCCTATAAAAGTGCTTCTGACAATCGGGTGGGAGAAATGCCTGCTCCAGGAAGCCATAACAGAATAAAAATCATAAAAAAAGGAGGAGGACAAGAAATCAAACTAAACCATTCACATGCTGAATCAAGGGTGCATACCCATTACCACTTTGGAAACAACACCAAATGTTACCAATCTCTTCAACTACCGGAGAACCAGGAGAGCTTGCAGAAATGATTATGGGTCAGAAAATTACCAGAAAGCAAAAAATTCCTGTAAAACAGAAAATTCATAGGAAGGTTCTAGGTCAGAAATTCCTAGCAAGCAAAAGGATTTGTCAAAATCAAACCTTCCTCTCCTGGTGTAAATCACCGTGAACAATATGTGGGAAGTGTTCCCATGTGCATGTAACAAACGCAGGGCACGTTCTGGCTTAAATGATTAATGCAAAAGAAGATATCATTCAAATTCCACACATTTATATCAGGTATTTTTCCTGTTAATGTTACCACTGTGGAAAAAAATTAAGTGTGGAGGGAAAACATGGACCAAATTCATAGCTGATATAAATCAATTCTGTTCCATTTTGACCTCAGAAAGGTTGGCCAGTTCCTAGCAATGGAGCATATGACTCATTACCTATCTATTCAGACATCCAATAGTAGGGAGTTCTATATGGTATCCGCTTGGCAAATAACTCTTTTGTCCCTCCTCTAAAATAGCAGAGTTATCTCAGCAACCGCTATTTATATATTGGGAAACTAAGCAGCTAAGTGTTCCTTTCATCTCTGGGTCTTTCCACCTAGCCAAGAAAAGCATCCTGCCTTAGATGATGAAACAGAATAAAAACTTGTGCTGTTTTCAAACCCTGAGCAAACAGGGAGCACAACTGAAACCCTCCACCTGTGCTCAGTGAAGCTTTGTATTTTGCTTTGTGCAGACACTTCCATTTAGACATCAGCCTACTTGCACTGCTGATGTGGGAGAAAGGCTGTTCCACCCCATGGGTGAGGAAGCCAATGACTGGTCTGATTCTCTCTGAGAGAGCAAGAAAAGGGGCCATGTGTGTGTCTGAGCATGGCAGCCCAGGCAGACAGAAGATGTGGATTGCCTTTTGCCAAAGAGGGTGGCTTCGGGCTCTGACAGGCCAGCTCTGCCTGTTGTGGTGGCTCCAGATCATTCATCAGAGCACAGAACCATAGCCAAGGCAGTGTGGGGCCATAGCCAGCTGTGCTGCCTCCAGTGTGGAACTGGTGACCTCCAGACGAGGCTGTAGCTGGGAACTAGAACCATTGCTGCAAAAAGAGCCCCTGGTCAATGGAGAAAAATGTCCTTTGGGATATCTTTTGTAGTTGCTTTTGGTAGCATCCCCCTACTTACCAACATGGTGTTATTAGCAGAAAGATAAAGTGAGAAGTATAAACAGGGAACCAGACAGACAAAACATGGCTATAGGAAAAATCTAAACTGTACATAAACCCAGACTGGCAGATTGATAAAATATTCTTAGGCAAGAAACAGACAGCATGAAAGACAGGAAGATGGAGAGAGAGATTTGGAACTGAACTTAATACTTCTGTGATTTATTTGCATTAAGCTCAGGCAGTGTATGTGGCTTGGGTTTTACTTGTTTATTTTGCTGCCCAGACTGCCTCAGGTGCTGGCAGAGAATGGTTTTGTTGAAGCTGCAGTCCATGGGATGTTTTGGAAATTCGTTGTCCCTGGGGAAAAATGAAGAGAGTTTCATAAAATGCTGGAAAAGTTTTGCAAGTTCTGAAACTCAAAAGGTAAAGAGTTACATGTGAAGTAATCTGGATCCCCTCCGTATAGTGAAATCCCGGCTTTGTCTCCTCAGAGCCAGAAGACCAGAAAATATCAGCAGCTTTCCTACTGTGCTTTGCATAAGGACATTCTACAAATTATGGAAATTTTGTCCATCCAGCCATCCTACAACAGATGGCAAAGCAGTGAGAATGGCCAGAGCTGGTGGGTGGCATGGATGTGTTTACTTTAATAAGGCCCACAGATTAAAGTTTCACCAGTGCCCATCAGCAGTCTGTTACACTCATTCATTTATAATGATTTCCCATTTTTCCCTGCAGTTATATTTTAGAATTGTAGCTATTTGGATCTCTATAACCATCCTAAGTAGCTTACATGTCCCTGCCCCAAAACAGGGCATCCAGGATCCCTCCCAGGATCCGCCTTGTAATCCAAGTGCTGGCATCAGTCTGTGGGACACTGAGCGCCCTTCAGCCCACAGATAGGACTGCGGTCTTGCAGAACCTCTTCTGCTATGGTCAGGCTATCCAAAAGAGCAGGAAGGAAAGTGAAAAAGCAGGGTAATATTTGGATACAGGAAGGAGAACAGACAAAAGAGAAAAAGAGTGAAGGAGACAGGTGAGGGGATTAGAAATGGTACAACAGAGGAGGAAAACTACAGCATAAGACTGGTACCTATAATTGCTGCTACAGAATTTGTGCAAGATGGATAGAAAAGTTTCAGAGGAGGAACTTATGTCTAGCATAAACTCCATGAAAAGTTTTAATAGTAAGAAAAAGGAGAAGTTAAAATAGGAACAGGAGACAGAAAGTCACTGAAGTTGTGCAGCTAAACCCCCAGCAAGGCCAAACGCATGAATGCTGGAGAAAGGGGAAGGGAGAGGTAGCTAATGGAGGAGCTTATTGGAACGTCATAAAAAAATCAGTTGCTTCCAGCTATAATGTGCTCCACGCTGCCTGCAAAATCTCGGCTTGGAGCACCATCCATTTCCTGGGCGCTCAAGCACCAGGGAGCTGCACTCTCTCAGGTGCTGTCTGCTTTTGATAAATGCTGCTGTGACAGGTACATTAAACCCAGCAAAAGTGAGCTTTATTAGGCTCTGAAAACCACGGTCCACCACTGCTCAGACTACTTTTAAAACAGTCTGGCTTGAGAGCGATACCAGCTTTCCCCAGGGCATGCAGAGAGGCACTGCTTATGCTAGCATGAGTCCTCCCACATACACTGTCCACATCTGTTCCAGGCCCTGCAACAGAGAGCAAACTGGGGAGCTGACACATCCCCTTCCTACAGCTATTAGTGTTTCCTCTCAAGGAGACTTGGTTTTAGCGGCAGGTTATCATGAAAGCCTCAAGTGGGCTTTAGGAAGTCGCATGCCACCACTAGTCATCCACTTTGCAGGAGATCCCTGTGGGTGGGACACAATGGAATCTAATGATGTTTTTGACTTATGGGATTCCGATCATCACAAGAAGGGTCTATGTGTAAGCCGGGTCACAGGACAAGGATGTGGTTTGATCTGTTTTGTACTTTACTAAACCCACAGACTCATTATTCAGCTCCTGTTTCCAGGGAGGAGCAAGAGGGCGAGAGCTCTCCCTCACTGTGACTCCAGAACTCGGCCAAAGGCTGATGGACAGACTGAGTGTCACTGTCTCCTGCTGTGGCTGTTATTTACGATGACTCTTCATTGCTGTTTGAGCCAAGAATGGTACCAGCCCAGTTGTGACCTTCTCCGCCCCTGAGCCTGGATCCCTAAACGCTTCCTATCTCCAAGCAGCTTTTGCAGAGAATCTCAGTCTCTGCTCCTGTAATGAGCTGCTCAGCACGATATGGAATTAGTAGAATCGAAGTTATTAATTGTCTACAACAATTAGCCAGGACGCCTGGGCCTTCAGGCACCTTGGTTACGTGTGGGAGCCAATTACAGTCTCATACATATTCATGCCACTTCATCCACACACTGTGAGAGCTGCTTCCTCAGCTCTCTCCCCATCTCCTTTACTCCAACTCGCATCCAGCCCACCCTGAGCCAGGAAGGAGAAGTACTTTCCTTTCCTTTCACGTGTCACTGAAATCAAATATTTGCTCTGGCCATAATTGATATAATGGAAATGCAGAACTAGCACACTGACAGGCAAGAACAGAAGTGACCTGGTCAGACCTCACTCATGCCTTACAAGGGGAGATGGAGAGATCTTGCTGGACCCCTCTCCCTGCAGTCACCTGCTCTATCAACATACCACAACACATCATCCAGCCGAGCTTGATGAGAGATATTTCTCATAGTCATCAACCGCCTCAACTCCATCTCAGACCATAACTGCCAGCTGTCCTGGCGTAGATCAGTGTCGTCAGTGCATTTCCAGAGAATCTGATGGATTTAGACTGGTTTATACTCACTGAGGATCTTGACAGCAAGTGCTGAGTGAGACACTGGGCCGCACATGTCTGATTCCCATGGGTATGCTAATGTTTCACTGCTTCCCAAGGTTTCTCTGAGGTTACATCTATAAATATCCACATTCTGTGCTCCTAGGAAAACAGTGACCCTGTGAATACATCACTGAAACTATGCTTGACCCCAGCAGGAGCTGGAGCTGGTCCTGAAGTGAGTGCATGGGGCTGCAAGTGAGCTCCATGGGAGCCTTCTCAGTGCCTTCACCACAGCGGGGTCAGAGCCCAACCGAGAAGGGACACGTGCGTCTTGAGAATCCATTGATCCACCAGACTGCCCATTTAATATCTCTCTCACAGCAGCTATCCAGGAGCTAAAATGTTAAATCCATAACCCGCTCTCTAGATTTATTGTCCTAAAGGCCGTTATGACTTTTGTGAGCTCTGGAGTGCAAAATAATATTAGAAACACACGTTATTTATCTGACACACTAGAGTGACTCCTCCTCAGCCACCACTGTCTGCTGTGGAAATAAATCCCTGCTCTTTGTTTAGGGAACAAAGCTATTTCTGTTACATAGGAGACCAGCTGAAGCTTTTGAAAGAATCTGATTTTAATATTGCTAATGTTTGCTTTTTGTTTTTGTGCACCCAAACAACTTTCTGAAGGGGCCTGATTGATTTTGCCATTCCAGTCATTTTAAATCATCCTCTTCGCAGGCTAGTCACAATTTTCAAAAGTGACTTGTGATTTGGGCTGCTTCACTTCCGTTACGGACACTACCTCAGTAAAAATCAATAACAAATTAAATCACAGTAGGCAGTGTGACCAGTGAAAGAGTGGCTGTGGGCTGCGAGAGAGAAAGGGTTTGCATTTTTTAAAATTAGAGAGAAATTGAAAAAAGATAACTTTGTGGCTTCTTCAGAAGTAGCCATGTTAGAAAGGAACTGGTATACACAGAATGTACTTTAGCATCCTACATCATATTAACTTGTGACTAGGACACAGTATTGGCCGCCGCTGGGAAGTGAAACACCTGTGTAGTACACTACACAGCCTGGTTCTCCCTCATTACTCCTGATTTATGCCATCTAACACCATTAACTTGAAGAAAGTTCCTTCTGACTTAACACCAGTGTGAGATCAAAACCAGATTCCTCATTCTGAGAAAGGTAAAGAGAGAGTGTAATGCAGTCTTTTGCTCGAGCCGCCTACAAACATTTTCCAGTTCTGAGTCTGTGAAGAACAAACCTTTCTGCTTTAAATTCACAAAACTGTGAGCTCCCCCAGGGCAATGGGAGAGACATCATAACAGATTTTGGGTCTCCCCCATGTGCTTTTCAGTGTTTTGTTTCCCTACATACTCTCCTTGATGACAACAGCAGTGTGATTTGAATTGCCCACAAGAAGTTCTGGACTCTGCCGACCTCAATGTTTCAAGTTATTGGCTTGTTTTATACAAAGGTTCCTAGCATGTTGCGATCTATGACTGGTAAATGCAAACGTGTTCTCTCTCAACAATTTAATTTAACCTCTCAGATATCTGCTGCTTGCTTTCTTCCCCTTCTTTTGCTTCCTAGTTCATAATTTTCCCCATTTTATTGCAGGGATTCTGCCTGTGAGGGGAACTTCACAGAAGGGAAAATAAACAGATCAGTATTTGATGTTATGCTTTCTGTTTAGAAGTTTGTTTCTCTTTTTTCTTCCATTGTATCAATATTAACATGTTGATTCATAAGCAAAATAAAGGAAGTATATAAATATACTCTTTTTCTTCTTTTTGAGTCATAAAACTCGAAGTTATGGTTCCCACAACAACTGTAACTCATCCTCAATGTGCACATACATTAAAAGCAGGGAAATTATCACCCAAGGCAGCAATTGAATATGTGTGAGGGGATTATGTTACTGACAGTGGAAGAACTGTTTCACATCCCAGAGATGTGAAACATTTCAGGTCTGTCTGTGACAAGATGTCACACCAAACAAAAGAAGAGGTCTTGGAGATCTTGATCTTTATGGACATAAATGGGATTCAACCCTGCAATATGTAGAACCACTTGACTGAGGTAGTGTTACCTTTATTGTTGAACTCCACGGGCGTCAAAGATGCTAAGCACTTCAGAGCCAAAGACAGTGCCACTGAGCCTACATGCGTGTGCTTCTCCTTTGTATAGAGCTGATGTGGTGACCCAGAACCACATATAGTTGAAAGGTCTGACAGAAAGGCAACAGGCCCCCACATCCCCCAGAACACAGAGCTAGAAGGGTCATTAGAGGATCTACTGCATTCACAAACACAATCTGTCATCCATCCCACCTCTTCCAAGCCTGCATGTCACCCTGCTTTTCAGCTGCTTTCTAGGAAAGGCACAATTCTGAAATACAGCTTCTTAGAAAGGACTGGAGTCCATGGGGATACGGACTAAAGGCTGACAGCATCTACAGGCAAGAGGTCTCTGGATGCCAAAGTAGCCAGTCACTGGAGTGTTTTAAGCACTAAATGCATTGCAGGGGACTTTGGCGAAGATCTTCTGATTATTTGTACAGTAAGATGAAAGAGCGATGTGTTCCCGTTTCATAAAGGCTTTAGCAAACAGAGTTCACCAGGTGCTGATGCTCCTTTGTGAGGCCTGAGAGCTGAGAACTAATTAGTCCTAAGTCATACGCCTGATAAAGACACAGCAAGGAAGCAGAAAAGACCTACATGTGCCAAACCGCTACAATGTCGTTTCAAATGGCAGATCAAATAGGTACCACCACTTCAGAGGGCCAAAGATGCCTCAAGCAACTGGTTGGTGTTTACCTCATACAGCAGAGAGAAAGGCAGAGGAGGGTAGGAGAAAAGAAACATAAAAAGGGCTGGCAGGACTGGCTCTCCTCAATCCTCCCTGTGCAGTTCCCACAGGAAAGGGGTTTCCCTTATGTTCAGGCCTTTGGGATCTGCACAATTGGTCTCAGCACCATTTGCTGTCATTTTCCATTGAAGGTACATTTAAAGAAGCTTCACAGTCAGCTCTTTTAAATAAACATGAAGGCAGCAGCTTAGGAGAATACAGCTGGAGTCTGAAGAGCATGCTGTTTGATGTGTTGCATGAGGCAGGAGATGATTGTGTGTGATCCTACAATTAAAGGCTGCATCGCAGTCCAGGCCAGAAGGATTAACACAACTTGTGCTTTCATGTTTCCTGACTGTGCAGGGCAGTGCTGGCTGCTCCTTTCACTCCTGCACTGTCTTTCCTGAGTCTCCCACCAGTGCTGCAAAGAGGAGACTCTCCTCTCACCCCTTCCAAACCTTCAGAAGCGATGAAGCTACCAGTAACCTGTTGCAGGGCAGAGAGATACCCTGGCCTCTTTATCAGCCACTTAGTGGCATGCACAGAGCCAGTGCTAAACAAGGGAATGCCTGAGAGGAGACACACGCATGGTGCACTAAGCAAAGCAATTTCACACTGAGAATGTCCTGCAAACAGTCCCGAGTGTTCCACCTGCTTGCCTTTATATGATGAATGCTGTGCAGTGTACACATTTTATGTTTCCCTCTGAAGTATGTATCATCGTCCTCTTCCGGTGGCACAGTCCCGGGTTAGACAAACCATCAGTCTTACATTCTGGTAATCCCACAGCTAACCTCAGCTAGATAGAACACATTTGAAGCAATTCCTCTGCTTGGATCTGAGTGGCTCTAACTTTGTAGTGGCATGAATGACACCACTTTCAGCTCACAAAAGTAGTGACAGCCCACAAAGAAGTTCTAAGGCTTATCCTAGAGAACAGGGCTTCAAAAAGACTAAAATCAACCCTTAGTCTCATTAATTCCATTCTGCAACAAGGCATTTCATCAGGAAGCCCAAAAGCTGTGTCATAGCTGGGCCCAATTGTGGCTTGAGGAACCACACAGCAGCCCCAGGTTGCAGAGCAGAGCTGGGCCCAGGGACTGGACAAACACCCAACATGTTCCTGAACAGCAGCTCCTCTCCTTTCCTCCTCTTTTCTCACACCTGTGAATCATGGCATAAACTGCCGCTCACATCTGGAGAATCCTCTGCTAAGAGGGATGTTTTAAGTGCGCAGGGTAGCATGTTAATAACATCCAGGTCTGTCTACCCCTCCCAAAGCTGCCTGAGGCACTCTACAGTTGGGAATATGGTTTGCTCTGCTTCTAACCCAGAAGCAGCAATGCGGTGCTTAGGGCAGGCAGACACATGGTGCAAGTACTCAGTGGCAGCACAACACAGTCCTGCATCCACTGGCCAGAGCTTAAAAGCCAGGCCAGAGCTACTGTGGGCTGTTGGCATCTAATGATGCAGACACACACGCCACAAGACCCCACTAAGCATCCAACAAGCTGAGCGACCCCTTCCTACTCACAGTCAGACACTCAAACTGTTTAGGTGCTCTGAACAATTTGCTAGATGTGTTTCTCTTTCTACAGATGCCTCCACAGCTTTGAAGTTTTGTCCCAAATCAGAGTCAGTCAGGAATGCTATAGAATTCCTCACTGGAAGGTAGGTATAAAGTTATTTCATAGTAAATTCTGTGAGATGTAAGACTGGAAAAAGCCCAGCACCTCTGCTGGCCCTTCCTTTCAGGATTTAACTAACCCATCCCAGGACAGCTCCCTTCTCCTTCCCAACCAGCACTTTACCCTGGGAAAAGCAGGTTAGATATAAGTTGCTAAATCCCCTGAACTGTCCTGTCTTGTCCTAGCCATTCCCCTGACGTAAAGCAAAGCCTCTAAGGCTGAATGCCACTGTGGCATGAATCATGTTTATCATAACAAGAAACAAAGGAGGAAGAGAACAAAGGAAAAGGGAAAGAGGAGAGAAAACAAGAAAGGAAAAGACAAACAGAAGAGTGAAAGGGAGGGCTATAGATAGACCCATTAATTTGCCTCTGTTTGCTCTGGGATTTAAACAACAAGCTGCTATGTCTCTGGTTTATCTTGGTTCCTCAGCTGTGAAACGTGCTGTGCTCTGGTGTCTTCTGAGCTTTAGAGATTTGCCGGGGAGCTAGGAATGAAGCAAGAGGCTCAGCAAACAGAGATAGCAGAGGCGGCTTCATACATCACACTCAGAGGAAATTCATTCCTTTCAGCGCTGCCCATGGGTGAAATTACATTATATTCTGTTTGGATAATTGGATGTCATATACATCCTGACTTGTTATAGGATGGCATTTCCTTCCCTAAAGAGGCTGTTAGCAGCATCCCAGGCAGAGAACACAAGGTGTAGGTCCCATCAAGTATGGAGAAAAAAGTAAGGACACAGAGGTGTTGGCTCCGAGACATCCTGGTTACAAACTGGACCTCTCAGGGTCAGGTTAGCAGTGAAGAGGGGGAAAAGCAGGACAAGGCAAAGCACATGGAACAACAAACAGCTGAACAAAATGAAAGCAAAGGGAGCAAATCTAAAAGAGGAGAGAAAAGGAGGAGCAGAAGGTAGCAGAAGGAGCTTGGTTTCAAAATCTGCTTTCTGTTTTTATGAACATTTATGTCTTTTAGTGCACGAACATCTCCAGGTGTCTCTCTACAGACCTAGCAGGACTGGTGTGTAGGTCTCACCTGGCAGATATTGGCACTGGTCTTCCAGCTATAGCTGTGGGGAACATCTACAGGGAGGAGTGAATTGCTTGGACGTTTTTCCCAGCACAAAATCAAAGCATTTCCTTCTTAAATTGGGGGGTGGGATGCAGAGGTCTTTTAGCTAGAAAGACACTGGGTGGACAAGCCTGTTCCACTGTGCAGGGGCAAGGAACATAAAGGCTGCCTGTTAATTCTGTGGAAATACAGCAGTTTTCCTTGACCTCTGTCACTGAGGATCACAGAGGAATACAGAGTCTCCCAGCCATGCCTTGCAGCATTTTATATTCACCACTTACCTACTTTTTGTCTAAAATGCCCTCAATTTCCCCCTCATTGTGTCCTTTCTTGCAACTCCTCACTCCAGTTCGTTGATGGCTTTTTAATAGCACAGTTAAAGTTGTCAACACAAGACAGAGGACAATTTCATGTGTCATATTGTTCCAGTGCATCCTGGGAACTCCATCTGGCTCAAGCAAACTTATTTTATTGAAATAATCTCTCCTCCCTGGTAGTTATTGAATCGTCTTGGCTCAATGGCCTCGCTCAATATCAACTTTTCATGCTTAATAATTAGCACTGGAGAAAAGAGTTTCATTGAGTAAGTGGTTAATGTCACACATGATTAGGAGACGCAGAGATGACCTAACTAGGCAATTCAATTTGGGGCTGCAGCTGTTCAGATGAGGGACAATTAGGAGCATGTTCTAGACTGCGGATGTACTCTAGCAAGTGCCTGCAAAGTTATTTATGGGACCTATACCCTTCTCTTCCATCCCATATACTTTGATTTTGCTTCAAGGCTTAGAAACAGATGTTAGCCCTTATTTTTCCACCTGAAGTGTGCTATTCCCCCACATAACGTACTTGTTCGGAAACCTATGTTGCTATCAGTTGATTGCAACAATTGCTGCAATTCTCCATTTAACTTAATACAGTCACCACGTTTGGAAGGAGTTTCCAAGCTAGCACAAACAGGGAAATACCTGGTTTCACTGAAGCCTTTAAACGCCAGTGTGTTGACAACAGGGCCCCAAACCACATGCTCATTTCCTGACGAGAGCAGAAATTCAGAAAGTGACTTGCAATAGTGAGCCTTAGATAAGCTATAGAAGCAAACCATACAGCACATAGCAATTTGTTTGCCTGTCTGCTTGTCTCTATCTATCTACCTATCTATCTACCACTGCCTACCTACTTATTTATCCACCCACTGCTGTCAGTCCTTCCAGCCAGGAAGTTTGTGTACTGTGTTAACGGCTGATGTATTTAGTCCCCAGAGGCTCTCTGCTAATATCCCCTATTACATGGAAAATGAGATTCAGATTAAAAAAAGAGGTAGACAAACAAATGTATTTAGGAGTGAAGATGAGGGACAGTGCCTAATTATTCTGGGGGATCTTCTAAATGACCTTCCCATGGCACTCTTAAAGTGAGTTCTTCCAGTTCTGGGATTACTGTCCTGATTGATCCTTCCCTCCTCTGCGTATTTAACTAGTTACAAGCACTCTGCAAATGACTGTGCTCTCCATGCCCACAGTGACTGAAATCCTGTCTTAAAGTATTCCCTACAAAAGTGATTCTTCCCACTTAAAATTCACTAATGCACTAATCTATCACATCTTCATACATATCACACACTGCTCTCAGGAGTGATAATAAGAAAACTTGCTCAATGAAACCTGCATTCCTACCTTTCTCTGGCTCCCTCATCCTTCTTCTCACAGAGCCATCTACCCCACAAACTCTTCAGTGCAACATTTTTAATAGGATTTGGAAAGCACTTGATAGCAGCTGTCACCCCTTTACACCTGCACACAGTCTGCACTCTGCTCTTCCCCATAAACGAGCACATCGATCTATCCTCTGCAAGATGTATTTCATTTTCCTGGAACTTCTGATCTGCCTGTTTGTCCCAGAAGAAAGACTGACTAGATGAGAAATGTGTTCCCGGTTTATGGTGATATTTTATGTGCAAGAGATTGATTTGCCATGATAGCCACCAACTTGCCCATTTGGAAACCCAGCAGTGCCCTGAACAGCCTCATATCCCTACCTGAAAGATGCCTGTAAATACAGAGCACCATCCCTCACCCTGGGGAATAAAACAGCAGAAAACCCAGCTCTGGTCTCTAGTTGGGTACAGCAGGATAGGGTTTTCCTCTGGGCTAAAGGCTGAGGGGCTGGGTGTTTCTCGAAAGGGACGAAGATCGACAGGCAGAGAGGTACAAACAGGATAACGGTAACCCGTTCATGCTTTCTAAAAAACTGCACATCAAGTTTTGAACCACGAACATGGTTGCCACTTTAAGATGCTACAGGTCTTGAGTCTGCCCAGAGTGATGGAGTCACACAGGGGTTGTCAGCGATGCTGCTGGAGCAAGGCAGTGCCAGGCTGCCTGAAAGGCACCACCGTAGCGCGTGGAGGTTTCGCCTGACTTCAGCAAGCATTGCTCTGTGCGTGCTAACAGAACTGCTCCACTCCCCGCAGTATAGTCATGTCTGGGGAGGAACACAACTGCTACTTGAACTGCGCATAATGATGCGACATGCAGCGATGTCTGGACTGTGTGAGTCTGTCCCTGCTCCACTGAAGCGGGACAAGGTTTTGCCACTGAGAAGAGAGGAGCTCTGCCAGGCCCCCCACTGTAAGAGTCAGGAATGCAATGGAACAGATGGGAAAGCACGGACAGGCAGGACGTAATTACATACATTGCAGTTGGACAAATTTCTGCGACTGACGAAAAACAATACTACCACTTTTCAACAGCTGGTCATAATAGAGAGGTTGTCTATCCTGCACATGTGTGTTCTCCATAACCAAATGTCATGCTGGGCTTTAATTTCAAGCTGGCTTGGATGGAAGAGTGCTACTGAGTCGCCTCTGTGCCTGGAGCTACGGATCAGCTTTTGATCTATTAAAATAAATACACTATTTCCCTGAGACGCCAAGGAGAGATTCCATCTGACGAGTTACACTGCTTAGCTTTTTGAAGCTGCCATGATCACAGTTCGGGATAGCCTGCTTGTGACCAAATGGACAGTCAGATTAAAGTCTTGCTTCGTGCTGCAACAGCCTGCAACCAGCATACCCAGAGAACACAATCTCTAAACTGAGGCAGTGATGCCAGTGTAAAACTATGGATCAGATGGTACTCGTTACTCTGTGAGAAATGTGGAGGTCTTTGGGTCCCCCAAAGCACACAGTACAACACTTGGAAAGTGAGTTGGCCAACTTCAAGCCTAGGCAGACACCGGGACATGGACATTATTGCTTTCACAGACCAAGACAGTTCCCAAAGCCCATCACTGTAGGCCCTGGCTGAATGATTGCAGAGGGAAGGGCTGAGAAGAAGGTAAAGGTGATGGTCAAACTCCAACAGAAGAGAAATGGCCTTTTCAGTCACCTGCAGTTCTCCCCTATAAATTACAAAATAATGAGAGAAATCTATAGCCTGTGATGGTTTCCCGCAAGGTGCCATCAACCAGTCAAGACTGCCCTAAGCCGGCCTTCACCTATTTGGCCATTCTGGTATTTTTCCTAGGCAACTCTGCTTTCAAAGTGATTACACGGGTGTTTCTATTAGTAAGCTAATGGGGATCCAGACACTCAGCACCATCCTCCGCCACTATGAATATTTAATTTTTAATTAAACAGTTGGGAGTCTTTTTATTTTGCTAATTTCCTCTCAGTCCCAGTGCCGCTGCAGCAGCTGGAGGGAAGTAAGGGGAAGCAGGACACATCAGGATTGTCAGAGATTATCAAAGTGAGATTCGACTTCGTAAGAATCCCAGGCGGCAGGGACTGCGCAGGAAAAAAAAAAAAATCTTGATTTCTTAGCTGCTTTAGGGTGCCTGGCCAGAACTTCAGCTAATGAGAGGCTGCATCTTGAATAGGATCATTTCAGGAAGACTTTAGTCAGCTGTTTCTTCTCCACTTCCTTTTCTCATTCTGTATATTATTCATGCTAGAATGTATACAATAAAGCAATATGGCTTCTTTCCAACCTGATCTTCACAGATAAGACACAGTGGATAACTATGCATGCAGGCACTAATAAGAAAAATCACTTGGATGAATTAGGGACTTTATTTCATTGTTTATTTGTGGGAGTGAGAAACTTACGCTGGATCAGACTGTACTGCACATGGTAATGACACACAGTTGCCTATTCTTCTCCACCTCAGATGAGAACAAAGAAACCTGAAAGTCCCTGGAAGGCAAAGGAGAGGGAATTAAAACCAGATTCAAAATAAAAGGAGAATAAGACCTTTGAAAGAAATGGAGGCACTGGGAGCTTATTTTGCTTGTGAGATGTCTATTGAAATCAGATGTTATTTGAGAGGCTTCCAGCCCTAGCAGATAATTAATGAAATTAAGGTGAGGATTTGCTACTAAATATTTGCTCACTCTACAGGGGAAAGAAACACTGCCAAAAATACCTGGAATTTTATGGGCAAATAAATCAAGAAAGAGAGGTGTCTCAATTACTCAGACTACAGAAGGGAAAAGTATCTCTCTTTACAACAGAAAGTTTTCAGTAATTGTAAAAATTCATAGCTTTTCAAAGAAGCCCACCACCAGTGCCCAGCTTTGCAGTGTTTAAAATACTGGGAGTACCTCTAAAGCACTCTGGGGCTGTAGATAATCAGGAAATAGCCAAAAGGCTGACATTTTCAAAGCTGCAAGTGGATTTGGATGCTGCAGCTGGGAAGAGGATCATGGGAACCTTAAACAACCTCTCTCCAAATTTTCCAGGAGTAACAGGGCTGGATGAAGCCATTGTGACAATGGTTGTTAGGTAGGACTTTCTCGGTTTCTCAGTCGTGATGTGACATGGGGCATGCCGCACATGTAGCTCCCTTACTCTGCTGAGCTCCCTGGGCAATTTACTTCTCTGATTAATCTGATTAATTTCAACTTGTATGAAAGATGCCTTGTAGATTTTCCATCTCTGGCAGTTTCTAAAGCAAAATTAATAAGAGTCAGTCCAAACCGAGGAGACAGGCAGCCTAGGCTACAGTCTTTAGCTTGTGTTAGGCAGAAGGTCAGAGTGGGTGATCAAAATGTTGCTTCCAGCTTTAATGGTCATGACTACATGCTTCGTTGTGCTATTGGGGGTCAGTAATCACTGAGCGAAAGCTGTGCAGAGGCACAAATGTATGCCAGCTTTGGACACTAAAGTGGACACCCAAAAAACTAGCGACACCAACCAGTGGTACATTTGGAAACTAATCCACAGGATGCTTACAAGTAGACTTAGCCTTTAAAAAGGACCTGAATCCATACTAAACAAGCTATAGGAGGGATGAGTTTAGCCGTTTTTATAATACTCTTAAGCACAGAGTTAATTTAGGGACAGTCAGGCCAGCCTTAGGTGCTTTGACACTTTAGTCAAACTGGGAAACGCCTGCCCTTCACCTCTGAGCTATTTGCACAGTGAGCAACTATTAAACCTGTTACTGCCCTAGGCAGCCACTTGCCCGACAGAGATGGCCCCAGGGCCCAATACAGCCGCAAGCTGGAAACGCCATCTGCACGAATCGCATGTGCAATTAAATTAACTAAGCTGCAGACAAAATACAAGGATAATCAGCTCCCACCCTGCAGGCCACACACCATCATCAACTGGGATGGGGGAGGAACATCCCTCAGAGCACCCTTCCTCATGCCATGGGACTTACAACACAGTTAGTTAGATACAATACCTCTGTTTTGGTGCTCCTGTTACTAGCTTGTGGGAGAGTAGAAGACAAAATAGACTTCAAGTCTAGTCTTCCATGGCAATTCCCAGGTATATGGGGATGAATGGCATACAGTAATAGCAGGTCATCACATCTGCGCTGACAGTGGTAAAAAATGGGGTCAGCAGAGAATCCAGAGGTTTTCCAGGGGTCTTGCACTAGCAAGCGATTGCAGGTTAGTGTGTGATAGACTGAGAGGCCACATTGAGGAGACAGTTAATAAAAAAAGGACTAGAAGAATCAATATGTTCTGACACACCGGTGACAGATTGGAGAGAGGCACAGATTTAATATCCTAGCGTTTTCCTTTCCCAGCCTAAGAGACCTGAAATTGATTGAATAAATTAAAGCATTGCTGTGGATGACACTAGAGTTAAGGTCGTATCAGCACTTCCATCTTAACTCCCTATATTCTTTCTTCTGAGGTTTTCTTTTTCATGTCTTGGCACAGAAAGCTTACTCCTGTGCTAAAATTTGGCCAAGAAGATCTCAGCTCCTGTTCAATTTTACTATTATAATTTTCAAGAAAAGGAGAAAAGGCAAGAAAAGGAGGGAATTAGAGAGTTCTATCTGGTGTGCTGCTGAAATCAAAGGATAAGCAGGGCATGTCAGGCTACTCTTGAAACTACCATGTGCTCATTCTGTGCCATGGTCAACCTCTCTTTGCAAATAGTGATCAGAAAAATAGACTTTGAAAAGAAAAATGTACAGAGAAATCACAAAAAAATAAAGCTGCAGGCCAAATTAATCTCTGCGTAGCTTCACTTGCATGCAAAATTATTCATTCTTTTGTTACTAAAAGCAGCTAAGGTAATTGCAGATGAACACTCTTCCACTTTTATTCTTTATTATCTCTTGGCAAGTCTCTCTTATACTCATCAATAGGTTTTTATGTCACAACAAATCCAACTGCTTAAATAGAGTCAGGTGCTATGATAGAATTGGGCCCTTCACTGAGTTGGTCTGATCATCAGCATTCCCAGGGCACCTCTCACCCATGTATAGAAGAAGTGGGTCTTGAAAAATGCACAATATTTTCTTTAAAGCACTAGGCACACTCATCTGAGGGAAAAAACTAGCCTTTGCACCTCAGAAATGGTGCCATGTCTCTTACAAAATAAGATTTTAAACTGCACTGTATCATTTTCATTTTTATAGGCTGTGTCATAGTCCAAACTCCTGTACCAGCCACCATTGGGTCACTAGCATCTCCAGTATTACCAAAATGCTACCCAGACATCTGATTACACGCAGCTGGCTAACAAACACAGGGCCAGTAGACCATGCTCTGAAAGTTGTGTATTACATGTAATAAAGACTGTGCAGAGCAAATGGTCTCTGCTGTGCGGTTCTTTGCTTTAGTGCTTAACATCACACCCTTTAGGAGAAAATCAATTTCAACAATGGCAACAACAAAAACTTGCTTTCTCTCAGTTTTAAATTTCATTAAGCTCACTGTGCACAAAGCTCCAATGCTAAAATGTGTGAGCACTTAGCACATTGCTCATTTTAGCAGTTACCCATCTGACCCCAGTTCCCCCCTTATCTTTTTAGAAGCATCTACAGGGCATCAGGGAGCAGTTTCAACCTTCTCCCTTTGTGAAGAAGCAGGTGGTCAACAACTTCACACGGCATAATGTTTCACCAGGCAACCCAACAGGGAAAGTCACCACCCTTCCCTGATTGGCAACTGCCAAAAAGGAGAATGGTTCCCAATAGCTGCATCTCAGGATGCTCCAGGATAAATCTGCTCATGACAATGCAGTATATGACTGCTGTTGTCTTTAATGGGAGTCACATGGCTAAAGGCCCAAAGAGCTACCTGGAAAATTTTGAGGCTTGGTGTTTAAAAATGAGAAAAATGTACATGAAATGGTTCAGATCACCATTCAACTGAGATACAAGGCAAAACAAGCTAGGACATTCAAAGCAGGCACATTAGTGCGCACCCCATCTTTAAACTAGCCAAACAACATGGGCTAAAGTAAAAGGATCTGAGTCACCCCTGTATTAATCTGCATTTATATGATCAATTTATGGGGGTAAATACACCAGTGATTCAGGCTCTCAGTGTCACCCTCCATGTGGACTTCAATGACTCTGTCAGCTTATATCTCAGTCCACAGGCTGTTTGCCCATGAATTTAAATATAGATTGAACGTCAATGCTTCTTTCCACAAACCAAGGCTTCTCATTTAAAACATTGCACTTGCATGTTAAATAGAGACTAATTAGACACTCAAAGGGAGGACAAATCTAATTTGACTAGAAGCCTATGGAGAAAATTAATGCAGTGCAGTGGCAGTATGGAAAAAAGCATTTCACACTGGTTGAAGTAGAAGCAGAATAGGATCTGTGACTTCTGTTCCTGCTCCTGATGCTCGGCTCCTTGTATGAGTCCTTCAGACCCTCTGGTTTCACTGCTTTTTGGGTCATCATTTACATCAACATACAAATAGCCACTCTCGTGCTCCAGCATCCTACACACATTGCACGTTTGTGCAGGGGGACACAGACTTCACATCCGCTGTGCCTGTTAAATCATCTGTCAGAGCGGTAGGAGTGAGCTCAGTAGCCCTGCTTCCTGAGCAATGTAAATGACGGATTTAAACTACTATAACACAGCTATCACACCCACAAAAATCACACGTCTTTTTGTGAATAATGGGAGCCTTCTGATGGGTTTCTCTAAATAAAATGGAGCACAGATTGGCTAAGCAATCTTTGGAGGCTACTCTTTAAACACCAACAGCTCATAGCATCCTCAGGCAGTGGAAGTTTATGAATCTCTCTCTGGAAGTTAATGCACGCAGTTTTAGGCTGAGGGAGCAGATGGCAGCAGACTTGCCCTTCCTTGGACACAGGTGGTAGAGTCTGCACTGCCCTTCATGAAAGGCTTTGAAACTGTTAAAGAAACTAGTAACTAATCTAAAGATCCATGTCAAAAGATTGCTTTCCTTCCGTGAGGTCTGGGTTTCCCACTATACACAGTATCATGGCTAAGTAGCCAGCACAGCACAGCAGCTGAGAGAAAGAGGGAGAGAGGCAGGAGGAGAAACAAAATTCATCTTCCTGGCTATGATTTTTATTAGAACCATGCAAAATGTAAATAATGACATCTCAAAATAGGAAAGCTCACATACTTTGGGGTACACCCTGAGGTCTGAAATTCATTCCAGGCTGAGCCAGAGGCTTGTCAAGACTTGCAAAATTTTGCAGTAAGCTTTGGGTCCAGTGGAACATCGTCCAAGACCCAATTCCAAACAGAGGGTGGCAAATTTAAACCTGGTTTCAGTTCTGATCAGACCTCTGGGAATTCCTTAATTTCCTTCAGAAGACCGGAAACAAGCCATTGTACAACTGCTATTGCTAAGCCAGGTGGAATTGGTGATTCCAGCTAATTATTTGTGTGGCTATTTCTGTTTGCACTTAAAACAAAATTGGAAAGATCTTCAGCAAAGTGCTGCTGGAGGACAATTGAAGGAGAGTCACCTCTGTACACATGCTCTGATCCTGATGCACTCCAGCCATGAACTAGTCTAACCACACTGACTTCTCCTTTAATGCAGCATGACAGGAAACGGCCTCTAACCTGCACCTGATCTGGCTCCAATTCAAGCCTTCATCTGAAGCCTGCTAAGGACAACAGATCTTGATGTTGATTGACAAAATCCTCTGACGCTGTCTGGTTTCAGGGCAGAACTTGGTTGAGTTCATACTTCCCCTGTGACGACCCTGGGAGCATGAGCAGCCTGTCTCCTCAACAACAGTTGGCATCCTGTTGCTGGGTGATACCTATCCGGGATGCCTGCTGATGTAGGGACACACAAGGAATTCTTCCTCCCTGCTCCAGCTCACTGCTTACCCCCCAGCCAGCGTACAGCAATTATCTCAGAGACATGAGACAGGTAGAGAGTAATTGAACAGACTTAGTTTTGACTGAGGATCAGGTCAGTGGTGTTTAGCCAAACTCCCTTCACAGCCCAGTCTTTTGATGCTTCTGGAGTTACACCAGCAGAAAACCTAACTTTTTTACTGGTGTTTCTGTAACAGATTGCCCTATTGTATTGCAAACAATAAAGTGTGTTTCAGAATGCCAAAAAAACATCTAAAATGGCCGGCTAGCTCTTCGTATCCTGGGAAGTTAACTGCAGCTGCACAAACTAATTTGAAAATGTGTGATTCCAGGGTTTGTTCTTACAAAAAGTCTATAAAGAGGTTACGCTGGAGAAATCACTTGAAGTATAGTTAAGCAACAGGCTTGAAACATCAGACACTTGCTACTAACCACCTCAGCTACTTATTCCAGAGAGGTGAAGGCTAAGATTGCAGAGTCCTGAAGCTGCCTTGGGTCAGGCCTTCAAAACACTGCTATTTCTCCATCTACACAACAGGTAGTGACATCTAAGTTTTGCAAAGTTATTCTTTGGCTAAACTAACTGAACATTAAGATCTCTGTGTAATTGTAAGTACAAAAAAATCTCAGCAGCCATTTAAAATCAGGCTTTAGGATTTAAAGACTCACAGGATTTCAGTAGCAGTATAAATGTTACCACCATAGCCAAGGTCCTTTCCATACTCTGTGCCCAAATCCTGTAGCTCTAATAATCACAGGGATGTTTAGTCTTCCAGCAGTAATATTTCTTGCCTTTTAGGATTCATCCCTGACAATAATTAAGTTTCATAAGGATGAAACTTAAATGAGCAGTAGCCTTTGGGGACGGTATTAGAGTGCTAACTGTGTTTGTGGTTTAAATATTAATGTCAAAGTGTAATTACCATCCACTAAGTTTCAGGCTAGTGTTTGAAAACACATTTAGCTAAGCAGGAAGAATGAGCTGTACCGGTTGGAAGCTTCTGTATGGAAAGAATTAAAAGTCAGAGCCGGAACAATTCCTCAATCAGCAAAGAGCACAAGGAGACACGCTTGGTGGGTGTTCTTCATGCAACCCCAGTGTGCGGTGGCTTCCAGCTGCTGGCTGACTCCAGGCAGAAATCTCAACTTCTTCACACAGCACAGAGAGGCAGAAGCCTCAACAGCAGCAATGCTATAATATCTCATCTCAGTGGCGGTCGTGGATGTTGTGTGTCCACCTTATAATTGCAATGCAAGCTACAGCTGGGGCCCAGAGGAAAAATCCTCATCAAATTGAATGCCACTGGCATTTTCTCCTTGTAGCCTCCTTGCTTATTCCCTGGAGTCCGGGCAAGCATCCTGTTGAGTCCCCAAGATCCCTCTGGGTCTGAGTGAGGAAGCACCAAAGTATTAGTTCACTTATCACATCTGGACTCCCTGTGTAGTCTTGTGCACTGCTGGAATTCTCAGGGAACATTCAATATCTGGCAGATTCGAGCTTGTGGTAGAAAAGTGTACAGAGCATAGGGACAGTAAGAGCAGAGAGGAGGGTGGTGGTGCATGCAAATTAGGTTTTGAATGGGAGAGAAGGATTCTATGCATGCTAGCACTTGCTAGGGAAAGGCTGCGTTGCAGTAGAGCCACAAATTGTGAGTCAGATACAGTAACACACTACTCTCGTTCTAGGTCTTGAGCATGAAACAGGAAGAGGCTGTAAGTCATTTCACTTCATCTCTGTTCGTTTCAGACAAATAGAGCAGAAAAGTCAAGCCAGAGAAAGTGGAAAGAGGGCATAAAATGGAGCTGACTTTGTAATGGCTCTGTTAGTGTGGCCACTGGTTGCATTAATAACGTATAAGCCATTCCCATGCTCCCAAACCCTTGTGTGATATTAAAAGTGTGGATGCGAGGAGAAAGCAAGAAAGTAGAGATCTAATGCAAACAAATCTTGCAGAGTGTTGCCCAGAATTAATTCCTTTTTCTGGCCCACTGCTACCCTGGGGCCAGGGTTTGCACAAAAAGATCTCCCCTTTCCAAGGGAAGCTGAAGTGTCCCTGTTGAGGACCTCCTTCCATCAGAAATTATGCTTGTGCCCTGGTAGGCACAGGTAGGATCAGGTGATCCCTACACCTTCTCAGACCTTTGCACAATAGATGAGGGGTTAAAGATTCCTCCAACACTCCCCTATGCCTCTGGTGACAGCAGAGGTCTGAATGGCCACGCAAGCCTGGTAGGGCACAGATAAATCTTTCATTCAGCATCTGTTGTAAATCCCAAGGAATCTAATGGGATTTAGCAACTTAATCCAGCCAAGGTTTAGATGATCAAAAGAATTTCTTCAAGTCAGCAACACTTACGATGAAAGCTAGCCAAAATCTCAAAATACAGTCCCTCAGGAGGATGAAGCCATTATTCTTTCTTTTTGAGTTTATGTGTCTTTATTTTTATCATTTCTCTTGGAGGAGGGGGAGGAAAGCAGGAAAAGTAAAGTTTAAGAGCACAGATAAATTTTACCTTGCTCAGCTTCTGCCCTGAGACACAGCTCCCTCCAACCTCTCAGTGACACATTAGCCTTCAGAGAGACTGATCGATAGCTGGATTGCTGGGAAAGACTCATTGCCAGTGCCCTAATGACCAGAGAAACCTGCCAGAGGAACTGCAAAATTAACTCTGGTTCTAAATAATTAAGGGTTAGGTGAATATTTTCTTTCATTAACTATTTCAGCTGGCACCCCAGCTGCAGATTCCTGCCTGCCTTCGATGGATGGATTGTACCTTCAGCTGCTTTGGGATGTGATGCTGCACGCCCTGTTCAGGCAATCTGGTCTCCCAGGTCTGTTTCTGGCTCCCTTCTGGTGACATGCAAGATCTCACACAAACCTGGTGCATATTTTAGGAGGAAATGGAGTCATCCAAAACAGAGAGCATCATTTGGAAAACGGAGCTTTCCTATCTCCCTGCCTCTGTTTCCCCGCTTATAAAATGGCTTCCCACTCTTTGGAGAGTGCAAGGGATCTTTGCTGGCGTTTGGTAAGGGGCCATGGAGAATGAACAGTAAATGACAGAGCACATTTCCTGCCTGTCCCCAGACCCTGGCTCTTTCACAACCCTTGAGCTGTGCCCTTACTGTTCTCTTTCACCATGGGTTAGTTCCAGCATGGTACTAAGCATTTCCTGCCTCCATCCCAATCCTGTCTCTAACTGTGGAGTGAAAATAATAAAAAAAGTGATATAAATACTCAGTAAAAGCCACCTTTGCCTGAGTCACTAGGAGCTGAGGGCAGTTATGCTGCTTAAAGGGAACTCAGTACAATGCAGGATTAGGTCCTGTTTGCTTTGCTGTCTCTAGTTCTTACTGCCATTCTTTTTTCAACTTAGCCAGTCTCCCTCTCCCTTTTCAGGTTTTTTCCACAATGTCCCTTCTGTTCAAACTCTGTGCTCTCCCCAGCTGGGAGGACAGTCCCAGACAAAGCATCACGTTGCCAAGCAACGTATACATTATCTGTCTGCCCTGCTCTAACTTTATGCTGGATCAGGTATTGCTTGTCCTCCCACAGGCAGTGGAGCTGACATAAAAGTGTAAACTGGCATAAACTCTGAGCTGAGTTCATGGGCTAATCCAACAGAAATGCAGCCATGTGTAACAGAGTGCAAGAATCAAATTTGTCCAGCCAGAAGAATTGGGATTGTATTGATCTTGTACAATGATGTTGGAATCACAGCTGCAGATACCATCTGGAGATGCTTGCAAACAAGGCAGGGACTAAATATGGAATGGCAGGTCAGATATAAACCTTGAATCCTTCCTGCAGAACAGCACATCTTTCCAGGACAAAGCCAAGACCTAGTTAAGAAGCTGCCTGCACTGAACTGACTCTGCAGGTGTGCAAAAGTGTTTGCTGATACTCCTACAGGGCTAAATTCACACACAAAACAAAGAAACATGCAGGAAGAGTGAACTGAGTGAGCTTATAATAATAAAACAAGAATGAGGTATGGCCCCACTCCCTTCCTAGCTATGACAGAACCAGGGCCTCCCTCACTATCACTTCTGTGGCAGGGGAAAAAGACACAATAGCATGAAAAAAACACTGATGTCCTGATAATCTGCTTCAGAAATTGCTGGGGACAGGAAGTGTCTCACTGTCTGGCCTGTCTGACACAAACAATGCATTTCCAAGGCTGCTTGCTCTTGCCTGTCAGCCAACACACTGAGTGAAACAGGCATGTTTTGGCAGGGAAATTTTTTTAATCCTTGTGCAGAACTGAATGGTTTAATAAAGCAGAGGTGTAGATAATGTCTTCTGAATTAGTGGTTAGCATTGCAGTCCAACTTCTCCTCAACTCCATGGAGGAGAAAGGAGAAAAGAGAAGAAGAAAAATTAATGGATTCTTCAAACTGCTAGGTTACACTAACTTGAGGCCACATATGAGCGCCATCCCCAGGTTATGTGCGAATCCCCTGATCTTGCATGCATTTGTGCCTACAGAATCCTTCTGACTACACTCAGAGAAGGCAACTCCAGTAAGACCAATGGAGACAGAGCCAAATCATGCTTCTGATGAGACGTAAAAGGCTTTTCGATTTCAGCAGAAACCACTAACAGCATCTGACAGAGATCGGAATTTAGACCAACTCCCTCTGATTCTGGAAAACAGCAAAAAGAGCAGCACATCATTAAAACAAAATCTTCCATAATAAGCATAGTTCAGTTGTCTGTTAGTGCAGGTGACAATCCATCAGGCTGTCATCTGCCTTGACAGCTGCCACCTCTCTGAGACTGACACATTTAGAGAGTACAGTGTTTCCTGTGCTGCTCTTCCTTGTCCTGCTCTCCCATGCTCCTGCCCTAGTCACCACATTTAAAGCCTTTTTCCATCTCTTATGTGTATTTAATATTCACGTCTATCCATCTAGGTCCTCTGACTTCACTCTACAACATGCCTTTTGCTGCCAGTACTCACCTGAGATTGATTTGCTAGACAGATTTTTAATGCAGCAGGCATTGGGGTGGGAGTTCTGTAACAGGTCCTCTTCTGATGTGATCTGGAAGAACTCCAGATGCCCATCTGCATCACCTAATGCCCCACCCCGTCACCTCAATTTTCCACCGCATCTCTCCTCTCTTCCTCTTCCATACAAGTTGCAACCCTTTCTCCACACTTCTACTTGTTTTTTCCTTTTACAACCTCTTTCTTTCAAATACAAATGCCTAATTACTACTCCTACATCAGGAAATGGGGATTAGGATACCAGGCCAGGCATAAAAGATGTTGCCTCCAACACTGGTGATGGAGTTAGTCCTACATATACTAGGACTGACCACGAAATCTAGAATTCCAGTCAGGAAAGTGGCCACCATCTCTGAAGGGAACGACAGAGTGTTTACCACTGGGCCAAGAAATTAAATTCCCAAACCCTGTACTAAAGAAAAGAAGGGTATCCTTAAGCCTGCAGAAAAAGAAGCTGCAAAGCAGGGCTGGTTTACTCATTACAGTAAAGAAGGCCCTTGACATAAATCAGACAGATTTTGCTTCCTTTGATACTGGTACAAATCCAGGATAAACACCATGATTTCACTGGGATTACTTCACATTCATGCTGATGCAAATATTATTAAAATTTGGTTTCTTGCCGTTAGGATGAGTACCCTGCAGCAGAACATACACTGTGCACCTGCTGCTGCTGCTGTAGTTCCTAATTAGAAATAGGTTTATTGACCAAAGATCAATACAGCATTTTATCAATTCTTTTTCCTTGTTCTCTCTGTCCCTCTCTCCAGGTCTCATTTATAGTGAAGGGAAGGGGAAAGAAACAGCATCAGCAATTTCTGTCTACAATGAAATACAAAACTCTTCTTCCCAAGCTTCCTTGTGAAGAAAACCCTGGCTAACTGGCTGTCTTGTCCCCTTTGCATGAGAGTGACAAACATCTAGTAGATGACCAGCGCATCAGAGAAATAAATTCTTTGCTGCAATTGATGAGCTGGTGGTCCCAGAGCACTGCAGCCTAGGTCTGTGACAGACACTCACTGGCCTTCAGTGTGGGCTCTGGAGGGAGTCCAGAAGTATCTTTGCACTGCAGCATGTTCCAGCTTCCTGTTGAAATAAATGTATGGGCTGCATACTGCAGACAATTACTGTATAAATCACTAAGCGCAAAATCCAGAGTCCCAAGCCCTTTACTCCAAGAATACAGCCTTTGTGGCTTAAGCTAAAGCAAAATTTCTTGCGCTGCCATATTAATTCTTAATATGTTTACCTTGCCTAATATGGTAGGGACAGATGGATGGACATAGATATAGACACATGCATACTGCTTTTCAGGTTTCTGCATATGACTCCTGAGCATCCGTATTGCTTTAGCAGATGTATCATAGGGAAGACCAAGATTTTCCTTAATTATCAGTTTCATATTATCACTCTCTTCTCCTGTGTTAGATCATTTGACATTCTTTCCCACTCTGTGGGATTCCCTGATATAATCTACTAAGTACAAACAGCTACAGCTACAACATTAATTGGTATTTATGCTGCAAACACTGTGTAACTACATGGTCATTTGCAAGTTCCCTTAGATCAGTCATTAATGATATTTAACATCGTCAAGTTATTACATCCATAATTGTTACACAATTCAGAGTGTTCACGTTGCCTGACAAAAAAAGCAACCCAGAAAATTTAAATAGTCCAAATTCAATTCTACGAGGGCTTTAGCTTTCCTAACCTGATCTCTGGCTGCTCGGACAACGTCTCTGTATTCCTCCCAGGCTACTTGTCCTTGCTCCCACCCTCTGCAGGCTTTGTTTCTGTGCTTGAGTTTGTCCAGGAACTCCTTGTTCATCCATGCAGGCCTCCTGGCATTTTTGCCTGACTTCCTCTTTTTTGGGATGCATTGCTCCTGAGCTTGGAGCAGGCGATCCTTCAATGTTAACCAGCTTTCTCAGTCCCCTCTTCCCTCCAGGGCTTTATCCCATGGGCACTGAGCTCGCTGTGCACCCTCCTCACTGCTCTGAGGATCTTAAACTCCACCATCTCGTGATCACTGCAGCCAAGGCTGCCCTTGAGCTTCACATTTCCCACCAGCCCCTCCCTGTTGGTGAGAGCAAGGTCCAGCGTAACACCTCTCCTCATGGGCTCCTCTATCGCTTGGAGCAGGAAGTTATCATCAACGCATTCCAGGTAAGCAGCATACTTCTCTAGACAGTGTGTCAGGTCGTTAAACGGGTTCCTCCACACCTCTCAGAATACAGTCACCTACTACTATCACCCATCGCCTTTACTTCATTGTGCTGGTTGTTATACAGGGAGCAGATCGGGCTGCCTTACTTGGCTCCAGCATCTCTCCTGATGTGACAGGCCTTTTCTCTTCCGTCTGCAGAGCACTGAAGTGGTTCTGCAAGGGCACCTCAGGCTTCCAGGGAAGTCTCTTTCTCCTGCTGGTCCTTGCCATTGCAAGCTTTCATTCTTCTGCGTTATTGGCCCCCCTCCCTTCAGTGTGTGCCAGTGGGGGAGTTTTTGGCTGTTTGGCTGTGGGCTGCGGGGCTGCTGCAGACTGCACTTGGAACCAGCTCTTTATCTCCTTCCCAACCTCCCTGATGTTTCACAGCCTTCTCACTGCTTCCTCCAGCTCAGTCACCTGCTGCAGGAGGTCCTCCACCTGGGCACACCTTTTGCAGGCAGGTCTGCTGCCTGTCCCTGCCCCAGAAGAAAGGTCTAGGCAGTTTCTGCAGTCCGAGGTCTGCACTGCGGCCTCTCCCTTCAGCAGCTCCATCTGGGTGGAGGGCATCAGCCACCCCTGGGGTAGATGGTGCAGACCCCCCAGCCAGAGCTGCAGCCTTTGCTCTCAGACCAGTGCCACCATTCTGCCTTGAGGGCCAGGTAGGATGAGTGCCCTTGACCTGTGCAGGTGGTCACAGAACTGCGCTCAGTTGCTGGGCTGTGCGTACTTCAAGTGCCCCGCTCAGACAGTGGAATGCCGCTCTGTCAAAGAGGTGCCCTCCCTTGCAAACTGCCACACCATGCTCTGGCCGCTCGTGCTCCCAAGGCTGCTTTCTATAGGCGTGGAGGTGGTCATGGTTCCTCTGTCAAGGCCCAGGCCTTGTCAGCATCTCTCACAAGAGCTGCCAGCTCCTGGCAGGTCTCTCCGGGCCCTGGCGCTTCCCTGCCTCAGGAAAGCCTCCCTGCACCAAGACCTGCCGCTCTACTACAGATCGGGCCTGCTCCGGAGCAGCTCCCCTCGGCGACTGACAGCTTGTTACTGCGACACCGCGTTTCAATGTCTTGCTGTTCATCCTGCTTATCCTGTTACCTTCACCTGCAATGCAACTGGAGTCTGCCTGCAGTGTCAGCACCTGAGCCAGTGTCAAACAAGCACATAGCAGCAACAGAGGCATAAATTTCGGAATGGGCTGCACATGCTTTCCAGGCGCATGGCTCACCTATGCTTACATCCATCCCATTGCATCTTTCTGTGACTGCAGTCCCATTGCATCCCATCTGTTATGGCTATCTAGAAAAGCTAAATGAAAGATGCAAATGCTAGGTTCACTGTGATATGATGTCAGTCCAAGACTTCAGATTAGACAAACTCTTTATCCTGCCCAAAGTTCTTTGAACGAACAGCACATTCATCGACATGCTTCTCACTAGTTTGGTTCTCTTTGGACTTTTACAGAATTAGAGACTCGACTTTACAAATTGTTGTCATGGTAGAAAGGAGAACAGATAGTTTTCATGCCTACCCCCTGCCATGGACAGAAGTATACTACTTCTGCAGCTCTTTGCCTACAATACACTTGGCTACCAGGATGTTCTTCACAGGATTATCTAATTACTTCCCTAACTGTGTATTGGGAACATCTTCTAAATATGTGTCTTCAAGCTGCAGCAGTTGGGGATGACAGTGTTGCGTCTTCCCTGCCAACTCCCCTCAGCCTGCTCTCTCTATGTTTGTCTCTTTAAGAATAAATTAGTATCTCCTATGCATTCAGTCACTTTGTGCCTGTGACTGCTACCATCACTTTCGTGATAATGAGAATACTAGACCGCCAGAGATAAGGGGAACGTGAAACTTTGTTAGAACAAGGCAGAATCTGTTTTCTTTTGTCGCTTCTGTCTCTGCTGCATTTCTGGATTAGGAAAATGTATTTGGGGAGTCATTTCTCCATTTTTCAGGCCTGCAGTGAATTTATACAGTCCCACCAGAGACTCGCATGCCATTGTCAGTAACCAAGAGACACAACTTAATACCTCAGGGAGCTCAGTGCAGTGCATGGAATCACTTTGGCTGCCAGCCATGGTTCTGAAAGAATAATAATGAAAAAAATGTGCTTGCTACAGGACTGCAGACCTAAGAAAATCAAAATGCTATTGATCCCAGCCCATCCTGTTCTCATTACAATCTGCTCAGCTAGTGGCATCAGGAGTTTTGATGAAATCCATCATCACTAGCAGTGTAAATACATCTTTAGGTGGCATAAATCAGCAGCACTTGCTATGCCAATTTATGCCAAGTGTGAATATAGACCACTCTGGTATTTGTTATGTGCAGAGAAATAGTATACGGAGTCAATACAGAAAGCTCCAGTATGGCTAAGGCTTGCAAAGAATTTGCTTAACTAATCAGCTACATCATGCAATCAGTGTCTATTTTTCCTTTCATAAATAAGCATGCATGAGGGAAAAAAAAAGATTGTTAAATACTCATACAGGAGGTTTTAACAAACTGCAGATTTGAGAAGAAAAATACAAGTACAAATAAAGCTTCCCAGTCGCTTATGATTTTTTTCTTCCAGTTGAATAAATAATCACCTTTGGCTAATTAAGTAAATATAAAATTCCTCAGAAATGGCAACTCAACAAAGCACCAAAGCAGCCCAACACTTTCAGCAGGAATTCCCCAAGAAACAGCATATGCAGGAGGCAATGAATTAAATATTTCTCTCAGTTCCTCTAGATGTGAGAGGCAACAAAAAACCTGAAATAACGAAGCAAAGAAATAAATATTTAATTAATAAACCAAATGAAGACACAAGAGCATGGCAGAGGGAATGGTTTCCAGATGCTTCACCCTGGGGTCCTAAATAAAAGATAAACAAATGGCAAGACATTACCCAATCATCGCCACAGTAGTTCAAGTTTTAAAGCAGGCCTGTATGCTATAGATTTACTAGAGAGCACTAAATAAAATACCAGAAATGCCTTGGAGGGGGGATTACCACAAGAGAAGGAAAGAAAAGGCAGTATGACATTGTTTTTTCACACATGGGGAAATAAAAACACATAAAGACATTGCACGGTTTGAAGCCACAGCACCAAGCTGGTGGCAATGCTGGCAGCTGGTGCATTCACCATTAAACTACTGTGCCTTCTATTTCCACCTCTATTTCTTGTTTTTCTTAAGAACATCAAGCTTTAAACCACTGCCAGACTGGGAGTTGAGCTTATGAATCAAAGAAAGGACATGGCAGTATAATCTTTTCAACCCATCTTCTTGTAAGGTGGTTTCTTTTTGTTTAACATCCCTCCACGGTCTTTATTAGCAAACAAAATGTGAAGTACTTCACATGCTCTGTGTGAATTCTTATGAAGGAGAAGAACAGTGGCATAAGATAGATGTGTCAGCTGGGAGGTCTAGAAGATTGGCTGTAAGAATTTTAAGGAGCTAATTTCAAGAAAACAGTAATCAAGGGAAGCTGAAAGGGTGGGAAAACATCATAAAAAGAAGCAAGCTGCTTCTCTCAGCAGAAGGAACTGGGTTGATATGATTGTCTGAGGGTCCCAGATTGGCTGCACCAATTCTATAAACTTTAGGTATTACAGCAAGACAGCTACTAGGAAGCTGCATTTTTAGAGATTATGATTGGCTCCAGATTAAGTATCCATATAAATCCTGTCAGCTGGAAAATGGTTTATTTGTTTTAAAAGAAAATTATGTAACCAAGAAAATCTAATCTTTTCCTTTCTCCATTATTTTTCTGTTACAACGTTTTAACAATGAAGCTGAGTATTACAACGAGTGTAACAGACAGGCCAAAATGAGCACGTTCTGCTAACATTAAAACTGTAAAGGGATCAAATTATCCCCAAAGACCTGCTTCTCCATTACAGCAAAATCCAACGAGCCTTCTGTACCTCCATCATTCCAGGATAGCAGAGCACTAGGTAACACCTGGCTCTCACATGAGCTGAGAAGATTTGTGTTCGTGGCAAAGTTCATTCGCGTTGTAGCTCCAGTATACTCATTAATCTCACTCCTGCGAAGACACAAAGTCCCATTGTTTCTATATGGTGGTGTTAATAGCTCAAACTGATGAACAGAGAAAATGAGCACAGCTTGTCTTAAACAAAGGTAAGGAAAAATATAATTCAGTTCTCTTGGCTTCCCTAAAAAAAGGAAGGAAAATGAGAGGTTTTGGTCAAGAAGAATGAGGCTCTTAGCATATTCTGGCTTCCAGCCATAGCAAGAGTTAAAATAGACAGGTAAAGTGAGATAGGGAAGGCAAGAAATCACGGGGCCCAACTGATGGTGCAATGTCACTCACATGGCACTTTCAAATCCACTGGCACATGCTTGAAAATAATGAGGTTGCATTTTGATAAAAAAGAAGAAGGTGTGGTCTTCTGGACTATTTTGAGATGCTATCAGCTCTAAAAATCCTGCAGCAATCTAGTCTGTGTAGGACACCGTGTAGCATTCCAGCCAGACGTTGCTGCACAGAGTGCAAGAGCCCATGGTTAGCTTAAAGTGTGCCTTGCAGAGAGACTGCTAAGGTGAAATGTTGATTCTATTGAATCTGGTACCAAAATGTTCAGTAATTTCAGTGGAAAACTTCCACTTGAGTCTTGATTTACTGACTCAAAGTAAAAGAATTTACCCTAGTTCTCAAATCTGCTAACTCTGGGCTATATTCTGCATATTGAGATCAGTAAGGACAGCTCACCAGGGTGAGTGCTGGGCAGATCAAAGCTTCAGGTTTCCTCATATCCTTGACAAAAAGACCCCATCACAAAAGACATACCTCACTGTATTCTGTTGAAGATGCACAAAGAGGGGACAAAGCTCATCCCATTCATTTTCTTGCCTGCATGCAAAAATTGGTAGTTCTCTCATCAGACATCTATGTGTGTTGTTAAACAAGCCCCACAAGCTCCTCTTAGGTGCCAGCAAAATGCTGAAGGGCTATTGTGCTCCCATCTGCACTGCTCTGGAATCGTGAAGGTGCCCTTAGAAGAAGCAACTTAATGTCTCTTAATATAGCATTGAAATCACACGAAACCATCCCATTCACCACTCTACTTTCTATGCATCCTCCCCACTCTCCTGTTCATCTATCAATCTCTGTATCTCTCTCTGCTTTTCTGTCCTTTTTGGTGCATAAATGCTTTGCTCAGATGACAAAAACCTATGTTCTTCTTCCAGATTCTGGAATGAAAGTCAATATAAAACAGCTCCTTATCTTCAGCTCTATTTTTTGTACCTTCAAGGGTCTTTATTTTATTCCAGTAGCAAATTTTAACTGACAATTACAGCCATTGACGTGCATGCAGGGTGCTTAAAACCTGCATTTCCACTGCATTAATCCAGGCAGAAACTGGAAGCTAGACAAAGGCTGCCAAAGAAGGCACCTGTCGATGCATTCAAAGGAGGAGGATGGGGAGATCATGCACGTAAGTACTAGCCATTCCCTGCAAAACAGGTAGTCTTTTTCTTCCTGTTCTCTCCTTTCCAGAGCTCCAGATTTAACAGCCACAGGTCAGAAAAACCACATACAGGATGTAAAGCATGAAAGTACAGCTGCAGAGGTTAAACTAGTCACAATTACGATGTGAAACGGTGCTGCCTTTGCAAAGAGAAACGGATTTACGGACAAACAGCAATTCTTCTCTGTTAAACTAAAACCAAACCCGATGTCCTAACAGTCTATTTGAAAACAGATGGGGATGATGGCAAAAAGAGACTTCTCCTGTAAGGCAGGCAAAATTCTGCTGTTTGGAAATGTAGAAGATGAGGCCTTTATTTTGTCTTGTGACATGGAAATTAATAAGAGCAGATGAGGGTTGCTGAATGCAAATTCCTCAAGGGGGAAGAATAACTTATCTCCAATAATCTGTTCTGCTTGGCATCCTCTGGCAACAGAGATCTTTGGAGCAATGCCAGACGCATCAGGGGAATAGCAATGAAGGAAAAGCCTTTCTCTTTCAGGTAATGGTTCTAGTTGGCCAGCAGTGATCACTGCCCCAAGGTTTGCTGATGGTCTTGGGTCAGACAAATTGGTGGTCTCAGTCATGTCTCACTCCACAAAGCTACAGAAGACCACAGAAACAAGCACACATCCATAATTCCAGGGCTGTCCCTTCTAAAAGCACTTCTGGAGTTTTGACTCAAAAGAGACGTGACAGAGATCTGTGCTGTTCCACCACTAGCTAAATGATCTCTGCATTACAACAGCCTGACACTGGGGCACATGGGTGCAAATACTGACACAGCAGCTCCCCTGTTCTAGGAAGCAAATGTTGATTGATGGTAAGGTAAAGGACAGACTGCAGCCAGCCCACCCAATTCTGGCATGTCACCCACCATGCATACTTTCTTCTCCTAGTCCAACATAAATTTTCAAGGGCCCTGGGACTTATATCCCCAAAATCTAGACAGGAGCCTGTATGATGCTAAGGAGCACTGAAGAGCATGTGTGTCCTTGCCTGATGGCAGGTGGCTGCAGTGGCACCTGATCAAAGGCTATTCACACACACACGCACCCTGGCAACCAGTCTAAGTCACCAGTTGCTGACTTAACTGAATCAACATTGTGACGCTGAATTAGCCACATGCTGGCACTGTAATTCTAATTGTTTTCAAATACATATTGTAATAAAAGTCTAATTACCACATATCTCCAAATGGGAGCTAATGGCATGTAGCATGGTTTTGCATTGGTGACACAAGTAATGAAGGATTACATACATTCACCTGCTACCTCTGGGACACTTCTCTTCACACCAGGTTTTGTTGATTTTGTGGTAGAGGTTTTAAACAAATACAGGAAAACAAGAAAGAAAAAGCAGGCTGACAAACTGCACGCGATATAATATACAGATCAGAACCTTGGGAATGCAATCCAGCAGAGAATATTTCAATAACACATGGCTACAGAGCTCTGAATCAAATCTGATCCCCATGTGCTAACAAGCATGCAGTCATGTGCTTGCTCACCAGTATGACTGCACGTCCACAGTTTGCAGAAACATGCAGCCATTTGCAGACGTGCACACAAGTCAAGCCTGCAGCACACATAAAGGCATGCATTTGTGTGTGTGAACCCACACATACGCACCTAGTCCTGCATGCAGTAATCCAGTAACACACAGACACCCGCAAACCTCTGCACACACCGTCAGCCAAAGTCACGTTTGCTGTAACACTGCACCAGACGGCGTGTCCACACTTCAGGCTCTTCTCAACCCAGCAGTATGAGTCAGTGGTGGGGAGGAGTGTGACTGGCACCCCAGAGCATCACCCAAAAGGTTGCTGCGGGTTGCAGGGGAAAGGCTGCAATGGGAGACAGTCACGCAGCACTACCCTTCTCCCAGCACAGGACATACTGCCCGATGGAAGGCGGAACATCAGCACGCTGAAGGATGCCTGGAATTCTGGATGCGCTGCTGCTCCTACTTCCAGTCCTACTGAGTACAAGACACAGCAAGCCCATGAACTACTGAGCTTGTGTGGTGACCTCTACAATTTGCAGCAGCCACTGCATACATTATTAATGCCACTGTCTGTGCCAGGAACTGACCCTGCTCCCAGCCAGGGTTGAGGTCCATTAATTATGCAGTGTGAATTAGTCCAAACTGGGTGAACACAAAAACAGAATAATTTGCCATTGGGCCAGAGATCAGATGCCCTGAAGATGGAGTCACTTCACAGAATCACAGAATCACAGAATAGTAGGGGTTGGAAGGGACCTCTGTGGGTCATCTAGTCCAACCCTGAGCACGTAATACCCTCATCACACACAGCACATGGAGAAATGGTGAAGCACTTGCCAGCATAGCAGCATAGCCATCTCCATTTCACCCTACATTCTGATTCATTATCGTGAAGGTAAACACAGCAGAAGCACAGTGTATCAATGGGAGCGTAGCCCCTTCCCAATCCCACCAGCCATTCTGTTGCCACATTCATGTGAGCCAGCCAGATCTCTGTAAACAGAAGGGAGCCAATTAGCAGCTGATGTGAATGGTTCAGTGGAAAGTTATTATTTAAAAGCTAGTTAACATAATTAAGGGGCAGTTTAATTAAAACATCAACTTAAACACAAAAAGAATGCAGTAGCTTTCCAGCCCAGCAGGATGCACAACTAGCAGATTCCCCTGGGAGGCTGCTAATTAGTGTTTGCAGGGACTGCAAATAATAAATAAAAATAATAATATTCCCGTAACTCTTAGAAATATTAGGAGCTTAGTTCCTTTCTGTACAGTGCATGCTCACTGCAAAATCCCTACTGCATGCCCAGGTAGTTTGAACCAGAGCATTTGCAGGATATTAGAAGATTAGAAAGCTGTAGTAAGTCAGCCTAAGTTTTCGAAGGTCTTTATTTCCAATTAATCTGACTAGCAGAGAGAACACCACTGGAACTCCCAAGAACCACGCCGCCCAGCTGGCCAGCAGGTTTGCTGGTTTTTGCTGCCCGTCCATTCTCATACAAGGACCACTGCCATGAACAGGTTGTTTACGACCAGGAAAGAAAGCCTGATTTTTAATTCCTCTGAGGTCAGAAGTGATCTAGCCTAGAAAAAATTGTTCCTGGCTACACAGCTCCAGAGTCCTGTTGCTCCACTAAGAGAGATACAGAAACCTATGCAGAACTCAAGCCCATCTCTGATACTGTGCGCCAGAGTGTCCATAGATGGATGCACCAGATTTTGCTCCCTTTCGAAAGTTCTGCAAAGCTCTTGCTGTAACATTACAAAAGACCTGATTCTGATCTCAGTGACACTGGTGTTGATCAGAAGCATCTCTTGCTCTCTCACTGCACAATGCTGCAGGCAACAATACCGAGAGTGACCTTACCAGACAAATGGGGAAAAAGGTGAGACGGCTGTAGCATTTGAGGGGATGCAGGTGATTCATCCATTTAAACAGTATAAACCAGAGTTCTCCAGCAACTACAGAAGGAGATGCTCCATTTCACACAGAAGATAATTACCAGGACACCCAACACAAGAAGGGGAGGTCTCTGCAGTAGAAGAGATGGTGCTCACAGCAGCATGTCAGGGCCATAAGGAACACAAGTGCCAAAGTTTTCTCAGCTGAACAGAGCTGAGCTGTGTTATCTAATTCCTGAGCTATAGATTCTGAGTTGCCCAAGGGGAGGGAATGCATTAATTACTTATGAATCAATTGATCTGCTGCTATTTCAGGAACATTTATATAATGGCTCTGTAAGAGAGAAGATTCCCAAACAGCAGCTCCCTCACTTAACACAAGCCATCCCTCTTTCCCGCTCCCCGAAGAAGAGCAAGGCAAGAGCCTGCAGTACAGGGAACTTCCAGGACATAGGGCAAAACCCTACCAGGTACTGGCCTTGTCTGTTCTTCACCTTGTTCTTGTATCCCAGTTTATACCTGTGCAAAGCAGTTGTGAACTGTCACCACTGGAAGCAAGACTGTGTTGTACCCATCTCACCCTGCTAAAAATGGTGAAAGCAGTTAAAAAGCAATGAAGAAATGGGTCCGGGGGCTGCTCTCCTTGGTGGGATATATTCCAGAGTGTCATCATCAAAATTACAAGGAAGGAAGGCGATCTCTCCCTCTCTCTTTCTACTCACATACATGGAAAAATACATCTTGTGGGATGGCCAGAAGCAAGGACATAAACCTTCATACGGCAACCAGCATATATTACAGAAGTCCTCAGCAGTTTCCCACTCAGTAGCAGGGCAGACAGCTGCAGGACAGGGGAAGAAAAATATGTGTTTTGTAACCTTTTGGAGCCCTGGACTGTTCTAATGCTTTTGGACAGATCCCGCATTTGGCCTTTTGCATTTTACATTGGCAATAATACTCTGTTTTGAAGTGCATAAGCCATTTTTTTTTTCATCAGAATCCCCTGTAGCTTCCTCCTAGTTTCATATCCCATATGACTTGCAGGTGTATTAAAATGTTGAGATTAAAATTTCTTAAAAAAAAAAGTAAACAAGACTCTTGGCATGCAGTAGATGATGCTGTGCTCTGTAATGAGCCTGGACCATTATGACCAAGTATGAAATCACTCCTTCAGTTTTGTACAGACCCTCCCAAAAGCCACAGTTCAATCTGGGCAGTTGCTAGATTTCCTAAAAATACAGAGCATGTCATAAAGGACAAAAGTATGTATTTTTTCAGTTTACCATCCTAGACCAGAACCTCAGTAGCTATAAGTCTGTACGTGTCAAAGATCAGTGACCCTTTACCAGTTTATCTCCACCATAGCCTATGCACAATGGATCTGGTGGATCTTGAATGCTGGGCTCTGCGTATCCTGTGTAGGAAGCATACATGGATTTCTTTCTGAGACATCACCATTGAAACATTCTGGCCCTGTAAGTGACCCTTTCCAGCACTGCACAGTAATCAAAGCCGCCTCTGTAAAGGGCTTGCCCCTGCTCCATTGAAGCCAATGATAAACTCCTACTCAGCCCCTCCAGGTTAAGAATCAGGCCAAAATCAGCATGAGGAATTGAGAAATATCTGAGATGTGCTCTTGAACTACCTTCCCTTCCACATGCAAGATGCCAGGAATTGAACCATCAATAAATGAAAAGCTGTGTGGATATGGCCTGGAGATCCTAGTCTGGAAATTTAAGGCAAAATTTTCCATTTTGCTTGGCACTTCTTCTCTAAAAGATGCTAAAGTACTTCTGTCATTCTATGAATGTATATATCTGCTCTGAAAGTTCAGAGACAATTTAGTTTCACTGGAGTAGCCTTCTTTTGTAGACACACTCAAGACAACTGGAATACCACTAATCAAAGTCTTTCTGTTGCTCTGTGTAACTGAAGCACAACTATGAAACAGCATAGCATTCCTATCTTCAGCTTCTCTCCTAAATAATTAAGTTCTTTGTCAGTCATCAATTCCCTCTGTGTAAGCAGGGTCAAAAGGTGACCTTTGCTCAAGTAAGATTTGGGAGGTACATTTATAGGAAAGAATTTGCCCGTAATGGTTAAAATCTGCAAGGAATGCTTTCCATTGGCTTTCTTGCTAATAACAATCTGTCAACACTTATCCAACTTGTATCTTATCATATAATCTGTAGTATTTTTTATTTTAGCAAAACATCTAACTAGAGGATATTAAAGAAAACATCTAGTCTTGTATAGCTCTTTTCAGCAAAAGATATTGAAGCTTTTTATGCAGAAAGTGTGTATCATTATAGCCATTTTATAAAGAGGAAAATGGAAGCACAGAGCAATTAAATGACTTGCTCAAGGTATTAGAACAGGTTACTGGCCAAGCCAGAAGCAAACTGAAGCGCCTCAAGCGCAGCTCCAATGTCCTGGATGACACCAGGTAAAGATCAGCTCATTCAACACTGAACACAACCATTTCTCAGCTGAAACTGTGTGTTACGAGCACCGCATACCAATGTTACATGGCAATTTCGGACAACTGTGACTCTAATTTGCGTCATCCAGTTCAAAATCCTATCCCACAGTACACAGCTGGTAAATACCTGAATTTAGATTTGATCAGGACAATAACATTATCTGATTGCTAGCAAAGCCTGTTCCACCGAGCAGCTGGGGTTTCTAGTTTACTCTCATCCATCCATTAGGGCTCCCAGCAACACAACAGCTCCCAGCCAGGAACTGCATTAATCGGCCCTTGCACTCAGTGAGCAGCAACGTTCAGAAGGCCCAGTCTGGAGAGGTAGGCCAGGGAGCAGCTGCAGTGAGGGACAGTGGACCGACAGGGCAAGCAGTCAGCACACACAGAGCAGCTGCGGCTTCAGCCTAGGGAAGTGCTGCAGCTGCACACCAGCTAGGCGCCCAGAGGTAGCAAAGCGCTGGCTAGAGGGACAGAGACAGAGTCTGGGAATAGCCATGGTTTAGGGCAAAGACAGAAGCTGCAGCGCTGGTGGCAAGGAGTGAAAAGAAAGGGCTGGCCTTGATGTCTGCACTGTCTGAAGTGCCCCTCTAGGAAAGCATCAGGATTAGAGGCACTAATAAAAGCACTGTGCCTTGTGGCCTACAGCTGCTGACTGAACTGATCCAGCTTTGCCCATAGTGACTTGCTGTGCAAGCACAAGGCATGCATGACACGTTGGTTCAACACTGCCCTAGAAGGCAGCATCCCAATTATCGTGTCTAGTGACAGCCACAGCAGCAGCTCTTGTTTGAGAGGAGCAATGGCTGAAGGGGAAGCAAAGGAACTCATCACTGGGGATCTAAATGAATCCAAACTGCATTTGCATTTCATTTAGATTTAATAAGATAGTTATTGTTTGTTAATTACATGCCAATTGATTACTGCAGCAACATATTTATTTAAGAGGAATAATTCAGCTCAAGATGCACATTCTACTCATCTAAATTGAATTAAGCAGACTCAGAGTGATGTAGTGTCATGGAGCATACATCTCCAATTAGATACATGCACTTTGGAGAAATTTCTACAATCTGGAAGAAAAGCTGCTCTGTTCCACAGCAACCTGTGCCCAGGAGGAAGCATCACCCATGAAGGACTTATGTGTAAGATGCTGGAAGCCTAGGTATGAGCGCAAGCCACACAGCTATGCTCTGCGAGGAGTCCTTGCAGTGCCATACAGCAACTTTTGCCAAGAAGGGTTGTACACACAAACATGTAACATTCAAATAAATGGAAAAATACACAGAAACTCACTTCCAAAACTGGAAGCTGAAATCATGAGAGCCATGGTTCCCATCCCATTGATCTTTCTGGTAAAAAGCAAGTTCTCACTTCTGCAAGACTCCACAGAGAGGTGAAAAAGCAAGAGGTCTTGCAAATGTCACCCTTAAAAAAGGTGAAGGAAAGGCAGAGTTTGCAGCTTGCGCCAGTTTTGGAAAGCAGACGTGGGGTACGTGGGGACAAGGGAAAATTAAATCCCATTTGATGAATATGAGAAACTAAATGATCCTCTTCATGATGGTCTTTGCACACAAGCAGCTGCAAATCAGAGGACTGCTTCAATCGGGAAATGTCAATTGTATGGAAATGTCATCTTCATTGCACAGCTCTCCTGGGGCTGCTGGAAACTGCAACTCAACTGCATTAATTTCCATCTCTCTTTCTCTGTCTCACTTTCTCTTATTTTTCAGTCTTTTAACCTTTATAAAAAAATTTAAAAACAACCATCTTTTCTGCATTCAGTAAGATTTTGTAGCTATAATTGTGCAGAAAGGTTAAAGAGTTTCAATTAGAAAGGTCACTCCAGAAACACTGTGCAGCTGGATTCAGATGCTGCCTGCCATTTAGAAAGTTAAAGATAGCACTGGATAGCTTCCTGTGCCAGGGCTGACACCTCCATTTTTTTCAGTCCCACCAAAAATAAACTTACAGTCCCTGCTTTTCAAATAGTGCAAAGGCTCACAGATCTCAGGAGATTTTCAACAGGGAAAATTGTAACTTTAGTTCAAACTGAAGACCACATGGAGAGGAAGAAAAGATGTATACAGCCAAAGGCAGTTCCCAAATGGAGGCCACTGCACTCTTGCAGGTGAATGGGGAAACTGGCACTCTGGAGCTCATCACACCTCCAAATCACCCACAGCATGAGACAGAGCTCACAGGCAGGCTTATCTAACCTTGCTGTCTAGGCTCCCATTTCCCACTTGCTGCATTCCCCAATTTTTTGCCCCTACCCTAAACTCTAACTTGTTTCATAGGAAAATAGATGAATGTATTCGCCAGTGTTGAAAGGAGGGAGGAACAACAAGGTGCACAGAGGGGACAAGTGTATGGCTGGTCAGGAGAGAGGAATTACGTGAATTACAATTGATTTTCCACCGTTAATGAAGCATGAAGTGCTTGTGATTGCATCTTGAAGAGATTTATAATTATTCATCGAATCTCAGAAGATAATTAAACTTCATTAAACACAGACATGACAAGCTTGCATAGTAAAGAACAAACCCCAGAGCAGGTTCCTGACAGAAGAAGGAGATACGGTGTTGGGAGACAATAAGGAGAGCCAGGGGAAATAAAAGAGGGGTTCTTCACTAAATACAGGTTTTGTCCAGACAAGAAATTGCTGCCCTCAATGTGATTTTTCACTTCTTTTTCCTTTGTTTTTAAGGGTTCTTTCCTTCTCTTTCACACATCATAATCACACCACGGCCTTTGCCTGACATTAAGAGTGCCTTATATAAAACACTTACCTATTCTGCAGCAGTTGTTGTGTGAAAATGTTCTAGTGTTTTAGAGCCAGTGGAGACTGGTCTTTTTGCATGTTTATCAAAGTGGCTGTGATGTACAAAATACAGAATGTGGAAGGAGCTGGGGAGAAGCAAGGGGAGGCAGTAGTCGGGAGATGCAGTTCATCACCACATGTATCAGAATTCCCAAATAGTTCAGTACTCAAGAGATCAAGGGAATACTTACCTCTTTCAAACAGCCCGGCCTTAGCTTGTGACCATGTGAAAATTTAGCCCATACAGTCCATATTCTAGAGATTTATTAGAATATAATGGGACACATACTACAGCCTATATGGTATGTTCAATACTGGTATAAATTATGTCCTAACTGGATACCAAGCATTTGAAACCAGATAAGCAGAATCTAAGAATATTTCAGAAAATAAACTTCTTTGTCAAAGAAGTCATCCACTGGAGAAAGGAAAAGCTAACAATAATGTGCATTGCTGAGCACCAGAGGAATCTTGGCCTGCTGGTAGTGGTAACCAAAGCCATTAATCCAGAATCACATTTGTTCAAAATTTTATTACTGTGCTCTTGGGAGTCATCAGTGCTTACAGTGCCCCAACTCAGGTAAATGTCTGCATCTAGAAATGCAGTCAAAGTAACCGCTTGTTGGAGTAGTCTGTCTTCTGCTTGTACAAGGCATGCTGTTGGTAAGCCAAAAACCCCTGCTGTCTTGGCTTAAGGTGATCTCACGGCCTTTTGCATTACCCTGAATTTCCTGCCATACACGGAATGAAGGACAGGTCCGCCTTATGTTTTCTCCAGCCCCCTTTATAATCTAAATTGCCTGATCCACCAAGGGTCATCCAGCATCAAGCTCAGCCAAACATAAGACTGTTGGGACACCACTACTACTGCAGAGCCAGTGGCTAGTGCTTACAAAGCAAGAACAAGGTGTATTTCCAGGAGAATTCAGCCTAGAGAAAAGGACAGAAATCTCAGACTTGCCCAGTATACTTTTTCTTCCTCTCAGAGGGCTCTCTTTTCATTACTGCCCTCCTAGAACTGAACATCAAGAGTATTCAGTCCTGAGGCAATCTGATTTTGTTAAGAATTGGAAATGTTGACATGAAATTAAAAGGACCCAGAGAAGACGTTTGTCCCACCAGGCTGACATAACTTTGCTGAGCACACATGCTCTGCAGAGCACAGTGCACAGTGGATGAGACAATGCAGTTTGCACTATATTTCTAGCATGAACATCTCTTTCTCATCCGCGCCCAGGGGAACAACTGAGCCCTATAGCTACATCTCTCTCACCTCTCCTTCATTTTCTGTTCCTATTCTCTTTCCCTCATCTCAGATAGATTTTAGAAATATAGGCCTTACCTACCATAGTGTAACTTCAATCAAACTGTTATAGCTAGCATTTCACTACAGTAACATTGCCAGAGATGCACAGTACAGACAGACCAGCACAGTAATATGTACAGACAAAATGAAGGATAAACAGGCAGACACACAAGTGGAAATTAATCAAATGAGAACTGCTACTTATTTTCTCCTCTAGACAAAGTCTTTGTACAAAGCCCTGAGTTTGTGGCACAAATGGAAGGATTCAGGTCTATTAGGCCTGATTTCTAATTGGTACAGTTTAACTAGTGAAAACTCCTTCAGGTAACTCCATCAGTTTAAACATTCTGTGAGCCATTTAGCTAAACTGATCTAATACAGGAGCAAATCAGTCTTGCTGTATATACCCAGAATACCCACTCCAATTTAACCAAATGAATTTAAAATCAGTTTCAGAAAATTTGTGCAAAGCTTGTAGAGGGATTTCTGGTTCTTTCAGAGAAGAGAAAAGCTGAAGGGAGACTCTTTCCACCCAAGACCCTTCCTGTCTTGTTTTGCAATGAATCACGCATCCCAGCTTTGCAAGGAATGAGGTTTCTGAAGGCAGCATTTACTCTGGCTCTCCCCCCTGTGCTGTAGCACCATGTGTTTTACAGCATTGTCAAACATAATGATTCCTACCCTGGAGAGAAATTGAGTCCCGTTTTATATTTTATTGCCTCAGAAAGGACATTTTTTACTTTCCACAGTCCACAGTTGGCAGCAACAGCCCCATAAATCTTGCCAAATGTTTTTTGTTGATATATTGTCCAGCAAGAAGTCTGTGAGGCTGGGGCCAGCATCAAGTAAACAAGTTAATGGCCTCCTGATCCATGTCCGAAGAGGGACAGCAGCAGGGATAAGAAGTGCTGCAAAATCACTACAAAGTCCGGCAGCTGGTGGGTGAGCTAAGAGACCACCAGGAGCTTGTTTCCCATGCTTCATCCAGAACAACATGCAAGTTGCCATGCTTCATGCCCCCTGTGAAAGGGGGCATTACACAAGCAGGCTCATCTAGCTGTGCTGCCAGCTCACTCTGCTAGTCCTCGTGTTTGCTGCAAGAGCTCCGTATGGTTCTGACAGGGCATGATTGCGGGGAAACCTATGGGAGCCCCAGGGCATGCCAGGAGAACTCAAGGAAACCAGGATAAAGGAAAACTGGAAGGAAGGGAAAAGCAAGAACATACTTGTGCTGGTGAATACATCTGTGTAGGAGCAGATTTCACAGCTGAAGGAACAGAGTGCACTGTGTGAGCACAGAGGAATGAATACAGGGGAGACACAACTCCCTGTCCACAGAGAGCAGGCTTGGTGCAGTTGCTGTGCATGCTCTCTGGTAGGAGCACGTGTGAGATTCTTAGATATAGCTGTGTTGGACAGGGTTGTAAGCAGTCCCACTAAAGCCAATGAACATGCTTGTAGATGCAAGAACACGTTTTGGTACACATGTTTCTAAGTGGACAGTGATGGAAGGGAAGATGCTTGTTTTTGCACTATGAGAGTATCCAAGATGTGTATTGTATGTGTGTTAGTTGCTGCAGGGCTAGAGATGTGTGTAGGTGACATGCTCTACTTGAGTGTTAGCACATTTACACACTGATACACACAGCTGTCCTCACACTGAGCCCTAATTTCTAATAGACTTGTCCTTTGCGGGTGATGACAGAGCCTCCGCCTGAGAGAAACAGATGTTCAGCTGACTCCTCTGGGCAGCTAATGAGCCGCTTCCCTCCTCTTCGTCTTTGTCCCTGTGCTCCTCCCTGAGCTCCAACAGCACTTTGCGTGTAATGAAGAGATAATGCCATAATGACTTGATACGTTACACTCCACCCAGTCATAACGCCTTGGAACAACTAACTGCCACTGTGCAATGGCTCCAGCAACTCAGCTGGTCATGTCCAGTTAATGCAAAGCTCTAGGCACAAGGCCCATTCAATGGACCTTCATCATGCAAAACAGAACCAAATCTTGCAGTGTCAGATGTCCCAAGCTTTACTGTCACACACTTCCTCCAGCCATGGGGCGGGAATGCAGCCTTACAGACACAACCGTACCAGTCACTATGGTTGGCTGCGATTCCTTATGAGCTGAAAATTCTCCTGAGGCCTCAAGAATAAAAATACTGCTAACCCTGACTGGAAGCATAATGAACAGGAAGAAAGATTGATTGCTATGGCTGTAATTAAGTGAGAGGCTTTGATAGCCTCATAAGCTGCAAGAGCCAAACCAGAGTCCTGATGTGGAATTAGAGTAGCACAGCTTCCCTCTCTACACCCCGCCACCATCTCCCGTTAGGGACAGCACCTTAGGATTCTGAGCACGCAGCTGCCCTGCTCCAGGCTTTACAGGCTACAAGTCATTTTAAGGGGAAATGGAAGAAATGAGCTTCCCACAGATGAGTGTGATAGGAGGCTCAGGGACTGACTACATGTGGGAAGGAGCAAGAATTGGCAAGCTGCCTCCCACCCTGTGCCTCACCTCCCACCCTGTGCCTCACCTGATTATAAGGTGTCTTTCTACATTAAGCATAGCATTGCATCCATTTATAGTTTGTGAACAGTGTCTCATATCCAGGGCAGGAGGGCATGGGGAGTACAGGCAGAAGAAGAAGGGAATAATTATCCACCAAGGACTTGAATCCAATGAGATTTACACCCCTCCTCAGCCATAAACATTGCTGAAAGCTCTAGAGATAAACACCCTTGCTCAGCAGAGGCAAATGCTGCCTGCCAGCCTACAGATGCTCAGCCTCCCCTGCATGCCATCTCCCTAAGGATAACCCAGTTCTCCAGGGGGATGCAGGTCTCTCCATCCTACTCCTCTCCCATTTGCACATAGAAGTGATATCTTCGTTGGATCTCTCTTTCACAGTATGAGTGGTGTCCCCGAGGGGAGCAAGACACATTTTTCTTCCCCTGTTAGTGTAGCTAGTTTAGGCTAGTGCTCTGCCTGCCAGCTCCCTCTGTTTTGCAGCACAGCCGCACCAGTATGTTCCCACGTGATGGCAGAGGACACCACACCATCCCTCTCCTTCGGCTCCTCCTCTCAGCCCAGCTTGCCACATGTAGGGCCTCTGTGCTGGAGTGGCAGTGTGTGACAACAGAAAACCAGGATCCTCACATATATGTCAAAAGAAGACATTTCCAGGCTGCTTGGCAAAGATCTCAAAGATCATCACAGCAACCTCATTTATGAGCCTCCAGCCCTCTCCCTGTGGTCCAGCATTCTGGCTCCAGTAATGCACAGCCCTTTCAGCACTCTCTTGTAAGCTGTAACCCGTATTTTTCCTGCAGCTCGTGGGAAATACACGGGCCATGGGAAACAAAATTTGTGTCAGCCCTTGAGCTTGCACTGAACTCAGGATAAACTCAAGACTGACAAGAGCCTTTCCTGTCCCTGCGTTTGCACTCAGCATCACCTCCCCAATTAATGCACCTTACCCTCCTCCTCTGCTTCAATCCCACCCAGAAACAGAAAACTACTCAGCCCATCCCACCCTTTTCTCGTAGCACACAATTCCCTTTCTTCCAATTTCTTTCATAGTTACTTTCCTCTATTCCGCCATAACATTTTTACCTCCTCTTTTGAGTATGTGCATGTTAAATGTTTTTTCTTCTTAGAAGTGATTCAAGAACTAACAAGGAATATGCTCCTACTTTACGAGTTCCATGAGAACTGACAGATCCTCACAACGAGGTGGGGGAACAGAGGAAATGAGAACTTCTTGATCCTGCTTCTACCTCTGGCACTAGCATTTTCTGCAAATCTAGCTACTTCCTAGGGCTGCCTCAGTTTTCCCACTGTGACTGCATCACAGAGACACTGTGGGACTGAGTCGTCTGACATATATAAAAAACAGAGCTCTTCAGATGAGAGGAGATAGACAAGGGCACAATCGTATTGTGACATGATGCCTTCAAGCTCCCAAGTAACCAGACAACAGCTCAACTAGCAAGATCCTATTGTAACTGATGTCTGAGCCAGACTGAAGGATTCACCTGTATCATCTTAAGTGCGGAGTGCCTCTCCCCCAGTGTGTTTGCAGTACATTCCCTTGACCAGGATGCCTGACCCCAGCACAACCCCACTTCAATCTTTGTCCATCACACGTTGTTGGCCTCGAAACTCAGAGCACCAGGGGTGACAGACATATCCGGAGAGCGACAGACTACCAGAGTCAGCAGAATGCAGCCTGTTGCCATGGAAATTCAAGCCCCCTTTTCAAGCATCTGTGCAGCTCAGGGGAACGTGGCCAGCTCCCACTGTGAAAAATCTTTGTAAAGAGTCCCATGGAGAGTTGGTTTTGTATCCCACAATTGCTCTTTGCTCCCCAGTCCAATTATGTGTTCTAGCAGAAAACGATGGACCACAGCTTGGCTCAGGATGCATGACGTCAAACTACATTGTCTAACAGATGAGCCTGCAACCAAGGACACGATTTTCTGGTACAAAAACTCTGCAGGAAAATTTCAGAATTTTTTTTTTTTTTTAATATTGGAAAAGATCCATTTTCACTGCTGTGCCACCGGGCAACACGAGGTGACACCACTCAAAAGTATGCTTTTGGGAGATCTGCTTATATGAACGTGCATTAGTTAGATCTTGGAGGCTTATTTATTTGTCCACTACATTGACAGGGGTTTTTTTGGATGTTGACAAAGGCATTGTCATAGGTGTGACATGAAAGTAAATAAGTAAAATAAAACCAAACACTTGGACAGAGGGGTGTTGATGGAAAATTCCAGCAAAAAAACCAGTACTTCTGGCTACAGTATATATTGTACCTGCAGAAAATGTAAGCAGAGCATGGGAGTTATTAACTATTTCTCTAGCATTTCCAAGCTTCTGTCTTGTGTGCACATCACCTCTTACACGCATATAGGCAGTATTATGACCAAGGATATTTCTTTACATGCACAAGTTCATGATACTGCATATCAGCTCTGCATATTGCATATACACTGGCATGTGCTCAAAGACAAACATGCATGTACACCTGCCATCGTGTCTATATACACACATGTGGTAGTCATCAGGGTGTAGACACAATGCTTGTGAAAACATATAATGTTCCCTTCAAAGGTGTAGCCACTTCTCAAAAAGTTTTGTCAAGCCTAATTACCTGCACTGTTTTCCCCATGAAATGACTTTGCATCTCCAATCTTACTTTGCCAATTGCATTGATCCTTTTGGTTCTTATGAAACAATAGGTACTTAAGTGAGGCTGCTGCTGGTGGAGGCTCCTGCTGTAGGAGCCAGGTAATGAGCACTAGGAGCATGCTTGGGCTTTCAAAGCTCGGGACAGCTTCATTAGCCAAATAACAAACACATGTCCAGCATTGTACAAAGAGGCAGGGTGTTACGGTGTAGAAGAGCTCTAGCCTGAGACTGAAGGCAACAGTTCTTCATTACATTATTGTACACGCGCCCCTCTGGGACTGGCCAGTTGTTCAAGGAGTTGTGATAATAAGCTCTCCAAGGATGCTGGCTTTGTGATGTCCAAAGCGCAGACATTTGAGATCCTCCCCCAACAAAAGCACATGACAAAACACCCTCAAGACTTTTCCTTTCAGGCTTCATCCAGAAGACCTGAAATACACTTGAAAGTCTAGTTCAACATGCCTGGCTTCTCATGCAGTTTCTTACGCCACAATTAAGCAACTGTCAAACGATGCTGTAAAGGACAACTGATGCCTTTTCATTATCAGTAGCCCAAAGCCCTCCCCAAAGGGCACTGCACCCAAGAGACACACCACTATTTGTTGAGGAGACCCCCTGAAATCCACAGTTTATGTTATAAAATTCCCCTGCCTAGCAGTTCACAAAGTTCCTTCTGAATTTAGCCATGGAAATCTCTCACAATCCAAAGAGAAGAAAGATTTACTTCCTGCTTGTCTTTCCTGAAGTCTTTTTCCAGTGAACTTCAACGATGATAAATGTGACAGGCACTGTAAAACCCAGCAAGTGCACTTTTTATTTTCCTCTTCCCACCATTGCCAGGATAAATATAATCCTGAGTTCTAGGGGCTATGTGCCAAGTTAAAATAATGCTCTCTTTGGGCTGGGGGTCTGGGTTCTCCAGAGATCACAAGAAATCTGTGGTATTGGGTGAGGAGGGAAGGAGGGAGTTAGATCCAGGGACATCCATAGGAAATATTTTCACACTAAATTTCACACCCCCTCCCATGCATTCCAGTGAACAGTTATTATGATGCACCCTAGAGGGTTACCATGAAGACCATCCCATCCCACTTTCTTCAACATGTCTGTAGCTCTCAAGGCTGTATATCTGTATACGTTCCCTCACTCCCACCCCTCTCTGCTGCAGTGCTTTCCTGCGTAATCCAAGGGGAAATAATTCTGGAAAACAGGCAAGAAATTTAATCAAAAGCTGAATCAATGAACAATTTGTTTCACTGGGAGCCAGGATGAGACTCAGGCAGACGAGAACGGAGGCATGGAGCTGAGGGACAAGCAGCACTAAGGGGAGTGCTCAGGGTTCATGTGCAAGTCTTGGTGCCATGCACATAGTGTTTTTCTAAGTGTCCTGGGCGTGCTGCTGGGTGGGTGAATTGAGCTCCCAAGCTTCAGCTACATGGGTACAGTTTTTGTGCCAACTTCTTTGGATTCATAGAGTGGATTCATACTGAACACCAAAGCCCTAAGCAGCCCACACCCAGACACAGTGCTAGCCTGAGGTGGAAGCCAGAGAACATCAACCTTGACAAACAATAATTTCCATCCTGAAACCAGATGGAAAATCAAATACCACAAAAACCCTCCTGAACCTAAACACTCTGCCTAAAAAATTCAAGTTGAGTCAATCAATAGGTTTCTTCGCAATAATTTTAAACCAACTCATTTTATGTCAACCTTTAAAAGATGTATTTACTTTTTTTGGCAAATTAATTTCTTGTTTGAAAGTATAAATTTTAAATGTCAGAAAAGGATTTTCAACAATTTTTTTTTCTTAAGAAATCCTATTTGCTCCTTTTCCTGCAAATCAGGGCTTCTTTTCTCCACACTACCACTCTACTATGGGAAGGGATTTGGAGTCTCCAAACTAGGGCTTCAAACCTCCATCCTGCAGTTCTCAGAGGATGTGAATCTATGCCTAGTCACTTTGTAGGCATGCAGGCAAGGTCACAATGGTCTAATCTCACAATTTCCTTCCCCCAGGGAGCTTGGAGCATGGGACTCTGCCCACAGGTTTTCACACAGTTCGGGCTAAGCACCCCTAAAGGACCATGCAGTCTTTCCTACCACGACAGAGAAACTCCACACAAGCAGTTTCTCTCTCATGACCTTCCTGTTGGCATCCCAGGCTCCAATCCAAACACCTGCACCTCCATGAAATTGCTTCAAGATTACCATAAACCCATCTCCAGCCTCATTTTTGTTTTCCTCCTTTTCTCCGTGATTGTGAGGCCTTACCTGTATGACAATTTCATTACGAGTGATCTCCAGCACTGGCTTTGCTGGGGAGGTGATTCAGAACCAAACTACTGATCTATTTCTTCCACCTGCTCCCTTTTACTGGAGGCAGCTAAAGCAGCACTGGAGAGGCCGTCTGAAGCAGTGCATTTTGAACACATTACAGAAGGGGAGACAGAGCAGAAAGCCATCCTTCAACACAGTCCAACATGAAGGGGCCAAACTGTTCTTGGACAAATGCCAAAATAATCGTACAATTTTTTCCAAGGGTACGGATGAGTCTGAGTTAGACCAGGCAGGAAACAGCTCTTAGGGAACTGGAGACTCTACTGAGAACAGATGGAGGCAGCTGGAAAAAACAGGGGGCAGGTGGCTGCTTGGAAGGCAGGATCACTCTGGCACACGGGTAAAGCAGAAGGCAGACAGCAATATGGACCCCGTTGTTATGGGCTAGGTTAAATCTTATTGGAAGATTATCTCTGCCCTCATCGTGTGATGTCTTTTCAACCATTAGAGTGTAACATGTAATAGGGTGCACTGGCAGCAGACCCTTGAATGTGTGTCCAAATCAAAGACTTGAAAAATCAGACCCACTCATGAGGCTCTTGTTCTCCTTCTTTTCAGCAGTGGCATCCCCATTAGCCAACAGTTCCTGAGCATGAGACAAGTGCTTACAGAGGAGCACTGCTGAGATTTTAGCACCCCAAACGCACAACTCCACTTGATTCTCTTAGACGCTCAGTAACACCGGCAAGCAAGCTGCAGTCAGTGACCTCAGGAACAGCTTAGAGCTTTGCAGAACTGAATTCTCAGCCTGGGGACTTACAGTGCCTCATATGATCTGCTTGCTGTATGACGAACACACAGAAGCGAATCTATGTGATTCTTCATCAGTCTAGGCTCAGGAACAGAGGGTAAAGATACGCTGAACTATTTGAGGAACAAAACTGGTAGCAGGCTGTTTTACACAACCATTTCAGCAGAGCGACGGACCAGTTGAGAAGAATTTAATTTACAAACAGAAAACAAAAAAAGCAAAGCCAAGACTGTAAGCAAAGCAGTAACAGAAGTGTCCAGTAATGAGAGGCTCACACAAGAGGTGACTGGCTGACGCATGTGGTAAAGAGCAGCACAAAGTGGCTACATGGACATAGCAGGAAGAGATTAACTGCTGACACTGAAGTACTATTTCCAGCTGACATTTCTCTCTGCCTCGGAATTCCCAGTTGGAGAGGAGAGGTGACAACAAACAGGCGAAATTTACACTGGCCACTTTATGCAAATCTAACCTTTCGGCACCTGCCAGGTGGGAAGCATTTATTTACTTTCTGGCTGCCTGGCTAAATTGGCAGAAGCAGTGAATCCAAACAGAATATGGAGAAGGTCAAAGCAATATGGCTCACGACTAATTTCAGGACCTGTTACAGGCACTACAATTTTAATGTGGTAGTTGAGAGATATACACCCTAGGCAAATGAACTGGCAGAAGACGTGCCAGCGTATTCTTCCACATGAGCACTTCATCGCCCTCTGATGGGCAGATTCAGAGATGCTGATCTGTGTCGCAGTCCGTACCTGTGTCTTGCTCATAAAGGACCTCAGCAAATTCCTTTGGCTCATGTATGAAGAGTGATTAATTTTGGACCAGGCAGATATGAGTTCAATCACCTTTGTCACAGTGACTTTTCAAGACGCAAAGATGTGAAGCTGAGCAGTAACTGTGAGATGGCTGGGGGTGAATTTGTCACAATTTTAAATAGAAACATAGCCCTTCTATATATACTATCAAATTAACGAGTTCAAACTGCACTCTAACAAATGAAAACAAATTCCTATCACCCCAGAATAAGATTGCCCTTTTTTTGTATGCTAAATAATATCTCTTTGCAGTCATAGTAATGTTCAGAGTTTTACATTAATAAGTCTTTTATTGTCGATGTACATAAAATGCAGCCATCTCTTCAGTAGAAAACAGCACAAGAGCCCTTGGTACAAAAGACCAGGAAAAAAATAAAGACCCACATATTTGGCTAAAAGTATAAGGGAAGATTTCAGATGGACTGTCAGTGCCTTCGTTCCATATTAAACCATGGTCACAACAGAAGAAATTAAAAACAGTGCCCTAAATGTAAAAATGCCCTGAAATCTGTGGTCTTTCAAGAACGCAGTTGCACAGCCCTGCTAACAGTGTGCTCCGGATACACCAGCTGCCTCCAAGAGCCTGCTAGGGCACTGCTTCAGCCTAGGCACAAAGGATAATATTACATTTCCTAGTTCAGTTTGCGTTAGCCCACATGGCATCCTCCAGAATCCCAGGGGCACTAGCACTCGTACAGTCAGCATCAAGCCTGATTTTTCAAACACGAATAACAATTCAGGATCCAACTGACAAACACCAAGGGATTCATTTCTAGAAAGTACTCAGATCTCCCTGCCTCTTCATGGTATCAGTGCCTGGGCACCCAAGGTGCACAGCCAAGATCACTAGATACATACGGGGCAAGAGGGCTGATGGCAGCCAGCTCTTATTACAGCTTCTTTAAGTCCCTTGAATTCAAATCTAAATCAGAGACTTTATAACTCATCATATTGGCTTATCAAACAGGATACTTTTATAAATAAGGGCTCTCTTTTGCTTTCCAGCTTCTGAGTCTTTAGGTCACACCTGGGTCAAATGTCCAAGCTTTTCAGTGCAACTGTGAAAGACAGGAATTGACTTCTGAACACAACAAAATATCTTGTGGCATTTTGTACCTCTAGGATCTCCAGGGTTGAAAAAAGAAGATGAAATAATGCTAAGTTCACAGTAAATACCATGGACGTAGGCAACATTTGAGCAAAATCACTGGTTCCTCAACTGACTCCCCATACCACATGGCAACATTAGGAGCAGACCAATTGGTGTCAAACTTAAGGGCCTTGTGCAGACAAAGCCAACAGGTTCCCAAAACTGTCTCCTATAAAATCCAGGTTTCTTTCAGCATCTGCCATCCAGCTCAACTTTGCTTAGCATGCAAGAACTGACAACGGCCTGAGGTGACCAGGCTGCAGGGCATGCCAGGGGCATATTTCTGAACTGGGCATGCCCTCACATTGCCCCTGCCCTGCATCTCTGGCTGGCTGGTTTTGTGCAAGAAGGGGGGAAAAAAAACAAAAAAAGGATTTATGAAGGGTCAGAGAAAAAAGGCAAAGAAAGAAAAATCCCATAGGATAAGAGAGATGAGAAATTCAAGGTAGTTTTAAAGCAGTTAGTGAAGTCAAGAGCCCAAGCTGACCTGAAGTCACAGCAGTGAGAAAGTAAATGGACTTTTAAGGACTTAGGCCGAGATTTTCAAAGCCTTTTCAACAACTTGGATGTTCATTTCCATTTATTTTATTGGATTGTTGCCAACAAAATCCTGTGTGTTGCTCTGGTACCAGAGGTCTGAATTTGGAAGAGAGAATTTGGAAAAGTAAAGCTAGACTTTGTTTTATTTTTTATCTCATATATATATAGATCTATACAAAGTATCAGCAAAAACAGCCAATGATTTCCTTCACCATCAGAGACCGTGAAAGGTCAAGAATTGCAGGCTACAGAGGAATCATTGCAGGGTATGAAAGGGAATTACAAAGATCCAGCACAGCAGAAGGGCTGCTGACATTCATGGTCTTGTGGCTCTATTGCTTCCCCCTCCTTTTTACCATAAAATGAATAGTGTTAGATCAGATTTCCCCTAACTTACCAGAGTCACTGCAACATTGGGTGGAAAAAAGGAGCATTATGTTGTCCTAAGAATCTTCTATCCCATCCCTTTGACATCATTATTTCATTACCTGACAACACCTTTTTCTGCTCTGCACTGTGAGGCTCTGGAGGCAGTATCCACCTTTAGACACACTGCACAGGACAGGACTGGCAGCTCCACCATGGGACTACATGCTGAGAACTGCCCGTCACATAAGTCCACCGCATTTTTTAGGATTGCTCACATTGCACAAGCTCATGGACTTCTCCCATCCCAATTCCAGACACCAGAAAAAAGCCCACCCATATAAGCCATGTGGTTTTTTTCCCTTTCCAGTAGGAAACAGTAGTAGTTGAAATTAGTTTATTCTTTTTTCCAGCTCTCATGAGCTCTAGGTTAAGAAGACTTGGGGCTTCAGTTCTGTCAGACTACTGACTGCCTAGCAGGTAAAGAAAGCAATAAGTGGAAAGTAATTGATAGCAGCAGGTAGCTCCAATAAGTTTCTTAATCAATACAATTTATAGCAGAGATGGCTCCGAACACTGAAGTAGGGAACCCCAGCTTAATGTGTTTATAACCTTTCTCATTTCATTTTGCTCATTTTTCCTTCCCTACTTCTTTCAGCAATGTTCTTTTGAGAACTAATTTCTCCATGGACATAACAAGCTCATGCTTCATTCACCATTATCTTACAAGCTCCTTGTAAATTGAATTACCTGTATGGCAAAGGGGAACTGCCCTAGTTCTCCAGGACAGAGTGGAGCTCAGACACATAGCCTTGTTCTTAGCAGAAAGTAATTTAATTCTTTTCTGTTATTGGATTTAAAGTGAGGATAAATGAGCAGAAAGCAAATTAAAAAAGACCCCCTCCCCAAAAGAGCAACAGAGAGGAAATGGCCATTAAAACAAAGAGTTTTTATCAATAACTGGTTCTTTAATCTCCAGAACATGGAGAGGGAAGGATGATTTTAGCGTTTATGATGTCAGTGGACTGTACACGGATTTCATACACATATCTTGCATAGCTTTTCTTGCCTTAATTTCCCCACTCATAAACCAGGTATAAAATAGATCATTCCCTTGCAGTAGAGGGTTAATTTACCTCATGCACACTGAGATCATGCAACAGAAAGTACTCATTATTAAAAGATATACTCTCTCTGAGCTAAGAAATAGCACTTGCAACTGTTCTGACAGGTGACATAAAATACATCAAGCAATTATGGCATTCTGACAATGACCAAAAAGTGCATCAAGATGGAGGGCCTTTCCAAGTTTTCCTGATGGATCCAACTTTAAATAGTTTACTGCTCAGAACTAAACATTTCAGCTGACTATGCCAAGAACCCTTGAGATATCCTGCCAGTACAGTTCTTGCATGGGCACACACTCATAGCTCCACTTTCTGACAGTCTCTTCTGTCATGGTTTTTGCGTGTGTGTGTGTGTTAACAAACATAAGAGGAGCCTCAAGGAGACAGATTTGAAAGGCAGGTAGGCAAGGGTAACTGTAGGTGTTACAAGGATGTTTCTAATGTTTTTGTACAGACAGATTAGGATGCAGTAGGAAATCAACCCACATTTTCCCCATGGCATAGCACAAAACAAACCATCATGCAATCCTGGAAACGCATCAGGTATCTCCTACCTGAAAGCCACTGGAATATATGGAGGTTCTTTTCCACATCCTTTTCCAGTAACTTTTCAGCAACTTCTGCTTCCCAATATTATTCCTATGGAAGAAGATGAGCATCAAATTGGTTATGTGCATGAAGTGGATACAGAGGAAAGTTATCTGTATCAAGAGCATTTTTATTCTTCCTTGTTAGCTGAGATGGGAAATGGAAGAGCTGCTTTTCAGTCCATTCAAAACTTTTCACAAAATCGTGATCAATATTTTTCAAACAAACAAAAACATGTTTTAACCTGAAAAGGTCTGTTTTTGTAAACATAAAAAAGTTGATTATTATTCCAAATAACCAGACAGAGAATAACAAAATCATGAAAAGTTCATATTTGTCAATTACCAGTATTTTTCAGGAAACTTTTAATTAAAGGCTATTTTTCAGTGGGTAAAAGCTCCACACGTTTCATCAAAATGTCAAAAATACTGATAAAGAGTTTCAGGTTAAATTTTTGGCAAGACAGTAAACCTCAGTAGGAAGCCTGTTCCATGGGAGATGTCTTAATTCCGCTCCAGCGATTCAGCAGCCTCAGACATGCTTCCAAGCTGCTAGATGTTCTTCCAGGACTATTATATAAACTTATCCTTCTTCAAGAAACCTCTTACTATATAAGATGGTTTAGAAGAAAAAAAAAATATTGTCAAGGCTTCAGTCAGTTCCAACTGAGGAACCCAATCAGGATGTAAGGTATAAGAAACTATCACTTGTCCTCATATACAGGCTAGGAAGCAGCAAGAAGGCAATCTCTAAAAAGCTGGATTCCCTGCTCCTGCTGTATAGAGGTACAGTAGTCATGGTTAGATGGTAGCTTCTGAAGCTCTCTCAGAAGAGGTCACCTCAGTTTTTTTCTCTAAGAACCAAGGCCTTCTCAAGCTCACTGTGAGGAGGTTTTCTTTGGGGAGGCAGAAACTGTCATGTGACAGATCTTCCTAAGGGCATAAAAGTGAGAAGCCTTCAGTGAGGACCCTAGAGAGGAGTTAAAATTCTCCCACGTGCAAAGATCCAGTCTGGAAAGGGCTAGGTACACTCAAAGCCACCTTGACGAGCCCTCAGGAGGATGCTGAGAAATACCTGAGCCTGTTCCCAAACCTTGAGCAGGGAGATTCATCTTCTTCAGTGGGAGCAGTGCAGAAGTGCTATGTCAACCACTGGAGAGCTGCAGAAGGTCCTGGGTCCCTGGTGGGGAACTGTCCATACTTCATGCTATGCATCAGAGCAGAACTCTTCAAGCAATGCACAACTGCAGCAATGCCAGGAAGAGATACTATATCAGGGAGACAATTTCCCTTTCTTTTTAAGACATTTTAAGTGAATGAATAATTCATTCTGAATGACTTTGAGCCGAGGCAACTCTCCATGTTACCACCTGATTATATGTTCCATAAAAAGAGATGACAGCGATTTATCTCTTTTCTCTTGCCAGGTGGGCTGGTGGGGGGGATAAGTATGCTGCCACCAAATTGGAGTGATGAATCATCCCTCAGAGCAACCAACGACACTTTCACTGGTTTGGCATTTAGTGCTTCCCAGCGGGAGTGGTCGGTAGAAGGACATCAGCATAAGCCTTCAAGAAAGGAGGGAAGACCATGGGCAGTGGAGGGCTCAGTTCTCTCTGTTCATCCCCATCGGATTACTCGTTGCTGAGTACTCAGCAAAGGCATCTGGGCAGAAGAGCCTTTCTCTTGAAAGCAGTGGAGTCTGCAAAGATCAGGTGCTCACAGTGCTGTCTGGTGATAAGGAAAGCAGCTATTAAGTCTTATTCTGCTTTATTATTGACTGAACAGTGGGGTTAGGCTGGAGGACAGGAACTCCATTAGACATTCTCCAGAATCATGCTTCTTTCTTGTGTAACAAGCTGCATAGCACATGGCAGTTGTTCAGCTGGGAAATGGGAGGGGGAGAGATTTGTCCTGGAAATTTAAGCATAGGTTTACTTAAAGGAGAGGAGACTGTAAGTGGGTGCTGGTCTGGCTAGAGGAAAAGCCCGCTGACCTGTCTACCTGTGCCCACTCAGGCAAACCTGAGCCTTTCCCAAGAGGGAATCATTAGCTCTGCCAGCATGGGGCTTTTTGGATGATCTGAAGCCACCAAGCATGGGTCAGTTAGGGCCAAGTCTGAGAAGTGAGGGCTGCCTTTCCTTAAACAACTTGATGCCCTGCTATTACTGCAGTACATTATGGGGATATCCCACGTGTTTATGGCCATATAGATGGTTGCTGCCAAGCTACACCAAGCCAAAGGCAGCCAAGTGCTTGATCTTCTTGCCCACAAGCAACACATCCCGCCTGCAAGTTTTCTCCCCTTGCTGCAATCCCTCTGCACATACTCCCACCTCTGCCCTCAAAAACACAGATGCCTCACGCTACACCAGAAGTTCTCTGCAGCCAGATGCACCCACAAGCACTGGAGCAAATGGAACATTTCCCTGTGCACATATTGTGCTGTGCACATCCACACCTCCAGAGCCTTCACCTGCACACTTTGTACTGCTGCCTCTGTCCTCCCCATCGCTCCCAGCCTGCAAGGGGCTGATACAGCATGTAAATGTGCTACAAAGACACATCCTCCCCGCCTTCGTGCTGGCTATGGGGAACATAAAACACAGCGGAGATTGCTGCTATTTTATTATTTATGAAGCTTTGGTTATTTCGTATATAAATAATCCATGACTGCAAAGTGTTGCTGGCGCTGTAACTGAATATTCATGAGGTATTTTTGTTGAGAATTTTCACCATCATTTCAAACCCAGACACAAAAATAAAAATCACCATAATAAAAATTTCATCTGTCATTTCACAGCTTCAACCTCTGAGAAACAAACCCTCTCTCCCTCCCACCCTGAGGGCTTTCTGCGCAGGGGGTAACAAAGCAGCAGAGTCAATCTGGAAGGCAGGGTCTTGCCGCACCGGAAAGAAGGAGGAACACCCTGCGCACAGCTCTGCCCGCTGGCTCTTCACATCGCCGGGATGCTTCCCCTCCGGCTGCACGGAGAACACTCCCCCCTCGCCCTCTTTACCCCGTCCCGCCCCCGGCCCAGCCCCGGGCGCAGGCCCAGCCCCAGGCCCATCCCCGGGCGCAGGCGCGGCCGGCAGCCCTCGCGCGGGGCTGGGCGCGGGCAGGGCAGCGCGGCGCTGCCAGCCGGGGGGAAGTGGCCGGCGCACGGCCCTCAGAGAGGTTCGTGAGGCCGCCGGTACCCCGGTGGGACTCGGCGGTAAGGACACCGGGGAATTTCCGTTAAGTAACTGCAGAGTTTACAAGGAAGGTGTTCGGACGCCTTACGGGAGCGACTGATGGTGTCTGTGCTGCATCCATGGTGCATCCAGAGGACGAAGTTCTGCCGCTGCAGGAGCTCCCAAGGACAACTCTGACCAGTTCCGGGACACATGCATTGATCAAGCATCTGTTGCATCCTGGGATAGTCTAATGTGCAGCTTCACCTGTTTGCCTTGCTGCGATTCCTGTTTTTTCTCCCAAGGCTCTTTCCTCACCGTGCCCTTCAGCTCTATCTATTCCACGCACAAAAAGGCAAGGGAGGACTAACAAAAGATAGCAGGACTGGCCAAACCCCCTCCCCTACTTCCTACCCACATTTTCTGTCAGGAGGCTCCACAGCTGCCTGCATGTTGCATCACCCCAGTCTCCTTACCATCCACTGCCCCAATTGTCCTCTACAATTTCTTCAGATCACAGCTCCTTCCCTTTCCAGTTCTGGGAAGCACTGTATGCACAGCAAGGAAACAGCAATAGCACCAACAACATGTTCCCAGCCCTTCTAACCCAACCTCCTCAAACCCAGAGAGGGGCATATGAGAACCTGGCAGTCAGATCTGAGATCCACATGCACCCCGATCTGCCACTGTCCGCGTGCAAGTGGTATATGTGAGGCAATGTCACATCAGCACATCACAAATGGGTCCAGAGCTCGCAGAGCACCTTGCCGTCCAAGAGTGATTTATGGGCCCTGTCAATCCAGCAGACTGAACCGCAGAGACAGCTGGAGCGTGCAGCAAAGAGAGCAGCAATCCATCACCACCAGGTGGGAGTCACCCAGGAATCCATCAAGAGCTTCATTATGGTGACATCTTTGCAGAGGGAGAAAGAGAAACACAGCAAAAAGATGGAGACAGAGAGACTGAGCCAAGAGTGGACAATCCACCCAGGGTTTCTCAGAACTTCAGAGCCGTAGAAGTAAAACACGATGACAGACACAAAAAATATTTTTGTGTTTGTAGTGATTCAGGTCATCCTGCTTTAAAGCTACAAATTACAATGCCTCATACAGCTGAGCAGGGCTTTCTGTGTCAGCAGTACCAGCAGCAATCAGAAATTGCTTTCCCATTTGCTAGCTACAGAACTTTGTGATAGGTATTAATCACCTCCAGGTATGATGACTGGATGGTCTGGATGGCAAGGGCGTTTTATTGTCAGGGAGCTGCCACTGGCAGAAGGAATCAACCCCAGCTCCACTACAGAGGAGAAAGGTGATGCCCTGTACTTGAAGAAATACAAAGCTAGCTGCAGCACTTCATTCTATGGCCCCAGAGCCTGTACTCTCGCCTAATGCTGGCTCGTCAGCGAGAGCCAACACGCTTCTCTGAAATGTACACACACAGATACATGTAGCTCAGACCAGCAAGGATGTAGGCATGTACCAAGTCACAAGAACACACAAGATACTTACAAAGGCCCATATATACACCAAAGTCCAGAAAAATACATGTACAACAGCTTAGCACACACAAAAGAAAGGGGCACACAGATATAAGTGCGTCTGGAATCTGCAAGTATGGTAGGAATATAGAAGGTAAATGCAAAAGATGCACAGAGACCCACACTCCCCCATGCAGTGCCACAGTAAGTACAAAAGCGTACGCTGTCTGTCTCTGATCTACAACTCAATAATAAGAGATCTGTCAAGTTCCCCAGTAACACAACTTCTCTCCATCCCCAAACTCCATGAAAAAAACAGAGAACGTGATTTCTCCTAAATCTGTGTTAGACACCAGGGAGAGAGGTAAGGAAAAAAAGTGAGCATCTGCTCTTGGAGGAAGAAAAGCAATTTACCTTTGAATAGGGAGCAGCAGAACAAAGCACATTATTTCTTTTTCCTCCAGGGACAGACACGGATGTTGGTTTGAGTCATGCTGACTACAGGTTAAACGTGCTCCCAAAGCTCAGGAAAGATGGAAGATATGTTGAGACATCTCGGAACAGTATAAATCAGCTGAAAATCTGGAAAAAAAAAAAGTATTCAGAATCTGGGAGCAGGGGCAACAAATGTATTCGGGCATCAGAAGGTGGATAAGACTCAGCAGGTGCAAGAGAGATGGGGGTGCTGGTCAGGGAGAGCCTCCGTGGGAAGAAATACAAGGTGGGCTTGAGCTGGAGCAGCCAGAAAGACGGCACAGGAGAAGAGCGAGTACCCGGGACTGTGGAGGAAGGGTTAGAGACTTCCTGACCGGGGTTTACTTCTGATGCGCATCTCTTCTGGGGTCCTTTACTTGCCTTAGGAAGACCCTCTCCCCAGCTAAGACATCCATGCGGACAGTATATATCCACCTGCCCTGAGAAGACATGAAAGTATGGGGACAATATGATTTCCAGTGTCACAGGAACTGCTTTTGCAGCACAAGGCAGGCTGAGTTGTATCTAGCTTACTTCCAGCAGATTCTCTGGTGCCGTCTGAGTCACACGGACTATGTGGAGCCATTTGAGTTTATGATCCTTTTATCTCTCTGACCAAGGGATCATATGCTGCTTCTCCCAAGAAGAATAATGAAGCCTCATATATTAGCTAACCCCCAAAGGACTTAATTTCCCTTAATCTAAGGGGAGGATTTGTCTCCAGTCTCCAGCCCTTTTATTATCCATTTGTTGCTCCATCTGCAACACAGATCATAAAGGAATTTTTTATTTTTTAAGTCAACCTTTTCTTGGGCCTCATTAAGGCCTTACACAAAGTCCCAGGCTGTTCACAGCTCAGAGAAATAAAATAAGACAGAGGCACTGAAAGCTGGATGGCCTTGTCCTCCCTCTTAACAGTGCACTGCAAGGACAAGGAGATATCTGGCTCCTAACCGGAAAAATGAAATGATGGGTCAAGTGAAACACAGCACTGACACGCTTCCCTCAGACCTGTGTTTGCTCTGAAATATGATGTTCTGACAAACAAGGATGGTTCTGGTTTGGTGAAATACTGCTATTCACACTGCAGTATCAGCAGGAGCATTAGCCAGCGAGCCAAGACTCCTCTGTGCTACACAAGGTGCAAAGATATACCAAGAAGATTGCCCCTGTCTCAGAGAACACATCCAATGTTCTCAGCTTGTTTTAAAGATTGAGGCACATGCAGTCTCTTACTATGGTGGGCTGTGGCTACTGAATTCTGCTCCTGGTTCTTTCACTGATCTACAGCCTGGCCTTGAGCGTATTTCTTCACTTGTCTTTGCTTCTCTTTCCTCATCTGCGAATTGGAGTCTTACAATTCAGTGTAGTGGATTATTTCAAAGGGTCTAGGTATCATAATGATACAACTCGGCATGTACAGGGGACTCTAGAGGGTTAAACAAGACACTGTTTTCTCTGATTTTTTATCTGCTGTGTGCTAGGAAGAGGGAATACGTGTCCAGGGAAGCACACAACCCTTTGGTGCAGTTGCCCCAAATCCTTTACCAGCTATGCATATACACATGTGTGTATGTGGTGTTGCCTCCTCAAGTGCTGCTGCTTTATTTTCTCCCCTTGCTGTTCTTGCTGAGCTAGAAACTGGCACTGAACTGAAAATAATTTCCTTTCATTTTAAATAAATAATAATTTAACAATGTATGCTGCTGAATTCATTCTTGCATCAAAGGGGAGATGATTGTACTTCCCAGTCCGGAAGGACAGAGAGGGGAGGAAGACACGGCTTCATAATTAAATTTCCTTTTCCTCCTTTCATTGTGCATATCATTAAAAAAAAAAAAAAGAGTAAAAAAAAAAAAGAGAAAAGAAAAAAGCACACACAGAGCCTTGTGTCTCAGCCCCAGGAAAAAGGAAAAACTCCTTCTTGTTTTTCTCTTGCTGCTACTTTCATATGACCACCTGGGTGACACAGGTAAGGAGACCCTTTCGGTTCTGTGTGGGTGCCCAACACAGTAGGAAAAAGCAGAGAGCCATTTCAGTTGCTGCTTGGGAGAACAGAGCGCTGAAACCTTAAGAAGTTGATAGGCATTTTCTTTGACATCTCGCAATGTAATATGCTATTAGGGACACTATTCGCATGTGCCAGAGCTAAAGTGCCACAGAAAAGGGCACTGCGACATGCTTAGGATTATTAGGCAATTCACTGGCTAGCTGTGCTGATGTGGCAGCTGCTCTCCCTGCCTAGTCTCTGTCTGGGGGCTGGTTTATATACCCAGGCTGATCAGAAGCCTCCTATCCACAGAAACTGGAGTACAAATTCCTTTGGCATTGAACCCCGTCATATTGTGATCTCTCTAAACCCAGGCACCGATATTTCTTGTCAGCTACGGCACTAGCAGAGTGGTATGAGCATCCTTGCAGCTCCGACCAACCTCCCCAAGCTCTGGTCCAGTGTGCATTGGGGCTGAGACCTTGGAAGCCAGCCTGAATCCCGTACTGTCTGCCCAAAGAGAACATCCTCAGGGACTGGAGATTATGCACCTTTAGAGAAACTCACTGCATCAGTGAACAGCAGGAAACACTCTCGTTCAATCAATGCAAACAAGCACATTGCAACTCTCTCCATAATGAGCCTACACTCACAGCCATCTTTCCCTCTGGAAAAATAACTGAGTTGGTATAAGGAGGCTTTGCTGAGTACAGTTTATGAGAATGACAAAAATGTTTCCCTTAACAAAAGAAAAGCAGTTGAAGCTACAGTACTTAGATATTGCCCAGGTTAACTCCTTTAGAACAACCTTTGATCTCTACTGAGGGGGATCTCTTTCTCATTGCCTGAGCGCTGCACAGGCTTACATTCTCTGCACTGCATCCACATGTGCTTTAATCCCATGGATGGACATCCCTTGATCTTGCAGACGGCTCACTTGCAGCACAGACTTTGGTCCAAGAACTGTCTGAATTCTGTGAATCTCTCTTCCCCTGCCCCTTCTTCCTTTGTATAGGGAAGGTTTTTCTCTTTGCACATTCACTATTTAGTATGGGAGAAGGGGAGGAGGAAATCACCTCTAGCTTTCCTTCCCATCAGCATCCCATTGCTCCAGTGGGATTTGGGCTGCATTCCAAATTGTTCCATTCGCAGTGGATCTGGGCCACAGGGAGGACAAGCTGACCGTGACTTGTCTCAGTGGATAAGACTCCAGAGCAGCTAGCTTCTGGGACCTCTCTGTTCTGGCTACTCTAGTTACAGCTGTCTAGGGCTGCTGAACACCCTCTCTCATATAGCATCCCCAATTTACCTGCCAATCTGCAGCATGGCCTCCTAAAACCAAACGGCTCTCTTACAGATGAAATTTAAACACAAGGAAATAATAAAAAACACAAAAGCGGCATTACTGTGCATTATAAAATAATGAAACCATTTTTTTCCAATTTGTTTCTACCCCAGATAGTGGCAGTGATCAGCAATTTACAAAAGATGCTTTTTCCACATCCTGGCATATGTTATTACTGTTATTAATAGCAAGCCATTCCTGGGGGCAGCAGTCTGTACAGGTACATTTATTTCCTCCACAGCCCTGTCACCCCCGTGCTGGTGCTCCAGGTCCCTACAGCACACCCCACTACGAGGCAATGAAGGCAGATGGAAAGTTAGGTCCCACTCTGCCACACTCCAGACACAGCTTAGCCTCGTTCTGTCACTCAGGATGTGCCTGTTGTTAGTTTTATATCATTGTAATTGCATTACCTGGGTCTCATACCACTGTTATTTCCTGTTCCTTTCTCCTAAATCAAAACTGCCCTTAGGAAAGAGAAATACTTGGAAAATACCTCCTTCCGTCTGAGCCAGCAGGAATGGGATTTATCAACAATTTGCTACTCAGTAATGAGGCAAACTTTCTCCTAGTTTGTTTTTCTGTTTCCAAGTGCTTACTCATACCTTCTGCCCTCCGAACAGCACCTGACATGTCCCTTTCACAGCACAATGGCTATTTCTCAGGAGGGCTACAATAAACAGGTACATGCTTGAGTGTTACTATGACCACACCACCAGCCTCAGGTTCCCAGTCACTCCCTCAGAGCAAGCCCTCGCGTTCAGACATGTGACCACGTAACGAACTGGGGCTTAACAATATAACATGCAGCAATGGAGCTGGAATAACCACCATCCAGCCAACCAAGGTGAGATAAAATGGACAAGCAAGTCAGTGCATGCCTCTGTTTCTCCACTTGTCCACTGTTTATCTCACCTATCTCAACCAAAAGCTCTCTGGGGAAGCGACCATGTCTCACGGTATCTAACAGAGCAAGAACCTGCCCTTTGGGATTCCATGTACTGTGACAGTGGAAATCATAGTGACATCCCAGCCTCAAATCCTGGCAAAACAAGAGCAAGGGAAGCATCTGTAGAGAAACTCCCCACTTTAGGGAATTCTTAGGGTGGATTTAAAATACACAAGGTACATTGTCTCCGGAGATAGATGTTGTGCCGACCTCCCTCCTTTGCCTAATTTGTAGCAACTTCTGTGGGTCACATTTGCCTTCCCTAGGTGGGATGAGGCTCTGGGCAGTCACTGAAGTGCCAAACCAAATCTCTGTCAGCAATGAATCCAGAATTTACGAGAGAGATAAATACAACTGGGAAGCTTAGCTGCTCTTTGCCCACTGGCCATGTTCATCACCAGCACAAGGTAACAATGTAGGGCCATTTAATAACACAGCTCATTAGGCTTCTGACAACAGGAGATGATGGAACTAAGGCCTCAAACATAGAGCTTTATGAGTCTATTTGTACGTGCAGTTTCAGGCTGGGCATGTTAAATTTCCCAGCATGTGAGGAATGCATGTCTGGCACAACATCCAGAGGTAAATTCCCTGGGAAAATCATGTAGGCATCCCCCTGAGGGAGCAAAAGAGAATGCTCAGAAAAGTGCTTGGAAAATAATTTACATGAAGCAGGCAGAGATGATCTAGAGGAGACACTTTCTTTGGCTTCCAAATGTCAAGAAAGCAGACAGAGATCAGTTTTGTCAGGAAACTCCAGAACAACCACTTCTGGCTGGTCTGTTCTAGATTACAGTCTCTCTCCTTGCCCCAGGATCTTGACCCTAGGCTTCTCTGTTGCTTCAGATACAACATTCAGCAAGAAACAAAACCGTAATGGACAGTCAGAGTCCAGTTAGGGACATCCTGCAGTTGTGTTGAAAGAGTCTCACTAGCTGCAAGCTTAGAAGTGGTTTTCACATTGGGAGAGACCAGTCCCTGCACCAGCCAGAACAGAACAACAGGTATCAGGTGCTACAAGGCACAGCTCTCCTGGTGGGACCATCATGCCATAGACAATGGCTGGAGGAACCAAAGCCACCAATAAAACAGCAAGGAGTAAAAATCTGATCCCTCTGAAGTCGGTGACCAACCCACCATGATTTTAATGAGCTATGGGACTTTATCCTTGGCCTCTCTATACACCCTTTATATTGCTATAAGCAGGTAGATGTGATGGGAAAGCAAGAGCAAGGCTCCTAGCTGTTATAGCCAAAAGGAAACATTTTGATCATTAACCTGCATAACACAGTCTCCTACCTACTGCAAGCTAGAAAACAGACCACCTCATTTCTGCAACAAGCCTAGCCACCTAAGATATCCTAGACTTTCTGGAAAGACCCCCAGCCTAATTCAAAGACTTCTGCTAACAGATAATCCACCACAATCCTACACAAGCTGTTCCAATACCTAATTATTGCATTGTTTAAATTTTATTGCCAGCCTAAATGAGTTAGACTAGACACACTTCCAGCTATTCAGCTTCCAGGCAGTGGATCTCACTGCGGCCACTGTCTGCTAGATTAATGAGCCTTCTATTATCAGAAACCTTTTCCTTGTACTTAAAGACTGTGATCAAGTGACCTCTTTGGCTTCCTTCGTATAAACCAGATGCAACTTCTTGGCATTGTCACATTTCACAGAGTTGTATAAGGATAAATATACACAAGTTGTGATTCTACAATGATGGAAGACAGAGTTTCCAGAAGTGTAGTCATTATTCAGAGCTGTTCACTGAGTTTATCTGCACTGGACATAAAATTATGATAAAAATTTACTGGCTTGAGCAGCTATTCCTTTGCCATTGGCCAGGTAAGTCAGAATAGTTTCAACTGAAGAGCACAGAAGTGTGTAAAGGTTCATGTGGACTCCTCTGAGTGCTTCTGCATGCAACTTCAAATTATTGCAAAAAACCTCTGCGCCAGCAAAATATACCTGCTTAAATATTTGGGAAAAGAAGTATCAGGGACAAACTAAGGGTGAGGTTTCCCCTAACATTCTTCTCCTTCTAACAGGAGGGGCAATATGATTCTGGCAGAATGTGCAAACAGACTCGGTGCCCACAACAGACTTCATATTTTCAACAGAGCTCAGCACCTGGGTGAATCCAGGCTGCTCTTTGAAAAACCACTCATTAGCAAGTTAGCTGAAATCATGCACTTTAAGCATACTGCTTGTTTGCAATATGCAGCCCGCTATTCCATCCTCATTCCAGCTCCTTGGCTGTTGCCACAGCTTTCATTTTATTATTCATGTTGTCCCCTTGACTTCCTTTAGGAATGCGGTAACTTATTTCTCTTCTCCCTCCTCCTCGTGAGTACTCATCAAGCAGCACGACATGCAAAAGATTTGAAATACATTAACAAACATAGCAATGCAGCTGAACCAGAAGAATCAGAATTAACCCAGTTTGGTTCTTGCCTGGCCAGTCCTGGCTTTCTTATTCTCTCCACAAACCTACTTCCCTCAGCTTGAAATCATCATTCCTTTTAAACGTTTTCATGCTCTAAAATTGTTCCTAAGTGTGCATATTAGGTGGTGAAACAACATACTAAGTTAATCTACGCAAGCTAACATTCATTTCAGCAAAAGCCTATTATACTTAATATGCCTTCTCCTCACTTCTCAGGATCATAAAACTCAGAAGCACTAATGAAACCAGCATGCTGACTCTTTACCCGGAACTAGAGAGAACAGGGCATCAACGACAGCAAAAAAGCACAGATTTTAGTTGCAAAAGCATATTTGTGCAAGAGAAATTTGTGCAAATTTAGCAAGACCTCCATGTCCACGCTCTTCTCAATGGCCCAAATGGTATTATAATATTTCCACAGGAAAAGGTGGAGAGATACTGCTTCCATACAGCTTTCCACGCCCAAAAATGTTTGGAGGGAAAACTGTGACAACAGTATTTGCTTGATCTGAAAAAGCAACTTGAAAAAAATAGTGTTTTGGAGAAAGTTTTTAATGTAACTGCACCCCTAAAAAGCCAAGTCTGTCATGCTGGGTCTCACCTGAGGACCAGTCTGGAGGCTGTAACAGACCTTGCTGTCAGTCATGGAGTTTAACAGGGCAACACCTTGGGTCTCCAGGACACTTCTGATGCTGGCAGAGCAGGTCACCTTCGGTGTGCAAGGAAGAAGACCGTGCTCCAACCTTTGTGAAGGTTCCTGGAGAGTACAATGCTTGCTCTGACCATTGGAAGGAATTCAGTGCTGCTATAGTTAAACCACCTGCAAAAGCAAAACAAGCTGCACTAGCAAAGACTCTTTTTCAGGTGTCAGTAGTATCTGTACAGAAGAAAATCATGGGGTGGGGGGGACAAAGACCTTCGCAGAGCCCTGTCCATTCAGGTTTTTTCACACCCCTTGCTGGTATGACTAGCCGGTAAAACATTACCATGAGATCTGGAGCAGAATACAAAGTGACTTTCAACTCCTTATCTGTCAAGGACACAGGACTATATTAGGCAGGAGTTTGAAAGCACTTAGCTGCAAAATGGGAAGGGGCGGTGACTTTTGGCATTAGTTTAATCTGTATGTGAGACAGAGTTGGGTCAGACTCCTGGCAAGATGCACACACAGCATTGGCCCAGGGAGCAAGCTGCCGGTAGCCCTTGCCTTGCCCACTTACCAGCATACACGCTTCCAACAGTGAAAGGGCTTTGCTCAAGCTATGTAACATGTAAAGTCCCACCAGGAAATGCCTGGCAGGTTTAAATGTGTGCTTGCACTGTTCCTGGATTGTAACTGTTAGGCAAAGAGTAAAGAGATTTTGGCAATTTAGTTTGGCAAAGAAGGGAGAGGATTTGGACAGCTGAAATGTAGGTAGGTGCGCTTCGAACAATTTTGGGATGCTAAGGACTGGGTTGGGTGTATGTTCCAGGCTGGATTTGCACATGCTGGAGACTGCTGGTGTGCTGGTGCCTCTGTGGTGGCAATGAGACAGCCTGAATAGTGGGGGAGCCCAGCTGGCAGCCTCCATCACCCAGGGGAGCACAGGATGCTCCCCGTGGGACACAACACCTGCTCAGATCACTGCTACTACTCCACAGGAGAGCAGGGGCTGGGGGAAAGCTCGACTCCATGCCTCTGCATTGCAGTAAGTATGCAGAGCCCCAGCACCCGGCAGAAGGGGAAGGGATAAATGTGGCTGGCCCCACCCCAGTCCCACCCATTTTCTCCAAAACCACAGCTCAGAAATCCAGTCTAGCTGACAAGTCTCTTGCTTCCTCCTTTCGTCTTTCTACCTACATGTTTGCCAGGGATATCGTAACAGGGGCAGAGAATAAATCAAGTGCTATATCAGAGTATTCTATCCCTGACTGTGTAAAGAGCAGCTTTTGTGACTTCCTGATGTGATTTACCATACAATGACAACCTTTAATGTCCGCCGGTGTTATAATCTACTTTATCTTAATACAATCTTCCCCTGCTGAACCCTCCAGAGTCTTAACAGCTATTTTCAATGGAGGTTTTTTTTATTATTATGACTTGATACTGTGATTACTGTCGCACTCCTGCTCTTTGTGGAAGGGGAAATTAATAAATTCTTTCTTAAGCACTTTACACCACAGCTGAATACCAATCAGCCCCCAAGCTGGTTCCTGTGCCTGCTGGATTCAGTTATGAACCTTTGCTCTGACTTTCCAAGACACAGCAGTTTTCAGATCAACAACATGTCAGCACATAAGGCCCTGACCCACTTCCCAAAGGCTCTCATTGTGTGGAGGAAAGGTGACAGGCACTGAGTGGAGAAATATGTGGCTTCTCCTCCACTCTCCTATGGCTACCCCATTTGTAGTTATCTCCACAGACATGTCCCTGTATTAGGGCATTTGGACTCATCATACCTTGGAGAGGAGGGTTAAAGCACTGCCATTTATATGAGTTATCCTGCTCTTTTGCCATCCTTGTTCAGTCTCCCCTCTTCTCAGAGCTCACTGCACTTTCCTTGCTCTTCAAGAAATCATTGCACTAGACTACACCACATCCCACTGCTCAGATAGTGACGGCATTGCGTTCTCTCTCCGGTGCCTAACACATTCCACTTGATGAGGGTCAGGCCACACAGTCCTTACACATTACCAAGCCCTGTCAGTTAAATTCTACCACAGACAGAAGAGGTTCTGTCTTTGCACACAGAAGTTGTTTCTGTTCAGGATGGAAACCACTTAGTTCAATGTCTGGTCCGTCTTTTCCCCTTCCGCCCTCACCAGAAGAGGAGTCAGAATCTCCTGCTGTCCCTTAACTTCTTCTCTCTTCTTCTGCACAGGGTCTTCTGCCTTTCCTGTTCTCCACAAGCTAGCAGTGACCCACTCCAGAGCATTTGTGTATACAAGCCATGAAAGGGCAGCTTATGCACAAGATGTCACTTCTACCATGATGATGTCTTTTTTCCACTATTAAGGGAGCATTTGTTCTGTCACTTAAGTATTTCACTGCTAAAGATGGCTGCCTGGCACAACTCCCCAGCAATGGACTGCAATGATTGGAATATAGAGAGTGAGACATTGTATCCATGCCTTGGGTTAGGCTTTTCCCACTTTGCACCTTATCTTATTGCTAGCTACAGTGCAAAATTACTCCCTTCCACTAGGCAGCATTTCACACCTTCTTTGGACAAGTATAATTGAGCACATAAGGGTGAGGATATGAAGGGGAATACATACACTTGGGCTCTGATTTTTTAGGCTTTTCTTCTAAACATAGGCCTGAGAGGCAGGAGCTGGGCCAGTGGACCCAGCCTCCTACAATGGGGGATGCGCATGGAACAGACGTTTAACCCAGAAGGCTCCACAAAATACATACCCAGCCTGCCTAAATACAGTCAGCCAAAGGCAATTCCCAACCCCCTGTAAAAAACGGCTATGGTACAAAAGTCTAGATTCTACCAGCTGTAAAATACTACAGGAAGAGAATCAGGGAACAATCTGGGCAGTGCCTGTGCCTTGGCTCTTGGGAATAATATAGCATTTGTCTGTCACCTTCCTGCTGCTTCAGGACTATCCAGCCCTCATCATCTCCCAGGCAGCCGACTGCTAAGGCAGCAGGATAAGCACTGGCAGGCTCAGAGCCCAAGCTGCAGAGCTAGTGCCAGTATTGATCAGGAAAACTGAAAAAAGTAAACAAGCTCTCTGTAATTACTCAACTTGATGGATGCCAGTAGGTTTGTTTGCTCCCTGCAAAGATGCCAATAGCCTAACAGAGCAAACATTGCCATTATGTAATAAAACCATACAGGTAACTAAAAAACTCCTGGCAGGGCTACAAACAAGAACGTTATCTATTAACTGTTTCAGTGGAGCAAGAGGGGATGGGTACCGAATATTCTGCTTCATTTGAGGCGAGACAGATTGAATGGATACTTGAATAAGAGCTGAGCCAGTAAGGCATCACAGAGTTCAACATCATCCTCTTTTCTGCCAAAAATATCCCCTGGGATGTTACAGCATTCCTAAATATCTCAAATGAAATTAGGCCCCCTCTGCACTGTGTGTTTGTTCTATATCAATACCTCAGAGATTTTATCTAAAAACAGAAGAAACAGGGGGGAAGAAGGCTTGTCCTATTTTGCAAATGAGAGGTGGAGACACAGGAGTTGCCTTCTGTCTCACCAGTCACTTCCTGAAGTGCACAGAAGCCTGCTCTCCTAATGTCTAAGCCAATGCTCTGCCAGCTCAAGAGTGGACCGCAGGCCATGTCTGAGCACTATGGAGAGAAAGCAGACAAGAGTAGTCAGTGGCAGGCATTGCTGGCTGTCTCACATTTATCTGAACTTGGAGTTATGTGGGAGAGAAAGGGCAGTGATGGAATAAAGCTGTGGGCTAAGCACAAGGTTCAGTGAGGATCTTGCACTGTCTCCTCTGCTGCACACACTAGTAGCAAAGAGCCTACTCAAAAGCAAGAACAGAAAATAGAGGAAAAGAGGGAAAGTGCGTAAGGTGAGAGACAGACTGCTAGACAGTTCCCCGTCGCAATGGCCTGTGGGTGGTTTCAGATTCCCTTTTTATGGTTAGAGCAAGCAGCTCAAGAGGCAGCTGAAGAATTAAACAAGCTTTCTGGCAAGCTGACAGTTCATTAAGTATGTAAGCCCAGCAGCATGCAGTGCAGGCTGGTACAGAAACGAGCACGCAGCAAAGGCTCTGCAGAGCAGGAGGACTCTTCTGGTGTGCCCCAGCAGCACGTGTTGGGTCTGAATGGATCAGCAAGGACAATGCAGGTTGCTGGGGTCATGATTCTTAGGATATTCATAACTGGAGCAATATCTTTTCTTTCTGCAAGGGCTTTTGTCCAAAACCACTGACTCTCCGGGTGCCTTGCAGAGACACCTTTTTGCTCATTACTGATACACAGCCTCCGCCTCAATGAGCCTCTGATACTGGTCCACTGACAGGCGCAGGAAACAGGGAGCAACATATCCTATTTAAATGCATTAAGCACCTCACCACACCAGTGGCTGGCAGCGTAACAGCTTCATACAACTCTTGTTGAAGACAGAAAAATCTAAGTACACGCTTCAATGAGAGTTGGGTTTGGCTCGAAAAATCACAGATTTCTGACAACTCCTTGCTAAATATTGCAAATCACTCAGATTTCCTTCCTCCCGTGTACCTGAAAAATATCATCTTCCTATCAAGGATCATGAGCAAGCAACTGTGACCTTCATGTGCATCAATATTAAAGGGCAACTGCTCTGGCCCGCAGCTTAAGAGGAGATTTTGGAAGAAAGGTTGAACACCTATGCCATGTGCAGCACAGATTAGAAAAGATTTAAATTAGAAAGCAGCATTCAATGGCTAAGGTGGCATATCTACATCCTGCTATTCTTGTCTGTCAATAATCAGTTGGGAGGCCTTGGGTGACCTTTCCCTGCCTCAGTTTCCCCTCAATCACAGAGCGATTAATTTGTTGATGCTTCTGCAGCATTAAGGCTTAACAGACAGTGCTATGGGCATGTGAGCTATTTGTTTGCCAGACACAGACCCTGATGCAAAGTACTGACATGAGCATAGATCACAACAAAATGAGATACTGGATAAGTAATGGGAAGAGGCAGAGATACACAGATTAAAGCTGTGTCAATTGGGTGACTCACTAGAATCATAACAGTCACTAGGGCTTAAGCACAGTTTATTTATAGCTGCTGTGAGCACAGAGTCGCTAGATCTTAGAATGACAGCTGGGAGAGGAAATGTGGATTTTTTTATTATTTTATCTCTGGGGAATGTTTCTTGCTCACAGGAAGGGATAATTAAATCAACAATTAAAGCAATAAAGATTCCTGAATCACAGACAGTGGTGCACTGTATCTGACCTCTTCTGCCTTGCCTACAGAGCGCAGAACTGATCTTGCTGATCAAAGAAACTTCACTGTCTGGTGCATAAAAGTCACAACCAGACAAACGTGAGTAGTGGGCAGAAATCAGAGAAAGAGCAGACTGGAGGTCTGTCCTGGAGAGATATAGGTTGTGCTGAGACTACGCCACCTTAGAATCAGCTCAGCTGGGGCTCCAATCATCTCTGGAGGCTTTGACACTACAAACAATTGCAATTTTTTCAAAGTGCACATCAACAGGATGAAACTACCCTAATGTAAGCAATCCCTTCCAGTACTGCTCCTTCCAGCTCAGGAGAGAGGCAGACCTGCAATAGGCAGTATCAGTTAGCCTAGGAGCCAGAAAACACAGCACTACAGAGCCTGTCCAGCCAGCAGCCTCAAATGGAATATCATATTCTCTACTACCAAGAGCTATCTCTCATCTACCACTAAAAAAAAAAACCAGCAGACTCCTTCACCTCCACACAACAGTTAATAAATATTTCTTATTGTTTATAAAAGCATCATTAAAGAAAATTTTAAGCACAGGAAAGAAAAAGTATGGCAGAATTTCTGTTAATAGCCTTATCAGTGGATAGGAAAATTCCCAAAGCAGCTTGTATTCTAAAACATGTGGGAAATAACATCTCTCAATGACTTTTCTCCAACACAAAAGGGTTTGTAACAACAGCACTGACAGGATCTGAAGCTGGAACTCCAGATTTTCAGCTTTGACAATGGAATTATTGCACATTATTCTTTCTTAGTAAATTAAACCCATTAATCATCATAATTAGTAATGCTCTGTGTCAGTGATACGATAACAGAGTTAGTCATTATATTGTGCTATCAAGAAACTAAAGAATGATACTACAGCCACCACATGCTGCTGCTGTCACTGGCTGGCTGCGGAGGAGTATGTTAATACCCAAGGCTTAAGAAGGACTCCAACTTCAAAGAGATATGAGGGCAGCAAGAGATCCCATCTCTCCCACACTGGCTTTAAAGCCCTGGGGATGCTGAGAGACAGCAGAAGAGAATAAATTCATCCTTAGTATGATTCTGCTTGAGCCAGTTCCAGCATGGCAGAAACAATTTTGGCCCATGAGGTTTCCCTGTTGATTTATACCTAGAAAAGCCAATGCCATTTAAGTGTGAAGACAACTCCAGTCGTGTATGCCCAGGATGGGCTGGGTTGCATGCATCATGATACAAGTGCCTTATACCAACGCACCACATGTAATAGACACTAGACACATGTTGAGCCTTTAGAACCTATTTATGAAGTACCTTAATTTGGTTGCAGTTCTCTTTTATTTGTTTGAATTTAGTTATAAGCATAGGCCAGAAGTGGCAAAGGGTAGCCCAGGTGCTAAGTGCACAGAAAAAAAAGACCCTTGATGATCCCTGCCCCAAAGAGCTTACTAGTCAGCTAAATCACAACAAATAACTTTCTCAACAAGTTTTTCTTCCTTCTTTTGTAAAATGTCTCTGGAGAGAGGCAGATTTTTTTTTTACCTAACAGATTTGTTACTTGAAATCAGTTACCAAAATGTTTCACTAATTTCATTTTCTATACTGCTCACTAGTCAAACTAGGTTGCTTAGTTACAATTGTCATTGGGAATTATTTTTGCTCCATGACTCGACAAACAATGAGTTCCTTGATTGATTCTGATGTTGATGCTGACAGAAATGGAATTTAAAATTTCCATCCCTCCTGCCTATTATAATTGGATGGTATGAATATTATAGAAAGTGAACACAAAGCAATCAGTCTGGACACCTCCCTCATACAGAAAGTATGTTCCTCCCAGTGATGTCAGTGAGATAACTTGCCTGGGGTGTGAGAAAGGCTGAAACAGACAGATGCAAACAGATGACTATTTGTCTTTCTATTCTATGATGTGCATACACCTGTGCTTGATAAGATGCTGTTGTCCTGTAGTAATTGTTCTTACCAGTCACACTTCTGCAACATGCTCTTAGGACAGGTGCCCAAACTATGCACAAATATGGGGTACAGCAGATCCTCAAAGAACAACGTGTCTCACTGCATTGCACCTTAAATCTTCACCCCAAAGCAACAGCTCTCAATTTCGTGCTTCGTCACCCCCCATTCTCTGGTACTCCCCTTCCTTTAACACATGCTCCACTCCATTCTCTTCACATTACATCTTTCCCCCATATATTAGTTTGCCACCCCTCCCACACCAGCTTCTTGTAAACCAGCCAGATTAGTCAATAACACAGCATTTGGCTCCTCTAAATCAAGTATTTCTCATGTTGTGAGCTCCACCTAGTGATGTAACTGAATCCTTATCTCCAGCCAATCTGGACACTGCATGCATGGTATTTTGTGCTGGACACATGGGATCTGGGGTTGAACAGCACTGGGATAAAAAGCCTTTCTGCCAGGTGGAATTTCTCTGAACACATCACTAACTACAGCGTATCAACATCTAAACGTTGCTGTACAGCACAGGCAGTGCAGTCAGCTGGGGAGCTAGGTAGAAAGCTAGAGGAAAACAGGGTGAAACACAGCCCAGTAGATCCAAAGAGTCACAGACAGGTCCTGGCAATTCTCTGCAATGAGACAGATCTCCCACCCCAGTTTCCTTCTACAGCTGTCAGTAGCTAATGCTTTTTTAGCAGTGCCTTTTCAGTAGTCATACACTGAACAGGCTGGGCTGCTGGTGTTGCAGAATGGTGCTTGAAAATTTGGTTGAACCACACTGACTACACAGCCTGAGGGAAAGAGCGTTGCTTCTAATCATATTCTATAGCAGCAGAGCACTTGGCTTTCCATGCTGCCAGTACAAAGCTTTCCATCAGCACTTGTTAAAATTGAGCAACAGAGGCCAATAAAAAGATGCCAGAGAAGAATAAAGCAGTTTTCCCTGATGAGGTTCAACAAGGGCAAGTGCAGGGTCCTGCACCTGGGGAGGAACAACCTCATGCACCAGTACAGGCTTGGGGTGGACCTGCTGGAGAGCAGCTCTGCGGAG
>Ga0065711_1000203_pt1:0-2500 | contig 82540 bp, 35 predicted proteins | sample Hoacrofraction12_FD_59098 | JGI IMG/M metagenome (GOLD analysis project Ga0065711, IMG submission 59098) | Hoatzin crop microbial communities from Cojedes, Venezuela - Epithelial fraction 12 v2 (version 2) | ecosystem: Host-associated > Birds > Digestive system > Esophagus > Crop | place...
TCTCTCTATCTCTCTCTCCTGATCCAGAAATTATGAATTATCTTTCTGGAATAAAGTGAGGAAAATGATGGACAAGCATTTGCAAAATATCTTTGAACACCTTCGTCTCACTTCACCACTTATCAGACTAAATTCCTTCTGGTGATGCAATGGTGGTATGAAATTGAAATTCTGGGGAGCCAAGATTATAGAGCTCCTGAGGAGAGAGATGACAGAATTGCTGGAGAAACGAGAAGTGACTGAGGAAATGATACTGGTTGTATGGGCAGAGATGTATGAGATTTGCTAAGGTCACAAAGCAGCTGGAGATACCAGATTAGCACAGGTTAAGGTGCTTTGTGTGTACCCTGGGTGACATGATGGGGGAATTGCTGTTGCGGGCTGTGGATGGTTTTCCTCTATGGTCACTATACTGGTGTGCATATCCCCTGCACTTGTCAGCCTGAAATGTATGGTTTTCAGATATTTCTTTGAGAATGGGCAGTCTCTTACTAGATTTGTAAAGTTCCCCCACTAATGGATGTTAATATAGGAGAAATATTAAAGGGCCTTTCAATAAAAATAATATCTACTTGTGACTAAGTATTATCTGACTCAACCAAATATTTACTGTGGCAAATACTATTTACAGAGAAATACTGACCATGCTATGAGAGTAATATGCAGATTCAAATCCCTGACATTTCCTGCTGTCAGCTGCCATAGCTTCCAACCCTTGTTAAAACGTCACAGATGAAGAAACCCCAACTCCCTTTTGGCATGGGAGGACTGTGTCTTCTGTATTCCCCTTTCCCTTTTACAAAATCTGCAAGGATTCTTGGTTACAGTCTCTAATAGTAGTAACTCCTAAGAGTGATTCAATTTGAATTAATAGCCCGTCTTTCAAAGGAGCTAAGCATTCAGGCAGTTAGGGGTCAAATGCTAAAATCTAGATATTCTTCCTTTTGCTATTGTGGTGTCTGCTCCTAGCAATGGTTTAATATTCAGGTGTTGATCATCCTTAGAATCAATTGTGTTCACTGCCTGCCATCATCTTTATGATCTTTGCAGCTCAAGCCTGCTCTGTTTCTCTTTTTTAAGTAAAAAACCATACCCTTTGCCAGGTCTCAGCTAGATGATAAATTTCTTTCTTTTTTCAAAGTAAATCTGTGTCCACAGTTATGTACTGTTACAGATAGGAGTCCTGATCCTGAAGGACGATGCGCTGTATCTTAAGGGAAGAAAGAAGTAAATCAATCTTATATGTAAGCTTCATATGTGATATTTGTAGAGTTTCTATTTGAACTACAGCTGGGTGTCATTGCTTGGTAAGTTTTACTGAAAATAACTGGGCTGTGAATGTTACTCATTATGCAAAGAACTGTGAATGCAGAAAAATGAAAGCAAATAATGTAAAATCCAAACGCCATTTATGGAGTAACTCATATGCAGTTGGTGACTGAGTTCAGATTGGAATCATTCAGGGAGGGACCTCAATGGAAAGCTTTTTGTGCTTTGTTTGTGGGGTGAGCCTGCAGGGTGTGAACATCAGCACTTTCCAGATTCATGTACTGAGAAAATCCTCACACTCCACCCCACATGCAAAGATCAAAGTTTTTTGTGACCTTTCAACTTATCAAGAACTGAAGAAATATTGTTGTCAGTGGTTGAAATGGCTGTAAATAATTGGTTCTGCTTTTAACATATATATCTCTTATTCTCTATTACAATATAATTTTGTATACTAAGGAAAAGAAGAAAAGAACCCAAGTTGACATAGTCCTTGAAAAGCTCCTCATCCTCAATTTTCATGTAGTACATTTAACAAAATAATCATTATTCTACACTTTACTACTTCTGCAAATTAATTTTAAAATATATATATTTTTTTAATCTTTACTATCCACTGTTTCAGAGATTGAAAAAAGTCAGCCCCAGGCATGCATGATTTCCTACACTTTGCAAGCACTGTACTCATCTCTTGGCTATATAATATGCTTGTAAGCAAGGTCAGGATATCATGACCCTGTAAATACATTGCAGAATGACGGATTTGGGACCTTCTGTAAATTCAGGAGGGGCTGATCAAGGTTTTGTGTTACAACTGTATTAATGAGCTTGTATTACTTCTCCTCAAAATTTAGCATGCCCCATGAGGAAAGTTTTAGGAGACTTGAAAAGTGCTTATGCAATGGCAAAAACTGTGCTTTTTTTTTAATTCATTGCAGAGATTTCAAAACCTTTAGAGGACTCACTTTCACCCTAGTACTTTGAAAGAAAAAATGGTTGAGAATTATTAGACTTTCAAACCATATTCTCAAGTAGATAAAGATGATACACTTGTAATTTTTTTCCCTATCTTTGATGAAGAAAAATCAGTAATTAAAAACTCAGTTGTTTGTGGGTCCAGTGCTCAAAGGTGCATTTAACATCTGTGTATAAACAATATATTTGTTTTTCCATCTCACAGGATACAGGATTCACTGTCTGAGTAAACACATCTCTGTATGCCAACTGCAGT
>Ga0065711_1000203_pt1:5000-82540 | contig 82540 bp, 35 predicted proteins | sample Hoacrofraction12_FD_59098 | JGI IMG/M metagenome (GOLD analysis project Ga0065711, IMG submission 59098) | Hoatzin crop microbial communities from Cojedes, Venezuela - Epithelial fraction 12 v2 (version 2) | ecosystem: Host-associated > Birds > Digestive system > Esophagus > Crop...
GGAACACGGGTGAGATATGCTCCACTTCTTTCTTACTTTTCACTTGGCTAAGAGTGCACTTTATGTTAATAAATACTGAGATAATTTCCTTTTGTTAGAAGTTGTTCAACTCAATTAGCAGGACATAAGTGAGTACAACACACCCATGTTATTAAAATCAGTAAACCCAGGAATACCATTTTCCCCATTACTGAGGTTGAGAACTTCAGAAATGACAAAATGAGAGAAAAAGAGTGTGACCTCAAAATGATCTAGTTTGCTGAAGTAATTTTCTGTCAGTAAAAGCAAATACATTAAAGATGTCCCCCACATGATACGAAGAACTCTTTTTGGAATATGTGTCTGAACTGGTAAGCAGCAATGGAAAATGACCCTACTAATGTCAGGTGGCGAGAAAGGTTAAACAGCTAGGAGTTAGGAGCAGAAACTAATTCCGCTGGTCCCTGCACTTGCTGTTGTTACTTCCTCCTTGCATTATGATCCACACTGATGAGCCAGCTGCACAATTTCTCATTTCAAAAGCAAAAATGCTAATTTTTTCTTTTTACTCCTAACAATGAGGTGCAATATTAATAGCCAAGTTCCATCTTCCTTCCTTACTATTCTATAGTAGCATGAATGTTCACATATAGTGCTTCTAAGATTGAACATTTTCATAGGAAATCTACAGAAGATTCAGTTTTCACTCCTTGAGAGCTGGATACAGATAGCTTCTCTCCATATCATTAACTTCTTTAGCATGTGGTAGTTGCTTATTGTTTGCAGTTGGGCTTGACTGTCATAGAGTCAGCTGTACTAAATTAGCTCCTACAACTTTGAAAACAATATTTGAAAGATAAATTCCTGACAGTATAAAGATTTTTCTTTTATGCACATTCCCAGTTTAGCACAGAGATGGGAGTGTGATCTGGTAAATTTAAAGAAGCACATATAAAAATCAAATTTAAAAGCTGACATATAAAAAATTGCATGTTTTTCATACAACATGTGATAAAAGGGATCTCATGATAGCAAAAATGTTACTTTAAAACTGGCTTATCTGCAGATTTCAGTTGTAGACTGAGGAGCATGTTCGAAATTGTGGGCTACGAAATGATACAACCAGCATTCCCAGATGCTTTGGAAATACGTAGTTTTCAGAGGATCAAAATCCTGGTTTGAACCAGTGAACTGAACGGGAAAAGGAGGCATCCTTGCTATCTGGTTACATTTAGATGAGGCAGGTGCTTACTGGCAGTATCTGAAGTCCGTGTGTGTGACAGCACCAGCGCTCTCTGCTGTGCAGTGCTCACTGTCCTTGTGGCTGTCCCCAGGGTGTGAAAACTCCAGCTGACTTACTGGAGTATGTGCTTGAGCACTGGAGAGCAGCACTTGGTCCTGCGCCTGTGGATGTCAATGCTTTTGTTCATTACCCTGGACAGACCCTGTTGATAGATATCCCTGTCTAATTGCTTCTTCACATATCTGAGACTTAGAAATGTAGAGCCAATGCTTTTCCACTCTTGTAGCCAGCTCAGTGGTTTAATTGAGCTCAGATAAAGTCCAAATCTTTGGCCACTAGCAGACACAAATGCAGGTCTTATATTTTCCTTCTGGCAGTGTGGATGGATTCTGCGCTTTGGCACATTTCTGCAGAAGGCATCCAAAGATGTGACCTGACCACACAGCTGAGAATCCTCTTCATAATGAATCAAGCCTTTATTTCAGTAGCTGTTTTTTATATATTATGATATCCTGCTGAGTTGGTAGGTTGTGGGAATATGGAGTGCAGCTGTTCAAGAATCATTACAAGGCAAATAATTTTTCCTATCTCTGCTGTTAGATAGAAATACTTTTACTCACTCTGGCCACCTTATGTGTAAATTCTTACACCATTACTGCTTCTGTCAGGAACTTGTGACCAAACCCAAGAATCCTACTGATGCAGACCATCATTTAGCAATTGAATTTATTTTATTTTGAATTTATTTTGTGTTTATTTATGTTTGGATCCAGGCATCCAACATATACGGTTAGATAGTGCCATGCACCTTCCTTTTCTTCTGTAGAAAAATAATTTCAAAATTATGTAGTAGCAGTTCCTTTCCTCTTTCCTTTTTGTGGCTTCGAATGCAACCAGAAAACTTGCACTCTTGAGTTACCTCCGGGATCAAACGCACAATGTAGCAGCTTAAGTCCTGTTTGATTTCCAAACGCTATCCCTCTGGGGATATATCTTTATTGTTGCGGTGTTGCCTTGTAGCACCACAGGCTAACAGATCAATTCATCTTTCAAAGCATGCTATCACCTGTCGATATGAAATTCTAGCAATTACTAAAGTGGGATGGCTGCAAAGCATCTGAAAAACATTTCCTATTGATTGGTTCATTGCTCCAGAGTATGATGAACTTGTTTAAGAAAAATTGATCTGGCAAATTGATTTTTTTTTTTTATCAAGGAATTATATGAATGTAATTTAAGTAACAATATTTTTGCCCTGAAGAATATTTAATATATACTTGGTGTGTGTGCACATAAAGAACGGAAAAAAAAGAAAAAAGATGTAGGGTATTTATACAGCGGAACTTGGAATTCTTCCTCTAAGATTTATGCATTGTTTTGCAAGTTCTTCCAAAGACCTTTTTATTGTTGAATGCATTTTTTTTGTTTGTTTAACCAAATGTGTATTAAAAAGTCAAGTTCCAGTATTTAATGAATGAATTCATTCTCCTGGGCTGCCCCAGGTCATATGGGATATGAGCTGTATCCTTCTTATTTGTCCAAGTCAAGATATGATTTTTCACAACCAGTTCCTTGTAGTGCAGATGATGAGGGGAAAAATTCATTGCATAACTTAGAAAGTATCGTATAATTTCAACTCTGCTGCTACATCTGTACTGTTGCTGCTCTGTTTCTAGTCTACTAGGAGCTGAAGGCACCCAGCTCAGCAGATATTGACTGTAATCTCTTGCATGGCAGTGCGGTGAAGGGTATTATTCACACTCCAGGCATGCAAGTGATCAAAGACTTAATAGTATAGTCAGAAATAAATTTCTCTCCACTTTGCCTCTTCACCCCTGTCCCTTTCAGATTTTTAAACTGTGTAAGAGTGAATAAAGATTAAACCCAGAAACCCTGTTCTTATTCAGAAAAACACTAAGAATTTGCCACAGAACTTCCGTATTCTACAATCCTGTCCTACAAACTGGGTGCCCAAGGTTACCTTACTCTAACTCATGAAACCCAGCCTGAGGGCAATGCAGCATAGAAAGACCTTTCAATCTGCTCAAGTCTGCTAATAATCTGTGGGGCTCTTTTGTTCAGTTTTAAATCCTTTTATGTTCATTTCTTCTTCAGTCCATGGTCATTTAGTCATTTTTCACTTTTGATATTCGTGTAGATTCTGCCAAGATGTGCCAAGGAATAACTGCATGCTTGTAGGAGACTTCAGTGTTACTATGTAAATCTATTTTCCGAGTGCTAATATTTTTACTTCAAAAATATTGCATTCAATACATTGAATATCCATGAATGTACTGAAGTTGACTGAAAAAGGCAGTAGTACCAGAACACATGCAGAACTTTTAAGTAGTCAGTTTTTTACTAAAACAGAGGCCTTGTGTTTCACAAAATGAGAGAAACACAGAATGTTTGGGGTTGGAAGGGACCTCTGTGGATCATCTAGTCCAACCCCCCTGCCGAAGCAGGGTCACCTACAGCAGGCTGCACAGGACCTTGTCCAGCCAGGTCTTGAATATCTCCAGAGAAGCAGATTCCACAACCTCCCTGGGCAGTCTGTTCCAGTGCTCCGTCACCCTCAGAGGGAAGAAGTTCTTCCTCATGTTCAGATGGAAATTCCTATGCTTCAGTTTGTGCTTATTGTCCCTTGTCCTGCCGCTGGGCACCACTGAAAAGAGTCTGGCCCCATCCTCCTGACACCCACCCTTCAGATATTTATGAGCATATATTAGGTCCCCTCGCAGTCTTCTCTTCTTCAGGCTGAATAAGCCCAGCTCCCTCAGCCTCTCCTTATAGGGCAGATGTTCCAGTCCCCTCATCATCCTCGTAGCCCTCCGCTGGACTCTCTCCAGTAGCTCCTCAAATTTCTTGAGCTGGGGAGCCCAGAACTGGACACAGTACTCCAGATGAGGCCTCACTAGGGCAGTGTAGAGGGGAAGGAGAACCTCCCTTGACCTACTGGCCACACTCCTCTTGATGCAGTGTTTCGAGTGTTTCTGAGATAGAATGTGGGCTCTTTTCAATGGAAGGCTCTGCTTTCAGCAAAATTGTTAATTATAGATCATAATAAGCTGTTAGGAGCGAAACACACACATAATTTGAAAGTGAAATGAGGCACAGTACATAGATAAAGCAATTGTTTATTTAAGAGGTGATTAGCAGCAGCAAAACAAGCAAACTGGTACTTGAACCTGAAAGAAATTATACCGATTTGAAATTGTTAAACTGTTTGCTTATTTGTGCATCGCAACCTAATGCAAAGGTAAATGCATAATGATGTGAGTTTTCTCTCCTGTGTGGTGAGTAGCTTGGTGGATACACATTGTGTTTGAACTACCATCATATTAAAAGAAAAGCTTGTCAAAGAGAGGAAAAAGTGAAGTACCTCAGTGTCACAGAGGAAAGCAACTGAGGTTTAAATTGGTCTATACTATGGCAGTCTGTGAGCTTTTAAAAGGCGCTGTAATCACCGAATAAACAAAATAGTTTGCCTTGGGTAATTATGCCTTTCAGTTTCTTTCACTTTAAAGTTTATTATTTCCTAAGAGTTTACATGGCATGCTTGTTTGCCATGTCAGAGTGTTAATCTCAGTGCAAAACACTGTGATTTTCTGCAAGGATAAATGAGCCCAGAAAGATTCTGAGTTCAGATCAAGTTGAATGCCATGATGGTAATCCAATATAATGTTACATTTAAGTCAGTGCTTAACTGGGTGTTTAATCTGGCTCTCATGAGACAGCAATTTCATTTTAAGTGCAAAACTTTGCTCATACACCACTATGGTAGCTGTTTTATAAAGTCGTAACATAGGTAAACATTCAGTACATATTTATGTAGACACAAATCAGAGCTATGCAAATGGTTTGGTGAAATGTAAAATGGCCCACATCATTGCTATATTTTGAGGTTTATTCTCCTCATGAAAGGGAGACCGTCTTCACTTTGACAATTTTTTGAACGCAATGTGATTGTAAGAAGCTACTGTGCTGAAGTGTTAGTGAACCTTTAAAATAAACATATAAAGAGACACTGAGGAAAAGAACCTTTACATGACATTAGTCCTTCCCTAACAGGTGGTTTACTCTTTGTAAAGACTACACACTCCTTTGCTGCCTCTCTTGCAGCATCTTTACAGGCATGTATGTCCTGGACACTTTCTTCTCTTCCCCCAAACCTTCGAAAAGAAGTCAGCGTACTACTGGTGCATTCTTTTTTTCTCCTTGGCTGCATGAGTTTAGTTTTGAAAGGAAGATGCTGTTATTTAGCAACCATTCATTAAGTATTCTACAAAAAATGAAAATGGTAGTAACCGGAATATCTTAGGCTAAAAAGCTACATCTTTGCTGTCTTAGAAAGGCCAGCATTGTAAGCATGTTATGTCTTCTTCTTATGCCTGTATCCATGATCCTGGGGTGTTAGTATCTTGGCAACATTCCTCCTTGTACTGTAAGAGCGGGGTAAGCTTAAGCTATATAAGTCATAGATCTTATCTGAGGAACATATCTTCAGGATTCATCTGGAATGGCGCCTGTGAGTTGTTTACTTGGGCCCCAATATTGTACTAAAGGGAAAAAAGTAATGTATTGTGACAAACTGCACTAACCAGACAGAGAAAATAAAACTGGCATCAACTGGTAGTAAGAGAATTACTGGTGACGTATACCTCAAAGAAAGGTAAGAGAGAACCTGGAAATGAGATATACGGCATGTGTACTGGACAGGTATGTTAGTGTAACTTGTATACAAAATTATTTTGATCAGCATTGATCAGGGTTAAATTTTTGTCTGAGTACTCGGAGAACAGCTAAGAAAAACAAGCGAACAAATTGAGACTCAGTGTGTCAGGAAAATGTGGTAATGTAGTGTTGAAAATATTTTCCATTAAATGAATAAATAAAGCCCAGCTGTAGAATCCTAATTGATAAAGATGATGGAGCGAGTGAATAGGTCACTGGTAAAGCTAAACCAGTATAAAATGGAAGCTGAAAAAGCCACTACAACCATGTATGTGAGTGTTTGTTTTTACTTTTGAATTCACTGAGTGTCATGTTAACTGAGTTTCTCCTTATGGGCCCAAGATACAAAATTTGTGAAAATACTGAATTTTCATTAAAAAGGTACTTACACAGCTTTAATAAAAAGGCCTTGCTTCAGTGTCTAATTCTGAAGATTTTAAAGATGTATATTTTTTTAAATCATTTTACAATATTCCAGCATTGTGAAGGAACAATTGAATCTGAGCAGATCCGCCTGTGGAAGCCAAGCATCACTGCTGCAGGATACATGTAGAAACTTGTTATATGCATACTGGCATCTTGCTATGTTAATATTAGTCATGATTTAAGGGTGTCTGGTGATTGAAGAGTGAAAAATAGTATTATCATAAGAACGTAATTGTTGTTATCTGTTCTAACAATTACTCGTTACACTTTTTCAGCATTTCCCAAACTTATTGTAGCAGTCTCTCAGGACACTAATACCTATTTAGAAGCACACATAGAATCATAGAGGTCCCTTCTAACCTCAACCATTCTGTGGTTCTGTGTGGTTTGTGAATTAAGGTTAGAAAAGACTTCTAAGATCATCAAGTCCAACCGTCAACCCAACACCACCATGCCTGATAAACCATGTCCTGAAGTGCCACATCTACACTTTTATTGAACACCTCCAGGGATGGCAGCCTGTTCCAATGTTTGACCACTCTTTCAGTAAAGAAATTTTTCCTAATACCCAATCTAAACCTGCTCTGATGCATTTTAGATTCTCTTTGCTCTAATAAGTCTGAAGTTAGAGTGAGTCTTAAATTGTTCACATACCTCGTTTTTGTTTAAATACTGTGACCCTTTCTGCATCTTGTCTCTAATCTGGCAAAAGAGCCTTAGGAAGTAACTTACATAGTGAGAGAATCCATTGTTGATGCATGTCTAGTTTAATCAAAAGCTGGAGGTACCTGCAATCTCATGTTTGTCCCTGGAAAATTTCCAGCTGAATTTAGATAATTTAAACAAAAATTTGAATAAAATTTGTATAGCTAGATGTTGTGATGCTCCCCTTTCTGTATTACAAACTGTGGAAGTGCTTTGCAGTAGCGTTAAATGTGGCATATATTAGCTGGAATTGCAGGCAAGCAACTGCAGGCATTTTATATACTTACTGCCTTTAATGTACTCTGATATTTTCTTTTTATCTAGTCTGTCTGCTTCCCTTCCTCCCTACATCTTAATAAGGTCCTCAATATTCGACCTTCAGGGACTTCTAAGATTCACCTGAGACAACAAAATCACTGTAACAGACCCACCAAAGTATCCTGTGGTTTCTGACCATTTATCTCCTGAACTTGAGTGCCTGATAAACAACACAGGACTGTCCAAATTCCTTGTCTCTGTGGCTGTCTCTGTCTCCCAGGACAGTTGCATTGAGACAGAACAACTCGTCTTCATTAGAACTCTGACTCATAATGCAATTAATTGTGTCAGGAAGTGAAACAACAGTCCTTGAGCAGACCTGCCTCTAAAACATGTCCCAACATGTGCTGAACACTATAATAAATGATTAACTGGAGAAGATACATATTTCCACATATAGATAAGGGACGAGGGCAGACACAGAGAGATCTGGTGTTTCATGCACTCGGTTTCCATTGTTTGCTATGGGGAGAGAGATATTTTGTTATTAAAGAAAGCGAGGAGACTAAATAATAAGTTGTTGTTGTTATTTTTGTTGCTACTATTCTTATTACTCTTATTAATTATTATTAAACAGTAGTAATAACCTTATATGTTATTCTGTCTGTCATCAGACAGCTCATACTTTCTGGGCAATCAGAACTGATGAAATATATTCTTAATTCAATGCTGGTAAAATTATTTTTGTGACATCCATGACTGGATTGCAGGATTCCAACATGAAAAGCCAAGTCAGAAATATAACCTTCCCCACATAATACAATTTCAGTTACTATGTGTGTTTGTGGCTGAAGTTAAATGCTCCAAGGAGTTTTCTTAAACTATAGCCTTCTCCTGACCCTTTACACAGAGGTGATTTCTCCTATTATTGGGCAGATGTTCTACATAACACATCAATAATCTGTTAAAAAAAAAAAAAAGAGATTCAATAGACGTTTCTCTGAGATGCTGTTGAAAGGATGGTGTACCCTAAAAGGAATTAGTGGAGTCAGAGGTGGTACTGTATTTTAAACAAACTAAAATGAAGGGAATTTGCCATTTTTTGACTTGCTGTAGTTCTCTGGTGGTAGAAACAGATGGTTCAGAAATACATCAGGGAGCCGACATTTCATAAACCAGAAATGAAGTTTTTGTGTACTTCTTTTTATTAATATCAAATACTTGTTTCACAGATAGAAACATACATTTGCTTGTATTCTGAATGCAAAACTATGTTATGCTTGGGATAAATTTCATGAAGTGTTTTTCTTCCCTACTCCTACAGCCTTTATAATTATTTACTTTTTCTCCTCGTTTGACAAAGTGAGCTTGAATGTGCATAACAAATATATGATTAGCATATGGTTAACTGGAAGTGTGTTGTAGGTGGACAGATATGCTCTCCAAATGGATTATGGCAAGGATCTTCAAAGTAGAATGTGGGAATTAGAGGCTCAAAATTCTATTGATGTTCAACTGGAATTGGACACTTAATTCCCATGGAAATCCCATCTAAGTGCAGTTGAATTTTAAATGGTAGATAGTGGGAGAAGAAATATAAAAGGCCCTTAAAAAATTGCCCATCCTGCTATCCAGAACCATGTCAGTATTATTACCAGCAGTGTCCTCTTTTCGCTAATCTGTCTGTTTTGTTATTACAAAGTACTCACTATTCACTACAATAATGTAAGCAGTAGGAACACCTGGGAATCTGAATTTTATAAATCTTTCTCCAGACTGAGGGAAGCATGAGGGAAAGTGGCCAACATAAATACAAAAGTGTTGTGGCAGACAAGGACTCATTACCACTGTGAACTGTGAGTGACCAAAGAAAGATTCAGGCTTTGCTTGGAAAAGCCATTAAAGATGTTGAGTTTTCATGAAAGGAAGGAGAGTTGGCTGCCTGAACTTGTTTTCATTGGAGAGAAAAAAAATGAAGTTATTGGTATGTTGTTAAGGAAATCAGCTGGGATGGCTTCAGTACAAAAATGAAAACTGAACTGGCTTGTTATTGAAGTGAAAAAAATGGATATGAGCTGGACTTTGGTCAAACTGAAGAAAATAAGAGTATTAGCCAAGCTTGGAATGTTTCTATTTAACTCTTAGCTGTAATAAAATATGCCTTTTTCTAGTTTGTTCCACCAGTCTACCGGTGCTACTAGCAAAGGTAGATGAGAGAACTTTCATTTTGCCTTTTTCTAAAGTTTTACTTCTAAATCATGAAGATTTTAAGTAACATGCTTCTGGGATAACTTGCAAACTGAGGATGTTTTGAAAATAGGTGAAGGGTTTGAGTCAAAGACCAGTTGTGTTCTCCACTTTGGACTTGCTATCTGAAGGATGCCTGATCTGAAGATTTATGAACTTTGGGCTTTGAAGTCTAGACTTGGTGAGGCATGACTAGATGGTCACACTGTGTGGCCATGAGGCTTCTAGAGTTTGAGTTACTCTGTTTAAAGCAAGGACCTTTCATCATGACCTCTTGAACTTATAAGTAATTGTGTGTCCCTGCAAATCTAGGAAGCTGAGCAACAGAACTGGCTCAGCTGCACACCTGAAGAAATAGAAGTCCTGTGTCTGGTTTGTTTTGAATAGAACTGTAAGCCTTCTATTCACGAGGGAAGGGAACACTTTCTTCTTCCTAGTGACGATTTTGGAGCATTGCCAGTCCTTGCCGTTTTGTGACAAAATACTGACAGTTCAGTGTTTACCTCAGGCTCAGTTTTCTGAGAACAGGTATTAAATAGAAAGTACACCTTTCACTGAGGGTATGAGGAAACAAGGAGAAAAATTTCTTTGCTCTTAGTTGCAGAGAAAAATTTGAAATTTGACCTCGGTCTGTCCTAAAGAATCAAAACAAAGATAGTAAATAAGAAGATGTGTCATGGTCTTCCTTTCCCCTCACCCCTGCTTTAAAGTTCATGATATTCCAGTCAGCTTTAAGATTTCTAGCCTACTAATTCCTGAGTTTTGACCATCTGGGAAATGGCCAAGAATAATTGTGAAAGTTGGTGTCTTTTACATGGACTTGGTTTGTTCTTACAGGCACATAGTTGTCCAGCTGGTTTTGCCTGAAACATTCCACCCTTCACCTAGTGTCAAGGCATTGAAAAGAATTGGGATAAGTTGCAGACGTATATATATTCTTTTAGCCTCTTCTCCTGTCTCTCTAAACAGACTCTTACATCTGTTCAGCTTTGCAGAGGGAATGCAAAAGTGTATCTCCTTTCTATTCTAAACCCACATTGTAGTGAGGTGACAGTAATGAAGGCTGCCTTGAAGAAACATGGTGCAACTGGATAGCACATTGTATATCCTACGTGCTTTAGGTAAAATTTTCAGAGACGCTGAAATAAGCTTATCTCATGTTCAAAAGTGGTTTTTCAGTGCATGAAGAGCTTATATTTATTGCCTTTCAGTGAGTCACAAGAAGATTTTTTGCCTGTATTAAAACAAAAATGATCATAATTACTTTCTACAGAAGAATAATAGGAGAGAAATCAGAAGTTATTTGTAAATTTACACATATACATAAATAGTATGAGTTTCAATAGAAAGTTTTGATTTTTAGATATTAAACATCAAATATATTCCTGTCGTTAATTAGGTTTATAAATGTACATGTGGATGTTGCTTGCTGTGAGTTAATAACTATTTGATAATATAATTGGGTCATATTCTTGGGGAGTTCTTATGTCTTGTTTCCCTTTATCTTATCTGTAGAGAAAGGGGTTGGTTCAAACAAATGCAGCAACTGAATAGAAGCCCAGAGCTTGATTTTATTTTTTTTTAACCTATAAAAAAGAGTTTAGGTTCTGTTAATCACTCACTTCAGATATCCTGAAGTGGCCTGGCACCTGGCTTTGTAGTAAAATTTACTTCTTCTAATTAAGGGCAAGGCTTGAATCCGAAGCTGGTTTGGATTTCAGGTTGCTGAACTTGCATGGCAAACATGAATGTTAAGGAGGTAACAGTTTCCAGCCAAAGAGGGCTCAGATCTCTTTGTTGCTTCCTATTGCTGATGACTTTAATGCCTGCTGTTGACACTGAGCCAACAGCTTGTGCTCGTTCCTTGTCAAAAAAAGGACTCTGGAACAGGGTCAGATAGATGCATGTTGGTTTCTAAATGGAGAGACCTTTCTGGCAGTGAGTGTAGTGATAAAAATAACTGGAGCTGTGGAGAGAACAAAGACAAAGGGAAGAACAAAAGGTAAAAGGGGCACCTGAGTTTAAACTGCATATAATCAGAACCTGGATGTCTCCTTGTTTCTGAATTTCTACCAAACGTATTTTTTCTTTTCACATATTTCTGCAATGTTTTCTTTCTTTAGTCAGACCAGGCCATTAGACAAAGGGAGTTCTGATGAAAAATAGTTGTAGGCACATGCACAAGTACAAAGAATAAAAGAAAAGAATGATTATTTAATTGCATATCTGAATTAAATAAATTTCCAAGTAATTTTAAATAAAATCAGATATAGGCCCAAGGATAAAAATATTCTAATCAACATGGCCAAAGTCAGGACATTTGCACTGAGGTTAAGCATTGTGTCTCAGGTGCACTTTTAAACGTGGTTTAAGGAATAGTCAAACATACGTACATACCCCATGTGGCAAAAACAGTATGAGATTCCTGTTCCTAATTACTCAGTCCAGCTCTGTGTCACATCTTGCCATTTCCCAAGTTAAAATGACGCAAGGGTAAGTGAGTTCTGGCTGTAAATTAGACTGCAGCCATCCAAGAACTCAGAAATCCTCAGTCAAGCACCTTCTTTAGAGCTTTAACTTGCAAGAGCAAATACTTGGGTGTTTAACTACTGTTGTGCTTTCCTCTTTGTATGCAACCGTGATGGCATCTTCTGTAAGGGTGTAGGTGATTACTCTTCCAGAGGATTGAGATACGGCACATGAATTTTCCTGCCTTTGAACATCTAGAACACCTTTCATGAATGCTTGTGTTTTGAGCCATCAACTAGGACTGGAGCAACAGAAAACTCCCTGTCTAGTTCACACAAGCACAGCGCGATACGATAACATTATTTTAAAAGCCACCTGTCAACCAACAAGTTTAATGACAAAGGGAAAGTTGAGAAGTCAGGTGGTCACAGGTTCTGGTGCTTTGTGGGTTCTGTTGGTTTGCTGCTGGTACTTTGATTCAGTTTCACACATTTCTACTGCAAAAGAAGATAGCCATTTTCATGTTTCTAGACAAAATCAGTTTTAGAAAGGGTTGAAGTTTTCTTGACCATCCTGAATCAAATGCTATTTCAGTGCTATTATCTATACCACAGTTTGACAATAGTGTGAAAATTAGGCTTAAGAGGTACAGAAACCCATGCATTGGCATGATGCATCGTACCTTCACAAGATCTTGGATGTAGCCCCTTAGTTTTCCTTTTTCATCCCCTTTTAAGTAAGTAATTTTTTTAAAAAAGAAGAATCTTTTTTGTTTGTTTTGTTTTACTATTACTGTCTTCATTTACAAACAATGGGGCTGAATTTTGAGAGTTTACTTTCTCATGCTTAGCTAACCTGTTTTCACGCATAGAAATTTTGCTTTTGCAGATGCAGTGTGTTAATAGACGGTCTTGTAAGACATCTTAGATCTCGCTAATCATGTTCTTAGTACTGGACTGGAGCTTTAGGCGTTGATACTGGTTTTAAGCAATGGCCAACATATATGGTAAAAAGCTTGTCAACCTGCAAATGGTCCTCTTCATGTATGTTTCTTCCTAATTTTATATAGACATACAACTGTTGGTTGCTTAGGGCAGAAAAATATTAGGGAAACTGGTTAATGTGGGTTTAGAACCACAAGATCCTATGGCAAAGGAGTAGAGCTGGAGATTCACAACTTGAGGACCACCCATTCCAGATGAAGAGCACTTTTTTCTGTCCAGTCTTGTGGATTAATTTGACAGAACTGAATGCTATTTTTGCAGTCTTCCAGTGGAAACTGAAAAATTGAGATCTCTGCTTCTCAAAGGCATAAAAGTTTGTTTTGGTTCTGCTTTGGAATAAGGTACAAGCATTTGAAGTGGAGAATTTTGCTTTCCCTGCAATTCTTGCCTGTCACTTTCTCTGTTTTTTCCTCTCTTTACTCCAACCAAGTCCAACTCCTTGCTGTCTTACCTTACCTTCTTCTACCTCAGATTTAAACTATCTGTCCCCAAACTCCACTCCTGGACTCACTTTGTTTTTAACGACTTGCACATTAAGTGATTTCTGTAGAGTACAACAGTATTAGCTGCCGTTCCATATCACAGTTGCAATCCTGAGAATTTGTCAGGATTTTGATTGTTATCCTTTCAAGTCCTAAACGTACCAGAGACATCCCACTCTTCTCTGCTTGCTGCTTTCTTCTTCCCTATCACCACAACAACCACCATCTTTCAGCTGCAGCTTGATGTCAGAAAGAAGGTGAAAGCTGCTTATTTTTTCCTCTCTCTCTGAATTTCTCTGCCACCTTATTTTTCTTTTTCTCTTCCTCATAAATTTCCTTTCTACAGACCATCTGATAGAACTGATTCATTCTGTGCCCTTCTCTTACTGTAATGAGATTTCTGCCAGAGGAGTCATTCCATGTTAGTCTCATCTTCTGTTCTGCCCATAGCCTCTTCCAGACAGGGAACAGCACATGTGAGAAGGCCTTTGTCAGCTGAGGGCTAATGTGTTGCATGCTTGGACACAGAGAGAAATATATATATATACACACATACACACACACACAAGCATATATATACACATACACACACACATATTTGTATGCATATAAATATGGTTCTTGAATTCAGTCTGTAAAAACAGATTGCATGTGGACAGAATTCTCAAGGTCAGGCTGTTTTGTGGAGTTGCGTGGTACTTCGGTATCTCCACACTTACACTACCACTGGCTACCGGAGGATTTCTGCACGGCGCAGTTCAGCTCTTTGTAGAAACTTGTGACTAGGTCTCAGTGAGGAAGCTTGGTACCAGAAGTAAGACCTCTGCACTGACAGAGCAGTCCTGTCAGGCTCATGAGACTACCAAGGTACCTTAGCAACGGTGCAGCTTCCTATAACACCATAGCTTCTAGAGCTTGAATTGGCAGTTGAATCATTAAAATGAAATTGACTACGCAGATGTGTGTGCTCCTGCAGAGAAAGAGAGGCAAATAGGCAGTTCTTTTGGTTTTGTAAGTTTGGATATCAATCCAGGCAATTGAAACCACCAAAACATTAGGATTTCAAATTAAATAATGTGCTTCTAGAATTTCTCAAGTTTAGTGTAGTTCTTTTCTCTTGCCAGAACCAAGAAAACATGTAGAAGATAACTGATTACAAAAATAAGACTTCTAAGAACATAATTTTATTTTGCTGGCTTCTCTGGTTCTGTTTAGACCTTAAAATGAGAGACATTGTGAAGCATGCATTGATTATTTTAAAGTAATTCTTCTTGCTGAAACCGTATGAGCTGAATGAGTCTTTTGCAGAAGAACATATGAGAGAATGATCCTCATGCACAGCAGCTTGTTATACATCTTCTGAATCATGTTCTACTGATTACAGTACATAAGGGGATAATACCTTAAAGTCACTTCTGGCTCAAATATTTCTATTGTACGTTCATTATATGCAAAGTTGCTTAGGCATATGTTTTTAGCAGTAAACTTATCTGTGAAGTTAACAACTGTTAACTGTAAAACTGAGAAGTTTTTGAGAAGCAAAAATCAAACTTTATTGCAGTTTTGGAGGGAACAGAATCAGTTTCCTTCCAAAGCATAACTAAATTGGTTATTGAGATAGTACCAGCTTTCCTAGTACATCTATATATACGTATATTTATGGCTGAACTTGTGCCTGTGTATCCTGGCAAGTCTGAATTGTTAACTTATTGTGTCAGATTCTTCTGACTTTTCAGCCTATATAGCAATAATAACTCTTGTTAAGTACTTACAAACATGGTTGTATGATTCAAAGATTTAATAGCATGTTAGTGAATGCTGGAAAATAATATTGCATGAAGTTAAACTGACATTAGGATGAACACAATGATGGAACTAAGTTCTGGAAACAAATTTTCTCAAGGGAAGTATTTCTTGGATTTGGGGTTTTTTTAGGGTGTTGGGTCTTTTTTTCTTTCCCTCCCTCCCAAATCTTGCAAGTCTTTTCAAATCCTTTTCATAAAAAAATGAAATTTAATGCTACTACCTACTAGTAATAATACTACTGCACTCTCCTTTCTGCCCTCATGGGTACCTGTAAACAGTAGATTGTTTTTCTTTTAACTGTAGTTCAGTTATAGGTGGTAAGTATATTGTGTGTAAATGTAAATTAATCTTTTAGTCAAAAAAACAGTTAAAACCAGATTCAGTGTCAATCTTAAACTTTAAAAGAGCCTATCAGGTCTCTTAAATGAAAAGCAGACAAAAAAAACCCCTCAATAAACTCCCCATTGATTAAAAAGCATGAGTTACAGTGACTTATATAGTCCAGAGGACTTCCATAGTTGAGATGATGGGCATTTAAGCTATATTTTTGAAATATGTAGATTTATAAAATTAATGGATACAATCTTTAGCACATTCTTGGTTTAATGTGCTTGTTTTTTACTTTTCTATAATCTGGGACTTTATGTGCTTTTTTTCTTATAAACCCCCTCAGGCTTATAAATTTTGTAATTAGGTTTGAATTCTTCTGATTTTTGCCTTAAGTAATTCATTTCCAAACACTTTTTTTCCTGAAACTCCAAAGAGATAAGACAGGAGTGTCAATTCTTTATTATATTATATTTTTTATAATGATTTCTTCTGGAATTAAATGAAAAATGTTTTGAAGAGTACTGACATCTCTTTGCCATAGTCTTGCCTCTTTTAAGGAGCAAAAAAAAATTTATTCTTTTATTCCACATTAACAAACCCTAAATTATAGAAATTTCTGTATCTTGAAGGCATCCAAGAGTCTACAGACTTGAAGAATATTACAAGAACACTTGGACTAAGAAATGTAATTTTATGCATGACGTTATGTACATTACTTTAGCGGACGTACATTACACCGCTGCATATTGTTTTCTGATCAGTTGTTCGCTTTGCCCTTCCTGTTCCCCAAGGCTTGCTGTAGCTGTGTATCTGTAGCAAAGAACTACATGGCTGTGTGACGCAATGTTTTATCACACAGCATTTCAAAGGTGACATACATCATCCATTTTGGACAATAAGCATCCTATCCAAATGAAGCAGGAAAATCCAGGCAAGCCAGATGGGTAATTTTCTGAAGTATTCAGGGAAATGGTAACTGTTATGGTTCACTGACTATCCGAGGTGTTTTGGCACATACATCATTTGAAGCTATTCAGAACACAGTAACCAAAATGCAGTGAAGTGGCCTGATCCTGTCAGTTCTTTTTCATTCACTGTAGTCAGATTTTTGGCATAAACTTTAGCTGTATCTCTCCTGTGAATAAGATTTCCTTGCTGAAGAAATTGGAGTAATGGAGTAAACACTGGTAAGAGTTACATGTTTTAAGCTCTGGTAACTAAAATATAATGATTTATGTTTTTATTGATGAATACCTGTCATTTTTATAGAACAATGGAAGAGCTAAAAATGTTTCTTAATTACATTCAGTACAAACTTCTATTTGTATGGACAAAAATATATAAATACAGCATTTCTAACCTTTGTCTCTGTACCTGTATTTAAACATTTTTTGAAATCCTAGTTAGAAATTGAAGATCATGTATATAGTTATGCACATGCAGATAATCACTGTGGCTGTATCTTGATCTTATCATCATCCTTATATAAAGTTCTTGCTTTTGCAAATCCCCCTATATACAGTTCTTTCTTCTGCAAATTGCTCTAAATCATTAATCTTAATACTTTCAGTGACATAGACATGCACTTTTTTAAAATTCAGAAGTGGTGAGTAGTAGTAGTTCATGTGTACTCACTTATTATATAGATTCTACTTCTTTTGATCAAATGCAAATAAATGTCAGACATTTTGTGTACATGTATGCTACTATGCCTAGCCATCAATGCTGACCTTTATCAATAAAGTAAGACAAAATCAAAAAAGTCATGATAGGTATAACATTTTTTCGGCTGAAATGTTATCATCTTGTTTGTTTACAGACAATCCCTAAAATTAAGCATATGGTTTCTGTAACAAAATCTCAGTACGGCGAGTAATTAACAGATTCTATATGATATTGAAAAGTGAATCTTGTTTAATGAAGTTTCCTTTTGACTGACTACCTCACAAAAAAACCCCCGAAATCCTACCTTTCTGCTGTAAGGAACAGCCTTTCAGTATTATACCAGCTACAGGCAGAAAATAAAAGATGCTACAATTATATTTTCTTACCGGGGGTGACCTCTAGTGTGAAACAATGGCATTTAGCATTCTTTTGGGTTTGAAATGACAACTTTTTGCCAATTACACTAGATTTCTCAAGTTCTGTCAGTGTGTAGAGGAGTAAGGGAATTTGTCATTAAAAAAACAACCCCCAGCCTCTACTCTGGAATAATTCTGTCTTCTCAGTCCAGTGTTTCCTTGAAATGTTTGTTTGCTTATATTTTCTGTAAAAAGTCCAACAACATTTCTTGCCCAAATACTGTAATTCAGAATCTGTGCTTTTGCTTAATGCACCAATGAAGCTATTAGTTATAGTTGTCATTAGCTATTTACACATTCATTCCTTCTCTACCCCTCATCTGTATGAATACAACTATGCAAGATATAACCCATGAAAAACCTTTTTTTTATAATTCATAGAGAAAATGTGTTACTGAAAATTAAATTTGCCACATGAAAATCTGAAGAATCGGAGTATGTGAAAGAGCAACCTGAACTGCAGCCTGAACTGCAATCCATTTGTTGTAGATGTGTATATAACATCTTTAATACAGTGAGTGTACTAGCTGCTAGCACAATTAACTATATGGTAGTATTGTAGTGTATTTCATTCTAGTTTATCAATAGATGTGTGCTGTCTCTTAGAGCTGGACAGACTCTGCTTATTCATGTTTATAAAAAGCATACATTTATAGGTTTTTGTTTGTTTGTTTTCTGAGTCAAAGACAACACCAATTCACAGCAAAGCTAACTTTGGCAGTAGTTGTATTATCCCTCAGACTGTGTTTAATAGAAGCATAGAGTTTCTGTGCATTGCAGTATGACATGCTTTACTCTTACTCATCCTGTCAGTTGTAAAATCATTGCTGAATATTAATTTTATTCTTTGCTGAGAGACATGTGGAATTATTGTAATTCCAAATGGTGCTATCAATATCAGTAGGAGACACAAATTACTGAGATTATCCTCTGTTCATTGACAAGGTGGATGTTAGCATGAGGACCATCGAACAATAGCCACATAAAAAAATAATTTACCGCACACTTTTATTCTTAAATTATAAATTTAACCAGTGTGGGCATGCCAGGAGAGGATTATCATTGAATGGAAAAATAGAAATATTAGTTTGGAGAAAATGTATGTAAATTTTAAATGCAATATTTTAAACTTCTAAAGTTACTCTGGAAAATTGTTCATTTTCCTTGGCATCCTAACCTTTAGTTATTTTGCGGCCATGATGTTCTTGGACTTTGTCCAGACAAACCTTGTAAGCTAAACAGATCTCCAGTTAAGTACAAACTAGGGAGTCTCCTGTGTGCGGGATGTCTGTGGACATGTAACGCATTAATCTTTACTCATGAGACATATGACAAAATAAATTTTACTCTACAAGAGGTGGGCTTGTATTTGATCAACTTAGTACAGACTGACACTTTAAGTTACTGTAGAAGTTTGCAGGGGCATGGGACTGTTGCAAGTTGTGTGGTCGTTGTCTTAAGAGGAAAAAAAGCATACCTCAAATTGTTGAAGTTTCCTTTTGAAGGGTGTTTTGAGCTCTATTGGTATGCCAAAACAATGCCAAAGTTACAGTGTACTCTTAGAATAGCTCAGTATCTCAGAGGTTTTTAAAACAGGAGCAGGTAGTTTGAATTACTGTGCAGTTTCCGTGGAAGTCGATTTTGGCGTATCTATTGTAATTACTCCCTCCAGCCATTCCTTTCATATTGAGTCATGGACTTTTTTCAAGTGTCAAATACTTCCGTATCTTTTGTCCATTCATTGATGCATGTCATCTTCTATTATTATTTCTTCTACTGCTCGTACCTGTCTTGAAATACTTTTCATCATGTCCCATTTTGTTTCGTTTCTTCTTAGACAGCTAAATGTATAGCCCTTCTCATGGAAATAGCCTGTGTCCAATTGCTATATGTTAAAAAACTCTGGTAATTCCAGTTCAGCAGTTAGATCACTATCTACAGCTAAGCAAAGAGATAGAGGTCACCTTCATCTAGAGGGAAACAATATTAGAAGATTACAGAAATAAGATCAAAGTTTGTCTAAATTGTATTATAGATATTGAAGTTGACCTAACTTTGGAGTGGTGTTCTTTCAAGCTCTAAAAGCAGAGATCCAGGTGGGTGGAAAATACTTGGAATCAGGGATCCAGATATTTGTTTAGTTGCTCGCGGTACGTGTTTGAACTTGATTAATGCCCTGCAATCAGAAACATGAATTCTCGGAGTTCTTCTTAGCTATATTCTATATAAAGTCAGGTAACATCTAGTAGAGTGTGCACTATGCTTAGACTCAGTTGTTACCACTGCTAGGAATTGAATCTGTCACTTCAAATTAAATTGCAGCTTTTTCTGCCTAACTATTTTAACAATACTGACTCACTAAAAGGCTTAGAAGTTTCCAAAACCCTGTTCCGCCTGCCGTGGTTTGGTATTGATTCCAAATCTGATCTTCATAGACTTCTGCAAAGGACTATACTGAAAGGGTGAATAAAGTTTTCTCAGTCCACTTTTAACTTAGCAGGATTTTTCCTTGCATATGGAGTATTTATTGGAGTACAGGTGGTATAAGTCAGGTTCAGAGCTTTAAACATTAGTGATGAAGTGCATTCTAACAATGCTTTCATAGCATAGATTGGGAGGATGCCAACATGTTAAACCTTCCAGTGTTGTGAAAAGTGCTTTTCACTCTGAAAACAGAGGTAGGAGAAGTGTTGTTTTGAGAGGTATTTTTGAAAAAGCGAACAAAACAATCTCAGAATTTGAAATTATTTTCAAGAAGTATGCTTTGTAAATGAAAGCTTGTAGAGAAACGATATTTAATATGTTTTTCCTTTACACTCTTCTACTGATACTTGGTTTTGGTTTAGATTTTTTTCTCTCTTATTTTTCTTCTGTTTGTGTCTTAAGATAAGTCCTAGTGAGTGTAGTTTCTGATTTCAAGAAGTTCTTATTAGGGGAAATCCATTACTTCTTGTTTAAGCTCTAAGAAAACTTTTCCATTTAAAATTTTTGATTACTGGATTTGATTGATATATACTGTCTAACTTAGGATCTACCTGGACTTGCTAAATCAAAATTTTTTCCTATTTTTTTGAAAACTCTAATACCTTAGAAAAGTAGGGGGTGGGGGTTATGGTGGAGCAGACAAGATTTGGTTCATCCTAGTGGTGTGACTTCATGGACTTAAGGTGAAAAATGAATTTGGCCAACTGCTTATTAGCCTGCCAGTTCTATAGAGCTTTCAGTTTCTGTCCAGTAGCCTTCAGCATTTTAGCCAGGCAGTTCTGGCTCAGGAAGAACCATCCTCTGTGCTGCAAGGTATAGTGGATCCATTGCAGTGCTGTCAGCCAACACTGAGGACAAAAATGCAGATGTTTTTGTATTTTGATTTCTTTGTCACTTTATGAGAAAATATACATACGAGTAATTTTGGTGAAGTCTTCCCATGTGAACAAGATTCTCATCAGTCCTGTATTTTCCTTCATGATGTTATGAAAGCCTGCTGCTTCATTTGTACCTTGAAAGGGTTCAGCCATGGTGCTTTTTTAATATTTTGAGTCATTAAAACCAAATTAAAACATTTTCCCATTATCTAAAGGGTGGCTTTGGAGATATTTTTTGAACAAAATTTTATCTCCAAATGTGCTATAGAGAGCCTATATCTGGCTTGTAACCTTGTTTAGTCAAATACCAGTTAGGTAAAATCCATTGTAATTCCTGGACAGAAATATCTTCTACTTACTAAAACCACTCAGAACAGTTTTCCTTACTCTATGTCTCTTTGTGGTGCACTTGTAATTTGTATGAATACCGTCTAATCTGCATAGTATAAAAATTCTCATTCTGTCAACCCAGAAATATTTTATTCCTGTATGCAGACTTTTCCTTTCTTTTCCATCTTTCTCTTTGATCCTCACACTCTTCAAAATGAGACAGGTCCAGAAGAATTAACAAATTTGTATGCAGATTCAGAGAAAAGCTCCACATCACTTCCCGTGCAATGATATGTGGGATACCTCAGTTGAGAAATCAGAAATGTAATGGGGTTGATTTTGGCACAGGCAGAGTTGTGTCATAATAACTTCAGGTTTTATGGAGATGACATCCAGATTGACTCCATACCTCCTCAATTTTTGAAGTCATTTGAGCAGCTTAGCAAATGTTACTTTGTATTAATGGTGGAATACTAAATAATTGGAACATTATCACAAGGCAGTTTATACAGCTTCTAAAAAGAGTTAACCTCTACATCCCTACAATGCTCCATTCTGCTCCTAATAACATGATTTAAATAGGACTGATTTTTCTGTGAGGTGTATCTTATAATATCCTATAGTTAACATAGTTGTATGGATATTTTAAATAAATGTTAAGAAAACTCTTAATTTCATCTGTAACATATTTGCAACATTAGTAAGAAACCCACTTTAAGCTTCCACTCTTGAAATCTTACAGCAAAAGCAATGTCATTCCTTAGGCTGTCATTCCTTAGTCTGAGTTTTATGAAAGATACATGCTGCATAAATAAAGCACTTTGGCTTGTCAGGTCCTCTGTTGCATTTAAGCCCCTTTCTGAAGATGTTGTATTGATTAGAGATCCCACTTAGTTTCACAAAATAATGCAGGGATGGTCTTTACAGTTCCTCTGCTAGCTCTCAGGTGTCCACTGAAGTTTCTTGAAACCAGGAGTTGCCACTGTGCTGGTTAGGTGGAATATTAGCATATTGTGTGCTTATAATAAAAATCTCATTTCAGATATGGCATTTTCCACAACATTCTGAAGTTCAGCCTCTCTCATTTAAACTCTTCTTGTCAGATTCCTTGCTCTTACATGGTTGTTGTTTTTTGGAGAAGAGTTGATGGTCTCCTTTTGATATCTATTAAATTCATTTGCAGCAGTTGCTTGGAATGGAAATTTTGCGCCTAGTATTTCAAGGAAGTGCAAGCTGACGAAACACAGCTTCTAAAAAATTGTACAACAATGTACTGTGTACTGGCATTGCAAGTGGAGGTGGCTTGAGTAACGGATAAGATGTTAGAATAATTACTATACTAGTAAATACAATGGGTTCTAGTCCATTGTTATTCAACAGCCTGAATTGTGCTTTTCGACAGCCCTGCCTTCTACAGCACATTACCTAGCACTTTGATCTTATTCGTCTTGCTTTTCCTTTCTCAGTTTTATATTGCTGCTTCTCCAGTCTCTAAGCAAGTGCTGACACAATTACCTTGACATCTTGAGATGTAATTATAACATTCATGGCTCATTTTGGCCGCAATGATAAGTAAGTCAGGTCACATAACCTTGGTCTGACTCCTTTGTGCTTATTTAACTTGTCTTAATCTGCAGAGTTTTATTGTTTGCTATAGTGTCTTGTGCCACACAGTTTTCCCACAACCACTTAAACCTGTGTAGTCTTGATAATGCTTATTCGAAGTTCAATGTACAAAGTTCAGTGTACAATTTTTACCATGCTACCTATGAATTAGTAGATCTGATTGTATGTAGAGCTCCTGTATACCCTGGTCTGCGTTTTATCTTTGCTTAAATCTATGCAACTTTGCTGACTATGCAACTATATATTACTGTTTTTATATTTAAAATAAAATTACCAGATGAAGGCAGGTGACATGGATTATAGTATTGGATGTGTGCAAGTCTATGTGTGTGTATGGGACCATAAGGTTAAACTATAACAGAAAAGTCATCACCCATGGGAAGAAACGTAAGAGTGCTGCAGAAGAAGCTTTGTGTTATCATAATAAGGCAGTTTGTCCAAAGAGAACGGCCTTGCTTTTCATGAGGTATTTAAATGAAAATATAAAGTATGTTGAAGGTGGGGCATTTCAGTCTGTTCGTACTGCTCTTCACTGGAATGAGCCGTTACCTCTTTGCTTGGTAAAATTCACTTCTGCATTTCTTAAAGTGTTTTGCTTTTTAAAAATCGTACAGATACTTGTTCTGTACATAATTCTGAGCCTGTTTTTACTTGGTTCAACTGAAATTAGTGCTAAGCTCAGGACCAGATTTTCACTTCTCACTGGTCTGTGCCTTGTTCCAGTGTGTCAATATAATGAAGCATTTTCCTGAATTTGCACATAGGAGAATAGTCCTAGCAAGTTCATATAATTAGGGCTATAGTTCATGGCAGCATTCTTTTAAATTAGCAGCCAACTTTTTAGTCCCTGTGCTAAAATTTGTTTGTAAAGAACCGACTGAGTATGAAGAAAACAGGTGTAAAGTCAAGGAATGGGCATATGAACTGAGGAATAAATTGAGAGAACGTTTTCAGCACGTTGTTTTATGGTTCCTGGATATATCCCTTTTTCTTTAGAAACACGGAAACTGTGCTGAAGCTGTTGTCCCATGCTCACACAATTCACATCCTCCTATACACATGCTTTCCTATAACCAGTTCTATTCAGATAGATTTTGGCATAGTGACATGCACTTCAAATTGAACTACAATGCTGCCGGTAATTAGAATTTCAGTAGATTTAATATTCTTATTCTTATGCATGTATGGGAATATAGTGCATATTGAAAACAAATAATTAGCAAAAATGGAGAGTGGACTTTGACAGAAGTCTGCTTATTTTTCTGCTAATAAAAGCCTTCTGATTTTGAATATCAAGATGTTTTATGATGCATAAATATGATTTTCTCTATAGTACAGAATGTATACTATCAAAGGCAATGCAATCTCCGCAGAAGTAACATACTATTTCAATTCTACATGTCCTTGTCAGTTTCATGTCATCATAACAGTGAAAGCAAATGACTTCCAGCTATGTGGACAAAAGCACAAAACTTGCTTATTCCTTTAGTGTGTTTTGCAATTTGTATCTTTTGTTCCCTGCATAGGAACAAATTGCTTAGGTTGAATTATGCCTGAAGCTTATCTCATGTCTAAATATTCTTTCCTATAAAAAATATTATGAACAGGTGGTAGTTTTGCTTTGTTTAAGAACTAAAATTTTTCAATCTTCCTGAGGCAAAAAAAAAAAAAACAAAAGGAGAAAATAAACAGATTCAAACATGAATGATTTTGTTCTCTTTTTAATGTTTTTTTTAACTTTGTCATGTAACCAGGCTGCACATGTCAATTCTAATCTTTGCATCCTGGCCTTAGATCTCACTTTGGTAACAACAGAAACAGCCAGTGAGTGGAAGTTTACTTTAGAATATTGTTCTTAGTCATTTCAAGCTGTTTATGTGACAGTTATAACCTAAGAGGGATCTAATTATTGACATTTTTTTAAAACACTCATGTGTTTTTCACTGTGCTAATCAACATATTTAGATGTTAGTGATCTTTTTGTAATAGATTGCTGTTCCTACAATTATGTGTCATTGTAAAGAGCTGTTAGCACATTTATAAGCTATTAATTATTAATTCATTTCTCTAATGTGCTAGCATTGCTTGCTGTGTTTCTCCCTTGCTGTATAAATTAAATGCCATGCCAAATTTGTGTTTGAAAGCTTTGTTCTTCACTTCCATAGTGCAGCACCTTAGGGTAACCTTTCCTAACCTGGCAATTCATAAAGGCTATAAGCATGAATACCGCATGCAATTTTCAAGTTGCAAATTTGGTCTTATATATTGGTCATTGATGGTGGAGATACACTTAATGAAAGAAGTTTCCAGAGAAGTTGTGATGCAGTGGTCTGTTACTTAGAAGAAGGGCTGCTTGGGAGTTCCTTGGCTTGCTAGATAAAGCACAGAAAGACACCTCGTTTGCTACCCAGATTGAAAGGCCATGATTTCACTTTAAGGTCTTATATAACTCTTCCCACCTGTTTACTTTTATACTTTCACCTGCTTTTCTATCCTCTCTTTGTTCAATTCAAGAACAAGACTTGCAAGCTTTTCCGAAAGTATTTCTCCTCTTCTGCTCTCACCACTTCTTCCATATGGCCCCATTTGTCTTCATCCCACTTCCTGAAGCAGTCTGACAACCCTCACGCTCTTCTTTTTGAATGACTCATGAAGACACGCAACTTGAGAAAAGAGGAGAATAAATGTTGGCCTACTCATCCAGTGAATAGATGCATGTCTATATATATAAGACACATATGAGTCATGGGGCTAACAAGATTTGTGTTTAACTTTTACCCTTTCTTTTCAATCCTTTCATCAATTCACTTTTTTCCCTCCCACTCCCTTGTGTATGTACTGTCTAATTAGACTGTAACATTTTTGAATCAGGGTCGTCTTTTTATATGTTTATGAAGTGCTCTACACATTGTATTTATATACTTGTGAAGTGCTTTACACTTTCTGATATTTGGTTTTAATGCATATTTTAAAGGTAAATATGTTTACCTGAGACCCTTTTGTATTATTAAAGGCTTCTTTTGTTTTCAGGGTTGTGACTAAGGTGATAGAAGTGAATGGTTACAGGAATCTCACTTTCACACTTCAGAAGAAGAAATTTTTTATACATCTGTTTTTTTTTGCTACGTACATCCCAATGACAAAATTGTATTTTACCTGAAAAGTCAGTATTATCCACTCCTCTTAATTCACACTGAGTTGTGGTTGTGCATTTGGATGTATTACGTAACTTGTGAGACTGGAAAAAGTCATACTAATAGTTCTGAAACTTGTTAGATGGCTTGATCTGTTGCTGACTGAAATGTGTGGAAAGTCTACTGATTTTTGTGGGTGTTCAGTCAAGTTCTGTGTGTTTCTCTGCCTTAATGCTTCAGCTTCGTAACAGTTTGGCAAAATTCAGAGCTGCAAACATTTTCTCAAGTCTAATGTTGTTTTTATGGACTTGAATTTTAAGTATCCCTGCTTGGCTTACGTGAGGACTTTAATCTTATCATGTTTGCGATAAAGTTGCTGAATGGACAGATGTTCCTGTCTCTCTTCTCCAGTTCCATTATATTCAGCGTCATTTTGGATGCCTCTATGCTTCCTGTATGGCTGAATCTTCAATTACAGCTCATGAGTTTGTCTTAAGGGTCTGAAAGCTCACCAGTGAAAGCTTTACATGGATGTCAGACCAGCAGTTCAAATCTGACTTTGAGCTGATATTAGGCTAGCCAGGGTTATAGTCTGAGCTAGTAAAAGAAACCTCTTTAACTGGTTTTCTCTATTTCAACAGTAATGAGTCCAATGTTCAATAGGAATTTATACACAGGTCTTGCCACTGAACTAAGGGACAGAGTACCCATATACAAGCTCAAGCCCAGCGTGTGCTATGCTACTTTGTGTTCAGCATTAGGAAAACATCAATGATAATCAATTTCTATAAGAGGAGAAGAGTAATTTAAATCCAGGATAAAAGTATGAAGAACAGCAGGCAAAAAATATCTGAATAATTAAAGTAGGAGTGAAATTGTACAGAACCACTAAAGCAGAGGTATAAGAAACTGTCAGTTCATCCTTTCATACTTTCAAGTATTTCAAAACCTCTTGAGTGCTAGATGTGGTGGGAGGTAACAAATAAAAAAAAAATCCTAAATCCTAGCAAAAAGCATACATCAAAGAAGGCACTGGGCCTTTCGCTCTTGGAAAGCAAGGTCACACTGCTGCCTTACCCAAACGCTAACAGAAATCTTTCTCAGAGAGCAGTAGTAGTTTTATTATCATCTGAGCAAGGTCCTGTTGTCAGTGACTGACAAGGTTTCCACCTCCAGATTTCTTCCACAAGCATGCTTAACAACTTGGGACTTGCAGGCTAGTACTTGTAATGAAAATTCAGTAGGACTCAGGGAAGCTGAAAATTCACCAGTGGGTCTTATGTGGCGTATAGTAGGTATCACTGCACTTGGCAGCAAAATTTACAGCAAAACATTTTGATCAAGATATTTTTTATTTTTACTATAGCAGACAACTCTTAGTGCATTTAGCATGCAGAAATATTACTGTTTCAAAAGGGTATTATAAGCGTATGTTAGACAAGTATATGGTTTTATCATCAGATGTGATACCCGTGGCATCAACGGTATCTCTTACTCAAAAACTTTGAGCAAAAAAACTAAGTTACCTTTCTTCTTCTTCTGTCTCCTCTTTTCTTTCCCTAATTTGGTAGCTGTTGTTACCCCGTATTTCACATATGGATAAAGATGAGAGTGAAGATGAGGCAATAAATGAACTAAGTGAATTTACTCTTTTCACATAGTTGGTAGATTTGAATATAGTGATTCAAGAGTCCTGCCTGTTCTTTTAGCTGCAATGATACAGCAAAGCATCTGTTTTTATAGTGAAGGTGCAAATTAATTTTATCATTAACTCAAGATTTAAAAAAAAGACATACGATATCTAGAACACTCAGATAATTAATGATCCTTTGCAACCTGTACACTTGCACAGAGACCACAGCTTTGTGCCCAGGAGTATGATTATCTTTTTTTCTGCACGTGTCTACTGCCATTTAAAAATCTTTGCCTGATCATTAGTGTCTGTGGCTTCTTCAGTGGTCGCAGTGTCATTCCTAGAGGACAAAGATCTGATCAAATGTTCATTGAATTCAGTAGAGGTTTTGCCATTGATTAAAGTGAGAGGAGTGCTTTCTTAAATGAACAGAAAGTCTGAACTAATCTCTCCCCTCATAGGTCATTCTAGCCGGTCAGTCTAGGAGCATGCTAGTGGGACAGTGTGCTGAAAGCTTGCACCGTTTCATATTTCACTGTAGCTGTTCTGTGAATAAGTCAATGAGTTCAGTCTCTGGGGAATTCAGTCTAATAGCTTTCAAGATAACTAAATTCACTTTATAAATGAATTTATGGAGGGAATTTGAATATCTTCAACCTATCACCAGTTGCTTTGTTCTACAAACTGCAGAATGAAAGCTGCCCTTACTGCACTGCAGCTGCGGAAGTATTTTTTAAAAAACAGTGAGGAACATTTTTGCTTCCCTCCTGCTGGCTTCTCTAAGCTCACTAGAGAGAATGTTTGAAAGACATTGGTAAAAGGGGAAAAAAAAAGTCAGTCCTGGTGAATGCACTGAAATGCCCCTCTAGGTCATGCTTGCGTAACTAGAGTCTGACCTTGGCAAGTAAATGAACAAAAACATGGTAGCAGGGTTAAAACACAAGACTCAGTAGCACAACTGAGACACTGCTGATGTTTGATGTTTTTATGATCCTCCAGTGTCTAACCAACAGGAATAACCTGCAGGATTCAAAGAGCGAAGCTCAGCATCTTTATGTCAATTCAGTGATCTTTTCTCTTCAGCTCTGTCACTGTGGATTTTCACCAGACAGATCCTGCAGTGCTCTCAGCACTTAGCACACACATAGCAATTAGTCTTCATCTTACTCTTGTACTTCTTCTGTGCCGCATTGCCACCTGGAAACTTGAACCAAAGGCTCTGGAAGACCCTTTTGAGAAACTGTCTCAAGAAATAAGACTTCCTGAGTTTTTCTAAAGAAAGCCTTAAACAGCTGGACATGTCTCTAAACATATACAGCCTGTCTTTTCAAATCTTTGCAATCTTTTCCTTCTCTAGGACTGGTATGTCTTAATATAGCTATGATAACTAAAAAAACAAAAACACATAAGATAAATGTGGATGATATTTAATGATTTAGGATAGCGAAGATGAGAGATGACTAATAGGTTAATAGGCAACACGATGGCAGATGAAATATGATGCTGATACAGACAAAATGATACAAAATTGGAAGAATAATTTCTTATTCTGGTGCACTTTCGTTACATATAAAATAACTGAGGAAAATAAGGATCAAACATTGCTGTGAGCATTAGGCTGCAATGTTCAGTAGTCAAAAGTAACAGGTACTAGATATTTAATTCCCATTAGCATATGAAATTCCTATTTAATTTCTTGATACAAAATAAATATGCAGTATCACTCTCTCATATTGTAGGTGATAGGAGACCCTTTTACTCATCGGGCTGGCAGAAACAGAAGCTGGTCAGATAAGCATAAATGCATGTACAGAAAATTCTTTTACTAGGAAAAGCTGAGATTCTTTACATTGGAGAGGGAAACAGGGAGCAGAGCATTTTAATACCTCTGAGGTGATATCATGAGAACATCGCAAGAGAAGAAATCACATACCTTGTCATTGATCGCCTGTAAAATTCCATATTATTTTTCTGTGACAGATTCAGTAGACTTGAGAGACATAAAAGGAAGAAAAATAGTCTCAGAGCAGTTAGATACATCTCTAGTTTTGAAACAGTAAGCAGACTCTGAATATGAAAGGTCAAAATATTAATGACATACAAGCACCTGCATTAGCACTTAATTATGTGGCATATACTTCACTGGCATACAACAGATCCAGGACCAAAAGAATTACCCTTTCCTTTTTTACTTATTCTGTCTCTCACGTCAAAAGTGGGCTTCTTTCAAAAACGTGGCTGAATAGAGATAAGGAAATAAACTATTTGTCAAAGTCTTGAATGAGCCTGAATCAAGAAATAACTATGTGATGGTCATCAAACTATTTGAAAAATATACTTTCTCAGGGGATTTTTGGCTCTTTAAAGTGAGGAATGGCTTGGGGCTATGATTGCCAAAAATTGTAGTCAGATGCAGAAGTGACCATTTTCTTCCACGTGATGAAGGCCGCGGCTTCCTTTGGCTGTGTTCCTTTGTTGACATAATAGGTTGGTGGACATTTACAAAAGTATAGAAAATGATCAGTTGAGAGTAAGGAAATTTAAAATTGTTTCTTTGAATTGAGTTTCATTAATTTTCTTTCTTTCGTATGGTTCTGATCCAGTATGTCCTTGGCCCCTTGAAAATAAATTTTTTAACTATCTGTAACTCTGATGGGTTTTTAAATATATCGTCATCCAAAGACATTTCTAGAAGTGGTTCTATAGGCATGGCTATTGCAAATTTTTCCTGCTGTACTCCACGAGCCATATTGTGTTGATCCCATTTTCTTTTTACCTGGACTTGGTAGTGGCCACCTGCTCTTTTGTTTCAAAGTGCATGATCTTCCCATTCGATTGTTCATTTGTCTGGAGTCCAAGAGGTTTCCCTGCAGATTTGGAAGACGGAAGTTAAGTCTTTGGGAAGGTTTCTGAGCCAGTGAAATTAAGAAAATCATTATGTGTTTGACTCTGGAAAAGCATGACCAGGATGAAACATTTCCAGTCACTGTGTTTCATTTCATCAGGGACATTTGTGGCAGAATGTTACTCCACAGTGGTCTCAGCTTCCCATTTTCCAACAAATGTGGGATTTAAACATTGGTTAGCTGGAATAGAGGAGTTCAGTGTTTAGAATTCTTCATGTCTGGCAAATATGTTTGACATTTTTTGGTATTATTTATGACTTTAATTGTCTCATGTTTACCAGCTGTTCTTGATTAATCAGCACCAAGCCTGTAACCTTAGTGTGAGAAATCTACTGTTAATGCAAAAACAGTAGGTAAGAATGATAGATTTTTGTTATCTAATAACCATTGAAAGAAACTTGGTTGTTTGCCATGTCAGCAGCAGTTCTGTCAAATATGTATTATTACATATTTGTAATAATTTGTAATGTATTACATACATTACATTCAAGCATAGATGAAGTACTTAAAAGCAAGCTACAGCTATTTCTATGCCACTGTGTGGATTTCATCACTTTTGTTACAAGTGTTGATGTGTACTCCCAAGGTTTCTATTTCCGTCATACTTTTAACGGTCAGTGATGGATGGAGCAGAATCCTGTTACTTAACAGAGTGAACAGATGTGCCTCACAATTTTAAGAGCGGGCAGTCATTTTAACATGTGTGCATTTCAACACCACAAAGGGCAGCTAATTCTTCAAAAGTTTTTAGGAAACTCTTAGGACTCATGCTTAAGCAGAGAGATCATACTGTAAATTGTTAGAGAATGTGTAAGATGTACTGTAACCTGTAATAACTTCATGTTCTGGGAGCTTTACACTTCTTTTAGTGAATAAAATTATTTTAAGCAATACAATAAAAAATACTAGCCTTAGAAATCTCAGCTCCCAATGAAATGTGTGTTAAATATATTTATGAAGTGCATGAAAACCATATGTTCTGCTATTTCTCATAAAAATGACAAGAAAACAACGTAATATTTTTTTAATATATTAAAATTTCATGGCTCAACTAGCTTTTCGTATGGTCTCCCAACAAGCCTTCAGAAATCCATTTTTGTCCCTGTGCCTCAAAGACCAATTGGCTGATAGACAGAGAGGCTTGTGAAAGCTGCAGATAAATTAATAGCAGAGAATGTGCCTAAGGACCATGCCTGGCTGCTCTTGAAATCCTTCTGAAGCCTGAATTATTTGTGTTAAGATAGGCCAACACTCAGGCCTCTATGAGCCAATTCTTTGTAACAGTTGCCAATATTTTTATACCTGAGAGAGCAGCTTCATTCTTTATTATTGCTCAGGAATCAATACTCCCATTGCCCTCACAAAATGCTATACAAGCATTATTGGCATTTCACTTGGCAGTGAAGGGTATCAACATCAATCTCGCCAACTGCACACTTCACTAACCTTGTTCCACTTCTCCATCACAAATTTGTATTCAGTCTGCACTGCACTCACCTACTCGATTTGAATGGGAATCCTTAGCGAAGCCCTGACACCTTCTGAGACAAGGAAATGGAAAGACATTCACCCACGGACAAAACCAGTTTTCTTTGTGTGTGTGCATGTATGTGTGTGGTGGGGAGTACATGGAAGCTCTGAATGTGCCTAAAATGTGATGTAAAAAAAAAAATACAAGAAAAAACAGCAAACAGCATTTCTAATGATAGACTCTCTAAAAAGAGTCAAATCTAGATCCAAACAGCAGCTTCTGTTCCAAAAAGCTACCATGAGGTATAGGGTAGTTTTTCAAGGCTTATAAAATCTTTTTGAACTAACTGCTCCTAATTCACAAATAGTCCTATGTGTTGGAGATAAGTGATATATTGCCAAACAAACGAACAACACTGTATACTAGAGCAAAAGAAAGGCTCTTTGGAACAGCAGCCACGTTTTGCTCTAATTGTGTACAGCTGCAGCAGTTTGATATGCTAGTTCAGTCACAAAGATTTGCATTCAACATTTAAATTTAGCTTTAAACATGCAATTTCTAGACATAATCTAAAATGGGAATTGTTCAAAGCATCCTGTCTCCTGCAGAGCTTTGTGTCACTACAGAGTACAATAGAAGGCACAGTTTGTTCAAATAACATCAGAATCATGGCAGTTAGAGCACCATTAATAAAATAATAATCCCTTCAGTGTATCTGCTTTGAAACAACAACAACGTGCTCTTTTTCTGCTTCCTTCTCACTTTTTGCTGTTGAATCTATGTATGCTTCCCTCTGTTTTATGATTATTGCTCAGCTTCTCCTCAGGCAAGGTTCTAATAAAAAGAATACTGAACCAAATTATTTTTGTTCCAAAGGGCAAGAAGATTATTTGGACAGTACAGATTTGTGTCTCTGTGGGTGGGTGCAGGGTCATGACACACTGAGGTTATGTGTCCATGTTAATAACACTCAAGAATTTTCAAATTGCATTTGATTTTGTGAGAGACACAGCTATGTATTTCTTTCTGGGAAAGAAATGTTTGACTTCTAGTGCATTGCTTGCTGTAGTTCCTCATACCAGCAACAGCCAAGGACAAAATACCTTCCCAAGCCTTTTTTCCATCTAGGCTCATCTGGTTATATCTTGGAAATATATGGAGCAGGAATTGAAAATATCTTTGAAATGTATCAAATGAATAGTGATATTCCATATTTCACTTGAATCTAAGCTTGTTTATTTACTGAGTTTTGATCTGACTTTTCTTTATCCTACATTCAGGCATCTTTGGAGGCAAACAATCCTTCTTAACTATGTAAGACATTACAGTGCTCAAATAGGCAATTTCTCATTGTTTATATGGAAGAGAAACTGGATAAACGGAGGTCTATGCTCCACCACTAAGACAGTTGTTCCTAAAAAGCAAGACAGGAATAAAAATTATCTCCGACAGAAATATTTTAGCAGGATGCAGAAAGAGGGATGAAGAACTGTCAGACACAGGAAAGTCTCTCTCTGATTATAATACTGTTCATTTAAACAGCTAAGCAATACTACCGCTGTTCAAGTAAACAACAGGAGGATGGGGAAGGGAGAGGAACTGTAAACATCTGTCAGTATAACTCAAACACAAAAATAACAAACAAAGGACAAGGAAAATATCAGTAAATTAAAATCTCTTGTGTACATCTGGCAGACCACTGATTTTCCATGAGTTTGAATTGCATTATTATTATTGTTATGATTATTATTTAAAATCCATGCTTAATATGAAAATAATGTGGTTCACACATAAAGAAAATAAATACTACAGGCAGCAACATGGTGACTGTTACTGTTAACTTTCGCCATTTCTCTGAAGAGTCTGTGTTTACTGTAGCAGTGTCTTGCAAGTCTTGGAGCTAGATTCTATTATTCCTCTCAAGTTGTTTACACCTAAATTCATAGAGGGTTTGTTGTTTTTTTTTTTTTAATTTACAGAAGCTTCATCTAGCTTTTAATCTCACTCTAAGGTCTTTTTGTCTCTCCTTCTCTATAGTTCAGACACCTATAATGTTCATTCAGATCAACAGTGGATGTGGTCAGGCAAAGTATTCATCCCCTGAAAGGAAGCTGCAGGTGTCCCACACATCATGGTGTTAGCTTCTAAGACTCAAGGTACTGTTGTACTTTCAACATATTTGTACAGTGGCTGTAAAACAGCAGTCTTGACATAACCCCACAAATATCTAACATAGCCATTTCCTGGCAACATGAAGAGCCATGACATTGCTCTTCATGCTTCATTGCATGAGTCCTTTGATACCAGCATTAGTCTTGCGAGTAGGGAGAGTCCTGTTCTACATAGTAATAAAAGCTTCCGTCGCTGAACTACTTTGTGACAAAGTGAGATTCTTTAGTCCTGCAAGATTCCTGGCTGCAATTTGCAAGGAATTAAGTGATGTACACACTTACCAGTAACAGCAGTGTGACAAGAACACGACCACCACAAATCTAAAGCAAAGCAGAAGCCTTAAAATGGACTCTTATGTAGATATTTAGGTTCACAAACATATGGTGAAATTTGGAAAAGCACCAAGATGTTCCCTGTATAATGTGTTTGAAGTTGGTGGAAGTATGGAGCAATGATGAAAACTGGGACATTTATTTAGGTATGAGATTTTAAAATTCATTCCTTTGGACTCTAAGGAAGAAATATGCTAAATAGGCCATTTTCATGCAAAAAGGAAAGGTTGACAAGAATACTACTTTTTTTGTTATGTTTCATGGGGCTACAGTTGAATGAATGGATTATTTTGTGGACTGTTAAGCTGGTACATATCTGGTACATTATTTTGGTAATACTGTAATTTCTTTGAAAAGAAATAAAAAAGTTCTTGCCAAAGTGATTATATTGAGTAAACTTCAGCAGTTGGTTACAGCTGCAGCCTACTCTTTTCTCAAACTGTAGTTCACATTCTGATTGATTTTCATAGTCAGTAATCAGAAATAAAAAGTCTAAACAAAATGCTGATGTAAGTCTTTTTTATGTGATAGTGTTCCGTATGACTAACCATAATAACATCAAAATTGAGAAGACAAAGAAAAAACTCCGCTGTTTCTTGAGAAGAACATCTCAACTCTAGTCTGACAGCCAAGGGGCATTAATATGAGGCATTACGACACTCACTTTTCTCTTGCTGCCCTCCCAGACTCTACACAGAGGGTACTGCTGGGTTTAGATGCTACTATTTCACTGCGATGATTTAAGACAGCAGTTACAGATGTTGCTTCAGACTGTCCATAGCACTGCTTGAGAGAATAGACATTACCTGACAGACGGATACTAGTGAAATATCTGCCACTGTAAGATCTGTCCAGCTGTTGAATAGGTATGTTTTTTCACAGGGACAAATCCATTCAACACAGTGAAATTTCTACCACTGTATAAGCTAGAACTGAATGGAGATCTGTTTAAATGTGGAACCTGCCATCCACACCTTTGTGGCAACTCAAAGCCAAAATGGATCATTCTCATAACTGGTAGTGCGACATGAAAGCATTTTCTGGATGTTTTGTTTTCTTTTGCTTGTGGCAGAAATGTGTGATTGGGTGCAGAAGAACTACCCAAATGGTGGTCCGACTGCTGTGAGACCTGTTTGTCACAAGATGACTTCTCTTTTGGCTGTAGGTCTTCAATTTCTATTACAGTTCTCCAGACAAGGGCAGAAACTGTACTTGTCATTCATTCATTTTATTGTAGGCTTGTTACACGCTGCTTTGTGGCAAGGACTTTGCAGTTGCTTCATCCTACTGATCCTGGTAGCCTCCTAGAACCTTAACACTTCACACTCTTGTGCTAGGTTCTTCTCAGGTCTGCAGCTGCTCACTTGCATAACTTCATGGGCCTTGTATGACCCTGATCTCCCAGGCCCAGAGAAAAATAACTGCTCTGGACACAGATGTTACAGTACAACAGGCTGAGGAGGGAAGGTGTGTGTTAAAATTAATTTCTATATTTCTGTACCAGTCAGTGTGATTAGAGAGTTAAAATTACAACACACAGCATGTTGTAGCCATCAATACAAGCTATGGAAGATTTGGATGTGTAATTATTTGGAAAGTTAAAAGTATACATACACATATACATGTAGAAATGTAGGATGGTAAGCTATAAAGCTTTATATTTAGATTGCTTTAAGAAAAAAGAAGGTGTGAGCTAATGTTTTTTGGTTTGGCTTATTTTTTCTTTCTGTAAACTTTGTTTTCCTCAACTGTGTATGTTTCTTCTAGTTTACTGCGCTCTCTCTGATCCTTGGAGACATCTCTGTGTGTCTGGTCATGCCCTTTCCTGATCATGCATCTGCAGTGATTTTTTTATCCCTGTGCCTCTGTTTCCATAATTCCTTTTCCAACTCTATGTGTCCACTGTGCCCCTTTTCCCCCAGTGCCCACACTTACACATCTCTTTGGTCTTTCTCTCCATCTGCTCTGTAAAACTCCAAGCCTCCCTGTTTTCACCTTGGTTTCCTCATCACCTTCGGCTTTGTCCCTGATCACTCATGGTCTGTAAGAGCTGTACTGTGGCATTGGTGTTCATCTTTGGCAGGAGGTTAATGCTTTTGAGGCTGCACGTTCCCGTGTTGTCCCCTGAGCTGCCTCTCAGTACCCTAAGCACATGTCTCCACCCCTGCTACCCACCCCAGCAACTGCTGCTGCAGCAGGATCTAAAGTTAGCAACAAATCAGTGTGATATAGAGGGTTAAATGGAAGTACAAAGACAAAATCATTATGGAGACATAAATTTTATGGGGGTAACCATGCCTTTTTACTGTGTGAAAGCTCTAATAACTCTCTGGAATTTTTCACAAACTTTATAAAAAGCCTGTATTTATATTTTCATGGTATACGACATTTAAGGGGAAACTTCAAGGGGGTTTTGGTGTGCAGGTTTTTTTCTGCTAGCTTAGTTACCTTGTGATCTTTTTGAAGGGTTTACCAGGTCATCCACTGCTAAAATAGCAGTTTTGTCTTTTCACTGCCTCCCTAAAATCCTTCTTCCACACAAATGTGACACAACTACTTCAGTAACTTCTTTGACTTGCAGCTATGAGTAAGGTGGATCACATCAACAGGATGAACACCCCCCCTGGGGGGTGGTGGGGGTGTTTCACTAGAAGAACAAAAAATGCACCAGCAGTAGTTACTTTTTTAATGTTAATTTACAAAAATCTGATTGAAAGTTGTGTGACCTCCAGCTGGAACGGGATTACATTTCACAGGTACAAGGCCTTTGAAATGGAAGGAATTTTAGAACAGATTTTGTGATGAACTAGTGCAACCTCTTATACAACGCAAACATAAACTGTGAACCATATCCCAAATAGCCAGCTCTCATTCCCCACACAAATCACTCTCCTGTTCTACAAAATTGGACAGAAGCATGAAAAAACATGAATCCCTTTACATTCTACATAAATGGCAGCCATGTACATATTACAGTGGTGAGGGCAATGAAGCCACACAACTGCAAAGATAAAGCAAGTCCCTTCAGGTTATAGCACCATGTTTTCTTATTTACAGTTTCTAGTCTCACAGTTGTAAAGAAAAAAATTAACTACATTCCTTTATTGGTGACAGCAAATGTGTTGTCTCTTATGCAAACCATGCGTTTTATTAGAGGATTTAAAAAAAAAGGTCCAAAAAGCTCATAATCTGTATTTAGAAGATATTTACAGAAATACTGAAAAAGATCACTTAAAAGCAAGAATAAGAAGAATTAAAATATGAAGTGATTAAAAATTTATTTTGAAAATATAACAGGGTTATGAATAAATCAGGTATTATTTTGGTATGGTTAGTCATTAATGGTGTATCTCTGCTTTGTTTTTTTAAAGGAAAGAAAAAAATTGTTTTTCTCTGTAATCAAGTTGTCCCTCTCGATTTCTCAGGAAATGACTGGTTTATGCCGTAAAGAAAGATCAAGTGCAAAGTGGGAAAAGAGAACCTAGCCAGCCTTTGAACAATGTTTTTGCTGACAGAGTCTGTTTACAGAAAGAAATGTGTTCAGAATGTGTTCCTGCTGCTTGCAGGTGACATTTTGAGTTGTATGGGGCTGTTTAAGCTGATCGTGATGGCATAACATGCAAGGAAGGGGAAAGAAACAGAAACGACTCTTAACATTGTTTGCAGCTAGCTCAGTGCTCATGTTGAAATGAGTATGTGTTCAAGCCATTCAACAAGCATGATAAGAACGATAATCAGACTTTGTTTTTAGATGCCTTTTAGCTTTATTGTAGAATAATTTAATTAAAATACATTTTTATTGTCATTTTACTGTCTCTGCCTGCTCTTGTTACTGCTTTAATTTCCTGAAACGGAGATGTATGACATCCTGTGGGCATCAATGGTTGCTTTCGATTGTCAGTTCATGTTCTTTGAAATCATTTTCATTTCATGGAAAGAACTTATTGTGAGGAAATAGAAGTGATTATCTGATATAGAGCTGGGGGAAGAATACTTTCTCTTAAGGCGCTCTGGTTTTTGTGCAGATAGGCTGCAGGGAGTGAAATGGAAAAAAGTCATTAACGTGTTTTATTGAGTGGTTTCCTTAGGAAGAGACATGGGTCCCCCATAAAGACTGGGAGACTGGGGCTTGGGAGATCTTACTCAATCCCCAGCCTGTCATAGGAGTGATTTGCAAAGGCAGTTGTGCCAAGCTAGCTCTGTGAATTTCTCCCTAACATTTTGTATCCTGTTTGTTTAAAATCTAAGTTCTTCCAAGAATTGTCCAGATCTACTAACATTAACAGTAATTTACTGGGCTGTCACTATGGCCAGGGATTTATCAGTTTCTGGACATCTGGCAGTTGTGGCAAATGCCTGTGATGCTCATATATGCACCAAATGCACAGTAAATCAACAGGGCATACACTGGATCTTCATGTCTTAGACCTAGTAATGCTAATAGGTCTGCCTCATGCTATTTTCAACTACATTTCTTTAGGGCTCAGCTTCCCTTAGAGGCTCTGTATATTTCAGTCATAAAATAATTATATTTTTTCCCACGAAATCTGTCATACGTGTGCTGCTCTACCAATTGCCCTGAGAACGGTGCTGCCACTCACTTTCATTTTTTGATGAACTAAGGCACCCATAAACACAAAGGAGTCACAAGGAAAACTGAGATTTACATAGGCTGAATCTTGCTAATCACAGTAGCCAAAAACTAGTAATGCTTGGATTTTTTTGCAAAACTGGTGCGAAAGCCAATGCCCTGTGGTTTCACTGTTGTATGAGCAGCTTCCTGCCCAATGTCATTTAGTGCTGTGTCACCAGATTCCTTGCAGTGGGTGCAGTTTCACACACATGTCACTGTCGGTGTGGCAGCTCTAACTGATGGGGACTAAAGGTACTACAGATGTGCTTAACTCACATCAGACAAGGGTATATTAAAGAAGGCTGGCATGAGCATATTCCTGGATAGGCCTCTCTTTCAATAGAAATTAGTAAGTTTATTTATTAATAATGATTCATCTGGAGGTTTTTTAGTTGCATAGACAACAATACAAGTTTATGTGCAGCAGATTTTGCATTTCTTGTAACTGATGATTTTTAATTGGGCAGAAAATGAATAAAAGTATGTGTGCAAATGATAAGTGCCTGACCATTTGACACACAGCCATTCAAGAAAGGTTTCTGAATCATATCTGCCATCCTCAAATGTAGAGATTCTTAAACATGTAAATAAGACAGTCAAAAGATCTGATTACACTCTTCCTGCTAGCTGATTCTCAACAATTAGTTTTGGGTTTTTTTGTTGGATTGTGTTTTGTTTTTTTTCTGAGAAAAGTAGTTTTTCAAAATACCTAAAAAATTTCTGATAGTTCATGGGGCCCTCAGCACAAGAAAGACATGGACCTGTTGGAGCGTCTCCAGAGAAAGATCATGAAGATGATCAGAGGCCTGGAACACCTCTCTTAAGAAGACAGGCTGAGAGAGTTGGGGTTGTTGAGCCTGGAGAAGAGGAGGCTCCAAGGAGACCTGATTATGGTCTTTTAGTACTTAAAAGGGGCTTATAAGGAAGATGGGGATAGGCTTTTCAGCAGGGCCTGTTGCAATAGGACAAGGGGTAATGATTTTAAACTAGAAGAGGGTAGATTTAGACTGGATATAAGGAAGAAATTTTTTACAATGAGAGTGGTGAAACACGAGAGAGGTTGCCCAGAGAGGTAGTGGAGGCCCCTTCCCTAGAAACATTCAAGGTCAGGTTGGATAGGCCTCTGAGCAACCAGATCTAGTTAACAATGCCCCTGCTCACTGCAGGGGGTTGGACTAGGTTATCTTTAAAGATCACTTCCAACCCAAACTGTTCTATGATTCTAAGATTCTATAAATACCTCAAGAAGACATTATGTCTCAGGACTTCCTACATGAAGGGATTTGATTCTGGTTTTAATTTTAACTGAGATGTAAACATAGGCAAAATCATGGGTAAACTGTTTTGCTTATATCCAAGAAAATTGATTCACTTGGTAGTGTGACGTTTGCGGCCTAAGGATTTTTCTTTATTTTTTAAAACTAAATTGATTCTGTAACTGGATGAAATATGCAGGTCCTGTCAGAGATGCTAAACATCTGCATGTCCATCCTATGACATTTATTGAAGGATCTGTATTTGGCATTTTTGATAAGTCAGATAATTAATGCTTAAGGCTCTGTAATACTGATTTTGAAAACAAAAAATTAAATACTTAGTGTGCAGCTTTCTGTGTTCTTTTACAAGATTAGAAGTGGAAAAATTGAAAGTGCTTTTCATAGTGATCTGCAGTGGTATCTGACGCAGGATTAGTTCTAGCAGTCAGACTGATAGCAACATTTACATAATGTGCATTTGTATTTGATTGAAGGCAAGGTTACTGGCTGACTTCCAGCCTGCCGGTGTTACGATGCCACCCCTGAAGAACAGCAGGCACAGTCCGAAAGAAGTGGTGTTGATCACATGGGTGACTGACAGGCAACAAGAGGGTAATAATCACTAACCTTTTTGACATATTTAACTATGACAAGTGTAATATATGGGTAATGTATAAGTGACATTCAGCTATTACAAGTATTATTAGACGTGTGTGTGGACTCTCAGTGTATGATTACTGTGGTGTAATGATTTAGTCACCACTTTTCTTTTGACGATGTGATGATGTCATGGAGCGGGACGAGTCCTGCAGTGCCTCTTGGTGCAGTAGTTGATATATTGTGCTACTGGCAACATTGCCATCACAGAAACATTGCTTATGTCCAGAGACGCTACCTTGATAACACTATCTTGTCTTTTTAAGAATTCAGTTATTTATTAAAAATTGTATGCAAATCACAATGCAACTATAGATAAATGTGATATCCTTTAAACATGTTGGGTTTTTTAATGAAAGAAGGTAAACAATAGCAGTTTAAGATCCTTTATGTATGAAGAGAGACTTAAGGAAAAACAGTTGCTTGAGCACGTTAAAAAACTACTTCTGTCCCCTGGACAGTCACTGATAACTTCTAAAATCAAATTCCAAATTGGGTTTGATTTGTAAGGAGCAGAGGAGGCCAAAGCATGAACATTGTTTATAAATATATCCCAAGCAAGGATATTTCTTGTGTATGAGGAAACACAGGCATAAATCTGTGACTGAGAGTGTTAACAAGAAATAAAGTGCTACCTGCTTTTAATAGTTTCTCTTTCTGCACAAAGAAATAGGTCTGTGGGTAGAAGCTGCAAAAATGGTGCAATAAAAGATGGGAAGGCCAAGGCTGCTCCAGATTTTTGCTAACCATACTAGATTTAGGAAGAACTGAGTCAGTTTTGCAATCATTATTATTATTTCAGTGGAATATTTGCCTTGATTTTCTTCTGGTGTATTTATTACTAGTCATTCTGATTTGCAGTTTGACATTTATTCATGCCATATGTTTGGTTTTCTTAGCCACATTATTTCATCTGCTTTATTAAGGTCTACCAAAACTCTGAAGGCAATAAAATAATGAAGAAACTTCTGTTAGTAGAGATGGTCAGATGAGAAATTACTTGTGATCCATCTCATGGAAAATTCTGAAGTACAGCAGGCATTTCCTTTAGTATGTAACGATTGTTGGAAGACTCACAAGCAACAAGTATTCTCATCAGTTCACCTAGTTCTTTAAATTCAGAACACCTTTGGTTGTCACAAAAAACAAGTAAGTGTCTTCTGCCCAGTGTCTTTTGTAGTGGCTGTGTTATTGTTTTTTACTAGACAGGTAGTTTCCTCACTTAGCTGCTTGACACAGACACTTCTGGTGGTTTTCATGAATAATACAGATGTTGGCCTAGCTCACTGACAACCTAAAACAGAGCTTAACAGTGGTTATTGGGTTTTTCTCCATTGACATAATTTAATTTTATTCAAAAGCCCTGTGCTAGTTTGCAGTTCCTTGCCCAGGATATCACAGGTTTGGTGTTTGAAGGTAGGGAGTGCAAAACTTTAATTAGAAGGATTACTTCAGATGGCTTTTACCACTTCTGGGTGTGATTTGTGCAGTTTTAGGATTAGATATTGAAAATGTGAGACATCATTGACTTGAGCTTTGACTGATTCTGGCTCTCTGGGAAATTTCTTCTGGAATGGTTTGTTGACTTTGGACAGGCTGGAGGCTTTTACTTCCTTTTTCCCTCCATTCTGAATTTTGTTTATGGAAGATATGGTGGGAAGAGCAAGATTATTTGTCCCTGTGCAGCTATCTCTCACTTTGATTCAGGTGCTGCTTTTGTTGCCTATTTTTTCCTTTGTTTTGCTTGTCGTTTTTTCCTCTGCTTTTGTATAACACTATGTTACTTCTTCTGCTGTGCCTATGTGCACACTGAATGCAGTCCTGGAGAGCTGATAGTTTAACCGCAACTATATTTGTTTCCCTCTTTCCACATGGTGGCACAATGGAGCAACCATCTTTGGAGGCAAAGGTGGTGTGTGCAGGTGAAGGTGATTTCTTCATGTCGGAACTCATGTGATAGTATATAAGGAATGTGAAACCTCTCCTTCATTCTCTCTCTCTCTTTTTTTTCCTTTTCTTTTTCTGTGTCTAAACTTCCCCAGATTTTTTCAATTTTTTTCCCCTTTTATCCCCTGAATGCTTTTAGAGAATAGTGCTTACGTCCACATTCTCAGAGTATCTCATGTTGTTCTTTGAGAAGTCCTGGATGTTAAGCTGAAGTTTAGATGATGGAATTATTAAAGCTTCTGGGAGATTTAAGATTCTTGCATCTGTGGAAGAAGGTCACTCCACCTCCATTCCCCTGTGTGTCTCATGAGCAGAGGCAATAGGCTCCTTCTCAGGAATCTCCTAATTTTGGTCATTGGCCTCAAATTCCTTTTTGAATGTGCTTGTGTCTTTTTTTTTCTTTTTTTCCCTTGTTCTTAACACTGTGCACTGTTGGCGTCATGACCATAATACTGAGAGGAACTATTTCTGTGTTGGCCAAATTAATTTTCATAGAAAATATGTTAGTTCTAAGTATGCCAAGTACTTCATGGAAGTTGCAAAAGAGAGGTGGTTTCATTGGGAAGGTTATAATCATGATAGACATTACACAGCAAACAACAATTATGATGATTATTTAGTACAGGAACATGAGCATGTATGTGTTTTTCTAAAGCAGGGTTCTTTTTTGTAAGAAATGTATCAGCAGGGATTCAGTAAGGAAAAGACGTAGAAACCTGATAAAGAGGAGCTGGGAAAAGCACGTCAGCAACTCTGTGATAGATATTTAAAACTCTGTTTATATAAGTTCTATATCATTTTATCTCCTCTTTTGTAAACTAGGTACCAATAACAGAGGTATGAGAGAAATTCTGAAAATTTGAGGCATGTAGATGACTGAAGTTTGCACACTGATACAGGCCATTAGAGTAACTGGGTTTATTGGTATGAGTGATTTGGAGAAATGTGTAGCTGAAAGAGGTGAATTCAGAGATGAATGCTAATACCAAATAATTCAGTAAGATTTTTCTTCTGGCTGAATAGGAAGAGTGCTCTACCCATCTCTCCCACCTTACCTGGATTAAATGGTAAAAATCTGCAGAGTGCGCATGTGTGTGCACGTGTGTGGCCCTAGGGTCCAGGGCATTGCAAAAAGGAAAAATGTTTAATGCAGTTTCTTCTAGCCTGTGTTAATTGTTCCCAAAACAAGTCCCTGTTTCATGTTCCTGTCATGCACTTTATCCAGGTAAACTGTAGACACAGGTGCTGAGGTTGTTCTCCTTGCTCTTACTCCAGGGCTTTCCTGTGAAGAGACTACAGTTAATGTAAACTGGGGATTACACTGTCATGTGAACAGATGGACATAAGGCATTGCCCAAGTCAGACTGACGTAATATTTATAAGATGCCACTGAAATGATCTGTGATGAATATATAATGTGAGAGCTGCCAAGCGTGATAGCCAGAAAAACCAGTGTTTTGCTTCAAATATATGTGGCTCCAAGTCTGGCTCTGTTTCTCAGTTCCCTTTGTAAGGTCGTAATAACTTGCTTGTCTGCTGACAGTAACCATCATCATCTCTAAATAGTATTGATGTTTTAGTGTCTGCCAGTCATATTTATATGGTATATACTGTCACCACAAAGCCTTGTGTTAGAAAGCTTTACCTGAAAATAATTCTATTATCCTTTGGTATTAAATTCTGTCAAAGTCTAGTTCCCTCTTCCTAATGCATAGTCTATCACATAACCTATGATTATAGTCGTGAGGTACCAGAAACCTGAATACATATCCAGGGAAAGGGAAAAAGAAAGGATGAATGAAAAAGAAATGCGGTATATTCTTTTCTTACTATGTAATCTTTTGTTTTGTTATGATTCTTTAACTGTCTTCAGAAAGGGAAAAATGTACCATCAAGTGGAAGTTACAGGGGAAAAAACAAATGTAGTTTAAAGTGCTTCTGTGTCTCATAAAGGTGAAAATCTTCCCACTTTTACCCCACAAACCATGAGCTTTGGAAGAGGAAGATAAATCACTGCAGAATAAATTTCCCCTAATTCACACAATTTTGTTTAGTTCTTGTATTGAGTATGTTGTATTTCAGGTCAGAAGTTTGGTAGTGAATTTGCCCATTAATGTATCTGCACACCAGGAGCATATTTTGCAGATTTCTAGTCACCCTCACCAAGTGTAAAATGAAGCTAATTCTTTTTGAGGTACAATAGTTTTTACATTGCTAAAGTGCCATTGACTATTGTTTCTAATTTATGGTGGTGAATGACAGATATCTTTCATGATTTTTTTCTATCATGATACCTTTCCATAAAACATAAGAAACAGGCTAGATCACATGAATGAAACTAGATTCCTAATAAAGTTGATTAGAGTTATTCAACAAAGTTATTAGATTTTTAACTTTCAGGTCTAATGGGCAGCCCTGAAAAATTTTGAGTATTCCCATAAAGTTGTTCGTCAAACTTGAGACAGCAGTTGCTATCTGCAGTAAATTATTTTGTTGTTCTTGTCACTGCAATGTAGAAACTGACTTTCTCGGGCTCTATCACCTGCTTTTTGCTCTCTATAGGGCGACTTCCTTAGTCTCGCTTTTTCTCCCCTGCTGCCCTGATTGTCTACAATCTGTGTGATGGTCTAAATATTTGGAAACTGGATTTTCTAGATGTGCTTGTAATTACTGATTGAGGTTTTCAAAGTTATTAAGGATAAATGAGTGCATGATTTCTGGGGAAATTAATGAGAGTTTGTGACTAAATGCCTAGCTTGTGATTTCTTGGCAGGAAATATATTTATTATTTCATATTTCATGCAAGATGCATTAACACTTAATAATTTATTATGGAGCTGTTACATTTTGGATACCACTGGCTCTCAGAAGCTTTAGATTTTTAATTTTGTGACCTTACACTCTTCCACCCACAGTCAAAGCCAAGAGCAACCCATGCTCAAACTTAAATTTGTTGGAATTTAATCATAAGTCAAATTTTGCTGTTCAATCTGTGAGTGAGAATCTTCTTTAATTATCATTAGAAACACTCCACTGAATCTGCCACATAAACTCTAATGAATTAATTCTGAAGAACTTGAGTAATGTAATCAATGAAAATGAAGGTCACTTAGTAACACTGTCAAAGCCACAGAGACAGTCCATATCGGATCTAGATTTCATTTGAAGTCTCCTAGTTATAACAAAGTTGGTAGAAAACCAAGCACATGTCTTGTTCCAGTGCAAAGATTCCCACCAGTTTGTCTCCAGGAGATGATGGGAGCCTCTGAAACATACAAGCTACATCTCTAACATGGGATTCAGCTGGGGGCTCACCCATCCTCTGGACATTTTGTTTGCTGGGAAAACCCACCAGAGAGCTCCAGTAGAAAGCCCAAGCCATTATGGACTATTAGGCAGTCAGGAAACTAGGATTCACCTGTGAAGACCGGAGAGTATGGATGTAAAAACACAAATGCAATGTAGGGTCCTGTTTCTGTGCTTAGATCACCAGATCAGTTGCTGTGTTATCGAACGTCTCCATCTAAGGTGGTCAGCTTGCTGCATCACTTATTTTTTGAGAGGCTTGCAGCAAAGTGCTGCTACATTGACTCTTGGTTGGAAAACGTGTGCATGGGGTTAAGGGCATCGCAGAGAGCAATAAAATTGTATAACCTGGATTTAAAACCAGACTGATCATAACAAGGTCCATATTCTGGTAATGGAATTCTGTGAACAAATATTTTCTTAATACTGCAGTGTAACAAGGGGAAATATGGCAAAAAATAATTACCTTCAACCTGGATAGAAACTAGAAGGGAAAATGCATGGATTCTGTCGGTACCTTGGGATACCACTTTTTCTTCATGGGCATGACATCTCTAATACGAACCACTTCTTCAGGACTTTGGGGCTATCTACTCCTAAGCTACCAAAATATTTTTCTATTTTAGATTTAGCTAAAGAGCTGCGTTCAGCTAAGTCCCATATTTTTCTCTGTATTAGTCTCTGTGTCAGGGCTGAAAGTAGTTAACATGCTGTGATTATTACAGATCAGCCTCCAAGGCCATTAAAAGCACACCAACATCAATATAAGAACAAACTAGAATGAGGAGCTGCTCCTTTAGTTTGGAAACATGCAGTTTTCCCTAAATCAAATTCCCAAGCTGCTTTCAGGCTGTCCCGGAGCCTTCCTGGGTGGGCTACTGTATCTGCACGCATGTGTATATGCCAGGGAAATGCAAAGAGGCGTAGGAGGCCCTGAGGTGAAATCTAATAAATGAAAAGTTTTTACATGATCTAAGATACCAGGCCTATTTGGAAGGCCTGGTGAGCTGACTTCATTACTGGCTGCCTCAGGTTATCTGGGTAGACAGTGATAGGTCATTTTGTAGTACCTGAAGGGAACCAGATCAGTCTGCCTAGAAAAACAAATAAATCCAGGCCTGAGACTGAGGTTAAAAAATATTTACAAGTCTCACTAGTGCATGTGGCCCTCTCAGATAGGATTTTGGCTGCTGGCCCTGTATGGCTACCCTGTTTCACATTTGCTGCAATTTGCAAACCAAGTGAATTATTTTCTTCTGATTACAGGTTCTTTTTTTTTTTTTCTCTAATATCTGCACAGTAAACAGACAACAAATTAGATATGCAAAGGCAAAAAAAAGAAGGGAAGTGTCTTTTACAAAAAGGCTGCATAAAAGAAAGCATAAATCTTTTTATGTCTGACCTTTTAGTCACACATTTCCAGGGGCAAACTGAACAAAAGAGTACTGATCAAATTATTGGAAGAGTTATGTCTTCCATTCTGCATGAAAGCAAAAGGCAACTACTCTTCTAAGTAAAATAGGGAAGAAAACATACAGAACCATTATTTTTTTAAAAACAAACACTTGAAATCTACTTGACATATTAGAATTTTAAACGTATCTTTTCTTTACTAAAAGAGCTTTTAATTTAACCTTAGGCAATCGTGGGCAGTAAAGCTCATCTGCTGATAGGAGTTAGAATTAGTGAAAAAGGTCAAATGAAAGGTATAATTATGGCTGTTCTTCTTCATCCTGTGTGATATCCAGAAAAAAACAGTAAAACAGACATAGTGATAGAACGTGTAAGATGGTGTGGTGGGCTACTTAGAGTTTAATTTAACTCTTCTGCTGTTGATTTCTTTCTTCTGTCTGCTGCGCTGACAAAACTCATAAGCATTCAAGAAACACAATCTGCATTTAACTTTCATACAGGTCCACTCAGTAGTCAATAGAAACAATCATCATCTCTCATTGCAATGAACACAACCAGAAGAAAACATGGGGAAAAATTCCAAGAAAAAATAACATAAATGGTAGTATTGCATGTTAGAAGCAATATCCATGCTTTCCTTCTCAACAGTTTGTAGAAGGGATGATGACACTGGCAACATTTTATTCTCAGAAATGGGAAGGTCTGACCTAGAGATGCATACAGCGCTGTTTCTCAAGTATGATTGCCTTTTGATCTTATATAACAAATGCATTCAACTGAGACCCACTGTTTCACTTTTCTCTGTTATTGAATAGTCTTTCTCTCATCTGGTGGATTCATGCCTATGTTTCCTTCAAACAAGCAAATATGAGAAGGTTTGGCATACAGAAGCAGATAAGATGTATCAAGCTGTGTGCAAAAGATAAGTTCTAGAGAAATTTCTTGTGTTGAAATACAGTACTTCTGAATAAGCACTTGTTTTCCTGTTTTTCCTAGGTCCTCATATTTTTTTTTCCTTTACCTGGAAGGAATTTTAGAGAAGCAAAAGCAATGAAAGAAGAAAGGCAAGCACAGAACTAAGTTCTTCAGACAGAAGAACTTAGTTTGCTCAGCTACAGAGCTTGTCTAATGAAAAGAATGACAATTCTAAGGTGGACACCTTTGGAAAAAAATTAAGAACGAAATGCAGCAAAATCTCAACCGAGTTTCTGCAGGAACATCATTAAAAGGGACATATGCTATTGATTTTGATATTGATAATATCTAAGAATATTTTGCTTTAGAGAAAGCATCTCTAAGATCAGAGCTTGTTGTGCTCATCTGCTTCCTCAAGGCAAATAGTGTGCACAGTTAGACAGCGTCTTGGAAGAGCCTCTCAGTCCCCTTCAGAAACTGGAGCATAACCAAAATGGCTGGCTGTAACAAACAGATGAATTGGTCTTCTAGTGATTGGACTAAAGAACTAGGTGCTCAGGACACTCCAGTCCAGTAAGACGTCTGACGAAATAGTGAATCTTCCAAGTGATCATGTCTTTCAATGGCAATTGCCATTTGTCCATTGTCTGGTGTATACTTCTGGTCAAATTTGAACTAAACCTAATGTAGTAAATACAAATATCCTCTCTGTAGATTTCAGAACATAATGTCTTTGTATGCCTTAACAAGGCTTGTCTTTGCAAGCATGCTAATAATTCCTTCCAAATGGATTTCTTTGTATATGACTCCAGTTATAAAAGAATGGAAGTCTGATTTAGGATCTAGACTATACATTTAACAGACATACAATGCACCAAAAGACAATTGATGTATCTTCAGTTTTGCTTGAATAAAATTTTGGGTCGTTGCATTTGATTCACCCTGTATTTCTTAAAAATACAGCTTTATGATTGCCATACACAAGATGCACTTTTAGAACCTCCAAATAGACAACTATTAATGCACTCCTGAAATGTTAAAATTCTCTATTAAATAACTTATATAAGATAATAATAAAATTGGTGCAATCTTAATTTTTTCCTGGATGTTTCTAAATATTTAAGTTAATATATATTCCTGTGGAATACTACCATAATGTTAATCTAAGAGGGGCAACAAAAATATGACTTCCCTAGAAGAATATCTAACCCAATATCCTTTTTCCAACAGCAGCAAAAATATGAATAGTTGAGAAGCTGTCTGAAGTGATGATGTATTTGCCAAAAAGAGATGGGAGACAGTGACCAACAGTCGATGCCTAAGGATGATTAAGTATACTATTAACATACCGTAGTGCTTCCCAGGCAAACCCTCCCAACTTCATAGTGGTGGTAAGTCTGTGTTAAAGAAAGGGCTATCTTATATGTTATCTTTTCACAGTGGTGAAAGTCACATTGTGACTTCTTCTGAGAAGGTACTGTTTTCAATGTTTCTTGGTTCTTCCTTTGTCATGGGACCATAAAACTGCACTGCACAAGAAGTCTAGATGTATGGCTTGATGTGTGGAAGTTATTCTGAAGTTACTTGCTGATTAATGCCATATTTCCTCTCCAAAGCAAGAGCGAATCACAGAATCATAAAATGGTTTGGCTTGGAAGGGACCTTAACGATCATCTAATTCCAATCGCCCTGCCATGGGCAGAGACACTTCCCACTAGACCAGGTTGCTCAAAGCCCCAGCCAGCCTGACTGTGAACAGTTCCAACGAGGGGGCATCCACAGCTTCTCTGGGCAACCTGTTCCAGTGCCGCACCACCTGCACAATGGAGAATTTCTTCCTTATATCTAATCTAAATCTACCCTCTTTCAGTCTAAAGCCAGTACCCCTTGCTGATCACTACAGAAGAGTAGCTAGTGCCAGATACTATGGTATAGTAAATGACTTCTAATAACAACTGCTAAATATGATCTTCAATAAGATCTTTTTCTATAGCAGTCAAAGAATTTCTGAGAAATTTTGTTTTGTTTTGATAGACATAGAAACAATTTAAATGTTATTACTGCTGTCATACCTTCAATTAAGTTTTTAAATTCTACACTTAATGTCAATGATCGCAGATGACAGATACTTCAGCAGAGCATGAGTTATTTTATCAAGTTTTCCTTTGAGGAGACTTTCACAGAGTAGTTTCAGCAGATGGTCAGTTCCTTATTTATCTCTATGTTTTGATGTTCATGATGGGGTGTTTTTTAAGTCCTTCCCTTCTATACTTCCTCATCTAATCTTTTACTTCAATATCTGCCAGTCATTTTAGTTAGGAATGGGAACCCTCTCTATTATGGTTGCAGAACCCCTCCTCTTCTCTATTTTATTTACGAAAGTACCGTGTCAATTCTCATTGTGTAGAGACAGAGATGCCAAGTTGTTTTGTTTTGTTTTTTTTTAATCTGAAATATCGGGGGGAACAAGCCAAACCAAAACCCAGCATGGATTTAGAGAATATACTTATAGCCTGTGTGACATTAAACAAGGCCTTGTGCTTTGTGAAGCTCTCAGAAATGTGTTTCTGTGTAATAAAAGGTTGACACCTGGGATGATCCGAATGTCAGCAGAGTATTTTAGTTTCTGAAGAGGAATACCTCAATGCAGTCACTGTTCTGTTCATTTCCCTGGTGACAGTGCCTGCTTCAGGCTGAACACCTACCCAGGCTTCAACAAGCAAAGTGTGAGAAAGGGAAAGAAGGGAAGTGTGTTGGGTAGCAGAAAAAGCATAGAAAGGCCCTTGTGCTGGGTGAGCATTTTAGAAATATGTGCTCATCACTCAAACCTTCCTCTGTACATTGTCAGTGTGAATTTTCTTAATGCGTTCATTGATCTTGCTCATTCAAGCACATCATTTATGTGGCATAGTTGGCAAGGTTTTACAAGCTAATGCAATTTGCATTAAAAATAGCTGAAAATGGTAATAGTCATTATAATGCCTATTTGACCAAGAACAAGTAATAGCTTGCGATTAATCAGTTGTAAAAATTGGTAATTGTTGCACCCTCTTAATCTTTTTCTCTCTCAACCAGAATGATTACACCTCATTAAAATTTGAATAAAACATCATTATCCTGTATCATTAGGAACCCTCAGCCTCCCTTGCATAGTAATTTGTACTCAGCCTGAGCAAATGAATGGCCTGTGAGAAATGTTATTCTAATTCCAATTAGCTCTCAAACCTTGGCTAGGAGCCAGCTCTCAAAACAAAATAGCTGTTAATGTTATAGAAGGAGCATCCTCACAGCCAACTGAAGTGCAATTAGGGATTCCTTTTAAATTCCACATCATAAATTGTTCCCTTATTAGCTATTTTAGATACTGTAATTTAACTAGTGTTTATTCACAACCCCTAACAATTTATCACAATCAAGGACTTCAGTTTTTTAAAAAGAGAAGAAGCATGTTGTCAAGACCCCTGGGATATGTTAGGGCAAAAGCTTGCAAAATAATGAGAATAGCAATTAAAGTGAAGCTCTAAAAAGAAAGCCCTGTGTTAATGTCAGGAGGTTCATTGTAATGAAATCTACATCTTAAATTAAAGACAAAACTCACCCTGCCCTATAAGCATAAGGAAGCTTAAGCATATCAACTGCCAGCAGCAGCAGCTCAATCAGATTCTTTTGGTATCTGACAGAAGAAACAGATTTCATTTGTTAGTATGTTATACTTCATAATTTTGTCTTCTTTTTCAGTGGGGGGCAGTTGAATGGAATCAATAGATATGACAGAATCATAAAATCATAGAACCATTAAGGTTGGAAAAGACATCTAAGATCTTCAAGTCCAACCGTCAGCACACCACCATCATGCCTGCTAAACCATGTCCGAAAGTGCCACATCTACAAGTTTTTTGTACACTTCCAGGGATGGTGACTCCAACACTTCCCTGAGCTGGCTATTCCAATGTCTGACCACTCTTTCAGTAAAGAAATTCTTCCTAATATCCAACCTAAACCTCACCTGATGCAACTTGAGGCCACTTCCTCTCATACTATCACTTGTTACTTGGGAGAAGAGACGAAGACCCACCTTACTACAATCTCTTTTCAGGTAGTTGTAGAGAGAGATCAGGTCCCCCCTCAGCCTCCTCTTCTCCAAACTAAACAACCCCAATTCCCTCAGCTGCTCTTCATAGGACTTGTCCTCCAGACCCTTCACCAGCTTTGTTGCCCTTCTCTGGACGCGCTCCAGCATCTCAATGTCCTTTCTGTAGTGAGGGGCCCAAAACTGAACACAGTACTCCAGGTGCAGCCTCACCAGTGCTAAGTACAGGGGTACGATCACCTCCCTACTCCTGCTGGCCACACTATTCCTTATACAATCCAGGATGCTGTCGGCCTTCTTGGCCACCTGCGCACACTGAAGGCTTGTGTTTGGCTGGTTGTCAACCAGCACTCCCAGGTCCTTTTCTGACGGGCAGCTTTCCAGCTTCCCCAAGCCTGTAGTGTTGCATGGGGTTGTTGTGACCCAGGTGCAGGACCCAGCACCTGGGCTTGTTAAAGCCATGAACAAAGAAACTGTTCTGTTGAAAGGATTAACCTGGAGTCATTAGCTAGTAGGCTAATTCAGATATATGTACATGTCTGTGTATAAAACAAATGTATATAAAGAGCGGAAGACTGAAGTGTGCAGATATCTTTAGCTTTGTCTAGTTATGAAAGCACAGTACTGGGTGAATTTGCCTTTGGTCATTTAAACTCATCCTAGCTGTCTAGCCAGAAGATTGTTAAATTGTATACAGTTGAATTAATTATCGTTGATACGTAGCATTTTGGTTATAGCTGATCTAGGTGTATGACAAAAATGTTTGACACTAATATACTATTGCATAGTATTTCAGCCAGAAGAGTGTTTTATAATTCGTTGGATGTGATAATTCATATGCTTCACTGTTTGGGGTTTGTAATTAGTGACCTAAATCACTGACTGAACGAAGGGTGTGGTTTCACTACAAATGTAAATCAGTCTAAGGCCATACAGCCTCAAAGGCAGCAGACCTGTACTTCCTGGCAATCACCTGTTCCTTTCCACTCTCTTTGTTGACAACATAGACTGTAAAGTTGAATGATTTCTTTGATCTGGCTAAAAAGAAGTCATTCTATCTCAAGTATAGCTTTCATTTGGATTGGAGGCTGCATCAACAGATACGTGACCAACAGGTCAAGGGAGGTGATTCTGCCCCTCTACTCTGCCCTGGTGAGACCCCACCTGTGTCCAGCTCTGGAGCCCTCAGCCCTCTGTTGAAGTGGGTCCAGAGCAGGACCAGAAAAATGATCAGAGGACTGGAACACCTCTCCTGCAAACAAAGGCTGAGAAAACTGGGATTGTTCACCCTGGAGAAGTGAAAGCTCTGGGGAGCTTTAACAATGAGAATGGTGAAACACTGGAACAGATTGCCCAGAGAGGTGGTAGATCCCTGGAAACATTCAAGGTTGGGCTGGACATGGCTCTGAGCAACCTGATCTAGCTGAAGATGTATGTGCTCTTTGTAGGGGGGTTGGACTAGATGACTTTTAAATGTGCCTTCCAACCCAAACTACTCTATGATTCTATGAATAAATGTAACCGCTATGAGGAGAATCAAACTCCTGAAAGCAATACTGTTTTTTCTGTCCCCTAGGCCCATGCTAATGCAGAGTGTTACTATTTGTGTGGAGGCAGAAAAACAAAAGAGAAAAGGGTGGACAAATTAACAAAACTTTCACATGTTTTTTCGTCTTTGTTCACAAAATCTATGTGATTTGGGTCCACTGCTGATATGAACGGTCAGAAGCAGATGCAAGCCATAGAGACTGGGTGTTTTCACAACTTTTACTGTTCTTTGCTACATGTGTGTATAATAAGGGAAAAATACAATAAGCATATACAGAATCTTGAGTGCCACATCCTGCTCAGAAAGTGATTCATACATTTTTTCCACCAGTCTCCCTTGCTGAATGCACTAACTGTTAGGCTACAAAGTCATGCTCTGTTTTCAATTCTTTTTACGGCCTTACAAATCTAACATGCCCCTCTGTGCAGTGTCCTAGTCTCAGCAGGTGTTGTAGAGAATGTTGCCATCTAATCAACTGCTAGGTTAGCCTCTATGACATGTTTCTGAAACTCTTTCAGAGAAAGGCGTAAAATATGTCTCCCCATGCTGGGTAACAGCTGAAAGCATGCCTTTGCCTGTTCTCTTAATCTTGACTGAGTTTTCATAGGATTAAATATCTACTGAGATGAAGACTGATACGAGCTTTTATAGAACCAATAATCTGGGAATTTTCTAGTAAAACCAGTAGGTGCCTTCAGAATTTAGTCGATGCAAGGGAAGATGATGGTTTTTTGAACAGTATGCCTTTTCTAATTTGGTATGAAAGCCTTAGTTATGGATGGGGCTCAAGGTTTATTAACATTACATTATTGAGTATGACAAAGACAGAGTTAGGAAGCTCAATTTGCTCTGGTAATACCCTGTAGGTAGTCAGGAGTTGTATTATCTGGTACATATACCACAGAAAAATGATATTCAGAGAACATTTGAAAAAAATAAACTAGAAACACTCTGGAGAAAAGGATACAAAGAGCTTTAAATGAGGAACCACTTGAAAATGGTCACTGTCTTGGAAAGGGGAAATAACCATTTTATGGTTTTTATGTATTATGTTCTTAAGTGAGAGAAAGAGCGCTGGAGAAGTGCATTGGTGACGAGAGTCTCCAAGTAGGACGAAGCAAGGGAGTCCTGGATTTATGTTTGGATAACTTATTTGAGGATTGTATTTGGGGACAAAGGGAAGAAGGAGAGAATGAGATGAAGGGGAAGTTGTAGGTAGAAGTCTCGAGCTTTTAAAAGAAAAAACCTGGTAAAGAGGTCTTGTATGAAGAAATAATGTTGTAAGGACATTGCTTCTTAGAGCTTTTTCTGAAATATGGTGAATGAATGTCACCTCTGAGGAAGTCGGAAGAAACCTGGCCTAACCAATGAACTGAGTAACCAAAAACAGCAGTGTCTCACAGGAGCTGGAGTAACACTTAATACATAGAAGCACGCAGGAGAAAGGCCCGCTGGGACTGACGTACTGGATGGATGAGGAGGCACCCTTTTTATACTTGCTGTTACTAATATCTTAGTATAGTCAATTACAGCTTTTCTGTTGATGTCTGCCAAGGTGAATTCTCCAATGAGGTTGTTAATTTTGCCTTGTAATCACAACTAGTAATTGACTTGAATAATGAGTAAAGACAATCATCATTCTTATTCCACTCCCCCACGTCCTCTGAGATATCCGTTTCTTCAGCTGTGGTGTAGCCTTACAAACAGTTGAAGAAGCAATTAGCATGGTTGAGCAATCAGGAATATTCTGAAGGACAACAGAACTTTTATAAAGCAGATGTGTTTCTGATGTCATAGAAATATTCTTGGTGACGGATCCAATAGGAAAATGGATCCTCCTTCGCTTTCTTGTGCTTCTTGTGCTCTGATGTGCTTCTTTCCCCTTCAGTGTGGCAAATGCTTGATTAAGCCATATGACTGTTGTTTTACCTGATCAAAGGGAGAGTCCCGTGGCACAGAGACGGCAACAAATCATTGGAGATATGGGTCTGGGAGGCATCCTTGCTTGATGATTGAAAAGTACTGTCAGTAGTTGCTTCTGGAAATAATCAAAAGGAAGAACAGGTGCCATATGACAATTGCACTGGCACTTGAGAGAAATGCAGCAAGCTCTGTGGTAGAATCTTAACTCTGTCTAATTCCAGAGATGATGTCCACCCTCTAACAATTCTCTAACTTTTGGGTAAGCGAAATCTGCTACTTTGGTAGTTAGATAAGTACAATGAAGTTTCTTCTTCCTTCTTATTTGTTTATTTATGATGGCAAACTGTTCACTATTTTGATTTAACCTCTTGGTCTCTGGATGTCATTGCTCATGAAGAAAAAAAAAGCATTGATTCTCAATACTGGTGTTAATTGTGCGTTAGAAAATCCCTCTTCAACCTAGTCATCAACCTGTAACATTGACCTGTGCTCTAATCTAATGCTGCACCTAGAGAGGAAGTCTGACATTGCATGTGGTGCTGCTTCTCTCTGTCCACAAGAGAACTTACTGTAAAAGACCTAGTTAGAGATGATTCTACACAGAAACGTTCAATCATGTGATTTGTTTACCTGCTTACCCATGGCTAACTTGATCAGATATGTTTTCTAGTGTTTAATTTTCCTTCCACCTTTAAAAAATACATACAATCTTATTGTGTTCTAGCTCTTTCCTAATCTTGCCCCTGGGTGTACCAGATTCACGTGTTTTAGGCATTATTAAAGGGTGACTCAGGGAGGATGAACATTTATCAGATTCACAAATGTACAGAGACTCCTTTTTAATATAGGTATATAAGTAGATAAATAATTCTCCCAATCAGTGATTTTTTCATTAGCCTGTACATTTAGAGGCAGGCATAAGTGTAATTCCGCTGCTGACACATCTCTAGTTATTACTAGGTTTGAAATTCAATTACCCGAGAAGCCTCAAGTACCATTGATTATTCATGAGATTCTTGGGTTGGGCTGCCTACAGAACTACTCATTAATCCCTTGAGTGCCCCTGGGCAGCCAGTATGCATCTAGCATAGCAAATCGACCACAGCCATGGAATATAATGGGCTTTGGCTAGTGAGGTGGCTGGAGCGAGAGCAGGCCTCCAGCCAGGTCACAGCTGCCAGTGGCTGGGACTCTCCAGTATAACAATATTGCTCAAAATTGGGTAGCTGTGAGCTTTCTAAGAGTGAAGTGCCCGAGGGGTTAGGTTAGTCAAAGCCAGGCAACTTATCAGGCAGTCACGCCACTCTGGGTGGCTCATTAGGAAAAGGCAGGAAAACATCCTTTTTTCCTTCCTCTCTCTCATGGTTTGTTGCACTGAAGCAATTGCTTGTTTGACCAAACCTACCTGTGGAAGAGAAAAGCTTGCTGGAGTTTGACACAGTGACAAGGTTTGAGCTGCTTGGTGCTTGCCCTAATTCAGCCTTCTTGGAGATAAATATAATGCCTGTTTCCCTTGCAGATGATCTATGAAGGAAGTATCAAGGCCATGCGTGGAGACCAGGCCATACTATCTCTTCTTAGCAAAAGCTTTTGGTTCAGTTGTTGGAGCCATTGAGTTACAGTGAGGATAAAACAAGAAGCTTGATTTTATTGTGCCACTGAAGTATCTCTGGGTTGATAAAGTCCATAATCTTCATATTCATAGTTCACACAAGTTAATTTCACGCATTTTATTGCCACACTTATCTATGCTTTTTACTGTTTCTGAAGGATTATCACATTAATTCCACAACAGTTTGTAAATATTTCTGTTTCTAACCTATTTGTATGTTGCCTAGCACTCATATAAATACCTGTGGCAGACCAGTACAAAATCTGCAATTGTGCTGAATTAATGTCCAGATCAGACTAACCACAACAGGCACTGCCTGTCATTTACCACCTCCAAATACAATCACATTGCAGCTGATTCACACAAAAATAAAAATCTCTGTTCCTCTTCCACTTGCTCCTCTCTCCTGGTTCTGTCTTGTCAGACCTGCATCCAAGAAGAACAGTCCTGTGTTAGTTACTTCTACATGCTTTACATGCCTACACATATCATATTTTTATGTGTGAGAAATTAAAGGTTAGGTTTTGCAGCCTTCGTAATGTAAATGGTAAAGATCTTGCAGGCCAGTGCAGTCCAGGATGGGTAGACCCCATAGATCAATTTTTTACCAATTTTTTACTGAAAAATGCTAAAGACCTATTGATAGGTCACTAGGTTATTACTGAAATAGGTTGGCAGAAACATGTAGAGAAGCTTGCATAGCTCTGACTTAACACGGACTGAAGTTAATGCTGTTAGTCCATTCTTTCTGAGTGTTTGCATTTACTTGAAACTCTCTCCCAAGTAAGACAGTAATAACAACAAAGCAAATAAAACCACTGTTGGGCACATGAGTTTTCACTGAGCCTTTCTTTTGCAGGGGTGTTTTTGTGTGCACATCTGTATTAGTGTGCATCTACACAAATTATTATGTTTCTGTACTGTGTATATACTTAAATATACAGTGGGGAGAGAGAAAAGAAAGAGGGAGAAGCATATGAAGCTGTGGCATTACAAAACTTTTCTAACCAATGCCTTATTTTATTATATGTCAATGCTTATATCTTTCTTCAGGTGGGATGCTCAAACTGATACTAAAATGTGCTTCATATATTGATCCCATGATATCACTGTTGCAGCCAGTTACAAAGTGAAGTTATTTGTTAGTGAAATCTCTTTGAGATTACTACGTAGATCATTACAAAGTTCGTAGGATAAGGAACTTTTTTTTCAGTGGCTTTGCATCCTAGATGAAGTATTTGACATTTTCTCCCTACTTCTTGTATTCCTTGATGCATGTGCTGCCAAAGTAGCTTGAGAACCTTTTCTGGTAAAGTTGAAGCCAGAACATAATCATCGCGAACACTGGGAGAAAGTTAACTCAACAGAACAAGCCTCTTGCTTTCGTGCTCAGTCATTCCCTACATGGGTTCCCCTGAGCCCTCGGGAAAAGTAATATCTAATCTAGGAAGACTGTAACATTGCTCTCAGGAAAAGACAATAATAGCATTTTGGCATCTAGTCATCCAGCAGCTTGTGAGAAAAACACAACATGAATAGCATGTGGGGAGAAAAAGTATCTACGTTTCATTGCGAATGAGGGGGTAGGTGGGACTCAAGATATATTGGTTGTAGAAAATAATAAAGACAGTACATTTCTGGCTAGGCTGCAAGGGCTCATTTCAAACTCAGCAACAGTGTTCTTATGAGATGGTCCTTGGCAAATGCCTTGCAATTAACCTTGAAAATACTTAAGTGCTATAATAAGATAGTGTTACTGGTGTAAAAAACCGAAAACAAATGAGGCATGGCTTTGCCCAGTTGGGATGGAAATCTTCTGGGTGCTAAGTATTCTTTTCTCATTTAGCCCATTGCTTACGTTCAACGGATCTACTCAGATGTTTAATGTTACGCCATGTCCAAGCAGAGCCAAAATGTTGAGTACTATAGAGAATGGAGATGTAGGACAGCACTCCTTAGGTACCTGTGACCTTCAGGTGACACTTGTGCAATTAAAGCAGCGTTTGTATCTCCAGGAAGAGTAAAATCCAGGCATTCAAACAAAGAGAGAAATACATGTACACAGAAAGAACAATCCAGATAACTAGATATTCATAAAACCATGATAAATACAGTTAGTGCATTTCCAGCATTGATTTCCGAAAATATAATAATGCTTCAATTAAGAGTGACCAAGATTTACCAATTACGTAAATACCACTGGAAGACCAACTAGGTCTAGTCCATAAGTAGTTATGCTAGTGATACTAATTTCTGATTTACAGCTATTTGCTGTAAATGAATTGAGACTTTGTAGAGACTTTATAAAGAACTTCAGTAGGTATTGGAAAGTTGTGAAATGGCAGGTGGATGCTGCTGAGACTGAAAACTAGCAGTGTCTTGCAAATGTCTTTGGTAGGAAATCTTCAAAGTCTGAGAAGAAATAGCCCCTAAAATCACAACACAGAAGGAATTTATAATGTATGAGCTAGTTTAAGGCAAGCTGAAGTACATTTAGATATAAAAGAGACTATGTTTTGTCATGCTGAACTTAGAGGACTTCCTGAGTTCCTGTACCATACAGGTATGGTTTTAACAGTGTGCTTCTGGTTAACCACTGAAGTTCTGATAAGAGTCAATGTATAGTGCAAATGTGTTAGAGATCTCTAAAATTTAACTCAGGATTTAAAATCATATGGCAAGAGAAATAATAATTTTCAGGGGTAAGATTGGTGTTATCAGAACCATCAGGATCTGAGTATTGTGGCAGGAGATAAATCAGATGAAATGGCTGAATCAGGAGTGTCTGCTGCTTCTGTCTTTAGCCATGCTCCAATTCCTTTGTCTCCTGAGCATTACATTGCTGCTATTCTGTTTAGAATAGAGAAGCAGATTCAGAGGTGTTTGAACATCTCTGAGCACTGGACTCACTGAGTATTTTAATAGGTTTTTTACCTGCTGATTGCCAATACATAACATGACATTCTAGGACCTACAGCTTTGAAAAATGGCTAGTAATTTCTTTTTACTAGTATTCACCTTCTCCTGGCATCATCTTTTTTTGTAATATGGAGGAAAAATGTGAGTGCTGGACAACCTCTTCCTGTCTTCCTGTTTGGAAACAAGCGGCTCATAAGGCAGAAAACTCTGTCACTCACACCAGTAATATTGCATTTTCATGAGAAAACAGATGTGAGGAGAACAGTTAAAGCAAGGAAACTGATTTTTCATGTGTGTTACTGTCCGCCAATATAAGTTTTGAGAGAACTTTTGTTTTGCTACATTTAAAAGTTTAAGAAGTTTAAAAGTGCTCAGGGCTAATCTTTGAAACACCATTAGTAAAAACTAAACCGTACAATTACAATCACTTCCATGGTGTGTTGTATTATGTAGTGTTATCTAGTGTTTCCACCAAGGTCAGAAGATTCACTAAAGCTGTGATGTCAGCCCTTCAGACTGGAAATAAAATACTGATATTTCATTCTTCCTTTTTTCTTTTTTTTTTTTGAAGACCTATGATACCTTTACAAAATGAAAAAAAGACACTTTAAAGTTCTTCTGAATAGCAGCAAATCTGCACAACTAGTAGAGAGTTGCTGTCAAATAGGTGCAGCTATCAAGGGAAGATTCCTCATCCCTTCAGGGAGACTAATAGGGCCAGAGCTGCTGGGCTGTGTTAAAGCTGACCCAGGAATGAGTTTCTCTAGCTCAGAGTGGCTCCTTGGAGTTTATTTTACCAGACTATTTCCAGGAGCAGGAGTAGAGGTAACATCTGACTTTCTACACCACTGCAGGGGGGATTATGAGATTCCAGGTATACTTTCTGAGACGCTTTGTAGAGACTTCTTTCTCACATAAAAAGTAAACCATTACTGCATTAAATTCAAGAGTAGTTTATGCTGGAGAGGTCAGTAAATAGTAGTAAATGGTAAGCCCCATAAAGTGCTGTGGTTTGACATTTGGGTATGAGAAGTAGAAACTGTTATGTTAGCTTGTTGTTTTATTTCAACAGACAGCTAGCATTACTGTACAGATTTGCTTGGTGTGGTATGAAAGCTAAGGTCGTCCCTGACAGTGTGGGGACGGATGCTCAGATGGCAAACCACTGAGGGCTAGAGATGTAACAAAGCGCTGCTGTGATAATCCATGAAACTTGTCATTGCCTGAAATTGTTCTGGAATGTACGGAGATTATGTATGGACGTTACGTGGGAAAAATAGTTTTCATAAATAGCATGGCACACCTGCTAACAATATCTCTTCATGAGGAAAAGTGGTTTATATCCTGTACCTGAGCCCAAACCAAAGGACCAAACGGTAAGAAAACTGAGTTCAAGGGGATTTTTAAACTGATACCTTGAAGTCCATCTCCCTGATAGGGACTGAGAGGCACAATGTACTGCTGCTCTCATCCACACCACTATCCAGGGATTGTGGTGAAACCTGTGTGTCCCTGGGGGCTCAGCCAGCCCACATACTGTCATATGGGGCCACCTGCTGCGTTTATGAGCCAGCACGTTTTGACACAGGATTCAGTGGAGCAGAGAAGATTAACTTTCTGAAAATGAAAAGGACAGATAGAAGAAGAGGAACTGCTTATCAAATATGCACATTTCAGATGGAACTTCACACTCAGTAGAAAGATGTTAGATTGCTGTTAGCTCTTCAGAGCGCTCCTGAGAATGTGTTATCAGGTCATGTTTGCATGACAGTGGCAGCCCATGCAGGAAACATTAAGTCATATGATTTCTAAGACAGAATCAATCAAGTGAACAGTACAGATCTTGAAAACTAATTTCACCTTCATAAGCCCTGGTTATCTGTGCAGCAGTCATGAGGTTTGTCAGCCCCATTTCAGTCTGACCAGGTTCAGCTATGCATCAAGAATTATAATGAACCGATACTGTAATATGTATGAAAGGTGACACTGAGATGTATTAATGAAAAACCAAGTCCCCATAAAATATGAACAATTACTGAAGGCTTCACCCCCCACTTAGCTCACATAAAATGCCCATTTAAAAGGTCTTTGTCTTGTTAATCATTTACAAGTTTGTATATGGCTTTTCATTATCCTTAAGCAATATTAGAATCGCAAATGAGGATCTGGCACCAGCAGTTCAGTTTTTATGACACCAAGGTAACAAGATCATGCTAAATACAGAGAATTAATTTTCCCAGGACTCTTCTGTCACACAGTTATTAGTTCATAGTCGTTGAGCATATTCACAAAACATGAACACACCTCAAGGAGAGTTGACCATCCCTGCTGTGAACAGTGAAATAATTTTGGTGACTGCTTCGGTGATTCTGGCTGAGGAGTAAGTGGAAAGAGGCACTCTATGGCACTTGCTTTCAGTCAAAGTTTTACTGTTATTTTTGCTCTAATCAGAGAAGGTATGCAGAGAAAAAAGCTGAGGAAAAAAGTCAGGGGTCAAATTGCATGCCTGTTAATTCAGTTAACCTAGTGCACTCTGTTAGCAAAACACACCTTTTCTGGATAAAATTGCTTAGCACTACCATTTTTGAAGGCTATTATCCCAAAGGAGGTTGAGAAATGGTATCAGTCCATGCAATGTGCTCTGGGGACAACACCAGAATCACTCTGGATGTACTCGTCCAGGTTCTGAGAAGGCTGTTATGGGTGAATTTCGAGTTCTTAGGTAAGCACTTAACATTATTTTATTTAGTGAAATAATAATTCTGATTATTCTGGTAATTCAATTGTCATTTCGTATGGGTGTATATTCTTCAGCTCATTTTCACCAAGATTGCTGTAATGTCTTTATCTGATATGATACTCATTAAGTAGAAAGTGGTATGACATGTCTCTGTGTGTTCTAAGATACTAAGCTTCATTTCAGTGCCTGTCCTATCGTGTAACGGTAATTCTTACCATGAAAAAGAAACAACAGCCTCCTACGGATGTGATGGACAGCTGACCTATTTCTCCTCCCTGCATTTTTCCTGTAGGAGTGCAGAGGTTTATAAGCTCCTTCTGTTTCTTACACACCATTTGTTGAAAATAAGGACATACCAAAACTACAAGGGGGACAAGGTAGTTTAAAATGCTCGGGACGTTTGAATACAAAAAGAGGAACAGATATTTTTAAATACCCTTCTGCAGTCTTTAATACCTATTTATGAAATTCTGGGTTTTATTTTGAAATCAGTTTTTCCTAATTCACATCTAAGTTTGAATTTACATTTTGTTTAGTTAGAGCTATCAAATTGTGCACAAACACTGGAAAATTCCAATGTTCAAGGGTGGAAATCTTCTTTAAACACATGCGCCTTCAAGTTGTATATCATGCAAGGCATTCTGTTTTATCAGCATAAACAATTTATTAATTTTTAATGGTTGAAGAAAAAGTGTCAGTTGAATATTGTTTGGACAGTACTTGTACACTGCAAAAGTGTGTTTGAAACCCTGAATCAGACACCAAGCTTCTGACTTATGATTGAAAAAGAACGTAATTTTGAGGCAAGTCACTTTATCAACATGTACATGCCCTTCTTTTCAGTACTGCAGTGAATGGTGACTTAAAAATCCTTTTTGCCTTGTTCACATATGTAATTTGCATGTTGAAAATCTTGTCTCTGATCAAAAGTTTAAATAGCTATATGTGATTTTGAGTCTAAGAAGACACTATGCCTCTCACTTTGAAATAAAGTTTTTGAATATTTCAGTCCTTATTTTCTAAATCTGAGTTTCTGTAGTAAAAATGAAAATAAAGACTGCATTTCAATCATAAATTTAAATTAGTCTTGGGAGGCGAAGACAGTTTAATAAGTTCCCCTCCAACTATATTTCCCTGTGTTTAGACTAACAGTCATCGAGATCATATTGTACAATGGCTAATGGAATTGATCCACATTAAAAACAAAAAAACAAACAGCAAGCCAACCCCCCTAGTGTTCCCCTTCTTGCCCACAAACAACCCAACAAACAAAGAAGGAGCAGGATTAGCCTGTGGGAGGACAGGAACATCTTTCTGTATCTTGGAATTACAGCTCAAGGCTTGCTAATTAGTGGCATTCTAATTAAGGCATTAAGGCAGAGTGACGAATTTGTTGAGTTAATTGCAAGAAGTCTGCACCCCAGTTGTGTTTGATGCAGTCTTCAGCTTGCATTTAAGATCTGTGTTTGTCATTATGGTGTTCTGACAGAAAAATATACAAGCATTTTTTTTTTTCTTTTGCCTTTAATCACGTAACTCATAATGGAAGGCTAACTGAGGATTTTTATTCATTAAGAGGTGCTTGGAATCAACACGACCTTACTGGATCTCTAAGGAGGGATTACATAAACGAGGTTATTAACTTTTCCTTAAAGTGCCAAGCACATATTTTTATTTCAGTAACAGCCATCAATAGCAAGAGTAAAGATTAGTGTCCTTTTTATTAGGATTTTCTCCCTTTGCTTCCTTTTAAAGCCTTTTATGTATTGTAACCTTGCAAAACTTGGGAATTAGCTCCAGTGCCAAAATTATCCCAAAAGAATATACTCTCTAAGTAGAAAAAAAAAAAGCAGTGCTTGAAAAATAATTTTTCTTTTTTTTTTTTTTTTTTTGAAAATGCTGTGAAGAATTGATTACTAGCATTCTCAGTGATGTTAGGCAGTACAACCGGTTTCAGGAATCCTTTGCTCCTGTTCTTTCTGGCCACCTTTCCCCAATTTTTCCCCTGTATTTTAAATATATTATCCATTCATGTAACCTTATTTCCCATGAGGTGGAGAAGAGGATTTTTGTTTGTTTATTTCTTCTTAAGAAATTCAAACATTATGGACCATATTAGCCATCACTGATGTAACAGTACTGAGTTACAGGAATCACATGTATCGTACAATGATTTGTGTGTGTTAGAAGGCACTTTTAAAGATCACATAATCCAACCCCACTGCTGTGGGCAGGGACATCTTTCACCACATCAGGTTGCTCAAAGCACCATCCAGCCTGTCTATGAACACTTCCAATGGTGGAGATTCCACAACTTCTCTGGACAAACTGTTCCAGAGAACAGTTGAGCTGAGATATGGTCTCACTGGAGCCGTCTCTTCTTCAGACTGGACAACCTCAACTATCTCAGCTTTTCTTCATAGGAGAGGTCTTCCAGCCCTCTGATCATTTTTGTGGTGCTTCTCTGGACTTTCTCCAACACGTCCATGTCCTTCTTGTATTGTGGGCCCCAGAACTGAACACATTAATTCAGGTGGGGTCTCACAGGAGCAGGCTAGTGGGGCAGAATCACCTCCCTCACCCTGCTGGCCAAGCTTCTTTTGACACAGCCCAGGATGCCATTGGATTTCTGGGCTATGAGTGCATGTTGCTGGCTCATGTTCAATTTTTCATCCACCAGTGTCCCCAAGTGCTTCTCTGCAGGGCTGCTTTTAATCATTCTCTATTCTGTATAGATACTAGGAGTGTCCCCAACCCATGTGCAAGACCTTCCACATGGCTTGTTGAACCTCACGAGCTTTACATGGGCCCAATCCTCCAGCCTGTGAAGATCCCGCTGGACAGTATTTCTTCCCTCTGGCAAATCAATGGCTCCATTCAGCTTGATGTCATCTGCAAACTTGCTGAGAATGTACTCAATCTCACTAGCTGTGTCATTGATGAAGATATTAAATAGTATTAGGCTCGTAACGGACCTTTGAGGGACACTATTAATTTTTCATTTCCACTTGGACATTGAGCCATTGATTGCAACTCTTTGGACATTGCCATCCAGCCACTTCCTTACCCATCTAACAGTCAATCCATCAAACCCACATCTCTGCAATTTAGAAGAAAGAATGTTGTGAGAACCACGAATGAAATTGGACCATAAATGAGTGCCAACACTCTACATTTTAGTAAATAAAGGATTTATTATAACATCCCCATTACAAGCTTCTGGCCATCTGTTCTGCTTAACTGATTTTGCAGGATTCAGACTCAGTCGGTTACAGTGACACCCCTATTCTTGTACTTGTAGAAGGTTAACAAATAACATCTACCTGAAATCTGGTGAAATAAATGAAGAGAAATTCCTCATGTCTTCCTTTTTTAGGACACAAACCTGCAATTTTATGTATGATCTCCACTCTGAGTTAAATTCTAAAGTAATTTTTTATTGTTGGAAAGTGTGATTGTGTGTTGTTCATTATTCAGATCCTGTAAGAGGAAACTCATCCACATAAACCTGCCGACCTCACTTGGAAAACTGTCATATGGAATTAGTTGGAAGCATTTGGGTAAGCAAGGACAGTGTGTTTTGGCTTTCAAGGTTTGAATTTTTAGTGTCTTTTCTCAGGTGCTGAGTTAAGATATGGTGGAGCCTGCCTGTGCTGCTTGAAGCATGTGGTATTTCAGGATATAGAGTGGTTTGTACCTACATTTAACTTTTCACTTTGCCAGCTCACTGTCTGTTATTATTGGCTAGTACAAGATGTGTCTGTCTTCTTGCACTGTCTAGTTCTTAATACGAGAAGACTGCTTCCCTAACACTCCTAGTACAGGCAACAAAACTTTCATGTTATACTTTGGTTGCATTTTCTTTTCGTAACACAGAATTTAATTTGTTTAACCTTTTTCTATTCTTAATAACTTTCAAAATTTTACTTCAAATGAAGAAACAAATAATGTTGTTAACTCTCAGGAGACTACAAACCAAAGCATAGGACATTTTTTCCAAACAAAGCCAATGTCTTTTTCTCATTAGCTGCTCTTGGTTTCCACCACAAAATATTCTTGCTGGTCAAACTGTCTGGCAATCTGACTGTTTTTGATGTGCATATAGGGCCAAATTAATCTCTGGTTTAACTTTGTAATCTTCAAAGGATTTCCACCAGGCATGAGTCTGATGTATAATAATTTCTCTTTTCAAGGCACTGCATTCATTTACTCAACAGGAAAAAAGTTCATAAAGAAATAAAGTATGTATTTCCTATGTTAATATGGAAATATTATGTCACTTTTAACAACAGAGAAGATCATGATTTTAAAAAACAGAATGAAAGTACACTTTTCATTCTATATCAGCTTAGTATTTGTACAAAGTTTTTATGACAGAAAGTCTAGTTAAGATGAAATAAAATGTACTGTTATGTCATAATGACAGAATGACTGAAAAATTACACTGCTGGAAAACAGCAGAAGTTATACAATATCTTGTGCTAACTTCAGTACTTGATAGTTAAACTTAGTTTAACAACTGGAATATAAAATTGAAATTCTGGTGAGATTGATCAAATACAATGAAGTTGCTTAAAACAAAATAGTCTGCAAGAAGACCCGTTCTGTTGTGTTGCCATGAGAGGATTTTAATTCCCCAAAGATATGGACCAGATGCACAGAAAGTTGAAGGAGAAGAACAGAAGACAAGGGAAAAGTTCTTGGAAAGGAAATCACTGCATTTAGGAGATGATGGAAACAACAGACTCTTGTGATCTGAGCTGGATGATCCATCAAATAATTTGGCACCTTTGAAGGAAAAAAATGTTCTTAGCTTGTTGAGCTGAGGTGAATTGTTTTCATTGCCAGAGGAAAAAATGTTGTTAAGAACACAGGTAAGAATAAATGAGAAGTGTGTGAATTTAATAGGAGCTTGAATGCAGGTTGGGAGGGAGCAATATGTACCTCTTAAAAACCTGGAAGAGTCTCTCCTCAAAATAATCAAGCATATCTCCATGATATATTTTGGACCCAGCTGTCTATCTGGAATGTCACTGTGATTACAGGCAGCACAATTATGAAACTGTATCTGTAACTTCTGGATTTATTCAAGGGAATGAATTCCTCAGCCTTGAAAGAGAGCTGTCACTTATCTCTGTGGTCTAATGTAAATTCTCCATCAAAAATCATCATCCTGTTAAGTCTTTAACATTTAGCTGATTTACCTCATTAAAGGGAAGTCTGAGGGCTTGAGCCTGTTCCTAACAGAAGAAACCTGCTGGATGGGGAGGAACTGAGTAAGGCAAAATTCACCTTAAGTGAGCCAAAATAGTATAGCTGTGTTACTTTAATGGGGAAAGAGAATAGTTAAATAATCTCTTTGATGTCTTTTGCTCCCTCTAAATTCCTTGTAGAATTTTTCCACAAGAAAAGAGTTTATCCTTGGAAAAAAGTTGCCAAGAAGGCAATTGCTAAAACAAAGTGGCTGAGCTAGGTTCTACCCTAAGGACATAGTCTGCAATGCTTTGCCGCACCCCAGGGGAACTGCAAAGAAGAAATTGCAGCCCAGTGACCTGCCACTCCTTCCTCTCACTGGTAATAGCATTGTGTGAAGAGGAGCCAAAGAAGCAACACTTTTCTCTCTGCTGCTCTGTGTGTGTCTTCTGTCTTTCTGTGACTAGGAAGGAGGAAACAGAGGCCTTAGGTTGCTCCCCAGCATAATCACATTTTATGAGTTTACAGAGAAGTACACACAGCCTTCTTCTCATTGTTTACAGCATACATCACATCCTCTGCTCTCAATGTCAAAAGGAGAGAAGCTTTAATTTACAGGGGAATACAAGAGGCCAAACACCTTTCATATTATATGCAGTCCCCTTCTACTGTTTTGGAGGGAGACGTGACCACTGGACTATTTCATTGACTTCAAATTATGTATTAAGGGAAAATATAACTTATGGATGACCACACCCATCTCTCTCTAGACGACTTGAGTTGTTGCAACCAGTGCTATCACAGTTGGGCCTACAGCTCACTGAATTAAGAGATATCCTTGTATGTAGTCTGACCTCAAATTCATTGAGTTTATAGCTATACTGCACCCGGTATAGCATAATATTTGACCCACTGTGGGATATGGAACATTTTAGATGTCAACTATTGCTTCCTATATTTTTGACTAGCAAAGTTTTAATGATAAAAACCTAATTATTTATGAAGAGAAAAACATTAGGTTTGGTTGTTAGGCATTCAAAGATAGTCCTAGAGATATTTTTATGCATATTTTTTTTGTTTTCCATACTTCTAGCGTTTTTATTTTTCCCTCCTGCCCATCACCTTTCAGCAACAGCTCTATTACTTTATACGTTTGCTGGTGGCTTTACTATGTCCATGCATTCCTTTACACCTTGCAAGATTGTAAATGTAATCCAATGCCAGGCTGTCAGAGGAAGCTGTGGAAGTGGAATACTGCAAATCAGAGGTGTGGTAGCAGAGATGAGTATGTGCAGCAGATAACTATACTTGATTAGCTAGATTTAAATAGTGTTGGATGAATTTGACAGGTGAAAATAAAAATTGTCGATTCAGTTTAATTTCATGGTGAATCAAACAAGGAAATTAGATTCTGCTACTCTGTTAGTTTGACATCTACAGCAAGTGACAATTAGAGATGATGAGAAGACTTACATTTATTCCAAAACTCTTGATTTCTTTTTTCTGATGGGCATGTAACTTTTATTTACCCTTGTTCTCCAGAAATATCTAAGATATTATTATTTGAATGATAACTTATGGATTTCAGGAATTCATTATTTTGTTAAGTTCTTTTTGACAGAGTATTGCAGTTAGGTTTAGAGATAACTTGGCAATTTCTGAAGTCTACAACTCATTGAAATCACTTCTTGGGATCAGGCATTTCAGTCACAGGTACTCTGCATGGAATAAATGTGGTAACAGAAGAGTCATGCTAATGACTCAGACATTGAAAGGTTACAATTTAATGAAGTAAGGATGAAGGCAATGAAGAAATTATTTTTTGCTATATCTGATCACTCAGTCCAGTCCTGATCTTCTTCATTACCCTTGGAAGAAATGATTAAATAACATATCAAAACACAAACATGTTCTTTAAAAGCAGTCCCAAAGTCCAAATTCAAATTAACTGTACTTCACGCATAAATTGGGGTTTGAACAGCATGAAAAATCAAGCAGAATTGAGGCATGAAATGATTGCAGATGAGGTTGTATTCACTTCCCAGCCTATGCAGTGAAGTTTGTATCTAGGAAGCCTTGGCTTTAAAAGCAATGCAGAAATAGTGTCAGGAAATTATTTCCCACCTTATTTTGCTGCTTCAGATTGAAAAGCATTGTTGTCCAGCAACTGCGAGGAAGTTGTCAAATAAAAATAAAAAATGGAGAAAAAATTCATTATGACACATTCTAAAAGAAAAACACATCTTGTATCCTGCAGTAGCTTGCCTTACATTGTAATATGCTGTGAAAAAAATGTGTGTATTTTTGCTGCAGTTCCCCAGCTGTTAAATGAAGAAAATATTTATTTTATTTCATCGTTTGCCTTGTCTCTATCTTCTTGAAGATCTTGAAGGCAGGACTAAAATGTCTTTACATACCACTAGTTGGGTATCAAACAGTATCAGTGTAAGCAGTCTGGGAGCTTTGCTTTGCCCCCACTGTACTCTGTTTTTCAAATGCTAGTCTCAAAGTGCCTGTTTTCATACGGAGTTGGTTTTCTCTTGTTGTGTGGAGCTGCTCAAATACTCATGTGGCCTTGATGTGCTCTGCAATTCTACTGTATTTCATTCATTTGTGAAGAAAAGGAGATATGCACGAGTTCTCCCATATGGGCCATCTTCTAATGCCTTCACCCTCACTCTCAAATGCAAACTCTTTAATATGAAGCCTCACGATGGTTCTTAAAATGGCAGTGATCTGACATGTCCTACATAACTGATGTCTGGGAGGAAACTCTCCACGATGATCATCCCCGTAAGAGAGCTTTTTCTTAAGGGTTTCCTTTAAAAATGGCTTAAAAGTGGAATTTAAACATATAGCACTGAAAAATAATCTTTATATAACTGCATTGTAAAGTTTTGTATAATTACAAAACCCCCTAGAAAGTCCAACAAAAGAAACAGACTGGCTTCTATTTCACATCCACTAAGGTACTCTTTGTGTCCCAGGGTGTCTAATTTAACCAATTTTTCACAGCCCTTCACTGTGGGGTACCTTAGTGTTTGTGTTAGCAAAGTAAGTTACATAGTTTTTGATAATTTTGTTTAGTTTTGTTCTGAATTTATATCTGCACAGTCTCACCATTTTTTGTAGAAATTTGGGGATTACAAAACAGACAGCACAGGTTTGAAAGAAAATTTAGGAAAAAGTGGAGCGTCACCTAAAAAGACTTGCTTCAGTGGTTTTTAATCTATGTGGAGTGCTTGAATTTACACTGCATCTGGTTTGCCAGGAGAAAAAACAACCAAAGAGAAGGTTTTAGGAGAAGTATGAGGCATATCTTCACAGTGAGACAGTAAGCCCATCAGTTTTGTTTCTGGGGGGTTCATGTATACAAGAGATTGCATGCACTGTTGCTGAGATGTTCCTGAGTTGAGGAAGTGTTTGCAAAAACATGGCCTGTTTGTTGAAACTACCCTGGTTCATAAAATCTCTAGAAATTAAATCAAACTAAGATACTACAGTAAAAATTCAGCTAAAATCACTGCATTTGTTCTGATGTTATCTGAAGATTTTTCTGGGAAAACACATGATTTTAACAATAATCGCTCTTCTCCCAATTTAGCATTGTTGGTCCTGGAAAAAAGATACAGTTCTTCTGGAGATAATAGAGTTTATGAAAATATTGTTAACTTTTTATATCAAAACCAAATGAGTGTTTAAGTGACTCTAATCTTTACACAGAAACCTGATTTTTTTTTTTGTAGTGAGTATTTAAAACAACACACAAACTTTTGAAAGCCTCATAGAGCTTTGTAGTTGCTGACTGATGCCAGGGCTCAAAGCAGAAATAATAAATTCCATAAGAAAAGTTTTTTTCTTCTTTGTAATTAAGACCCAGCTAAAACCAGAAAGCACTGAATATCCCACAAAAAACATGTTATTTTAGTCTTTCTGCCTAATTTCCAAACCAAGAAATTTGGATAACTTCTGATTTTTCATTCTGGAGCCAATCTGAACCTCATTTGTCCATCATTATCATAGAAACCACCTCCTACAGTATGCTTGTCTTTAGTCCAAATTTATTTGTGCCTGATATTTATGTCTTGGAACGTCTGGGGAACTAGAACTGCACGAAACCAAATGGTTTCATGTGCCAGTAATGTTCATTTTAATACATGCAACTGCATTGAAATGTCATTTGAAATTATAGTTTCAAACAAATGCCAGATTTCAAAATGGATTTTAGCTTTTTGGTTCAGGCCAAAATGTGATTTTGAAGCTAATGCCCCAGCTGCTACCACACAATCTAGATTTCCTTCAGAGGAAAGCTAAATCGGTAGCTCAGCTCCGTGTGCTCACCAAAGGTTCTGCAGCCTCTAATGGTGATGCAAAGCCCAAGCTAACAGATCTTCCTTAGACAGCTTTGAACTGTGTGCTTTGTGGGGACGTTCAGTCCAGAGGAACAAACTAAATTTTGTCCAGAATAAGTCCCTGAATGACTTGCAGCAGACATAGTGCCCTCAATATCAACTGCCTTAATGTAATAATTGCTCCTACTGGTCCAAATAATAGTGTAGACATAGCCAGTTTTAGTAACTGAGATACATTTTCTACACCATACCAAAATATTAAAAAACCCTCATGCAGTACATAAAAACCAGAGGCAGGCTTAAAGTCTATGTCCATCCCTGGATGTCAGACACAAAACAGTAAGTGGCCGCAATTAAACCTTTGATCTAATAACTTTTACAGTTTAGTTTTAATATGAGATTCCTAACCAATGAAAACCCATTTTCAAAACTACTTTAGATAGTGTCTAAGATGGTTACAATTAAAATCCATTGTACCATTAAGACAGTTCAGCAGATTTTCTTTTATATGTAATGAAGGTCTTACAGTGGAGCTAAGTATGAATGGTAGGCTTGATATCTGTATATGATTATGTAGCATGAAAATAATATACCAGGGTTGCTTCTATCTCCATTTTGTATGTTGTGCTTGGATAAAACCTGAAATTGGTGAGTGTGAAGCTGCCTTATTCTCAGTTCATTAGACAGCTTAAAGGCAGAGATTTTTATCAGTAAAAAAATAACTTGTTGAGCCTGATGTGCCCTGTTGAAACCATATGTTTACTGAATTGCTGGAGAACCATCTGGGTTTCCATCAGATTATGTAGGCCAGGACAGTGTTGAAGACTGTGGCCTTGAAATTGATCTGGCTTTCCAGTAGGGCCTTCTCCTTTGAGGAACAGAGAGCAAGGGTAGAACTGGTGGGCCACCGACCAGGAGACTGGCACTCCTGAGTGAGCTGCTGGGAAGATTTGCAATATTGGCACCTCTAGCTGGTTCTTATTCAACGTGCCCCCAAATCCTGTCTGTGCTGGTCCCACTGGGGAGGAGGAGGGTGGTTTCTCTAACTTGCTGAGTGGCCTGTCTGTTCCTTTGGAGATCACACCAAAACTTGTAGTATTTCCCAGCAGGATTTAGACTTTAAATGTAATTTCAAAAAAATAGAAATAGATTAAATTAGCCCAGTGTTTCTGTTTGCATAGTATATAACTTTATTTCAGTGAAATTCACACTGAAAATAAAAGAAGTGAAATTTCTTCCAAAAGGAAAATAAAATGGAAAATTTGCTTCACTAATTCAAGGATGAATGTAAAAAAGACCTGTATATATAAACACACACATACGTACATATGTATATAACCATATTCTAGCACTTCAAAGGATATTACCAATAAAAAGAGAAAAGCAACAAAGCCTTAGAATCTAATTGGTGGATGTTATATGATTTTGTTAACAAATGTAATAACAAATGCAAAAATAAGGTTAGTGTTACAATGCATTTTGGATATAAATAAAGGAACATGAAAAGCGACTGGAATAACAGGACAGGAACATTAGCCCTGAGAAAAGGCAGAGGAGGAAAGCTGGGACTTTGGGCGGTGAGGTGTAATATTCTTGAAACTGTAAGCAGACATTTATTTCTTCTGTTTCAGGGAAATAGAATTATTTACATAGTTATGAAGTGCGGAAAGCAGACTCCACAATCTGTAAGACTGTAGAGTAGGTATGTTTATTGGGCGCCGGGCAGCACGGGGGGTAGTCCCACCAAAGTCGTGCGCGCCGAGCAGCAACGTGTCTCTTCAATTTATACAATCAAATATTACATATGCATTAGATTTCCCAATACACCTATACATGTGCATCTATCCTCATTGCACATCAAAATCTGTTCCGAGAAATAATTTCCATAGACTCCTCCCAGTTGCACTTGCGCAGTGCCTCCTAGTGGTGGTCGTCAGGGTGTCCCAAGATGAAGGCCCATCCTCTTCATCACGGTGTCTGCTGATTGACCTTTGTTTCTGCGCAAACTCAGTTCTCTCCTGGCTCCCATCCGTACAGCAGGGTCGGTCTTGACCGGTTCTAGGCGACTCCCAGCCCCTATCAGGAACTGACCCCTTTGTATGGAGATGCAAGACTCTCTGCTTCAGTTAATTTAGACAATAGATAGGCACTCTCAGTTTTTCAAATGCACAGCAACTATTAGGTAATGCCACTTGTATTAAAATCCCTTTTAACCCCTTCCTTCAGTTACTCTGCAAATTTTATTTTCCAATGGCAACTATTTATCAGAAATTTTAGCTCAGCTTAAAAAAGATTAAAAATATATTTCCTCACTAACATTTAAAACTGGCTGATACATTTAAACCTTGACAGTAAGGAAACAATAGCACACTTCATAGAAATAAGCTTATATATTCAAAACGGTTTTATCTTTTTCTTTCAAATAAGCATAAGTGCAACAGGTCAGCTAGATTAGGTCACATCTTTTAGAAACTCTTTCTTTTCCTTTCAGGCTAAATGGTGGAATAAATGTGTGCGGTATCTATTAAACTCTTGAGCTTGTACAACTGATTTAAATGAGTGGCAGAAGTAGAGTGCTGTCTCTAATAATCTAATAACCTTCTTGCATCTTAGCACACCAATTACCTCATGACCCTGAAATGTACACAAACTTGAAAACACTCATTCTAAGGCACTTACATTCAAAATTCAATTGCTTTAATTAAAAAAACTCCATCCTTTCTGCCACTTTAAAAATAAGCTATAATAATGATAAACAACTTGACAGAAGACTAAATTAGAGCAAACAGCTTTTTCAGAAGTATAGAATCTCCACATTCCCACGTCTTTTATTTTACTGAGGAGGCTAATTGATGTTGAAGTGTACTAGATGAATCATATAAACAAGGTAAATATTTAGAAGTGGACCATCTTTTAGGAATTCTAATAAAAAACCTTCTGACTTTGGTCTTAAAAACAAGACCTCCCTCCTCCCCCCAAATCCAACTCCATTATTGAAGCTCACTTCCATTAAACATGCTGTTTGAATTATGCAGAAATATATTTCAACGTAGAACTACATTTACATTAACATTATGGGAGGCTTAGTTAATTGACTTTGAGACAGAATAGTTTCTGTACGTGTCATCTTATTCTGGAGAGGTTTATTCAAAACAGTAAAGAAAAAAAGTTGTAAAATTTAATCTAGCCTGATTGATAAAAAACTGCAGTTATTCCCTGATTTCAGAAATATTATTATTTAAATAGAAGTGTATTTTTGACAAAGTCAAAGAGAAGAGGATTTGGTCCATTTTTTTGTACTTAAATATAAATATCTGCTTCAATCATTTTTTTACAGTGAGTGTTCATGTGCTTATCTCAGACTACAACTGTCACCACTCAGTATTTACGCATGATTGGAAATATCATTGCAATGCATCACAGAATGCGTAAAAGAATCTCCCAAAATATTAGTTATCAATTTCAAAAACTATCTATCATCTCAGCTGTAACATAATGCTATGGTTCATTACCTGTGCATACGCTCTCTTCAGAGTACTAATGGCTACATGCAGATATTCCAAATGACTTCATAAACACAGAAGCACAGTCTGTTAAGCAGTGATTAATTTCTGCTAGACCACAAGAGGTCCCATAATTCTTTAAGGGTGCTAAAGTGATGTATAGCATGAGCACATACATTGGCTGGCTCAGCAAAATGCCCATGGGAAGTATCATGTATGTATCTCCTTGGTAAGGTCTGTAGGGATTTAAATCACCTTGAAAAACAAGTTATGGACAAGAGACTTGCAAATGTGAGTACTTTGTTGAAAGGAGAATAGTTTTTTTCTCTTTAAGGCAGAACAGTTCTTCTTGTAATACTAAGATGGAAGATGTACAAAAAGATTGTGCCTCTTCACAAAAGCCCTAAACACTGTCAAAGGGTGGGTCTTTCGTCCTTTTTTTCGTTCATAGTTTACATTGTCTTTTCTGGATGTGTAATAAAATAGCCTCCTTCTCAACAGTCAGACTGACAGCCAGTTCCATCTAGAGCAATACATGAGATGATAGCATGTTTCTATAGCAATGAAAATTATTCAGTGATGTGCTCCAGGTTTTAAGTGAGGTAGTAGGAGTGACATTGTGATGTCAGCTGGAACATGCTGTGTGGAGTCCTGGCTGGACGAGAGGGGACGTAGTTTGGTGCGTTGAGCAACCCAGGTTCTGATCCGGAGGTGAGCCTTGGGAGCGGCTGACACGGAACCCTGCTGGGAAGGCAGAGCGACGAGCTCGGGACACTGGAGCAGGGGGAACGTCACCGTTTCC
>Ga0065711_1026273_pt1 | contig 82507 bp, 50 predicted proteins | sample Hoacrofraction12_FD_59098 | JGI IMG/M metagenome (GOLD analysis project Ga0065711, IMG submission 59098) | Hoatzin crop microbial communities from Cojedes, Venezuela - Epithelial fraction 12 v2 (version 2) | ecosystem: Host-associated > Birds > Digestive system > Esophagus > Crop | place...
CGGAGCCCTGGCCCAGGCTGCCCAGGGAGGCTGTGGAGTCTCCTTCTCTGGAGATATTCCAGACCCGCCTGGACAAGGTGCTGTGCAGCCTGCTCTGGGTGACCCTGCTTGGGCAGGGGGTTGGGCTGGGTGACCCACAGAGGTCCCTGCCAAACCCGACCATTCTGTGATTCTGTATACTGGGTGGGAGCACTGTGTGTGTTTGTGTGGGAATGAGCTCTGCTCCCACCAAAATTACTGGGAGTTAAAAGCCCTGTCCTTAAGGCCCAGCACGAAAAAGCTTTCAGAGACATTCACAGCAGAGATGTGCAGTTTGTTACACAATTGTAACCATATGGTGACTCTATAAATCCAGTACGTCTGCTTTGTGCAGAAGGACACACCTGTCTTTTTTGCACAGATGACCCAATTTACTAAACATTTGCTTTATTTCTCCTGGGATGGAGTAATTTCCCTCCTAAGATAGGACCTCCACGAGTAATGAAAGTGGATATACACTTACATGCCCAAATGAACTAAAAAAAATATTCAGGGTGGCATTGCAGGAGCACTGTAGTCTTTGCAATGATGAGAGCTTTATATACCATGTTGTCTGTTCTCTTCCTTAAATGAACTGACTGGCTAAAAATGTAGCGCAGAGAATAACAGAAAGTGCCTAAAGAGAAACACCAAGCCTGAATTTCTTACTGCAGGCTCCATCTCCAGTGGCTTTGCGCTCAGTACTGCTCTGCCCTTGGGTTTGTAGGCAGTCCCCACAGGTGAGTTAAAAGCTTTCCTGTGGCTCTAGGCAACTGGAGGTACCTGAAGTCACCAAAATCCCTCAAAACTGCCCTTCTCCATAGGAACATGTCTTGTTTTTCATGTATAACAAAAAGAGTGAGCGATGGCATGTGTTCTCCTAAGGGACCATTGGGGCAGCAATCCATGGAATGAGTGGCAGCTGCTGGACATGCAGCATTTCAGGGCAGGACCGTGCTGTGCCTCCACTGCCACACCATGACAAATGCCTTTGGTTTCTTCCTGCAGTTTGGAAAGAAGGTGTTCTCTGCAGGACACAGATGCTGTGTTTACCTGTACCTGCGGGGTTCTGGTGGGCTCAGTTTCCCAGGTAGCAAAAATAAATTGCATATTTGGCTTTTGCACACACCAATCAGAAAGGGGTACCACTGTACTGCAGCAGGACTACAGCTGCTCATGGAGAAAGACATAACCCTGGTAGCTGATGTCAGCAGCCTTCAGGTCTTTAACATTTCCAAGTGAATGGTACCTCTGCTAGCCATCCTGCATCAAGGCACCTGGTGCTGGCTGCAACACAGCCTCTTTTCTCACATAGGCACAGCCTATTAGACTACATAAAACAAAGAATCCCAAATCCTCCCTTCTAGTTTTAGGACTAAGAGAATGGAATATGCAGAGCAGAAATTAAACAGGTCCAGACAGGTTCAGAATAGGGATCAGGGCTATCCAGGCCTGCTGGCACAAAGACTGAAGATAGAGTGAGTAGAAGCCACGGAGGAGATATGGAGCCCACAGTTTGCCCGTACAAGGAGATCTGTATCTCTGAGTGCATGTTGCAAAAACAAGAACATGTCTTCTATTCACTCTGATCTGTTCAGTGATAATATGGACCTTGTAATGGGAGAAAAAACAACAGAGCAGGTGTGGACCACATCCTAGCTGCGACACATCACACTTGTGAGTGAAATGAATTCTGGGACAAAGCTCATCGTTAACAACATGGCAGTAATTTTCTCTTTCTCCAGTCTAAGGTCAGGCACTGAAATCTGGTTTCCAGAAAACTGCTGTTATCTAAGAACTCTAATAAGAGATCAGGGTGCTCTCACAACCCTCACACAACCCCCTTTTCCAAAGTCATTGCCCCTATAATAAATCCTTCACGTTCCACAGTGTGTCTTCCCAAGACTGAACTTTTACTTAATCTTTATTAAAAAGAGCTGGAAAGCTATGAATCACCTGCAGATACCCCTTTCACTGTGGTGAACTCATTAGCATGCAGATCCTCACCACACTGAATTGACGGGATGGCTTCCCAAGTTCAATGGACTCTGGACTGGTGTCTTCCTGAACAAATGAAACAAATACTCCTCAAAAATACACTCTAAAAAATGATTGCCTGCCTAATGTTAAATTGTGAAGCTCAGGCCACTATTTATGGCTGGAATTCTTTCTATATATAATCATACTTTATTGTTTTCTAATGAAATGCATGATCTAGTTAAATGAACATGAATGGAAGCAACAGTGCTGTAGACAAGAAAGCAGTAGGGATATATAATTAATGTGATCATTGGAAAAAAGCTGTGTGATATGATTCCATCAATTATCAGCCTCTAATAATTCTGTCACCAAGTAAATGAAAGCATTTTGTCAACTAGTGCCAATCGTTTCCCCATAGAGAGCACTGAATACTGCTGTAAACCAAATCATAACAGCAGCAATACAGAAAGAAAAGGAGAGAAACGCAGGACAAGCCTTAAGACAGCTACCCTCTGTATTGCAAGGGTAGTCACTTCACTAGGCTCCACTGGAGGCAAAGATTCGCATTATAAAGTCTAGCAACAAAGAGTTTTGGGGGGTGTAATCCAGTGATATGGGTTCAGGAGACCATACTTCTCACTGGCAGAGGTGTCTGTGTTGACCATGTCGTGGTCTGGCCTGGACCGTCCAGTTCCACTAGGTTTCACTCTTTGGTTGAAGGGGCAACTATGTCATGGGAAATGGCACTAGACTGCCTCAGTGGGACAGACATGTTCTCTATCTTTTTGAAGCCGGTGATGTCTTTAAAATCAATCACATAAATAGCATTTCAGGTGTGTGAAAACCTGCAGTTTATAGCGACAGTGAGAGAAGGATTCTTCTCTCTCCAAATGACAATGGCATGGATATCTGACCTACCCATCTAGGCTTCTCCTGAGTAGGTGGAAACAAACACTTCCCCAGAGGCTTATCTGCCCTAGAAGTGATGTTCTTTGCTTCCTCTGTTGTCCACAACTAGCTCGATGCAATATCTGAATTTCAATGTCTCATTTTGAACAGAGGCCCATCATGGTGAAATTCATTCTTGTGGGGCGAAGTCTTTGGGACCTTTTGCTCCAACTATCGCAGACTTGCAGCAAGGTCACAGAGAGAAGGATCGCCTTGGCCACAGAGGGCTGTGCACCTCATGGGAGAAGAGCACTGTGCAGGGCCAGAGAGAGGTACTGACTGGAAGTAAGGTTTGGGAATCCATAATTGCATACCCAATGGACTTCACATTCCATAGCAGACATGGAGGGTCTGTAGCTGCTGCTCTTCAATATAGCCTGAAGTCATGGTTAAGGAAGGACTGGAGTGATGTTCTAGCCTGCTGGTGTGACTGCTGCCCCTGCAGAGGCTTTAAGCCCCTCATGGAGATGTTTGTGAGTACTCAGAAAGAAGCTGTGTGTTCAGAGGGATTTTCTATCCTCCTCTCAGGATGGGAGGCTGGTATTTGACTTCATTATCTCCTAACTTAAAGTTCAGGCCATCTGGCATCCCAGTGTGCAAACAATCTTGTAAATTAAAAGGAAAAATATGGCCATGGTTCCCTTATGGCTACAGATATGCAAGCTATTAAATAACTGGTGATGTGCAGAATGTACTTGGGAAGAAACAAAGTTGGTTCCCAACATCCCACCCCCAGCAGCTAAAGCAGCATTTTATGAACAAAGGTGACTTGAAATATTGCTGACCTTCTTCCTTTGTAGTATGTTTTCCTTCACTGACTTATTGAAAGGAGTACTGATCCTCCTCAAGCCGGATATAGCGCTGGTGAGTCAGTGCCAAACAGTCGTAATTTTGTAGAAATGTCCTTAGGGTTTTATGCCAGCCTTCTGAGATCATTTCCAGCAGTTTCACTCTTCACCTTAGTCCAGAAGCTAATTTTGCTCTCTGCTGAACCCACAAAAGTTTTTACACTTCATTTTCTTTAAGTAATCTGGAAAACTTTCTTCATAAAAGCTTTAAAATTACCATCCTCTTCAGTCCTTTCTTCGAAGTCCTACCTAGTATATTTGGTGCCTTGCTGCATTTTTCACAAGACTCCTATTTTATTTAAGAGCATTAGCAATTTCAAAAGATATATAAAGATGAAAGATCCTTGCATGTTTTAATGAACCTCAAAATGAGCTTTAGAACAATTTGATTAGAAAGCGTTCAAAACCTCAAGCGCACCCTCAGGACTGAGCCATAATGAAGGTAATAATTAGCAAGATCAAATTTTAAAATTACTTGTTCCATAAATATATGTTTTACTCCTGGTACTTCGAGCCAGAGCCAAATAGGTAAAGGTCTGGAGAAGTAGAACAAGGCTAAGAACATACTAAGAAATTAAAGTACAGATGCCTTGCCTTCACAGGAAAAAAATAAAATAAGGGGGTAAGAAAGAAAATAATAGCTTTGTGCCTACTAACAAAATCAAAGCTGAGATGGGAGGAGCGGAGCATTCCACCTTGACCGTGTGCTGAGGGTACAGACATAGGCTGTGACTTGGTATCCTCATGGCTTGGGAGAAGCACGGGGTTTACCGTGCTTTCTTTCTCTGTCCTGACTCATCCGGAAGAACAGACGCAGAACTTACAACAGAGCAATATTGCACAAGTTTGTGCCTTTCTGTCAGTAGCTTCTTATTGAACACCATTTACATTACTGTGATCGATCTCACCAGTGATCACTTAGATGAGACAAGTATTTACAGGGAGATTCCACTGAATCTGACTGTTCTTCTGGGGCATATTGCCTGGTGAGGTCCTTACAGCAAGACTCATGTCAAAGCAGAAGCCAGTATTTCCAGTCTCTGTTACTGTGCCTCCCAGGTCTCTGCCCTACAACAGGGTGGACTGTAGGATTCATTGTCTTTTGCACAGTCCCTGGAGCTATCCTGCATCATTGCAGCTTCTCCTGTCAACTCAGTAGAGGAACATCCTTTGTGACTCTCTGGCACTGGCTGGAAACAGCAACAGTCCACAGGAGAATAACCCAAGCAGAACAACTAATAATTAGAGCCTAGGCTGTACAGGACAATGGTGCCTTCTTCAGAGCCTAGAAGGTCTCAAAACCCTTTGTTCTGCCATTGTCATTCTATGTTTAGCTTGCAGATCCAGAAATTTCCCGCAATTCTTTCCTCTGCATCAATCTGAGTTTTGCTCCCAGGACCTCTTTTCTCACTAGGCTGGTGTGATAAGTATCAAGAGCTGTGATACTGCTGTGGCACTGTGAGGAACAAGTAGCCTTAAGTCTGGGGCAGCCCTACAGGACAAGCTCATGTGACCCACTGGTCCACTCAAGAAACCTCCAGCTCATGCTTTGGACTTGAGTGTGCCCTGGAGGTGCTCCCCTCTCTGCTCCATGGGCGGCCTCAGAGCTCTGTGCTGAGCCTGGCTACATTCCTGTATTTCATCTACCTGTACCATCCTTTCACGTGTCCAGCACCCAGACAACACAGAGATCCATGGCCTATCTTGCTTAGGAGGACCCCGACACTGCAAGGCTCAAGGACTTTCGGGACTTGTAGGCAACTAGGATTCAGGCTGAGCCCAAACTTTCTCCATCAGTGAGCCCTCCGACGGCAGAAGAACATCCATGCTTACAGGCAGCAGAAGGAAAGGCTGAGAAGAGGTCTTGGAAGCTCCTTCTGCACAGCTGGATCAGGAAGAGGCAGCTGGAGCACAAGGAGCAGGCTGCATGTGGGAATTTCACTTGCTCTCCATGAGATTAGCTGTTCCTCTAAGTATAAAATTGTCTCTTTCTAAGCTATTGAATGTGTCACCAATGACAGCAGGTACCAGGATTCTAATAAAGAGCTGCCCTGGAGGAACTGCAGTTTCCACTTTGCTTCCCATTGAAGTCGCTGGCGCTTTAGAAATTCAGATCTGCAATCATCATGCTAAGATACAGTGACTCCGGCACCGTCTCAGTGACACAAAGTCATGGCAGAGCTCTGTTCCCTGGGCCTGAGACTCCATCTCTGTCCCTGGTCTGCAGTATCGTCCATAGCCCTTAGACAGCGTTTTGCATCGATTGCTTTCTGTGCCACTACCCCGGCTGCATACAAACCACCTTCACGATAAGAAGCAGCCAAATCTGACACTTCTGCTCATTGCTTGGGAGATAAAGCCCACCAGAATGTGTGTTTGTTTCATAGTTTCTTGATGCTTTGATAGAGATTAATCAACCACGCCAACTCTTCAGCTTGGTCAGTAATTTAACCACTTGCAGTGTTCTGTGCTACCGCTGTCTATTTTCTGCCTGGTTAAATGATCTGCAGTCCAGGTCACTTGTAGCTTAATGCACTGCCTGAGCTTTGTGGCATCTATTATTAGTACATATAACTATCTTTTCAAGGGTTCGTTGCCTTGCTGTCCAGCTAACAGTGCTGGATAGCTGGTTAATAACTTCCATGCCTCTATACTGGAATGACCAGCTTGTGTTTCCAGCTCTTCAGAAATTCATGTGCAGCTCCAGGCTGGGGTTATGACCTGTGGTCAGCCACAACGTTGTTCTGACACAGGAGTTGCTGGGTGTTGAGTCCCCAGCCATGGGAGGGAAGCGAGCTAGCAGGGTTTACAGAAATCCATCTCACTTGTCAGCCTTGCTCCACACCAAGTGCAGGTCAATGGAAACCGCAGTCATAGCTCAGCTGTGAATTATTCCCAGAGCTTCTCCTTCATGGAGCTCCAAGGTACGTACATGGCTATTCCCAGCTGTACTTATCTGTTTTGCAGTCCCTAGCGTCAGATGAACTGCTCACCCTGGATCCTGAAAGGGTCCTGAACGCAACTTTCAAGGGAGGGGATGGATCATCCTTGGAGACCAATACAAAATTACATCCTCTTATCGTATTATCTTTTTACGATTTTCTCTGTCTGTCTTAGCACTGTCCTTCTTGGCACCTCCTACCCTTGCTGCTGGCAGATGCCAGTGGGAGACCTCTCTGCTCGCAGATTACCCGGTTCTGTGTGCCTGGTTATTAAGCATGCTGGACACAAGTCTGCCCATTAATAATTTCCTTCTGTTGCACACAAGGTCAGGATGAATACTCTTTAGAAAGACAGAAAATTTTCCCTCCCTATGAGGAACTGAACTGCGGGGCTTTTTAAAATCACCTGGAGAAAACGGTAGGGCAGCAGGACAAAGGGCCAACCAGGGAGAGTCTGCTGAAGACACAGGGGGCCAGCCTGCACAGCTGAGCCTCAGAGAGGAGTAAAAAACGGTATTTTCTAGGAATTAGAGTGGAGTTTGTGCAGTCCTGGAAGTCACTGAAAATATTGGTCTGGCTATCACTGTTCCTAGAGCATCACAAATGACCTTCCTGAAGGCTTCGAGCTGGGGTTATGACATTTGCCTCTTCCCAGTGATTGACTTCGACAAAGAAGGAATGACTTTTGCTTCCTGGGGCCTAAGGGAAATTCTTCTTAGGAGCACTGACTTGTACTTTCAGCACCAAATTGTCAGTTTCTTTCCCTATTGACTAAACTGGCACCTGCATGCACATAGCACAGGTTTGTGAGAAAAATGTAGAAAAGAATAGTTCAGCTACAGTCCTCCCTCACTGGGACTGCTTCATGCAGAGAAAAAAGAGGCACTGTTTCAAAAATAAGATGATCAGCTTTTGACATAAAAAGGTACCCAGCTCCATCTCGGGTTGTGCATAAAATTATCCTTTTTTTTTTCCACTACCCATCCTTCTCATCAGAAAAATCTCACCCCAGGCTATTGTGAAGCTCCTATGTGTTGCTTTTCATTCATATTTTTCAATGTACTACTGAAACACGTGCACTTCTGAAATTTCATATCTGAAAGCAGTGTGAACTGCTTTCCACTGAAAGGAAAGCCTGGATTTCTGAGGACCATTTCCATATGTCCTGTTTTGAGATGAAGTAGTAGGGAGAATGCCCAAGGCATCCCCAAAACAGGGGAAATCTCACAGAATTAGTCAGTGTGGAAGAACATGTGGTGATGAGCCCTGAACTGCCTTGCAACAGTGATGCCTTCCCCTAAGAGAAGTGGGCATGAATTTGTTAACCTGCCATGAACAGAGGAAGAAATTATGAACATGTGTATCTTCCTTCCTTGGGGTGCCACAGCAAATGGGACAGGGCAGGGACTGCAAGCCCTGCCAAGGGTCAGGCTCTGGATTGTATTGCTTTGAAGACAACCATGAGATCAAAAGAGCATGCCTCCAGAGAGCATCAAGGACTTGAGCAGACAGTCACATCACAGCCACTGTGCAAGCCTTGAGCCGGCTTGTTTACATGGGCTGTGATCCCTCAGGTCCGAGAGGTTGCCTCTGACTTGGAGCTGTGCAGGACAGTAGAGGATCAGGCTGGCATGCGTGCTTTTTAGGACTAAGATCTTAAACGGGGATTTGAAGACAAGAAGCAAGATGGAAAAGCTTTCTGCTCTTGAACCCCAAACAACCACTAAGAGCAGCCTGGGAGAGCACCGAAGACTTGAATGTGACACAGAAATATAACTGAGAAGGGAAACCTGGGAAAGCTTTGTTGAAGAGGTAAAAATGAGAGGGAGGAAGGAGCTGCCATGCAGAAAAACTGCGAGATGCCGGGGTCAAAGATTCCAGTGACTGAAGTCTTATTTCTGCCACTGGAGAGCTTGTACAGCTTTCACCAGCTCTCCATGCGTTTCTCCCCACCAGTTGTGTGTTTGGACTATCTGTTGGGCAGGCCAGGGTATACCTTTCTGCTATGTATGGCCATTTCCCAGCCCAGACCTGGGTGGGACCCCTCAATGTTGCAGTGACTGCAGTAATTCCCCTACACACATCTCCTCCAGGCTCAGCCTGCTGCACACGTTTGGAGGGGAGCCACATGGGAATTCTTCTGAATCTGTGCTTGTTTAATGAGGCATTCTAGTTTCATAGCGGTTTTTCTTTTGCTGAGGCCACAACAATATGAGCAGGAACACAATGCCTTTGTTAGCAGGGGTTGAAATTTCAACCTGCTGCTCTCCAGGTCTCAGAAACATTTGGAGGACATTTCTACACAGCATGCAAAAAAGCCAGGTGTGTGCTGGTCCTTGGCACAGATCCATTTCCTTCAATAGCATCATTCTCTGCCTAATGCATTAAAAATACTTTTCTTAGTGATTTAAAAGGAATGGTCTAAAATACAGGACTATTTATGTTACAGCAACCATGGTCCAGAATGAGCAGTGTTGCAAAGAGATTGCATAGATTATAAGGCATGTAATCATCTTTAACCTTTCCTGCCTGTTAAATTGGTTCATTTTCTTTCATTCATGTATCTGAATTCCTTTCATGTAAATATATACTTTTCTTAGCTTCTTTTCATGCTTATTTTTTTGTTTAAAAACAAAAGCAGCTATTAAAGAATGATAAAGACATTACTAAGTAGATCATACGATGGTTACCCTTTAGAAAGGAAAGCATTACTACTCTGTGATTCGAGGGACTTCAGCTACAATATCTCAGCGAGGGAATTAAATGTTTTGCAAGCTACTCGTATTAAATTTCCTCAATCTCCTATTAAATCCCCAGCATTTCAACTTGAGAAAAGGCTGGAGCGTGAGTACGGCACAAGACAAGAGAAAGCAAGTTCAGCCCAGGGCTGTGCTATCACATGCATGCTTGGAGCAGACGGAGCCCCTGGGAGTGACAATCAACATGAAGGCAGGGAGTTTCAATAAGAAAGCAAGAATTCGGGGACCCTCTGATTTCCAGAAGCAGCCCCCAGGGGATGGAGCAATTTAAAAACTGTTTTGGCACAGGAGGGGAAAATCCACAGAAGGAAAGCATTGGGAAAAGCAGTCCCACAGTTCGACAACAGGAGAGTGTGAGGCTGCTAAAAATACCTGTTGGTATGGCCAGAAATAAGCACTCGAGTGGCCTTGTGTCCATATCCAGCACACGGCAAGAGTGCTCTTAGAAGGGACAGGAGGGGACAAGGAGATGGATTGGCCCCTCTCCTCCCTCGGGACCTCACGATGCTTTTTGGTTGATGCCAGCACTTCAAGTCTGATGGTGCTGTTTGGTACAAGCTACAAAATATATTTCCTCAGCTTTCTCCTTCTGAGAGGGCCTCCAGGACCTGCTGTCTGGCACCGGCTTTGGCTGTGACCTCCAATGGCCACTGCAGCCAGCAGCTGGCACCTGCAGTGGGTGTGCTGGCTGCATGCTAAACTGGATGCTCTGGTCATCTCCACTGCAGGCTGGAAATGGCAGCCAGGGCTGCTTTCATTTTCCTCCCAGAGACCACCCAGCTCCCTTTTACCATCACTGGTAACCTTCAGATGACCAAGGTTTCCCCAGAAAATCCTGCCTATGCTATTGCTTTTCCTTGCTTTGAAGAGGAACAGAAATACAAAAGTCTTCTCCTTTTAGCTTTGAGGACTCAGGACCAGGTGAGTAAATGCAGATACCTTCCTTGCCTTTCCCTCTGGCTGTCATCAGAGATTTGGGCAGCTGCTACCCCTGCAAGAAAACCCTGGGATTTCTTGCATGGCTGTGCTGCACAGGGCTTGCTGAGAGAAAGCTCAGTGGACATGCCATTTAGAGGTGTGTCACGAGTGCCAGCTGCGTCTGCTGCTTTGCAGCCACGTGTCCCTCCTCTTTTCCCCGCCCATGATTTCAGCACCTCTCAGACTAAGCGAATCCCCTGGAAAACTCTAACAGTGTGATCAGAGATACCCAGTTCTCTTCATTGCTTTCTTTTCTGGAATTGGAGAGGCTCAGCTCACTGAGGCAGGAAGAATCCCATTGAAAAATGACTGTATGTTAACACTGTGGGTACTAGGACACACATGCAGTGCCTCCTTCTCCCCGTGGCAGAAACATTTTCTTTTGCCTGAGCTTTTGGAATTTTTCAAATGTTTCTCTTTCTAATGCAGACCCTGTTCCCTAGAGGTAGTGCTCTGCCAAGCAATCTGCTAAGGTACCCCTATGCTAGACGTAGAGGAAGGAGGAAACTGTGAAGAGGAGGGAAAAGCGGTTTTCTGCAAACTGGCCAGAAATGTGGTTTTTGCAGAGACAGCAACTGGGCACTGCTAATTGTTCTCCTGACTTCTTCAAGCAGTGTTCCCTACGGGCATAAAGGAAAGGCTCCTGAGGATGAGACAGAGAAACAAATGAAGGCTTTACACTGTTCCTCCAGCCTCTTCCCTACTGAACACTCACTCATGGCATTAGTGTCCAGGCTGCTTGTCAGCCCAAGATGAACCTGATGAATCCTGCGCTGGCCACACTCAGGATACAGTGGGGACAGGAACGATGTTAACTCTGGAATTTCAGAATTATCTCAGGAAGTATCCTGTGATGATCCTCATCTCCCAGCTTCTTAATACCTGCAATCTTCTTTCGAGCCTCCTCCACAGCTGGGAGTGATCCAGCACCTTCTCTCCTTTTGGTTTCAAGGGAACCTGGAATTGTCATCTTGGTCAAGGCTACCACTTCTTTACACCAGCAAGCTGACCAGTCCTAGGGTCTGCAGCACCGCTTCAAGACTTCCATTGGCAGACAAGGGGTCATCAGTGTAGGCAGGGCCAAACTATTTAAAGTCCTAATTAAAGACCCTATTCATCACTGGTGGCTGCCCAGAGCCTCTTCTGTGCAGATACACCCATCAGAAATGCTAAGCTTGCATCCTGAGAGCACATGAATGGATGAACGAGATTCCTACTGTCCCTACCTACTATCCAGCAAAACCACAGCGAAGGGAACAGGCTTGGTGGAAGCAGCAGGGAAAGAAGACCCAGTTGAGCTTGACTCTAGCGCTGTGAAGAGACATGAGAGGTGCAGAGCAGGTGGGAGGCTGGGTGTGGGCTTGGCAGTGTGGGGCAACCCGCCCACAGGCCTCCTGGCACTTAGTGAAATACCAGAGCTAAATGCTGTTATAATGAGGGAGGTTTGCATTAAATCACTGAAGATGCTCGGATGTGAAGCTGGTGATCAGTCCTAGGTTGTTCAATTACCAGGATATATTAATCTCCAACAGAAAGTGCTTCACAAACTCAGAGCTGGAGCTACCAGGCTACATAGCATGGCATTAGGCTGGGCTGCTATCAAATGTTTCAGCTCTGTTTCAGTCCCCCATTATTTTAAGGCACGGCTCCTTTCTTTCTATAGTCCACAGAGCCCTGTTTTCTGACTCACTGTTGGCATTAGCAATTAACAGATGTTCTTCAGCTCCAATGTTATGTCAATGCTGATTTAAGGGTTTAATTGGGAAGCTGCATTGCAAGAAGTTCTCTACAGGGTCTCACCCTGGGAAAGCAGGAATGCAGGGTCTTAAGACTATGAATGACAAAGGAGGAAGTGAAGACAGATTATTCACACTTTGTCAAAACGCAGGCATGAGAGGCTACCCAAGGAAATGCACATTTCAGCAAGTTTAAAGAAAACAGAAGGAAACATTTTTTCATGCCGTGCCTAATTACACTGGAACTCTTTGCCACACAAAAAAAAAGGCAAAAAAAGAGGAAATTCAAAAGCAAATTACACAGGCAAATAACCACATGACAGCCCGGGTACAACGTCAGGTGTAGAAATCCCTAAATACCTTGCTACTGGGAGTGGCAGGGGGAGTGTGGAGGCAGGGGGAAGATAATTCTGTGCCTTCCTGAGTCTTACGCTTCTTTTCTAAGCCTCTCCTGTCACAGAGGAGATATGGGTCTGGATGGCATTGGGTAGGTCTGTAGTAGATTTCTGACCACAGAGAACCTCTCCTGTGTTACTAGGAAGCAGGGCATACGGTGAGTTTACAAAAAGGGAAATGCTTTCTGTAATACTTCAGGAAAACTCAGGTCTCAGTGTGGGTGGTTTGTGGTGACAGCAACAGAACTAAATTTGATGTTAATTTCTATATAGAAGTCACAGACCTTAAATTACCTTATGCTCACATTCTGGCATATATATGATCCACATTACAGTTAGAAGACAGTCACCTACAGTAAGCTTGTAGAAATAGTAATGTGATGACAGTGTCTTGACATCCACTTCTGCGTTGAAGTGGAGACTTTTAAAGCTAAAGGAAGCCTGTATGAGCAGGGCCCATGATGAGCACGTGGGGGACTGGAGACACTGCTGAGAGACAGTAGCCTTGCCACAGCCGTGCCTCCCTCATCACTCCTCACCGGTACCAGCAGGGTTGGTACCACAGCCAGGTGGACAAAGTGCCATTTTGACAATATTATCCAACCACTGTTTCATTTTGGTCACTAAACCATCTCATTCAGTCACTACTGAAACAATAGAATCCTTCTGGTTGCTAGCTCTCCTAACCAGTTAGGAATTTGGAAACACAAAATCCATTCAACTACAGTAGAGGAAAGCCCGATATTATTCCAGAAATTTTGATGTGAAAATGGTTGATAGAGACATTGAATGGCGCTGCTCCTTTTCTACATAAGTACTTCCTCCACCCTTGGCTTATAATGTTTATCCACCCCCGCGAAGCCCCTGTCATGTGGCAACCTACCCTCCAGCCCCACCAGCTCCCCACGTCCCCTGTGCTTCGCTTTCACACACTCTGGATAGAGGAAATATAGAGAGATACCTCTGCTTTTTCATACGATAGCTTGCTGTATGATATGAATTATCCCTGTCACTGCAGAGGATATTTGCAATAAACAATTTTTGCTACTCTTCAATAGCTAAGCCAAAACCACCTAATCAATATCTCCAGCTAGGACTTGCTTAATAGCTCATCAAGCCATGTGTCGTTATTGTTGTACAAGCCAATGTGGACAGTGTCCTTTTGATAACAATAATCATAGAATATGTATGAATTCCAGTGAAGCACCCCACTAATGAATGTCCCCGGGTTGGAGAGTAAATCACAGAGCCGAGAGACAGACAAGTGGATATTTAAAATAGTCCTGAAAGTACTTAACAGCCTCTGAGCACTGCAACAGACGCTGAATGGATGGTTGTAAAAAACCGAGAAGCGAGTAATGAGGGGCTGTCATGATGGGCTGAAGAAACAAGAGCAGGTTCCAGGGGCTGGCCTGTCCTACATGGAAGACATACAGATTGTAATTGATTTTGCACATATTGGTACAGATTCACTTCTCTGATCACGGAGATGCTTCCATTAATGGCCAGTTTGGGACTCTGCCTATCAATACCCGCACAGACAGTAGTTTGGCTGTGTGCTGAGAAGCCAGTTCGACTTTCAGGCAGGACTTCATTTACCCAGACACCAAACTGCTGCCAGCAGCTCGCACAGCGAGAGCTGCTCTCTGTTTGATTTGTCACTGTCCATCTGTGTTTCCGATGGTTGGTGCTGGGAGGACAGGGAACGGGTGGAAGGCCAAACTTTCTGAATAACAGAGCTGAAGCCAATTTCCATTTCCACCTGCATTAGAGGAAACTGCCAGGGGGCTGCCCTGGCCAGAGAGAGGGAAGGAGCAAATCCCTGTGGTTGTAGCAACTTGGCAATGATGGGGGCGAGTAAAGGAGATGGAACCAGACTCAGTGAAAGGACAAAAGAAAATGAACATAAAACTGAAATGCAATTTAAATTCCATTTAAATACAAGAAAAGTTTTTCTTCTTGTCATATCCCAAACCCACCTAGACACAGTCCTGGGGAATCTGTACTAGGTGAACCCGCACTGAGCAACAGGTTGAGACTAGGTGGTCTCCAGAGGTGCCTCTAGCCCCAGTGATGCTGTGATGCTGTGGCTGGCAGGAGGGACATAGCTATTAACAAATAATAATTATCCTGGGGTGATGCTGAGATTATCTCGAGTTTCTGTCAGAGAAGCCACGTTCTCCTCTCCCATTACATGTAACTGAGAGACACTTGCATTGGTCACCGGGGCTGGACAAGGATCAAACTCTCCCTTCCCCATTCCCTCCTAACTCCCCCTTCCCTAAGATCAGTTACTCCATTTATCATCTGATAGCTAAGATTCAGGATTTCTGAGCGCAATATCTCACAGCAGTGATGCCGGATAACAGCGCTGTGGAATTTTCCTAGCAGTCTAAAGCCCTACTTGCCAGCCCTTGGGGAGGCAATCCAGACAAACTCCCCACACTCTGGGTTGCTCTGTGCCTGGGTTCTGTGCTGGCTATATGAAAAAAAGAAAAAAAGAAAGGGGGAAAAAAGTCCAGAAGGAGCGGGAGGTGGGGCTATGGAAAGGTTCACATGCTTACCAAGCTCAGCCCTTGCTTAGATGCAGAGACTCTAACCTAAATTAATAGATCCTCTGGGGTCTGCAAAACTGGGCTAATATTTTGCAAGAATAGCTCTCCCCTGCTTCTTGCCCTCCAGTATGATGAAGACAAAATGCCTTCATTATTGCAGCATTTAACAGTGTGCAGTGTTTATGAAGAGGCTGGAGGATGTGAAGGAATCCAAACCAATTACATTAATCTCAGAGCAAATAAAGCTGCAAATATTTACCTTCACTGTACTGCTTTATCTTATTGGACAAGCTCTTGAATTAATCTAAATCCAGTTCTTTAACCTTGCTAGACAGATTGTTCTCTCTGACATCAGGAGGTCACCTAGACTTTACCATGGGTCTCCACAGGCAGACACCAGCTCATCTGTAAATTGCACTTTGGGCATATAAATCTTATTTAAATCTCCTTCATCCGTTGTGGTCCTCACAAGAGCTTTCCCTGCCTCCATCTAGTTGCTTGGTTTTTCAGCATGATATTGCAGTGCACAAGGCATGCAGAACAACCCAACCAAAAGATTAACAAACAACATGGCAATGCCCAGATTATTTGCAAAACTTTATTCCTGGAACGATGTCAGCTCACCACTGTGAAACCTTTTCTCAAAGGAATCCACTGATCTAGGCAAAACTCTCCTTAAAACGACATGCTCCAGGAAAGTCCCTATTCCACCTCAAATATACTTGGTCTGGGAAGTTCTGACTTTTTTTGTTTTTTCCCCCTATGTGACACCACATTCAGTGCTTTGGGGTGTGGCTTCAGCAAGCATAACGAAGCAGCAAGCACTAGAGGGTGTGAGCAGCAAATGAACTTGTGGTACCCATGGGGCAGGACTTAGGTCATGCTGGGGATGGACAGGATTGGTTTGCTGTGTGAAACAGCCAACTTCTTTATTGTTTTGCCTACACCTCTCAGTTCTATTTGCCATGAAATTCCCTTCTCAATTTGCAGCTTCTTCACCTTACCAATACGTATAACCCCAGTTCTCTGAGCTCTTTTTATCCTACTGACCTGCTGCGGCTGTCTACTCTGCCCAGAAAAGTGGTGCCAGGTGTGTTCAGTCCTAGCAGTGCTTGACAGAACATGCATCATTAGACAAGGTCTGCAGAAAGCCAGCTACATAGGTTTGGAGCCCACCTACTAGTACTATTAAGGAAAGGAGATCTCCTATGTCATAGAGTTATTGCTATCAGTCTTTCCTTACTGGCAGACAAATAAATATAGTTATCCCCACTGCCAGTGAAAGTCCCCAGGCTTTATTTTTATTTTACAGCATGGAGTCTCAGAACTGGTCCGGATTTGCCTCTGCCTGAGCTGGGTTTGGCTTATTCTAGATGTTACTATAGTGCAGTGACTATCACGTGGTAACGTCACCCTGCATTAGCTCTGCTCAGGGACCAGTCTGACAAAGGCCTGATGAAGCCAGTTAGCCCCTGGTGACAAACAACGGCCCTTTGTGTTACTGGAGCCTGGGGAGGCTCCTGGGCAGCTGTCAAGCGTTAGCTGGGGGCTGATGAGGAGGAAGTAGGTTGTCATAAGAAAAATGTATAAAAATAGCCAGAAGCAGACCTGAAACAAGGTGGGAGAAGCTGACACCTTCAACACTGAACTTCTCCTAGAGAAGGACTAAGGATGCTAACGACTCCTTGTAACCTCTCCTACTCCCTGTCTTGAGGAAATCAGGAACTGTTGATTTTAGGACCCAGAAGGACATGGGAAGGGTGAGCACAGAAGTACGTACCAGGGAGCTTCTCCATAACAGTTTTAACTGTTCTATTAATTAGGCTTTTCTCTACTATTTAGACATTTTGGACAATTAGATTGTTAAAAAATCAGTTGAAACAATGAATTCTGAGTTCCACGTATATATAGCAAGCTCCTTTTGCCCTTCACAATGGTTGAGTGCGATACTGCTCTGTCTGTGATTTCACACTCCACACATGTGTGCAGGTGTGTGTAGCAATTCCTAGGATGGCCTTTGGTGATACATACTGAGGTACATTCACAGGACAGGGCTTAGCATACAGTGGCCTGAAGCCCATCAGCACAAGTTGTTCTGAAAGACGTTGCCTGAAGGTTCGGGAATCAAAGAGTTTACTTAAGTTCAGCTCTCTGTCATGCTGTGTGTGTCATCCTATAACCCCTGCAGGGTTTTTTAGTTATTCCATGTAAACACTTTCAATCTACAGATCCAGGCCATTGGTGGTTTATTTACTTATTTAACTTTGACTCCCTACACCTTGGAATAGCATTTTGCTTGCAGAGATCCCAAAGAAGAAGCAGGAGAAATTTGCAAGGAAGTCAATAACTTTCCCGTGTCTGCGCTGAGGAAATATGCACTCACCGGCTTGTGGAAGCAGTGACACGTGGTATAACCAAGCATGGTACACTTTGTGTGTCTTCCTGTGGCCTGCTGAGCTCTTCTCAAGCTGCCTGCTTCTCTCCGTGCACGCAGGTTGAACTGGGATTTAAGTAGGCAGGAGGTAGATAGATACCTGCACAGAGTGAGATACATGCACGGAGGTCTCTACAAGAAATAAGGAAGGAAGATTTGCTTTTCCAGGAGAAGGTGTTGATTGAACTTAGAGTCTTCCTTCATGAGCTCATGGTGGGGAGAAGGCATTTGGTGTCAACAGTCAACCAAACCTGAACTCAGCTCTTCCACAAGTCCTAGGTGTTTAAAAGGTGCTGTATAACAACTCCTTCCTGTCCATTTAGGCAAACCGTAGTGAAACCAGATAGTTTCAAGTAAACAAATCCATTCTCCTGACATGTTAAATCCCATACCAGTTTATTCCCCTCAAAAATTAAACTCACATACCAGAAATTACACAAATTCTCTCAGCATCCTGTGAGTTTCATTGATGGCAGAAAAGTCAACGTGAGAGTGACAGAAAAACCTCTCAAAATACCCAGAAAATCCAGAAGCAAAAGGAGTTAGAAAAAAAAACCAGTAACCTCCTGCCCAGTAACCATCCTGCTCTATTCCTGCTTCGTCAACGGCTCCTAGGCAGCACACCCCAATACACACCAGTCTCTTGGTGTGGAGGGTGCTGTATGAGACCAGGCCGACGCACACAATGGTGCCACCTGCTCTGAGAGCACACCATGGGCAGGGGGACTCACTTCTAGTGAGAACTGTGAGCTAAATTACTGAATTTATCAAAGCAGAAGAATTGCTGTGAGTCAAATATAGTCTGCAGACACCTACACAGGGAGGAGAGCTCGGTAGTGGGGATGTGCCTTTGTCAAGCAGAAGAACACTGCACAGAAGCCAGCAGTTGGAACCTGAAACGAGACATGTTTCTACAAGTCTGGTGAAAATATACACAAGTGAAGGAGACTCACTGCTGGAATAAATCATTGGCATGTTGCTGAGTCTCCATCAGATGAAGCCTTTAAATCAAACCCAGATATTCTTACAAAACAGCTGTCCGCACTCCAGCAAAGCAACAGCAGACATTATAAGGAGAGGTTTCTCTGGTTTGAATGCAAGATTTCAGACTCCATGGTCAGTGTGGTCCCTCTGGCCTTCTGGTAGGCAGTGCTTGGAAATGCTGACCAAGCACAACTCCAGCTGAAGTTGAAGAGGGTCAGGAAGAGTCAGTTCCCAGTACAGCTCACCCAGCCCTGGTTGCTTGAGGATAGCCTGACAGCATGATGTTGCTGAGGTTTCTGGAAGGAGCACAGGGAGCTTTGAAGCACTCGATTTAATATTTTATTTACTTCCTTGAGGCACTGGGTGTGGACTTTGAACTAAACAGCAATCATTGCTCCTCTCTCTCAGGTTTCAGTGCAAGGTATCCTCACTGACTTCACTTAAGCTACTGTGATATACAAAAGCCGTTAGTCCTCTATCCCGAGGTGGCTGCATTTGGGATCCCAAATGTCCCAGATTGCAGCATGTCTCACATGGTATTGCAAAGCATCCTTTTAAGAAGGAGGTTTTCCTTGGTCTCCAAGTAGCTATTAAATATTATATTCTAAGTATCATCGCCAACACAGGGAGATGCTAAACTGCTTTCTGCTGCAACCAGAGACTTTTTCTTCTTACTCTACTCATGTGTGTCTGCCAGGAAGCATTTACCTCTTGTGTGGTTGCCTGGGTAGTTGTCCCTTCATTACACCATTTCAAGGAGAAGCTGTTAGGGCTACAGGCAGAAGCCTGGGCTGTTGACTGGGGCTGCAGTTACACTAATTGAACAGGTTTGGAAAACAACTGGACATCACACAAGAAATGGCTGGACGTGACAGATTACAGTGTGAGATGTGACAAAAGTTACAGGCAGCCCTGTGAAGGATGGTTGAATTTCACGGAGTGAAAGAGGGAGTGATATGAGAAATGGCCAGACTTCACAGGTAACCTGAGGGGAGTCTTGGGGAGGTTTTGGGCAGCACAGCTGTGCAAGGCCAACAGCATCTGTCTAACTATATTGGCAGCAGCCTAAAAGGCCAAGACTACTTAGATATGAATATCAGAAATACCAGATTTCAGTGCATATGCAGCAAAATGGGTACAACTGGGGAAACAGTAACTGAGGCAAGACTTTTTACTGGGGGGGGCGACTGGGCTGGAGGTACAGAGGTACAAAGGTGCCAAAAAGAAGAATCAGGAAATGAGAAAAAAGATAATACTGTATGCGACTGATGTGATGGATGCTGCCCAGGGGTCCCTGTTGGGTACCTGCACTTGATCACCACACCTGGAGCAGAGCAATGCACCACCCCTCCTTGTTCCAGCTATCCCATGGCAGTCAAGGCTGTTTCTGTGGTCAGAAGGAGCAGGGTGGGAGCTTCCTACCACTTCAGAACACAGGTGAGATGAGATACTGCATGGGCAAAATTCCCTTAACGTACTTGATTCGTCACAATCATTTTAGAAGTGCTCTTGCACTTCATTGTCTCCCTCTTGCAGATGATCAAACAATATAAAGGAGAAATAGTTTTTCAAAAATCACTCCCTGGCTTTGTTTCCAGTCTTACTGACTTTAAAGGTTGCACAAGTGTAAAACCATTGCTGCTAAGGAGCTATGCCTGATTTATACTACCACAAGAACAACCCCTTCCCTCTGCCAGGGAAATGCAGTCAGTCAGGGGAACCACTGACCACGCCTGAGATACATCTGCTGTATCTCCTAATTTTTTGCTGAACTACCACGTGGATACAGCTCAAAAAGAAAGGGCACTCTTGTCCTGTGTGTGCACCCAGGCACCTGGCATAGCCACTTGTCCTTACACTACAGCAGGTTTGAAAAGCTCACCCCTGCATCTCTAACAAGTCACCAAGAAGGAGATCTGAGAGGCAGCAAAGGAACTGGAGTTCGGGAGTCGAGAAGCGGAAGGGACGAAATGTGTTTGGGATTTCAAAAGTGCCAGGAAGTACCTTTGTTAAATGCAGTGGAACTGGCGGGGGACTGGATATTTGCAGCATTTTGCAAGTCCTTGAATTTTGTTGAAAAAAATGGCAGAATGAGAAATATTTTATTAACTCAGTTTTGCTGAACTATCTGTTTAAGGAAAAGAAAAGCAAACAAGCAATTCCCTCCACTCCAAATGAAATGTTTCATTTTGACGTCTTTCAAGGGAAATCATTCATATTTTCATTCAGAGCTAGCTCATTATGAAACATCTTTCAATTGTCATTTGGAGAAAAATCTTGAATTTGAAACGAAACACATGGTTAAACACAAAACAATAGACTTCCAACTGAAAGTGAGTAGCTGATTGCTTGCCAGCAAACAGGAACCCCACCTCAGCACACCGCTCCCACTGCTCACAAATCCTGTTCTGCATCATACCCAGGGAAATGTCGATTCAGGGGCTGCACCTGCAGTCCTGGCAGCCCAAGGGAGAACCACAATGCACGTCCTATTTAAACATGCAGGCTTTACGGATGCTTCACTATCCAAGCAGAGCTTAAATACAACAGGGAAATTGCACATCGCAATAACAAAGGCGGGACACCGTAATAAGCCTGAGTTCTGGGTCATTAATTCCTTGTTATCTGGCTTCATTCAAATGCTCTGCAGATACACTCTGCTGACCTTCATTATATTGAACCTAAACCTTACCCTGAGGTTCCCTTTTGCTGTTCACTTCAATAAGGCATTTTGGTGCCATATTCCCAGTGAGGTCCATATCTGGTGGAATTCCTTGTAGGTATGTTTTACGAGAACAACACATGGGGTCAGCTATATTCCCATGCCCAGCACCATGCTGAGGCAGGGGTGTCTGCAAAGGGCCATGTCTACATGCTTCAGCCTGCAAAACAGACAAACACAGGCAGAATCCCAAGAGCAAGAGCTGTACTAACAAGTTTGGAGGCACCAAGCTGGAGTATTTCACCCTCCGGAACAAAACTATAAAGCAGGAAGCAGGAATTCTACATTATGCCATTTTAAAGAGCCTGTTGCATTTCAGGAGGTAAAAGAACAACATAAGAGATGAAGTACTGAAAGTCTGGGTAGTCTATCTCGTCATACTTGGAAGGGTGACCATTGACCACGATCATAAGAAGTCCTGGGAGGGATGCAGGAACCGGGAAGAACAGGAAGTTCCGTCTGAACATGAGGAAGAATTTCTTCACTCTGAGGGTGACGGAGCACTGGAACAGGCTGCCCAGGGAGGTGGTGGAGTCTCCTTCTCTGGAGATATTCAAGACCCACCTGGACAAGGTCCTCTACAACCTACCGTAGGTGACCCTGCTTCAGCAGGAGGGTTGGACTAGATGACCCACAGAGGTCCCTTCCAACCCCTGCCATTCTGCGATTCTGTGATTCTGTGGGAGCAATACTGATGTTGGAGCCACAATGATTCCCACCGGCTCCTACAGGGATCCTTATCTGGAGTGGGGCTTTCAAATGCAAATTAATACCTGTTTTCTAGAAAGCTGCAAAGGTGCCCGTGCCCTTATTCCTCTCTCTGTTCCTTTGCAAAAACTGACCAAAGCTTTTGACCACATCCCCATTTGCGGTGTCGAAGGCAGCAGTTCTCAGGTCAGGCAGCGTACACTGGTGTGCGCTCTGCTCGCGGTAACACGCCTGCGCTGACTAACGAGCACATAACTCTTGTGGGAACTGGGGAAGAGAAAGGCAATCGCAACGTTTCTGCCACCAAGGCTTAAACAGAAGCTAATGAGTGGCTGATCACGCTGAACACCGAGAGCAGCTGCTTTCCCCACCTAGATCAAAGAAGATGTAGTTTCTTTAATTTTAATTGCCGCATAAAAAGCTGACTGAAATTTCACCTCTTCACAGATTCTGCTGCCCATTTCTGAGTACGCTGTTTGCTGCATATAGTTTGACCAGCTCTGGAAACTCCTAATTCACACATGAAAAAAAAAAAAAAAAAGCAGCTTCTTTTTAGAATGACTTTTACTTTTCAATTGTCTGATATCTGTACTTTATGTACTAAAAGCACAATTCATTCAACCATAATAAATATCCGCAAGAGTCCTGAGAGACCCCATACATTTGGATTTGGCTAGATCTAGAAAATGAATTTCAGTTTTATAGCACAGGCTTATTTGTTTTGCTATTAATTCCAGCAAAGACAATTGATCAATTGTTTTAATTTTAAATCACAGAGCTAATATCTGACTTTGGCTTCCCTTGTGGTCTTTCAGTTACTGCCTCTGAGCTGCAAAGATCACTTTTGATTATTGTTTTCTGTAGTTAATTCAGCTACCCCATATGAAGAATATTAGCTGCCTTTTCCCCATTAGATTGGAGGTGACGCAGTTTTCTTGTTTTTAATTATATTCCTTCCAAAAAAGCCTAAAGAATAATGTGTAATTCTATGGTCATTGCAATGTCTGAGGGTAGGCAGAATCCTGCAAGGTCTGAGGGGAGGCAGACTGCGCACAGCCTCTGTTTCCCAGTAGGCAGGTTTTTGAGGTTTTGAGATCTTTGCACAGCCATCGATCTGTGTTTCCCTGTTCTCAGAGTATTTCTACAGGCAATGACCACACTAGCACAGACTTTGGAATAAAGGTTGCCTAATGCCCTGTCTCTGTTTGCTGGAATCATCTGCTACTTTCTCTCTCCTTCTACCACTTTCCCACTTTCCTTGAGTTTCTCCTGCTAGCTGAATTGCAGCCTGGCAATTCTCCATCTCGGGGTTGTTGGAGGTCTTGGGTGCTCCCTTCAGTTCCTTCTCTTCCTCTTCCTGCTCTTTTTTCTCATCTTTATCTCTTAGAAACCAGCCTCTCTACATTCAGGTCCAGATTTTGCCCCAGATCTCATGTACCTTTTGCTAGCTCCTCTACAGATATGAAATAGGGGTCTTGGCTGAGGGCCACCTTCCCTCCCCCCCCCCTTTTTTTTTCCATGAGCCTCCAAATGGTCTTTTTGGGAAGTAAGGATGTTCTGCAGAAATAGACTTGTTGAGATTTGTTTGCTGTGTTCGTCTTTCAGAATCAATTATTCTTGAAATTCTCATTTGTTAGCAGATTTATTGCTTTGATTTCTACTGCATACTGATAGCCCCAGTTCTGGTCTCTCCAGGTACCTAGAACGGTGGCAAACTGCATTTGTACTTCGTGGGTCAGAGACTTCAGCTCAGATCCCTGTGGCAGTTCAGGAAAGACGTATGTTGTGATTCCATTTTAAGTTCTGCAAATAAGCTCTGGTTCAGCCTGCCTCTTCCCTTGACACTTTTGGTCTGGTCTAATTCCAGTCCCCGCAGCTCTGCTCTGTTCCCACTGAAAAGCTCATTTTGTGAGCTTAATTTAACTTGAGTTGATGCTCCATAGATCATTCTGCAGCTAGAGCACATTGTGCTCAGTGATCCTGCTGATCCTCACCAGATAAACCAAGCCAGACTGGGTCACGGCACGCAAGACCAGCAGGAAGCCGGTGTTGCTGTAATCAGTGATCTTAACTCGGTGACCTGAGCTGCAACAGGTTAAGTCATTGGTGATGACTCATAGCAAAACGGAGTGGCTCTCAGGAGGTCATCCAGTTCACCCCCCTGCTTGGAGGTACTGACTCTCCCTGTCTCCATCCTGACACATCTGTTTAAACACCTCAGAAGGCTGAGGAACCTGTTAAACTGTGGGTTTGATTGGTTGTGGACATATTTATTTCCCCTGCTGCCTGTGCTAAATGAAGGGTGACAGCTATTGCAGGAATGGAAGGGCTCTGTGATTTCCACTTAAAAGGTTATTCCACCATTTTGATATTTGCTTTAATTCCAGTTTGGAATAAAACAGAAAAAAACATTTTGAAAATTCCCTCACATCTTTTGTCCCCTCAAAAATGTTCTGTGTTTGGGCAGTAAAAACATATACTGGTGTCAGCCTAAAAATAAAATTAGTTAAAACTTGCAAAAAACTCATCAGTCAAAACTTGTTGCTATGCTTAAAAAGCTCCTTTAGTAAACAAAGAAACAAACAAATGAAAAGACATTTTTTGAAATTAAGTCCTGTGGGGGAATAAAACCCCACAACTTTGACAGAATTACGTTACTCACCATGAAACTGTCCAGCCATTCCCACCCCAGCGCTCTGTCCAGAGCCAACACCAGCGGTGGCATTGCACTTCTCTCATCCTCAGCCCTCGGGCAGAGGCCAGCCCTCACTCCGCAGTACTTCTCCCTACACCAGGTGCATTGCCAGTCTTCCCTGCAAAGCTGGAGGATGCTGTGGGACTGGTTATAGCAGACTGGCTATAACTTTCTGTTCCCACTGGCCATGTCAAGGCCTCTGACATCATTCCAAGATGGCTCTGCCACTTGATCAGGGGCTGTGAGCTCCTTTCAAGCACGCACAGGCTCTGCCCCACTCTAGGGATGCTGTGGCACATCCCTCCATTTAAAACAGACACTGCTTTGCCAGTCTGAGCCTTCAGTCTAAACCCAGGGCAGCGGCAGCTGCAGTGACTGCCAGGCACACTTTTCTCTCACCCCGGCTTCTATTTCTTCATTCAGAACTGGCACTGCTTCCTTGCAGCCTGGCAAAGGACACTGGCTTAGCAACTTCATGGTTGTTCAGGGCTGGTGCAGGAAAGGCAGAGCCCCAGCAGCTTTACTGGCACTTGGTGGACTCTGTACCAACAGCACTGGGCAAGAGTGGCCACAGGAACAGGTTTTCGTAGAATCATAGAATCATTAAAGGAAAAAGGAAATCATTAAAGGAAAAGACCTCTGAGATCATCAAGTCCAACCACCAACCCATCACCACCACGTCTACTAAACCATGTCCTGAAGTGTCATATCGACGGGTTTTTTTAACTCCTCCAGGGATGGGGACTCCACCACTTCCCTGGGCAGCCTGTTCCGATGCTTCACAACTCTTTCGCTACAGAAATTTTTCCTGACATCCAAGCTAAACCTCCCCTGATGCAACCTGAGTCCATTAACACAACTTGAGGCCATTTTGTAACAACCCTCACCACTATTATGCTTTGGGATTACCAGCTGGCCTGAGAGCCACCCTACTAACCTGCAGAGGGGCTGCAGTCTGCCCTGCCTGTGAATACACTGGTACCAGCGGTACCAATTCATAGCTGCAGCCAAGGAAAGGATATACCCAACGTCTATAGATCCTTCTTTTGAAGGCAAGGATATGCATCGAAAAGGTCCTTAGGCTGCATTTTGAGCATACGCCTGCGCAAGCCTTTGGGCACAACTATTCACGTTGCCTCCCTCTGGGACACAGCAGAAGGAGCCATGAGGGATTCGGAAAGGTGCAGCTGACTTTTGTATTAAGCTGTGCCTGACCTGTCTGGGAGACGCAGACCACATCCCTGTCTAAAAAGGCTGAGAAGACATGTCTGGCCTTGTAAATACTTAAATGAAGAATCTAGCACATCTGGCAAATCCATGTCTGAGGCTCTCTTGACACTTCTGTCCCATCCATTGCTCCAGCTCATGCCTACCATTATCACCATGCTTGGAAAGCTGAGATAGGATCTGGAAGTTTGAAAGTGGGGGGAAAGTAAAAAACTAGTTATCTGATGGATTGCAGGACAAAGACAAGCTAATCACATCCATCTTGCTAGTTGAAAATCCAATGAATACCTGGTGCAAATGGAAGCTGATTAGCACATGGTAAAGCAGACTCCTGCTATGATGCAAGTACTGAACACAATAGAGATGATGCTGAGGATTACAGCTGTTTTCCTCTGGCCTCAGAACTGAAAGCTTTTTACATAAGTGTGTATTTATTATAACTTCGGCGAGACACAGAGAAACTGAAAAGGGGCCTGGGGCAGGAGTTCTAGTATTTGGTTTGCTCTCCACTGCACTGTCCTGCAGGCAGGCAGGCAGACTAGAAGGTAGGAGAGATCAGATAGAGAAGAGATGTATTGTCGTCTGGGCTCTCTCTTTCTATGTCATTAATCAGCTTCTCTTCTCAGATAATTTGTATACAGTATAACTTCAAGCAAAACAAAGCTTGTGGAATGATTTGTGCCCTTATGAATTCTTAATTCAAGCAGGACAGCAGATAATGTCTCTCAAAATGTTGCTACTGTGCTTTACAGCAATAGTCAATTAATTACTGCAGGGATGGTGTTTCAGGGCTACCTCATCTCTAAAATAAATCTTCTGTGTCCAGTGACAGAGAGAGTTCTTATTCCACAGGCATAACATAAAGGGACAACTCTGCACTGAAAAAATAGCTTTGTCTACCATAGGAGAGGTGTTCTGATGCCAGGAACAACCTAGCCAGACACTGCAGAGAACACTTTCTGCTCATTAAATTTGTGTTGCATGTTGCACTGTATGCCTTGTCTAGCATCCCTCCTCCACATGCTCAGGCTACCGAGAGAATGGCGTTCGGCACTTGGCACCACCTCAGCTATTCACTGGTTTGTCCTGATGGCTGGACTCTGTGCTGGTGGGGAGCAGTGGGTAATCCTGTCTCCAAAGACAGGCTCCCAGTGGACCGAATAAAGCACATTTGCTGTTAGTAGGTCCTTAGGAAAGCTCAGCTCCCACTGAGGCATCGAAATATTGAGCATGTTTCTCAGCATCCTACAAAAGGTCTGGCCAGAGCTCTATGATGTATAAGAGCAACTCCATCAGTATCACCCTTGGGTCAATAAACCTTCGCCATTATCTCAACAGAAATTAAAATCTCTTGTCAGTTTTACACCTATTTATTTAATACCAATATATTAAGAATGTCCTGTCCTTCGTAAACAATCAAAAAAAATGTGCTGTGGGGTTTGGGCTGATTTCTAACCCTTGAAGTTAAGATAGATATAGAAATCTGTCTGCAGTTTCCTTTGTAAGAGTTTGTTCTAGGAAAAAAAAAAGTTTTAATGTTTTGCTCTAATTCTAATACAGAATTCTCTCTAAAACTATTGTAGGCAAAAAAATACCTTACTGCTGAAAGAAATGGTCAACTTGGGGATTTTATAGGTTTTTCTTTAAGATACAAATGGGGATTAATGAATAACCTCTCCCTGCCCTCAATGGCGGCTGCGTGTCCAACTGTATGTGGTGCCTTTGAAATTTTTCAAATGAACTAAGGCTGACTGCAGTCAGTGGGAGTTGTTCCACTAAACGCAGCGGATTTGGGATTGGAACCGCAAGAAAAAAGATGACCATGAATAACAGTACGTACCAGCTGAAAAACTCACAGCCTTTCGCTGGCCTGTCTCTTCTGTGGCTCTTTGTGCTCTTAGATGAATTACGTAAGTCTCGTGAAACTCTTGAGTGGTTTGTCTCTGCACCCACTTTGCAGCACAGTAAATTGCGAAACAGAGAGGTCAAAGCCCTAAGTCTTCTCGAAAGCGGTGCGCAGATTACTGGGAGGCACGAGAAAAGCGCCCAGGGGTCCTGACTCACTTCCAAATGAGAAGAATGAAATAATGCATGGAAAGAAACAAGATCATAATAAATCTTGTTCTGAAGTCTTTAATAATGAAGCTTTACTGTAAATCCATCACAAAGAAACATTAATATGGAGCCACCAAATAGGTCAGGTTAATTACATCATCTGAAAATGGTGTGATACCTCCAGCCTTCATAAAAAAAGTAACCAAATCCCCCAGGAGTGTGAGAGATGACTTTTTTTAATTAGTTGAGCATTAAATTCTCTGTGCTAACACCTCACAATATTCCTTCAGCTTAGCTACGATGATACATTTTACCTTCCATTTGACAAAATATGACATTTACAAGGTAAGTAGTAATTAGGGCTGCTTATCCATGTGTCAGTTTGCATCCTACATGCTTAGCCCATCATAAAATCACAGGCACTGGCTATTCAAGCTTTGCTGCAAAAAGACATTTAAGAGACTTGCAGTGAGCACCTTCCCTCATTTTGCTCTTTGTGTGCAGCCTGTGACCTCTGTCACATGTTTCATACTCAAGCAGGCACGATGAACAGCATAACCACCTTTAATATAAGCCTGTGCTGGCTGGGTTAAAGGGGAGGAGGGAGCTGGGACATGTTCTCAGCCCTTCCTGCAGCTCCTTGGCTGACACTAGGGAAGACACTGAACTCTTCTTCACCTCACTCTCCTGCTCCGGTGCTGGCTTCTCCCATGTTCACAGCTTAGGTTCTGCTTGGCTCCCAAACTCTCCCCCCTTGCTTCCAAACCCTTCTCAGCCCTGCATTTCTAGCAAAATCCCCAAACTTGCAAGAATCTTGAGCTTCCCAGATCCACCAGAATATGGTCCATGTCCGAGGATTGCCAAGCTGAGAGCATACGCCACACAGCCAGGAATGTACCAGAGATGTAACTCCAGTTTTGTACCCAGCTGATGCAGTTTTAACACTAAAAACCAAAGGGAGCATCTCCACAGCTTGCTTTGAACAGGAACGCTCCTATAGATTGTGTTGTGTTTGGGATCAGCCACGGTTCCCCTTCCTGGGTCTCCTTTAGTTACTCGTTCATATACAACCATCTGAACAGGGTTGGCCAAAACCAGTTTTTGAAGGGAAATCATTTTTTCGAAAGGAACAAACATTTCCCTTGAACAACTCAATTCCTTTTGAAATAACCTCCTGGTAGGTTTTGTGTTTTGAAAACCTGAAATATTTTTCAATTCTCAAAACAGGTTTTTTCTCACTTTTCATCCAAAAATACACTTTTCCTAGGAACTGTTATTATATTATTACTTTACACATCCTTGTCTGTAAAATATCAGTGAAGATACACATTACAGAGTTATATTAAAACATCTATTTATAGTTTTCCCACTTCAAGCAAACGGTGTTTTTACCAGCCCTACTGTGCATTCCCCAGCAGTGATTCCAGCAGACTTGCACTCACTGGCAAGATGCTAATAGTGTCACTGAGGTTCCTGCACCCAGAAAAGGTTTGTTTAAGGCTTCAGTAATTGCTTTGAGCTCCACAGAGTAATAATTGCCAGGCAGGAGAGCTCTGAGTCACCAAGGCACTCTGATCCTGTGACCTGCAAAAGTACCCGGAGGAGGCAAAGGTTATTTAAGAAAGAGACATATTTCCTTTCTGCTTAAATCTGATTTCTTTGTGTTGCTTTGCCTGTCAATGTGTAGTTGACTAAGGAGTGCAGAGTGTGACATATAAAAGTGGTAGGTGTTATTACTAAGCATATTAAACTGACAAGAAAAACACAGGGCTCAGAGACAGCTGAAAGGCACTTTTAAGTCTCACCAAGAAAAACAAGCTTGTGACATACTCGTTCTTGACCCAGGGCTGTGCAAATGAACCTCAGAAGTCCAAGGAGGTCCATAACTTGAAAAGATGGCTAGAGAGGAAGGCTGGACAACTGTCCAAAAGTCAGGTTTTGGAAAAGTAAGTAGGAACTTAAAAGGTACTGTAAGGAAAAAAAAAAAAAAGAAAAAAAAATGATTGCTTTCTATAAATAAATGTAGGCAGGGAAAATGCTGGGGAGGGAGAAGATCTAACAGACAAACTTGGCACAAGAACAAAAAGTATACACTAGCCATGAATAAATTCAGGGTGGGAAACTGAAGGAAGTTTTCAGCCATCAAAGGAACAGAATCCTGGAACAGGCTTGCACAAGGAGCAGCAGGAGGAAGAGAAGTAACTGGATCTGTGTTGAAGGGCGAGAGAAGGACATGGAGAGAGGAAGCAGCTTCTCAAGTAACCCAGCGAGTCTGTGGCACTAGTCCTGCAGAGCAACCACGTCCTGAGGGTCTGAGACCTTTCGGTGATGCAGCAGCACCATCCTGGTCCCAGAGGACCTGGATGTTGGGGGAGATGGATGTGGACTTGGAGGGATGTGCCCACAAGATCCTGCCCACCCCTCTGGAATCACCTCCCTCAAAGACTGATGTGACATTTCCTCCCTGATATTTTGTTTTCTTTAACTGCTGGGTCAAACAACCCTTAGCCAAGGTCACAGCAATTCTGACTGCTGCCTTTTTGCGCTCAACTTAATGACATCAGTGCAAAACAGTGATGAGTCTGACAGATGAAGTCCAAGAGATTTTGTCAAATAAGAGGTTTCTCCGAGAAACCCCGGTCCCTGGTTTATGCGTGAGCCATACCTGCAGAGGTGTTGGCTCAGTTTCTTTCTGCTCTCATTTATCCCATGGCCTGGAGCATCTCTCCTCACCAATATAACGGGACTAATAAAAAGGGATTTTTGAACTGCGGATTTCTTTTTATCACTGGAGAAAGTTCAGGAAAAAAATAACAATAAAATTATTTTGCAATGATCTGAATTTTTTTTTTTTTAATCAAGACCAAACAAAACACCCCACAAAAATACCTAGGGTCAAAGGAAATGTTTATGGATTTTTCTGTTTTAAAAACTGAAATTAACTTGGGATTGAAGCATTTCAAATGGAAACACATTTCAAACAGAAAACTTGAAATACTTGTATTCAAATCTGGAAAATGAAACTCTTTGACTTATTTCTCTTAGCACTTTCCCCCCCATCCTGCTCTAGTCTACCAGACTGTTTTGCTTGACCAGTGCCATTTTCCTCCATTAAGACAGGTTTGCACAAAGCAGTTTTCCTAGCTCTTCAAAATAATTCTGGACAACTTCAAGTCAGGTCCTCCATTATCTGGGAGAATCATGAGCAGAGGATAATCCTAGGTTCATTTTTTTTTATCCTGTTCCACAAACTTTAAATATCCATTCCATGGGTTTGGGGAGAGCTCCCAACAAGTGGGCATCCTCCCTACTACATCTGTCAAAGCCCACAGAGATAGCTACTTGAGAAGCACATCAGAAGAGCCAGGAGCTAGCATCCAAGATGTGAGATCAAGCTACTGCACCTGGGGGATCTGTTTGGGGTGACAGGTAGAGGACACTTGCAGAGGTGTTGATGAAGGAGGACCTGAAGGAGACTACAGCCCTGGTGGACACCAGGACTTCTGAGCGAGGACAGCTAGTTTTACACCGCTGGTAAACCTCCCTTCAGAGATTTCTTGACCCCCTGTGTCAGCCGAGTGGCTGTCTGGCTTGCTCCCCTTTTTTTGTGATTCCTGGCCAAGATCTCTAATGAAATGATAATTACTGGTATTTCCGGATTTTTTTTTTATACAGCTGATTTAGCTGCTATCTGCAACAACAATAAACATGCAAGTTTGGGAGACAAAAAATTTGTATGAGATCCTCTCAAGTAGGGTGCAAAATGCATTTTTGCAAACTTTTTTTTTTTTTAATGTGTTTGTTTGGGATTCAGCGGACGAACACAGATATAACCAAAAATGTCCATTCAGAGCTTAGGTAGACATGGAATATCACTGGGTCAGTCCTCTGCAGCTAAAGATCAGGTTTGCAGGGACCTGCAGATTAGGGATGCCGTGGAATGGCCCTCTTAGATGTATCAGCAACAGAGGACGACCAAACTCCAGTGCTGAACAAAATGTTCACAGATCAGAAAGAAAACTGAGTCTGGAGGTGGCTGATTTGTTCAATTTTAAATGATACAGAATTCACGTATAGCACCTGAAGACTCTCTGTTATTTCAAGCAGGTTTCGCTTTGAGACTGAAAATGAAATTGAAAGTAAAATATGTGGAACAAGAAGTGCGGAGAGCATTTCATAAAAGACTGAAGGAAATGTTTGTGTAACAGTCAGCAAGAGACACCACTTGGCTTTTTGCTCAGTCACACTGCTAAGACTCATGCAGAGCCCAATATTAGAGACTAGGTTAAATAAACCCCAGAAATAATTCTGAATGTTCACCATGGGACTGGTAAAATGTGTTGCTTTTCTGCACAAGAAAAGACTCCTCTTTAAATGCGCAAGCAGTCTTCAGCTCAATTTACTGATACAAATAGGGCAGCTCAGAGTCAGAGTGTATACAGAAAATGTTTTCTTATATGCAAATGAGAGATCACATTATTTCGTAAAAGTAACTATAATGGTTGGAAATTAGCAAATTTTCCAGATCCTTGTTAAAGGCAAAAAAAGAAAAAAGCTCATCTAATGTTCCTGGATAAAAATGACATTAATTGAAAGTTTGATTCTTCTCCCTGATGGATTTTCCTGTTGCATTGTAATTAATAACTACTTACTTCTAAGAGAACTCTGTATCCCATCAAATTGGGGAATTACTTATAAATATGTTAATGTTTTAATGCTAGTTCTTAAGAATGCCATACATTGCCCATATAATGGCTATCAGGGTGAGGAACATTAAGAAAATGTAAACGGATGTTACAGCAACTGCTGTGCAGGATGGTGTTGCAAGGCAGCTAAAAGCCTCAATCCATCGTCTACCAGGAGCATTTTAAAACCAAAGACCTCGTGACGTATCTTCACGGTGACTCCAATACCCCAGGTCTTCATGCTGGTGGAGCATGTTTAACCACCCTGAGCTGTGGTATTTGTCTGATACCTGCCACATTTCATCATTTCAAAGCCAGGCAGGATGGATGGAGGTAGCTCTGCCAGCCACAGGACACCCGGGCCAGTCCATGTGCAATTTCCTTCTGGGTCGCCTCCGAGTCATCCCAGAGATGCTCTGGAGGGCAACAGGGTGGATGGTCTTTGGCCGTACTTGACCTCTAAATTTGTCCTTGAGGCTGTTCTTGCCATACATCAGATACATCACTTGGATGCTGCCTGACACTCGTTAAAAAGGGCTTCAAGGATATTTTTCTCCTTGTTCTTGGCAAAGAAAGAAAGGCAAGGAAATGAAAACATTGCAAGAAACCAGCCAACACGTGCATGCACCTTCCTGCGCAGCGCCTCTGTCATTGTTCCTGCGAATGCAACACACACCCACGGCCAGGCTGTGGATGGTGCTTACAGCATCGAGCCTCAGCAAGCGCTGCAGGATCCAGGCCAGTTCCCATCAAAGTCAAGCTGATTATTTTAATTAGCTTTGTTTCCTTCCAGCCCCCTGACTCTTTACTCCACTTATTACGGTAACTGATTTGAATGTTAAGTCGTTAACCTCGATCACAACCCAATTAAAAAGTCCACCATAAAATACCGCATTTTTGCCATCTTGACTTGAAATAATTAACGCAAGCGGTAGAAAAATAACTCCCACTCCCACTCATCCTGCCTGTCTGGGGAACACGGCACAGAAGTGGGAGCCACTTGCCATTTCGAGGCTGTCGCCTGCTGATAGCACCGACCCTTTTTGCACCCAGCACAGGCAGTGTGGGTATCTGGGAAGCCCTGAAGACCAAAGGAGAGAAAGGTGGAGAGGAGTGGTGGATGAGTGGTCCCATCATTCCTGTTACGCTTCCAAAGCGAAAAAAGGTTTCTGCTGCACAGGAGAAACCCTGGGGTCTCACACTTGGAAAGGGACATGGTGGCAAGAACAGAGACCTTGATCAGCAGCTGGATGGAGGCTCCAGCCCTGGCTGTGTCAGTGCCCAGGATCGCTGGCCCTGGAAAAGGGCTAGAGTCAGGTCCTTGGTGAAACTGATTTTATATTGAAGAGCTGGGCTTTTTTTCTTTTTATTGTTACTTAACATAGAATTAACGTTCTAGTTTAAAAAAGCTTTATGGACACATCTTCCCTACTGTCACAGGTACAAAAGGGTTACAGAAAAAAACATTTTTAGTTGGCCCCTCCCTTAACCTAGGGAATGAAGGTCTTTTCCAAAACATCACTTGTTGTGAGCCTTGGGCTACATCTCGGAGAACTGGTCCTGTCCCTCAGTACCTCTGGATTAGCCTTTTTCTCCTTCTGCTATCCAGAAACCTCCACAATTTTCCCTGCACGTATGTATTCCTCTGACATCAGCTATCATCCCCATGATGGCTCAGAAACTCATAAAAGAGCTTTTTACAGTGCAGCTTGGATTGAAATCCCTTATCCCGCACCACCACACACACACACTCACACTCTTGTATTTACAGATTACAAATTTTCTTTACAGGCACGAGCTGTGTACATGCACGTACGAATCTCAGCACAGCAGGGTCCTGAGTGCTGTTGCTGGAGCGGCACAAAATGCTGCTGGTAACCATCGGTGTGTTGATAGCTAGGGCAAAACTGCATCTTGTTCACTAGGCTGCAAAGTCTGCGAAGTGGTATATAAAAAGCTGGGTATGGATGTGTGCCAAGAGGTAGTAAACAAACTGGGAGCTCTGTTTTTCCTCTGGCTTTCACTCCAGAGCCTTGTCTGTCTGTGGAGGAGAGTGCCCGGCTGCGCTGGGCAGATTTGTCGGATTCTAAAACTGACGCTTTTTTGGGGGGGAGATGAGTAGGGGTTGTAATTAACCCTGCTTTCTAGAGTGCCAGGTGCGCAGCAGCGAGCTGCACGGGCTCTGGATTCAGGTCAAAGACAGTAAACGACATGAGAGCAAAGTTCAGAGCTGCCTTCAAATCTCATTCACGTAATGAAAGCATGAAAGCAGATTCACACGATGGATGAACATGAAAAGCCAAACATATCGATCACTCCGTACATCGCTGGCAACCAGCTGTTCTGGCAGCAGTCTTACAAGGGCTCTGCTGCAGTCAGACACAAGATAATGAGGAAGAAGCAGAGCAGCCTGGACCGGGTGGGTTTTATTCCTAGGGAGAAACTGTGTTTGACCCTATGCTGGTCCGATGTTGCTCACGGTGCCTGGGTTTTCTAAATGGTGGAGCCTGTCCAGCAGCCGTATTGCTGTGTGTCTGCAACCTGCTGCACAGAGGCAGTGAAGCAGTGTCAGTGCTGCAGGAAGCATCAGGACTCCAGAGCTGCCCTGGCCGAAGGGCCCAAACGTACATAGCCTCTGCTCCACGATTCACAAAGCGTGTGGCGTGCAAGGTAAGACAACATTTCACATTAATTCTTGTCTGTGCAATTAGGCAGAAGGAGGTGGCTTCTGTGCCAGGGGAAGCGGAGGCCTCTGCACGCTCAGGACGGGCTGCTGCAGGCGGGGGAAGCAGCAGCGCGGGGCTGTCTGCAGCTTGTGGGCACGGAGCGACGCTGATGTGGGCAGGGATGCTTTCAGGAGAGTGGGGGATGCTAGGCGATTTCGCCGCCACTGTTTTGTCAGCCTCTTCATGCTATTCCCTCTCTCAGCCCAAACTCCTGCGGGTTTGCACGACGCACGTTCCCTCGCAGCCCCCCAGCTCCCTTCAGTCAGCCCCCTCATCTGGATGCCCTCAGGGATGCTCTCAAACCCCCACCCCATCTGTCTGCCCAAATCGGGAAGCTAAAGCCCCTGGCAGAAGAAGACAGTGGCCCTCAAACTGCCCCTGCACACCGTCCTCTGGGAACTCCTCCACGAGTGCCGGCAGCACCACGATCAGAGGAGGGCAACAGCAGGACATGTCCACTCAGAGACCCACCAGTAAGGAGGTCCTTGGCCTAGTGGTTGATGAAAGCATTGACCCCTCCTCACCCTGTGCTGCAGCCCTACAGATTCCTGGAGGCTGCCCACTAGCTTTTCCCATGGGAATCCTCTTCCCAAAGTCTCCTTTTTCTCGTTCTTTCTGGGAAATTGTACAGAGAAGGGAAGAAGAAAGCAAATCATGGTTCCTGTGACAGCAGCGCTGTTCCTGCCTGAGTGTCTGAACCTTCCTTTAGAAACACCAAAATAGAGACAAAAATAAAACAAGACAAGGCAGAATATCTCTTTGTCCATGCCTGAGGCTGTGGCTAAGCCCTTGCCCCCTGCACTGTCCTCAGAGCCGTTTTTTAGGGCTTTACAGGCTCCTCCAGCTACTCCCTTGACCTTCCATCTGCAGATGTAGAAATCTCCTTCAGGGTCCATCCTCGTCCCTTTGATCTGGTTCCCTACCTGCAAGGATGCCTTGCAGCTTGTTATCCATGTCCTGCTGGACTCCAGAGCCTCACCAGAGCTTCCACTTCTCTCTATTGCCCAAGTAAGGGTTAAACAGCTTCCTGGCTCCGAATCAGCCTACTTCTATTCTGATATGATTTCACATAATTTCTTCTGGGAGAAATACGTGACCTGCGTGTCCAGGTCCTGAGGACTCTACGCAGCTGCTGTAGACAGCAGGTTTTAATTCCATGGGTGCGTAATACTCTTTTATAGAACGCTCTTCTCTGTCTTCATGGTGCTTAGGGCTAGCTGTGGCTACAAGATGTCTTTTTCATTTCTGGTGAAAGTTTGAAGGAGGATAAGAACAGATGCAGAGATTGCAGGGAGAGAAAGATGGGTTTGTGTTTAAGGAGCTGTTCTGAAGACCTGGAGCCTGTCTCTGTGCCAATGTATCTATGTGATGTCAGGTGAATCCTCACCCTGTCACCACACGGTCACTTGTTTCCCCTTTTTTCAGATTTTGGTGCCTACAGACTAATTTGCAAAGTCCTTAGTGCTCACAGCTCTATCTCCATTGCGTGAGGTTGTGTTTTCACCCTACCTACTCTAGACCTGGGGCGGGATGAATTTTTTTTCGTGGAGGTGCTCATTTTTCCCCATTAACCATACAGGCTGCCTACCCAGGTCATACAACTAACTACCTGACAGCTAAGGCAACAAAATGAATCCTACCTGGCGTGTCAGTTTGGGGATGGGGATTTTTCACTTTCCATGCTCTGCAACCTTATTGTCCTTTCCTGTCACCAAATTATTATCCCTTCAATGTCAGTGTTTTCTGTCTCGCAGAGTACAGTTCATTGAACAACACAGAGCTCAAAAAAACCCTACAGCCCAAATGACCAAAAAAACAAAAACAGGAAAAAAAAAAAAACCAACAACCCAGAAAAGCCTCCTGAATAAAAAGGATGTTCAGCATTCAGGTCCAGAGCTGGAAGATTTTAAAGGCAACAGAACTGCAGCTCATGTGAATTGAATGTTCTGTGAGCAGAGCTTGTGTTTGATTTGTTATTTATCAGCAGCTAGTCTCAACGTTACAGATATGTCATGCAGTAACCCCTGGGGATGCAAGGAGAACAGGGAAGTCAGGAGAGGCAGCAGATAGGAAGAGCAGTTCTGTAGTTTGCCAGTGCCTTCCACACCAGACTTCGTAGTACAAAAAAGTCTCTGCTCTTTACAGCTGCTCACACCTCTATGGCTGTGCGTAGGATCAGGACACCCGCTGTGTGATGATCCCCGTGACCCAGTTGTGATCCACAGAGAATTATTATTGTAAGAGAATACAGGATCCCCTCCTTTTGGTTTCTTTTGTTATGTGTGTTTCATCTATAGAATCCATCAATAATTGCTAGTATTGATAAAATTACCACAACATTGTGCATTTCTAAAGTTGTCCAGATATGCTTTTCATCTATAGATGTGCAGAAAGAAGAGTACACAGAGATGAAAAGTAGAGGTAAAACGAATCCTGGAAGAAATGCCACATACAGTTTCAGAAATCATGCTTTTAAAAATAAGAAATGGAATTAAGACTGAGGCTGTGCCTTAGCCCTACCTCTTGATTCCTTAAAGGTTGGTGTCTTCTCATTTTAATACACTTAAATGTATGTGTGCCGATTTAATGTGCTGTGAAATGCAACTTCCATTATTCGTACCAGCTAAGGTATGGTAAATTACAGCATCCTACTTTGGATTTGGTTGGACTTCCACTACTAAAGGAGCCCAAGAGAACAGGTCATGCTGGAAGAAAATCAATTCTTATAGACTTTCTAAAGCCTCTAATGAGAGTGATAGAAAATCAAGAGCTATTTTTACTGTAAGGAAGCCCCGTGCATTTGGTATCCTTTTGTAGATTCACTTCTCTACTTCAGTGTGGAAAGTAACAATTTCTGGATCTCTCTTTCTAAGACCTCAAGAGCTAAGGGTCCCAGAGCAATAAGCCTTATTTTATTATCAAGATTCAGGACTATGGCAATAATCACAAATTATAAAACCCTGAATCTTACATAATGCAATAGAAATAAGATTTGCATAATTAAAGGAAAACCGTGCCTCTAGTCCACTGATAGGTTTGGAAATATCTGACTAGGAAGATTTGAGTACTTCATCTTCAGTAATCTGGACTTCCTTCTTGTAGCACTATGAGGGAATGGGATGACTTTGAACACCTAATATGGCTACATCTGGAAAAGCTGCCCCTGGCACACAACTGCGTCTGCATTAGACAAAAGCATGAAGGAGAGGATCACAGGCTCAGGAGGAAGCATCTCAGCTGTCTTCTTTCAATCTCACAAGTTTGAGACTCCTTACAGGCCTAGATGGCTAGAATGATTTTTGTGTGAGATGATGCAAAGAACAAAGATGAGGATCACAAAGGCATGTGATGTAATTTATCACATTATTATATGTCCCTGCCCATGGTAGAGGGGTTGGAACTAGATGATCTTTAAGGTCCCTTCCAACCCAAACCATTTTCTGATTCTATGATTCTACGATTATGCATCATACAGCTATACTTTATCACTGTAATTCGTGCAGATGTCATACGGAACACCAGAGGAGTGAACAGAAGAAGCCGTAAACTTCATTCTTTCTCATGCTTCTCCCCAGTAAAAAATGCTCAGTAAATAAGTAATCAGTCGCTTCCCCTCTCCAGAGAAGTCTTTCTAAGAGAAACAGTTAAAAAATAATTATGCCATATGAGCTAATAGAAGATGTCTTTTCCGGCACAGACTTACGAGCAGCTTCTGAGGCCACATGGGAACCTCACTGGCTTTTCAAACTCAAAGGGACTTTGCTTAAGTTCCCTTCCAAAGGCAACTGCTTCAGCTCGTTATTTGCAGACAGCATCTGTCACTTTTCTATGCCAGTGGATGATGATCGTCCTCAAAGAACATTGTACAAATGTGCAGACTGCTGTGTGTTGAGAAAGGACTGCTATTATATCAATTTTCCACTTGAAAGCAGCAATAACAGCAAATAAAGCCTGAGCCACATGACTCTGTTGGATCTGGGGCATTTGCACTGAGGCATTCACCCTAAGTGAAAGAGAAGAAACTCAAAGGGAAGGTGTGGACAGATGCAGTGCTGTTGGTGTATTACTGAATACTCCCCGGTAACCCTGGGCAGAGCAGAAACCGGCTGCTCCTGGCTGTATTGATGGACAAAGCAGATCCAAGGAGATCTCAGCTGTGTCCTCTTATGGACCTGCTGAAGATGCTTCTGGTTACTGCAGGGCTTGAGAACCACACGTCCTCTGGTTGCGTCTACTCTCTCCTGGAGCAAAACCTGCCACAAAGTGCAGTTTCTGTGAGAACGTACGGTGCAAAGGACAGAGCCGTACCTTGACAAACAGAGCATTTGAGGTGCCCTCTCCTGTGAAATCAGAAGGAGCCGAGTGGATCAGCTCCTTTTCTAGGTCAGGATGAGGGATGCTTGCTGTGCTGTGTGCTCCCATCAGCAAACACAGCAGACACACGGATGCTGCAGGGAGAAAGGGTGCTGGTGACCTCCCTCCTTCCCTCCAGTTATCCTGCAAAATACCACTTTGTTAGCTAGGTTCTGCTGCTGTGCAAGTCCATCTGCCATTTTAATAGCTGATAATGTGTTAGCTTCCAGGTGTCCTCCTATCAGGGACTGCTTTCCTTACCAGACAGACTCATTCCTTCACCTAGCTTGTCAAACGGGCAACGCACAGGTCTGTGGTGAGACCGGCAGAGTATTCTCCCATTCACTGGTAAGTCTGGCACAAGCAGACTTTTTCTGGGGTACTACAACAAACGTTTGACTATAAGAAGTAGGGAACAGTGGAAGAAATAGCAGCTGGTTGCTCCCCTCCAGCTCTGAGCAGCTGTATCTGGATGTACCCAGTGTACCTGCTGGATGGCAGATATCTGAGGACAGAATATTTAAGGACATTTGATCCTGCCTAGGTTGGAAGGGCAGGTCAGGCTTTTATGAGGGATGAGCACAGGTCATGCAGAGCTGTCCTTTGTAACTCGTCCTGTAAGGTCACGTGGAGGCATTAAGATGGATAAAATGGCAGTTTTTTTACATAAGCTTATGGCAGGTCTCTGATGTAATTATACAGAACCATGACTTCCAAATAAGAACATCAAGTATTTTGCTGCATCAGCTTTTCTCTCTGAGCCAGTTTCACAGGGCATCTCTGTCAAGTGCTGTCAGAGCTTATGGTGATAGGCAGTACTAGGGCAGCAAGGCACCTCCGTGAGCACTAGGTTTATTTCTAGAACCATTTGTTGCCCTCACGATTGGGTTCTGGGGCTCCAGCCGTACAGACTTTCCATAATGCAGCTAGGAAATGCTGCAGCTTAGCCAAACTTACCATCCCCTCTTCAAGTTTTACAGCAGGTTGGTGGCTCTGGGAGATGAAGAGGCATTTCTTGCGTGGCTACTGCCACTGCTATGCCCTGAGGCTCCTGCAAACCACAGCGAGCATCCTGACTAGCCAGGGATGAATTCGGAGGCCAATCACAACATGTGTAGAGTCGCTTGCTAGCACTGGGTTTATTTCGTCCCTCTAATTTGAACCAGTCACAAGTGAGATGTCTGCAGTCACCTAGTTGCCTGGACTCCCTTCTTTGGAAGAGAGAGGAATCTCTCATAGTACATTCCATGCATTTTAGGTGACTTTCTCCCTGTGACTAGTGAGGAGACTAGGTGATGCTTGGATGGCTGAGGTTAAGTGAGATGACCTCCCTCCCACAAGTGCTAAAGTGAACAGAGAAATAAGGGGGAAATGTCAAGCAGCGAGTATTTCTTGGGCATGCCCTGACTTCTTTTACTAAGACCACTTCACCACATGGTCCACATTCTCCAAAACCTCTCCAGGAGAATCTGGCAGACTACTTAGGAGACTTAGAGTACTGCTGGAGTTAATGGCAAATTTCCCCCTAATTTTGGGGGAAGAAGATTTCATTCTCGGTAACTTGATCCATCACATCTGCATCTGTGCCACCCCAAGGCAATTCTCAAACTTCAGGAAGACAAAGGCTTTTGAGAAGCTGTAAAACAGGCAACTACCATCGTCTTGGACACTCCCTCCTTCCAGGCCTGCGTGAGGACGCACTTGCAGATGTACTGGGGAGGAGGTTGAATAGCATCACCCACCAACAAGCTCCACAGTCTCCTCTTTGTGCTTGTTTCCAAGAATCTGTTTGCTTCCACGTAAGATGGAAAATACAGGTGTAATGGGAGGGCAAGCGCTAGACCTACAGAGGTCACAGTGAAATAACCTGCTCCATTGGAAAGGATGCTTAATAGAGAAAGTCAAAGAAAATCTGTGTGAACTATGACCCAGTTGACCTGCAGCACTTGCATGGCATGTGAAAAATCCCCACATTCCCCCGAGTAAGCTACAGATTTCTCAGTATGATCTCTGTGATTCAGACATGTGTTTTCCCTATATAAGAAAAATGGGAGCTTTCACACAGAAGAGCCATTTCAATTTTCATCAGTGAAAATTTGGATTGTTGAAATAATGGTCTTGCAGCAGCAGGAATGAACCTTCTTCCTCCGACTGCGAAGCGAAAACAAGTGACAATCTGTCTCCTGCCTTCTCATCAAGCCCCCCAAACTGTTTTCTTCCTTGAAATACAGGAAAATGCATCTTGAAGAGCTGTCGAAAAGATTTCATTAAATGCCCCCTTTGCAAGAAGAAGCTTAGAAATGAGCAAGAAGTAATATCTAACAAAACCCAGATGAAGGATATTCCCTGTTACCCCAGCAACTGCTTAGAAGGGAAACGACCTCCCACAGCAAAGGCAGAGGTGTGAGCTTACGAAGAGACGTCTCTCGGAAGCTGGTTACGATCGCCCACCTACACCCGCCTCAGGAGCAACTAATCCCCGTCATGCTCTGAGAAGGAAAGAAAACCGGACTTTAGGGACACGGTCGGAGTCTTCCCAGGGTTTCACCAGTGATGTCTACAAATGGGTCACCTAGAGAGCAAACCACGCAGCTGGCAGCTGCTCTCGGCGTATTGCTGTTGGCCTTCAGAGCTACAGGCCAACAAAATTTTTCAAATTTTGATTTTGAAGGATCATGTTTCAGACACGGTTAAGGTTACTTTGTTTGAAATTTAAAAGTGTATTTCAGTGTTCACATGCCAAATGTATTTCACAAAACATTCAAGTTCATTCAAAAAGCCTTACATATCTGGATTTTTTTTTAAACTTAAAAATTTCTGTTTCACTTCTGTCAAAGCTAATATCTTCCATTCATTATTTTTTTGCTTAACCTTTTGGATAAAAGTGTCATCATTCTCCCAGGGCTTCTGCAGCATTCTAATAGGAAGTGGCAGATTTTGAGAATATATATGGATTTCAGGGAACAATAATTCCTTCTATGTTTTATTAGAATGCAAACAGCCACTCCATACGCTGGATCTCCTCCAAAAGGGTTCAGACTGAGAATTAGATGGTGTGTTTTAAAAATTCAACATAATTCTGCTCTCACTAAAGCCAGTAGCAACTATATTGCTGACTTCAGCAGGAAAAAATTAGGACTAGCATTAACGTGATCTCATCACACCAGAGTAATGTGCTGCAACATCAGCATTACCAGATCAGAATCTTTTGTCCCAAAAGGCAAGCTGTTAGTGACATCACATCTGAAAGACTCCCTTTTTACAGCTCTCCATCAGGTATTGACATTGCAAAGCCATGCCGTGGGTATTTAGGTGTGATGCTTCCAGGAGGTAATTACAGACCTCTCCTGGCCCGTGTTTTGGCAGTCTTAGTGAATGTCAGAATAGAATATTGAGGTGAAACAAAACCTTTCTGGAACTTCGCTCCTCAGAGCTGAGCGTCAGGCAGCGGCAGAATGAGCAGTCTCTGCTCGCAGCCAATTTACTTGAGCAAGGTTTTGAAATAACTTTGTGACAACCTCCTAATGAAACCAGGGACAGGGCTGTTCGGAGGAGTCTTATTGATTGCGAATGTCCACTGTTTTCCAGTCACGGGTAAAGCTTCGCCAGAGCCACAAATGAGCACTGTAGCTCACGGCTCATACATCATTTTAAACACTCACCTTTTGGAAAAGATGGGAAATGGCAAAATAAATGGAGGCTCTAATTCTGGTGTTTTAACCACATTTGAGTTATTAAATGAACATGCAGAGAAATCAAACAGAGAGCCCAGGCTGTGTCTGAGCAAAATAGCCAATTGCCAACAAATGTTAAGGCCCTTCTGGATAAGCATGGCTGCGCTGTGGAGGTGAAAGGAGTGGCTGGAGGCAGAGGCACGGCCGTCCTCACCGCTGCTCCTCTGCCCGGTGAGGGTGAGCCTGGCCAGGGGCGAGCCTGCTCCCCCACCACACCGGGGGTCCCGGCCGGGGAAGGGATGCCCGCGGCTGGTGTGGTGGTGAGAAGGGCCAGTCTCTGTGATCCCTGTGCTTCCACCGCTCCGGCGCTGCGGTACCCAAGCAGTTCCCAGAAACTGTGATGCCAGTAACAGCCTTCCTTCCTCAGCAGTAGTTTAAGCCATTTATTTACATTTTTGCAAAATTGTTTTGATGTGAAAGAATGTATCTCTCAGGGAGACAATGTGTACAGTGTAAAGGAATAAGTGAGTCAGGGTAAATATCTGCACAGGTCTCTGTGTGTGGTTCAGGAGAAATGAGGTGAGCAATGCTGAAATAAGGTTGCTTCCAGGGCTGTGTAGGAGCTGGTGTTGGCACAGGTATCCAGAATACTGGGAGTTCTACCAGCTCTAGTAAAGTGACCTTGAATATCCTGAAGAGTGGGGGTTTGCTACCGAAGCTTCTGATAGACGAAGATAATGCTGGTATGTCTTCTCTAATTAGATTTTTAAGTGCTTCAGGGTGACGACTGACTTTTCACAGGGGACACTACAGCATCCAGCACAAAGAAGCTCTGAAGCAAGTCAGAGCATCTGGCTTTATTATCTGGACAAAGCTTAAGTAGCATAATAATAAGATGAAAATGATATGATGGAACAAGAATACTAGTAATATGATAATAGCAATAATTATAGTCGTGGTATTAGCTATAACTGTCTGACGGTGTTTAGCAGACCCGATCACAGGGTGGAGTTCAAAGGCGAACGTGCCCAAGTGTAGCAGGTCACATCATCCATGTGAGAGGAGCCCCGGGAGGAGCTGGTGGCTCTGGAGGTTCCTCCTTGGTGCTGTTGGTCTCTCCATGTCTCAGCAGGTAGCTGGATGGTTTAGTGTTACAGTTCTAGATGGGAAGAGAGGAACCTGGAGACTGGGTCAGATACCGGTGTCTGGAACAGAGGAGTGGGTGACTGAAACAGGCCATCTAGGGAGAATTTCTCTGCCCAAGTTACCCCTCTCCGACAATGAGAAGCCCCGTCTGCAGTAATGATTTCAGATTCTTTGATTGTAATGAAGAGAAATGGGCACTTTCAAGGCCAATTCATGCCATGCTGAGAGGCATGTCCGAGGATAGGCTACTTGCCTAACTTTTTGGTAATTTATACTCTCAGAGCTTCTCATCACCATGTTTAGATTGGGTGTAATAACACTTTCTTTGTCATCTCCATTGAAATTGTCTGCACTTTGGGGAGCAACTCTTTCTTTTCCTGCAGCCATACAACATTTACACAAAAACGTCCTGATCTTACTAGGGTTCTATAGATCCCACTGAAGTACCATTGGCCAACAATAACAATAATTACAAATGAAGTCTTCCTTAGATATGTACTGAGTAATCCTGCTCTCTGGTTTCTGTTCAATAATATCTCCATAGCTTTAGGATGGCGGCAGATAACATACTCTGCTGCAGATCTGTGAGCCCTCAGCTGCAATTTATATTTATCAGCACAGAAATCAGTTGACACTGTGCCCCACTATTGATACAGACAAGTAAACCTGGCATAGCTGGTAAGTTTGGAATAGAGAGCAGCTTTCTAAAATGCCTCCTGTGCAACCTGTAGTGATGACAATCACATTTCTGCTCCTGTGCTGGTGTGCTATGATGTGACCAACACAGGTGAGTTGTGTGAGTTCCCACACGAGTGATGGGAAGTCTCCTGAGATACTGTGCCTTCTGAAGAGGCTGTGAGCTGCTGAACTATGCTGAATTACTGGACACAAAGAAGCGCCAGATAGGAATATGCTCCACTGCCAAGCACGACTGTCACTGGAGGCATGTGGCTGGTGGAGCAGCATCAAAGATCTTGCACTTGGAAGGAGTCCTCTAGACTAATCTGTGGACTAATTATCACTAGCAGCTTTCCTCATACAAACCTCACTAGACATCAAGGATAAAGCTAGCATAGTCAAGACCTATAGATTTCTTTAAAAGGATTACTTTTAGGGGCCAAATTGTCAATCATTTTTTACCCAGAGAAACTCACATAGGGTCAGTGTGATGGCTTTCTGTGCAGGGAATGGAACATAAAATCAACTGGACTGTACCTCTTGATGGCAATAACACATTTGTCCTCCACAAAGCAGGCACGACTCTTCATTTGTGTCTGACTCCTCCATTAAGTAGCCCATCACCCAGTACTTACTGCAGAGTAGATGCACACGTGGGTGCACAGTAAAAATTTTCCTCATCCCCTTTCCCTTGTCTGTTCCTGCCTCAAGTGAACTCCACTGACTTTAGATCAGTGCATCAAAGATTCATAGCATTTCTTTGAAGACCATTAACAGTTAAACTTACTGAAGCTATGCTGGTGTTTCTGATAGCCCCTTTCCTGCCTGGCTGCGTAAGAAGAGAGGAATTGGGGTAAACTAACAGCTTATGATGGGGCTTTGTAAGATGGGCTTCACTGGTAGCTTGGGAAATCAAATCATTTATGATACGGGAACTACTACAGATAGGGATTTTTCCTCCAACAGAAAACTGAGACTAAGCCACACATTTTTTATGCAAGGTCTACTTTCAATGAAAAATCAGAATTTTTTATTCTGAACTTGCTTCTATTTCAGTGGTGTTCTTCCCTAGGTTTTTTGGCTTTGTATTTTTATTCAGAAAATAGTGTTTGCTTTGTGTGTGTGCGTGTGTGTGCATGTACATGTGTATGTGTGAATAATAGACGTTTTCCAAATGAGATTGTTCATTGCTATTAATCTCCTTTGCAATCCTACAGTTTTGGCATAAATATGTTTTTCCTCAATGCTAAATTGGGTTGACCCCAGCTTAATATGGACCAAGGGTAACTTTGAGACCAAAATGAATGGTGTCTCTGGAAACAGAGAATTTATTAGTTATGTCAGTGGACAGATTCCCTGAGAGGAGCTTCAAGTGAGCACTTAGGAACTGTCTGCAGCATCTTTTTGTCTCTGATGAGATCATGATTCAGACTACTTGAGCAGTATCTCAAGTATGAAAACCCTTAGGGAATAGAACTGGCTCCAAGGACAGCATTTTGATGCATAGATTAGAACAGAATTCAGGTTTAATTAGCTTGCCTCTGCCAAGCTAAAGAAAATTGTCAAAGAAGATCACAAATGGGTGATAAAAACAGCTATACCTAGCTATACTACTCAAGCCACAGAGAATGGTGACCACACTAAAACAAATGCTGCTGTCAGACGTAGCCAAGCCATGGATCTGCCAATAGATTCACCCAGTCAATCCTCCTCCTTCCCACCTCAGTCCTTCACTCTGCAACCATGCACCCACCAGGGAGACGCCTGCTTGACCTGCAACACAAATTATTGCCACAGCCACACCTTATTTACCACTGGTAATAAATTAGCCAAGCTTTACCACAGGTCGTATTTTGATTTTTGTGCTTCACATCCTGTTCTCCTACTACCCTGCTCTGGTCTCGGATCCCAGCCCATGTCTGAGGGTCACCCATAATTTTCAGATTCTTCTTCCAGCCCACATTTGGCTGGTGTTCACCTTCAGGCTTTTGTTTCAGTTTTCAAGCTGCAGTTTTCAACTCATGGTTTTAACAGGTTTTGGATGATTGCACTCCAAAGAGAATGAACCATCCACACCTAGACAGAGCTTACAAAGTTCACCAGTACTGCCAAGTTACATCTGCAAGATGCTTCACAAACCCCTGCTATTTGCAGGAAATCCATGCAACTAGTAAGTGGTAACATATATATTAGCTAGATCTGGAAAAACAGAATTCCAGTGACATTTACAGCAAATAGTGTAATGGATTGAGCAATACTGCAGCACAGAATTCAATCCATGTCACAAAATACTTGTGATAAAACATTGCATATGCCCCATGCTTCCCCATCTGCTAAGTGGGAATTCTTGAAGAGAAGATTTCTGTAATCATTACGGTCAGTTTAAATACTAAGGCCTAAATATAAATTTGTCTATCATCTTCTATTGTGAAATCCTGTTTCTAGGTGATAATGACTTGAAAACAGAATTAATTGGGCTGACCCTTCCATGCTAGATGTACCTCTCAAGATTAATTTTTTTTTTGTTTTTAATTTTCAGGAAAAAAAAGGTTTTCTTACTTTTCCAAGTTGAAATAGCAAGGAAAGGATTTGTCTGTATTTTAATAATTTACTTGTTTTGAAGCAGGGTTTTGAGGTCTGATAGGGCACTCAGGATGGCAAGGTGTCCTGTCTACTGCCACTTTTAAGTCTTATCCCAAATTGCAAAAGTTATGAACACCAAAATGTGCAGTTCAGACTTGCTCAGTAAAATTCCTTATAATGTATCAGCTAGACTTCCTAGGGATGTAATCTTCCCTAAGGATGCTCTGTCTCCCTCAAGCCTCTACATGCTGACCAGACTGCCACTTGCAGCATCCTTCACATGGCCTGAGCTTGCTCTGTTACAGGGATGCAGGCACTGAGAAGGATGTTGACTCCCAAGTCTGTGCCACCAGGCACCAGATCTGCAAGCAGAGGGTCTTGTCTGTCCTAGACTCTCCATGTCCAGTAACTGCCTTTCTTGCAACTAACATGCAAAGATGGAAAAACTGAAGTTAGGCACAAAAGAAGAGAGGAAAGGTACCCAGGAGGGGTCAGACACAAATTAAAAGGACAGAAGCAAGGGTAGGAGGAAAAGGAGATGAAGGGGTGGAAAGGAAGGGCTGAGAGCAGAAGCTGGATGTTAATGGCACAGAGATATGGTAGGAAAAATAGAGCTAAGGCAGAGAGAGGCAAGAAAGAAATCTGAGATGGGAAGATAAGGATAAAACTCATTGGGATGACAGAACATTCCTATCCATTGGGGGATAAGCTTATGAGAAGTACCTGGGAACTGGGTACCTGAGAACCAAACAAAAAAACGACAGCGCTGGCAATAGAAGGAGAACTTGAAAAGAGCAGATTTAAGCAAAACTGAAGGTGACCAAGCAGAGAAGCAGTGAGGACAGCAACTGGAGACATACCACAAGGAAAACAGAGATTGACATAAAGAGATAAAGGTTCAGATCTCCACTGAGCAATGTGGAAATCTAGAAATGGATCTCATATTCCCAAATTTTAACATGGCTGCTTGCTGAATGTAAGAGCTGTGTGGATCTGGCTGGTTGCAGTGCCGGGTCCCTACAGATGATGACAGTGTGTTTTGGGACTGAGCACTCTAAGCCTAATTCCTAGGACATCTGCTGTGAATCTAAAGGTCCCATAACTGCTGATTGCCACAGCAGGACCAATAACATCCTACAGGAAGGAATACATATTTTTCAGTTTGTTTATTATCTTCAGATTGCACTATGAATCCAAATCAAAGAGGCTCAGTAAAGCTGCAATCAAATTGTCAGGTCAAGATGTCAAAATTAGGCCTCTGAAAAACTAAGTTGCTCCTCTGCTGCCACAGTCTTCTCTTGCTAATGTCATCTACATTTTGAGAAGGATTCTCCACCTTATTCAGCAAAGAGCGATATACACATAGACTCCAAGCAGATCTGAAATGCCAGGAGCAGAGCTACAAAACCGTTCTGCTCCCATAGCTACAGCTGAAGGAAATGAGGATGCAACTCTGAACAGAAGAAGTGCCATAAAAGGCTACAAGCAGTATTTCCCGCATGAACTGGAATATTTGACAGCATAAAGAAAGGAGTTGGTGTAGAGAGCTTAGCTGATAAAAGAGACATGAGAATATTCAGAATGAACGTCTGTAATTTGTCATTAGAAAATTGGCTATACTGACAACTTTGGCTTTAATCTGAGCATAGCTACCTGGTTGTAACAAAAATAGCACCCCTTCTCCTAAAAATGGTGTGAAAGAAAGTAAAAAATATTGTGAAAGAATTGGTATACTCTGAGCATCACAGAAAAGACCATGAGGAAACTGGTATTTCTGTGTTCAGTGCAGAGCCTGGACAGCATACAGTAAAGTATGCCTGGCACATCAAGTGCATGGAGATCTTAATGAAACACTGAGCAGGTATCCGATCAGAAATAGCATCTATCTCATGCCCAGGATGAGACCAGAGCTATGTGTGCAATCATGTAAAACCTCAATCAGAATATGTACATATAAATGAGACCAACTTAGAGTTATCGCAGTTCTGTCAGCCTCACTTGGAATTATGACATTGATGTTCTTTTAGTGCAGTGATTTGGGCACCTTTGCCTGGTTTCACAAGACAGGCTGCATGTGTCTGATGCTGGCTGCTTTTAAAAGCTCAGAATCATAGAATCTTAGAATCTTTTAGGTTGGAAAAGACCCTTAAGACCATTGAGTCTAACCGTTAATCTAAAACTGCCAAGTCCACCACTAAACCATGCCCCCAGTCGCCACACCTAGATGTCTCAGATACCTCCGGCGATGGTGACTCAATCCCTTCCCTGGGCAGCCTTTTCCAAGCCTTGATAACCCTTTTGGTGAAGAAATTTTTCCTAATATCCAATCTAAACCTCGCCTGGCACAACTCGAGGCTGTTTCCTATTGTCCTGTCACTTGGTACCTGGGAAAAGAGACCAACACGCAGCTTGCTACAACCTCCTTTCAAGTAATTGTAGAAAGCAATAACATCTCCCCTGAGCCTCCTTTTCTCCAGACTAAACAATTCCAGTTCCCTCAGCCACTCCTCATAGGACTTGTTCTCTAGACCCTTAGTCAGCTTTGTTGCTCTTCTTTGGACGTGCTCCAGCACCTCAGATGTCTTTCTTGTAGTGGGGGGCCCAAAACTAGATACACCCTGAAGATAGACCCTGACCCCTTGGTGACAAGGAGCACATCCAGGTCACTTTATGGAAATTCCAGATTGAAGTTTTGTTTTTAGGAACCAGTTACAACTGAGTTCCCAAACTGACCAGTGTCTGCCAACCGTTCACCTAGGTCCCCAACACTGCTAAAGCTTGCTGATACCTCTCCTTTGCATTTAAAACATAAAACAACTGCTTCCAGGCATTACCCTGCTGCTTTTCATTGTCCCTTCTTCTGTTCAGCCAGTCCAAGCACAGGTCTTGCTGGCCTCCTGCACCAAACCGTCTCTAGCACTCTGGATTTTAGGGGCGCAGGAAGAAAATCTCAAACAGGATTGCTGTAACTTCTGGGGATGAGCATCTTGTTGCACAAGAAAAGTGGTGTGAAGATTTCCCCCTCTTCGAAGCATGAAAATAAACTGAGTCCTGTTCTTTGTCTGAGATCAGTCATGAAAGCAAGACCTACCAGGACAGCCCTCAGATGAAGACAGGCCTCCCCTATTCACATGCTCCAAGCTTCTTGAGGACTTTTTAGTCTTTAACTGCATTTGCCAGGAGTAAGATTTCAATTTGGCAATTCTTTTCTTTTTGAGAAAACTTAGTAGTAATTATAAGTGTCTATGCTGGTGGTATCATGAAAGAAGAGGAAAAAAAATCAACAACAAAACGAGAAGTTCACTTAGGCTGCTACTGCTTCACTGTTTCTCACTTTTACTTAAATTGTCAGTGAAGATGGCAGTTGGCATCAAACGAGATGCCCAGTTTCAGCATTTTCTCCAGGTAGAAGAGAAAGCTCGAGTCCGAGTTTCCTTACTCTGACCCAGCAGTGCCCTCCAAGCATCTTGGCTTTCAGACTACTTTGGCTGCCATCTTATTGCTCATTTTGAATGACGCTATTAGCAGAAATAATGTTAATTTAGACATCAAATGCAATTAAAGACAAATGTTGACAGCTCCTGAATAACTAAAAAGCACCTAATGCAATTTTCAATAGTGGTCTGAAAATGCAGCCATATGCTCTTTGCACTTTCAGCTACCTAATGTCTTAAAAATTTGAGTGCTTTAAACCTACTATATTTATTGCCTTTAAGCCCAGGTATCTGACATTTCTGAAGTCTATATAAGGGAGAAGACTCTCCTACACCACCTGTGAGGCCATGACCAACTCCAGGGACATGCTGAATACTTCAACAGTGCTGAGATTCTCTTTTGTGTATACCCTAAGTTGTGTTGCACCTGTCAGTCCAAAATGAAGGCCACCAATGTAGTGTGTTCCATTAGCAGGTTTCGCACAGGGTGTACCAAAGAGGTAGATACGTGGACTTTCACACCGACCTCTTCCACATCTGTCTCAGGTGAGCTGAACTGTGGTGCACTGCTGCTGGATTCATGTGGCTCAGGCACCGGAGCACACACTCTGACAGGCAAGTGGGTATGGGTAAGAAGGTTTTTTTTGTTCTTTCATTTTTTTGATACAGGGTACATGGAAGCAGGTTTTCTCGGCTTGTGGCACCGCTCACAGAAAGAGGAGGAAGGCCTTTGGATGCCCATCTTACCCAAAGGACGCTGCTTTGTGCACAGCTGCTCTTCCTCCTCCATAGCGTTGCTGAGCCACAAAGTCCTGCTACTGCCTGCACACCCAACCATGCATAACTACGGAGTTTGCTCACAGGTTTCACCGAATGCACGGCTACTCTCAGGTAGTGCATGTTCTGCTGTAAGCAAAATGCAGAGTATTACAGCTCGTGTGTGGCTCAGGTTTGACTTTCATCTGCACAGCTTTGTAGGTAGTCACGTAGCTAAGTGACATTGAGCTGAGAAATCTATAAAGTGGAATGTCTTTGTTATCCATCTTGAGGAAGTGTTAATGTCATCTTTAGCTCTTCTTCGTGCCAATTAGCCAAAGCCCTGTGGAGGAGGACTAGATATATAATTCCAGCTGGAGCTGGTGTATCATGTGTGGTTGCTGCTACAGGTCTTCAGCTCCGACTCATCGCTCATCCAGCTAGTCACAGAGGTACTCTGGCAATCCCATCTGGACGGTGCCTGTTTAGTCCCTGTGGTCTGCTGAAACTGGTAACAAATCAACTCCATAACGAGGTGAAGATGCTGATGGACCATGCTATAACTGCATAGCCACTCCAATAGGCTTTATTAGCTAGAATAGCTGCTTGATTTCTGGTCATATTGTTGGCACCCTTTCTAACTGGTTTGCTTAACGAATGACCTCACATGATTTATATTTACAGAAGGTTTGTTGATCTGAGAAAGCAGATTCAAGATGTTGATAAGAGTATTGGGGTAACAGTCCTCGGCAGCACCCAGGATGGATCATCCTTGTGTGCTACTTCGTAAAAGGGATTTTGCACTCACACAATATTTATTCCTGAAAGCAAAACCCAAAGTTACAACACCAGTACTACACAATTCTCCAGTGAAATAGGGCAGCCCCAATAATATAGTTGATATCATTTTAGCTTAAAGGTTAGTAATTCCAGCGGCATCTAGGGGATTTAAACACCCCGACTGCCAGTGACACCGCCACAATCCAAACAACAGAGATCTTTCTAAGTTGTTCCACACTGCTTTTGCCTGCAGCATGCACCCTCAATCCTTTATTTTCCTGTTTTTCAACTCAAATTTTTCTTTCCTAATTTAATGTATTTCCTGGTTACATTTGCCTGTATCATCCTATATGTTATGTAAACATGACAATTATTGTTAAATAAGCCCTACTCATATATACAGTCATCACTCAACCATACTAATGAGAGGCTAACTACAATTTGCAGGCTGCTGCTGCTGCTCTTTCAGCTTTTTAATTATACCAGTAATGTTCAACCTTTTTTTAACCTGTGAGCCATAGGCCCTATTCTGTGGTTACTAAAGAGCTGGATGCCTGCTCCACAAAAAGGGACTACTTCAGAACAGGGATCAAACAGACAGAAGACAGATGGCCTGAGCCCTATTGACATTTCCGTTGCCCTTCAATGGCACTGTTTACTTCTCCAGGCATTCTGGAGGCTGTGTTTTTCCCACAAGCTTTTCAGAGTGCAGACTGAGCTTTTGAGATCTGCAAAAATATATAAGATGAAGAGGGGGTCTCAAATTGCTATCAGCACTAGTGGTTTTCTACCACCCTCTTTGGGCAAGACACATGGGATATTTTCTCATCTGGCCCTCTCCTGGTCTCCATCTCTCCAATACTGCCCCTGAGAATGTCCTAGATATTGTCTCACTTGGGATCAGATGAGGGCTTTGTAGACTTGTCTTGAGTTCAATTTCCACTAAATTTCCCCGTGTGGCACGGGAGTGAGCATAGCTTTGTTGGTGGCATGTGCAGAAGTCCTGATGGTAGAGAGTAGCTATTGCAATCTGTTTCTCCAGCTCCTGCCCACACAACAAGCTAGTTTTCTGCCTGTGCACGAAGACCACAAAAACTAGCAGTTTCCTGAACTCTGGAAACTGATGCACTTACTAAATTGAAGGCACTTGCAAAGTGTCAGCTGCAGCCTTCCCTGTACCAGCACTACTAAATCCACATTTGACTCTGGTGTCACCACTGGCAGCCAGTTGCCCAGTTTGTGCCTCACTAGGCATGAAGGCAGAGACAGTTCAGCAGCTTCAGCATCTGAATAAAGAGTTTGAGGCACCCTCAGAGTCCTACAGGTGTGAGGACAATTGCTCCAAGGCTAAGCTCTGCCCACAGCAATACCCATGACAGGACCTGCCTCTCTCTTTCCCTGGCCAAGGACCTTATCCAGCCACTAGAAAAAGCTCCTCAAGGAAAGATAAATTAAGAATTGACAGGATCCTTCAAGCATCAGGAGAAAAGAGACTTACTGAGTCTCTATCCCAGGCATGAGGCCAAAGTCAAATTTTTGCACCCAGCTTTTGGTGTGGATGCAATTAACACACGGCCTGCTCTCCGCGGAATGGTTGATAGGAGAGTGAGAAGAGACTGGAGCAAATACTGGCCTTTTTTAGCACTCTTTTACAGCTCCTTCTGCTAGCTGAAGTGCTGCAGTGTATCATTATCTGTTGATTGCAGTCTTTTGCCCAGTTGTTGCTCTTGCCCAGTCAGCACTCATCTCCAAGACAATTTGAATTAATTGTGTGAAGGATTTCACAAGACTGGAATATTCAGAAACATTCAATTGAAATCAAGACAGAGTGGGTCTGATTCTGACCCCACATGGTTTGATGTGGGCAGAGCTGCAAAGGACTGACAGGGTTTTTTTTGGTTGGTCTTCATCCCAAGGGAGGGAAAAGCCTGCATCTACACCTCCTTGTGCCACAGCTGTAGCATTTTATCAGCAGAACATATAACTGGCGGGTGCAATTTGTTTTCTGAAGATCTTTCTTAATTCTCTAAGGATATTCTGTACCTTCCTTAGAAACATAAAATTTCCACCATTTTTACTGTAAATTCTGGTTCCATGCCCACTGTTTTTTATACTTCCTGCTTGTAATAATGAAGCATGTACTGAGGATTGAATCAGATTTACCAGACGACCACTGCCAGGACAACTGTTCATCCCTTTCTCAAATTCTGGTACTACATGTGATTGCTTCCTGTACCTTGCTGTTCTCCACGGCTTTTCAATAGAGTTGGCGGAGGTGTGGAATACTTATTAGCTAACTCTGTTGACACATTAAGTGGATAACATCCAGATCTACTGACTAAATACAAGTATGACTATTAATTGTTTCTTTCTCCAAGGAACAGAGCCTTGTCAAACCAAACGCCACTTTCTCAACTAACATCTTGCCACCTGCCCTAACCAGAAGAGATACTCTCCTTATCTTTTTGATAATAATGATTATAATGTTGATAGTGATAATGATGGTGATGATGATGATAATAATAATAATAATAACAGCAACAACAATGAATAATATCTTTCTTTGAATATAGCCTTAGGGCTCATAAGTAAAAAAGGATGCAGCTTTCCGGAACGCTTAACTGGGCAAACTGAACGATGAAATCAAAGGTAAGGATGCTGCACACGCGTTGTACTGGCAGCTTGATATATCAGTTGGTCTTTGCCTCTGCACCACAGTACCTGTGTTGTTTGGATTCACCCAGTACCAGCACATGAAAGTCATGCAGGTTCCCAGTCCCAGCCCTACCACTGAGCTGTACAACTGTGTGTAAATATCCTTACTTCTTCGAGTCTGTCTTCCTACCTATAGAGGTGGCAAAGTAGCTTTTGCACAGCTATGTGAATTTTTCAGACACCAAAGAGTGGGGAATTTAGATGCCAGCATTGTATATATATTGCAAGCAGTATCAGCTTTCTTCCTTCTCCTTTCTTCCTCCTACCACTCAGTTATGCAGCACCACACTGCCCTCAAAGTTCACATGCTTGAGGAAAAAAAAAAAAAAAAGATGATTTTTCCCCTCAGTGTCAGCACAGATCTGGGGCTACAGTAACATCTTTAGCATGGGCAGATAACAAATGAAGTCTGAAGGATCAAGAAATTTGTCATTTAAAAACATACTGGACTAAATCTCAAGTTTAAAGGAAAAGATCGGAGCAAAAATCCAAGCTATTAAAGCAGAGCAATTGTTAGTAATAAACGGGTTTGAGTTTTTAATTAAAATCAATTTCCTTGACTACTATTTTTTTAATTGCACAGCAGGTTTGAAATTTTTTTTTCTGAGGAGTAATATAAAACTTTTCTAAATATTCTCCTGCCTAGAACTTCCATTTCAACCCTTTGTATGCACAGTGCAGTGGAATCTGTTTGCATTTGATTTAAAATCCTTACAACTGAGCCACTTTTTGTGGATTGCACTATTTTTTTCCCAGATGTTCCCAGACGCAAGCCTGGACAGAGATTCCGCTGCTGCTCCCTCTCGAGCCACTCTCCTTGAAAGCAGATTAAAATGAAGCAATGGTGCAGGGAGATATTTTCATAGGCATTCATAAATTCTTGTAGTTCTATCTCCACCGTGGGGGCTACTGAAGCCCTTCAGGTTAGTGCATAATGAAATGCAGACTCCCTGTACTCCCTGTGTGAGGAAACGAACAAATTCAGATTCCCTTTTTACTTTCCTAGATAATAACTCTTTTGTTTTAACTAATCTTTCACTGTCAGGGGTGATTAGATGCTTTAGCTGAATGAATCCTATTATTTAAAGCCTTCCCTGCCTGCTTCTCAATGTGCATTCTGACTCATGTACCTATTTTCATGTAGAGATTATTTAGAGAAGGTATTTCTTTCCCCTTTAAAAGTAGCTGCAAGCAGGATTTTGGGCCAAGCCTTATCTGTGTATATGGCCACTTGCTGGTGCCCAGCTTAGCAAAAAGAACGGATGCTAAAATGCCCTTGCTAATACTTGCTGATGATGTTTGACTACTGCATAAGAGGCTGCAATGGAAATATGGATCCTAACTCCGACATTTTCAGGCCTTTAAGTGTAAGAAGATGCATACTAAACCAAAAAGATACAGACAAAAAGTAGCAGTGCATTTCCACACATCCTCAGGCTTGAGCTCACCGGACTCAACAGGACATGAGCACGTGGCTGAAGGCCGGTGGGAAGGACACAGCTCTGGAGCCGGGCGATGGCTGGTGGCCGCTGCGGTGGAGCGGGATGCGGCGCGGCGGGAGGGCCACCGGATCGCTGCTGGGTCACACGCTGCAGGAACACGGCACGCTGGCCAGAGTGGAGGAGAAAATGAAACTCTTTTATTCCTTCGATTCCTGGGAAACGTGAGCTGGAATCCAACTGATCAGATCATGGCAAGGGGGGAAGCTGTAGTCGCAGTTAAGCCATGAACAGTGTGCCGCGTTCTTTAATATAAATACCACTAATGTATGTGCATAGGATGCATTTTCATTGAGTTCCCCATGTACTATACACCCACATACTCAGTGTGAAGCCATTACCTCTGCCTCATTCTCTCAGTCCAGCCTACGCTCCTATTTAACTTGGTGCTCCTTGGCCAAGATAATTTTAAAATTCCTTATTCTCCCAGCAAGCTAACGATCTCCTAAAGCGTGATCCAGTATCTTCTTGACATATCTTTCTCAAACCCAGAACATCTGAGACTCAGCTGCAAAAATAGCCATGTGAACCTGGAGTTAACATCCAAAAAGCTCTATTAAAGCTGCAGCCAGCTACAAAGAGAACAGGGAGGGAGAAGGAACAGGAGCTAGTAATTTGTGTTCCCTTGATTGAGGGGATTTATCTGCATTTCTAGTTAATAAAAAACATTAATTGATTCATGTTTTTTATGGCTGCACACAGAGCTATTTCTGGCTGGAAGGAGACACTCTTAAATGGAATGAGTCAGACCAGACCTGTTATGTCACTCTGGGACCCTGAAAGATTTGTTAATAGCTCTGAAGAAATCAAGTTGCTTCACAGGGCTATTTTCTCCTCAGACATCAAAAGCAGAGGGAAAGTATAGTAATTCTGAAGGCTGAAAATGAGTTTTTTACATGGTCCTTTGCATTTGACAAATAGCAACAGGATAATCAAAGAGCTTTGCTCTCCACGAGACACTTGCATGGATATCTCAGCAGGATTTATCGGTCCAGCTAAACACAATCTCTAGAGACATGGCTCTTAGCTAAGGAAACTCCCAGCAGGTCATAGCTCCTCAATTCACTTCCTATAATTTCTTCCAGATTAACTTCACAAATCAAAAGATTGCACCTAGAGAGATTTACAGGAAGGAAAGTCTGTATTATAGAAAACCGTATTCTTTCACCAAAGCCTTTTTCCACACAAAGGCACCTGGTTCCTAGCCAGGAATAAGGCTCTTTATTATAAAATTAAATTGCACTGGAAACAAAACTGTTTTAAATTAGTTTGGCTTCAGTGGAGATTTGAGTTGCCGCTCAGGTGTTTCACATTCCCTTCCTGGGTCACGGTGCCCTGCCAGGTGACACCTCGAGGAGGCAAAGGCTGCTGTGACACACGGTGGTGGCTCTGCCCAAGGAGAGGTGATGATAACGCACAGGATGGAGGTCAGCCAAGGAGCCGAGCGAAGACGGTGGTCCAAAGTGGCAAGGGACATCGAAGGAATCCCCCCTGTGCCTTCAGCCCTCTGACAGCGTTTCCACATTCAGTTTGGAAAGCGAATTGGATAGTTTTAAACTGAGAAATATGTATGCTTGTTTTTCACCACCAAGAAGACCAAAAATATCTGTGAAAAATGTTGACAAATTGACAGCATTTGTCATTTCTGCTTCTGTTTCCCTGGTGACAAAAAAAAAAAAAAAAAGTATTTCCAACGAAGACAAAGCATGCAGCTCATAGTCTTGTCCAGTTTGTCCTGATATTTGTCCTTGCTCTCTTCTCCATGGTTCAAAGCAGCACAACGGTGGCAGGAGCTTGTGAAATGGGCCTCCCCCTCATCTGCAAAGCTGGAGCCTCTTTGCCCTTTTTACTACCTGGCCAGAGCTATTAACCATAGGATAAATGTCTGTACTGGCCTCATCCAATTTAGAAAGTGATAGTTGTGCTTTGTTGTCATGTCAGCCTTTGGCAGGGAAAAATCATCACTTTCGGTGGTGATGATGGGACATATTTTCTGTTGTTTTCTCCAGCCTTTTTTTGGTGTTGACAGCCTTGAACATTCGCAGCTCGTGGACATCAGAGGAGCCCATCAAAGGGCTCAGCTCTGTGTTATAGATATGTAAAGCAGAAGCCTGGGTTTCTTCTGAACTTTCCTGGCACTGGGTGGTGAGACTAATTTAGCAGCATACAGTCTGTAAATCTGTGTTCAGCCCCGGCGTGATATCAGTAGCTGGCTTAAGGTGTGGGGGGGTGTAGAAGTACAGGCATGTTAAAATCCTTACAGTTCAGACAAATCTGCCTCCAGCCACTTTCACACTGTCATCTTTCTTAAGGAAAAAGCATGCTAGAGAAATAAGATGCTAACTGGGTACCCTCGAAGCCTCTGCTGCCATGGAGCCTGTTGGGAGTAGGGCTTTGTGGACCCTGTTCGTAGGGCAAACTGCTGGACTGCAGCGTGTTGGTCATCCCTCTCTGTACCAGAAAGAAAGTGAGGGTGTATTTGAAGAAAGCCACCCTTTTGTGAGAGTCTCTCATGCTGACACGCAGATAAAGAAATCTCAGCATCTGAGTGCTCTGGCACCAGCACCTTCCTAAGCCCCATTCTCTGGATGGCTGTAGTCTTGTGACTCCCCAGCATGATTTCTCCTGTTTGCACAGAGCAACCAGTGATTTTTCTGTCTTTTTCTTCTCTGTCAGTGAAGACTTACATTAAAACACCTGAGAATCCTTAAAGAAATTACTATGGCAGAGCAAGGATCAATACAAGCAAGATAAACATAGCTTGTGCTAGCTGGAGCTCTTGTACTTCGTAACACAAATCTCAAAATGTGATGCCAGCTACAAATCCGGGGTAGTCTTTCTATAATGCCATGCTTTTTAACTGTGATGCACTGTGATGTGACTCTGCAGAGTGGGCTTCAACTCATGCTGGAGTTTCACGCTTGTTTTAAGGAGCAGCGCTACTGAAACAGCCACACCACTCCTCCCCTGCACTTTGCAGCTTGCTCGCTGCTCTGCCTGCCCTCAAGCCAGCACAGCATCCATGAGGACACATCATGAACTGATCTGGGTTCAGAGCAGTCTAGGTTTGGTTTTGTCCAACTTGAATTCTCTAATCTGCCTCGTGTGGTCACATCAGTGCTTGTGCTGGCACATAGGAAGATGCACTGAGAGGAAGGGAATGAACAGGCAGGGAAAAATGCCTCTCCCGGCTGTAGTTTCAGGGGATGCCATTCTAAACTACACCCAAACCCCCTGGTTTTAGCTGCAAAGCTTGTACATGAATTCTCCTTGGTCATCTAGGCTTTTATGTACACAGAAACTCACTTGTCTCAGGATGAGCTGAACTGCTGCAGATGCCCACCTCTCACCCTTGACCCTGGAGAGCCTACAGGACCTGCTGAGACTAAAAGCCCCATTTTTAGATGAATCCCATCTACAGCACCAATGTGTGAACCGCCAAAGCTATTTTGAGTCTTGCAAGGTACAGGGTCACCTGCAAAAGGAGGGTGGACTGCAATGTGACATGGGGCAGGGAGTAGTCCTAGGTATGAGCTGGACGGCTGCCCAGTTCACTGGACTGAACTTTCTCCACTCTTTGGAGTGGTCTGGAGGCTTGACTTTTGAGGCACAGGACCTATCCTTGCCAGAAAACCAGTGGGCATACAAGCAAGGAATGTAATAGCCTGACCTGCTTTATTTCTGATGAATTCAGTTCCTGCAGAACAAGGCTTTGAATAGACACAACTCTTGTGAACGTCTGAGCAGCTGGAAGCTGATGTACTCAGAGGTACAGCAGCTCTTTCTTGAGGGATATTATTTGTCCTTTCAGAACACAACTATAAAAACTCAAATAATCCACGCTTCTCTGGGAAATTGTCCTTGATTCCTCTCCCCATCAGGTACTCTGGGTTTCGAGCACAGAAACTTTGTCCCTGCTGTGGTCCAAACCTCCTCATGGTGCTCCCAAGTGAGAAAAAGGGAACCATCCTCCGAGCCTTGTACTATGAATACTGGGACAGTGTTCCTCTGAGAACTGACCAGGCTCCATGTTACAGAGTTGGTGTGCTTGTCCCAGTGCACACCAGTGCACTAACTGGGCGACTGCTGGAGAACTTCACAGCTCTGACCTTTAATCCCCCCTACATTAAATCTATCCATGACCAGTCTTCACCCTCTTGTCTTTGTGCTGGTATTGTCCTTTAGTTTACAGCTGATTTTGCCTCCCAGCTATTAAGCCACTGCTGTGATGCAGGATGATCCCATGTCTCCCAGTCCTCCTTTCTGGCCTTAAACAAGTTAAACTTTAGTCTCATCTTGTCTAGCAGGACAACTCCTCCCTAGAAAACCCTCTTTGAAGCACAGTTTTGTGGCTGCTCCAGTATAAATTAATCTTACTTGAACAGAGTGGACAAAAAGAAGCCGCTCAGTGGCTCCTGCACTTCCTGTGGGTGATTTCTTACCTAGAGAGGACTAGATACTAACTCAAGGGCATCCTTTCTTTGTGCCTTCTTTCTGTTCTCTAGCAGATGGCTCATATCCATCCTGAGGACAGGAGGGTATCTGACCAACGCAAGGACTATGCATTTATCAGAAGATGGGGATCCTCAAATTGGATGTATTGGGGAGGTCTCTTTTTGAGTCAATCACCCTGGTAGACAGTGGAGAAATTAGGCATGGTTAAGATGAAGCTCCTCTGGCCTGCTTTGGACGTGTGATCTGGGACATGCTCCATACCAGGACCTGTTTCTCCCTAGGCAGTACCAATGGAGACTGAGTAGCAAACTCAGATGGAGATGCCGTACTGACTCTGTTTTGTCTTTGCTGCCTGTTCCAAAAACAAAAGAGGAATATCTGCTGTAATGCATACATGCCTGGGAAATCCATGAGAGCAAACATGTAACCACAAATGTGGGCTTTCGCTGGGAATTGTCTCTCGAGTTACAGTCAGTCCCCACATTGCAGGATGATAAAAGGGAACCTGAAGAGGATAAGTTAACCTTGCTTATGCTTTCTCACTTCCTCTCAAATGCTGCTCAAGCTTTGAAATAGAATCCATGGAAAAACAGGTCACTAGTGCCAAATCTTAGCTTCACCAGTACTGTTCCCAGATCCCAGAGATCTGGAACAGGCTGCTTTCTGGATGAGACTGTCCTAAAACCTGAACAACACCTCAGCATGGGTACCTCAGTATCGTCCTGAAGAACAGATGTTTACTCCCTTCTGCATGAGCAAGCAACCAAGGGAGAACCCAGACACCGTCAAGTCACGAGGATAATCCAGAGCCTGTTGTTTTGGTGCAAGCAGAGACTGAACAGGTCCCATTTCTGACTGTCTCACCCATGCTGCCTGGGTCATCCTGAGGATGCCATAGATCTGAACCCCCTCTTTGGTATGGTCTGAAAGTCACTTTAGCTGTGTGCAGTGTAAATATAGTCACCGCATCTCCTTCTCCCACTCAGTCTATAGCTTATTTCTGTCAAACTACCTTTCTGATCTATTCATCGTGTTTGATCCATGTTCCAGTCCTGTTCCTGTCCTTCCCCAGCTTCAGACTTATGATAGTAATCCCCACTTATTCAACGGCTTTCTTGGGAAATATTGGTACAGGAGAAGGCTTTGAAAATGGTAAAAATTCACTGTTATGATTACCATCCCCAGTTCAGTGTCTCTTGTGTAGTTCCGCCTAAAAATTTCAAGGTACTTCCGTCTTATCTGCATATGAAAAAGAAGCCAGCAGCTCTGAAAGGCTTCTTTAGAAAATCCAGCAGCAGCTATCTATTTTATTTTCACTTGCTCTATACAAATCCTTATTCACATCTAAGGGGTGAAAGCTCTGAATGAGCGTGATCATGACAGTGTACAATACCCCTGACAACAGGAGGAAGAGCTCTCTTCCACGCGGCGGGCTGGAGGGGGATGCGTGTCGCGGGGCCATGGCCACGCTCTCCCAGCGGCTTCCTACCACGTGCCAGCCGTGGCCGACTGCATCCCGCATGCGCTGTCAGGCTCTGTGTCCCTGCTGCTGGCACACAAAGAGTTTCAAAGGGCTGCCAGCCACTTCAGGGATCTTGAGAAATAAGACCTGAAGCTCAAGGTCTTCCAGAAAGTTTTTTTTATAACTAAAGGAACGGCAGGGAAATAGGAAAGTAAGGTCTTAACACAGTGCACTGGAACATGCAATTCTGTGCATGGACGACACAAAGAGTCACCGTACGTCTGTCTGCACTGCACGTGACAGAGGCTGCAGGGGAGCCCAGGGACCTCACCAGAGGTAGGAAAAGCCACTGGAACATGGGGCACGATCATTTTGCACAACCTCTTCCTATCACTCACCAAAAGACAACTCAGAACTGATGATACTTGACATAAGGTGTTGCCCTGATGAGCCAGGAGAGGATGCTTCAGCAGCAGTGAGGGATGGAGTCACTGGGCTACGTTTGCATTTACGTGGCGGAGTCTGTGTCAGGATGTACCACAAGACATGGAAGGGGGATGGAAACTGCCAAGCTGCTGACAGGACCTGCCTCACTCTCTGCTTTGTTTTTGGAGGGCAGGGACGGGAAGGGAGCAGCCTGGCATGCTGTGGCTACCATGCCCCCAGTAAGACATTTCCTTTGCAGTAGGCAGGGATCAGAGCTTACACAGGGCTTAAACAAGTGAGAGAGAGATTAACAGCATGAGTGATGCAACACAAAGTGCTGTGGGTTCAAATGAATGTGTCCCTCTGGGCTGCACTCCTGCGTGGCACTGAAGGAGGGATCACACATTTGTCTTCTGCTCATCTTTCCTCCGCACTGCTTAGACTCATTTGCTTGCTAGCTTGTGCCAGCCCTGTACTTGCCTAGACAGAGGTGCAGCTGGTGAAGCCCACCCTCGGCAATATGCAGCCTGCAGGAAGCGAAACACCTCCCTGCCAAGCCACTGGGGCTATCAACGACTCACAAAGAGCTTAGATGGGGGTCAGCTCAACAACTAGATAGGATCTGTGTTTTGCCTGTGCTCAGTTTCCATGCAGCAGCCAGAAGCATGCAGGAGGCCAAAGCTCCTGCCTCATCTGGGCAATAGGACAATGCTGGACACCTCCCAGGGTGGGTGAGCCTCAGTCAGGACCCGGACCTGCAAGCAGGTTGAGGAACCCCAGAAGAAAGGCTGAGGTGTCACCAAGCGCAGCACCAAAGTGGTGTCGCCTCACTAGAGTCCAGAGGCCACAGTGAAGCAGTGAGGGTCAGCTGTGGGCCCCCACCTCGTGTCACCTGCAAACGTGCCACAGTGAGTTGTCTTTTCAGTTGTGACCCAGCCTCTTCCCACGCTGATCAGTTCTTGCTCCCATTAGTTGGAGTGTCCTATTTTTCACTCAGGTCATGCCAAACTGGAATGAACTGAGGGTATTTCTGGTACTCTGTGGGTACATAGTATTAACTGTTTTACAAGATGAACCCCTGCCCGGGACACTTACAGGACAGCATGAGCTCAAGGATGTTTGCTCCAGTCTGAATAGTTTGAGGCACTTAAGCCTCAGACCTGAACGTTCACATTACTTCCCTCACTCCTCCATTCACAGTAGCTTTTTCTATCCATCTCACTAACTGCAAAAGTATCATGATCTGTGTTGTGTGTTCTGCACGCTCTTGATCTCAACAGCACCTTGTGACAGTGAGATCCACAGGCTAATACTCACACTGAGTCAAAAAGCATTTCTTGCTCTCTGTTCTGAATTCAGCATTTTTAATTCAATGCCTTTCAGTTGCCATACAGAGAGGATGCATAGTACTCACTAAACTACCTTCTCTGTCTCAAATGTACTTTACAAACTTTTATCTCCATCTCCCTCCAAGCACAGACATTTTGCCAGGCACTTTGAAAGTCGTTATTCATATTACACCTCCTAATACGAACCTCAGATTATTCTCATCACCTATATTTGAACTGGCTCTATTTTTAGTTTCTTGGTTTAAAACGGATATGAGGACACGTCTTTTATAGACTGTACATTCTTGGTATCTGAGCAGATCTTAAATTAAGAACAGTAACATATACTTTGGAATAAAACTTGTGTTACCTTTTAAACAATTGAGGCAGGATGATGACATAAAAAGAATAAGATAAGATAGCTAAAAGTGTAGTACCTTAATGAAATTTTGAAGGGCTACGTTTCCAAAGAGAAATCTTTGAGCTGTGTGCACAGATATGGCCCCACATAAAGAGCAAGTCTGCTCAGAAATATGATTGTGTAGGATGAGGATTTTTACTCAGCAGATCTGCATCTCGCTGTCTGCACTAACATTTTTCTTATCATAGCTGGGAAGGCAAGCCCCCGAGCTCAAGCTGTCTCATGCATTGATCACAGAATTTAAACAAACTCCCACCAGCAAAATCCGGTTCGACTCCTAGAGTCAGGGATCAATTTTCAGCCTGAGCAGTAAACTGCTTTTTGTTCACATTATAAGCACATTTCTTCCAGGAACATCAGCTACATTGAAAAAAAAAAAAAAAAAAAGGTGTAACGTACTTAATTCATTCCTTGTTCAGAGGGGAAAATGCACATCGGGTAAGGAACCCCACCATTTTCTCAAGGGGCAGGTGTACAACAGCAGTATGCTATCGTCTGCATTGGCATAAGTTTATTTTCTGCAGCAGATCCAAGCCAGTGCCATTGAAATCAATTAAAAAATACCAGTCATGGGCAGAAAGTGGGCTTGGAATCAGCTCTTTAGTTGAGGAACTAGGCTGTCATCCAGAAACTGTATGTCAGCTATATGAATTAATGGCAAAAACCCAGTTTCTCTGTTCATTCATTTGATTCTAGGACTATCCAAGAGTCAGAAAAACTGTCAAGAAGAGATCTGTTCCTGCTCGAAGGCTTCCTGCTCCCTGCATCTTCTTGCTAAGGGCATTGTCTCCTTGTTTGCCTCCAGCTGAAATGCTGCTCTCTCTTCTGCAGCCACTAATTCAGAAGGAGAGTGAGCAAAAAAGAGGTGATTCTTGCTTTTCACCTGTCAGACAAAAAAACACAGGTTCTGTATAACCACCAGTCTCAGAAACTGCCGCAGACCTGGGTTCTGGCAGCTTTACTCCATGAGAGCACCACCAGCAGCCTCAAGGCACTGCATGGAAATGATGCCCTCATCCAGGAAAACCTTTGGAGAAATCATGACTGCCTTGATATAAGGAAATAAGGGCATACTGCTATGATAAGTGATCGTGGGCATCTGTTATCAGGAGTGTGATGGCCACTGCATGAGTGATTTCAGGACCCCAGGGAGTTTTAAAGCCACTGCCTGCAGAGTGTGGATGACAGAATGGTTTTACTCCAGTTCTGAGGAGAAATGGAGATGCTATCAGAAAGGAAACAACTGTCATAGCAACAGTCAGGAGCCGAACAGTGGGAAGGGGCTCAGCCCTCTGAACGGGGTTCTTTCTGGCACAGCTGCTGGGGGACTCAGGGCAACCCCTCCTCTCCTATCCACTGTCTCTGATCAGTGCTATGAGTATATTCTTCCCAGCAGATGGTAACTTTCAGGACACTTGCTGGTGCCCTGAAAGAGAGGAAGGAGGAAGAGTGCAAGGGTTGCTTTGGAAAGTTCAAGCAAGGAGAAAATGCTCCACTCATCTGTCAGTCCATAGTCCTCCCCTGCTTCCCAACATAATCTGCTCTTCTCTTAGGGTTTCTTAGAGAACCCGCTGGCCATGCCACTTCCTGAGAACCTCAAGGTAACAAATCATGTCCATCTTGAGCAAAATTACAGATGAGGGCTGCCCATTGCTTCTCCTCAAGTCCTGAGAGGACTGTGGCACTTTGACTCAATGGCCTACCCACTGCTGTGGCAGCCGAAGCAGCTCCTGCCACAGGGGACTGTAAATTCATTTCAGCCTCAAAGCAGTAACGAAGGACAGTGTGGTGCAGTTGCTCCCCTTATCTCCTCCCTGCTCCTTGGAAACCCTGCACTTTTTGCTCATGGAGAACAGCAGCAAATTTTGCACTGCACAGGCTTCCCTCAGCCATCCACATTGCATCCTGGCACCCAGTGAAGAGCAGAAGCAGGGCAACGGTCACCCTGGTCCTGCTGGTGACCTCAGCCTGCGGCATCAGGATCGATAAAACGCACAATCCACTGAGTAGAGAAGGATTTTGGTGCCTGGCTGAAAGTACAAGCCTGACTTTAAGCCAGAGAGGGTAGGAATCATCTGGCTTCACTACAGACCTCCAAAGTGTCCTTGCAGCCCCATGAATGGAAGATTAATGGCTCACTGACAAATGTCACCAGCATTAGTCACTATGAGACAATCTAAACGGAAGGATTTGCCCTGTCCTGGAAGAGTAAAGCAGCCCTGTTTGGATGCAACTGCAGCTGATAGGACAAGAAAAGGATGAAAACATCTACAACTGCTGTTTATGACCCAGCAGAGCAACGTGCTAGCAGCAGCAGGCCTTACACAACAACAGATTACAGCTCAGATTCTGTTATTTCAGCTAAGACTAGATTAAGGGCCCAACACACTAAAAGTTTAAGATTTTGTGCTTAGGCAAAGATAATTTTATTATCTTTTTGACTGCAGAACAACTGCCGTGGGAAATTCAGCTGATTTACTGTGCACCTCCTGGAGCATGGACAGCAGACCCGCAGCAAAGTCATGGCAGTATTAAAAACACCTGACTTTGGAATAATATGAAGAACTCCTCCAGATGAGGAACAGAACGGGAACTAAATGACCAGAGAACCACGGCTCTGTAAAAGTAGGTCTGGGACAACAAAGTGATGTTGTAAACTGTGAAATTTAACATTCTTGCTTCAACAGATATTCAGCTGCTGCACACCTGGAAATCCAAGAAAGAATAAGACATCTGGGTCGTGTGTCCCTCTGGTTTGTCCCCATCTAGGAATCACAGTTCTCATCTTCAACCTGTGGCCATTAGACACTACCAAACTACTCACAGCCAGGGGCCCGCATGCTGTCAAGAGATGGAGATCAATCTGCTTCAAAGAGTAGAAAACATCAATCAGTAAGTTCAAGTCTGTCTCCCAAGGACTGTCTGCAATTACTTTTGAGCATTTGTTGTATAAACCCCCTACAATTGTCCACAGTTTTATACCGACTATTAAAGGATAAACTGAAACTCCTAAGACCAAACAATTTCCCTATGAATGAGTATCATATCTAGAAAGTAAATCTGGAAAGCAAACCTGGGGCCTGTGTCTCCAAAGACACTTCTCTGATGATGAGGCAATGCTCCTCCCAAGGAACTTTAGAAGATAAACTGTATATAACACACTGGTTTTGCAATAGCAGTAGATTTTTGGGTGTGCCCAAGCTCTTCATCTGCAGAACTCTGACCACAGGAGTCGGTTGTTCTGGTGAGATCACTGATGCTTCAGAATTACAGATACCTCTGCAAAGTCCCCTAACTGCACCCAGGAATCTCCAACTTTTTCACAATATTTGATTTTTTTTGTTTAGAATCTGAAAACACAATTCAGACTGACTGTTGACCTGCTAAAGAAACAGTATGCCAACTCTAAGGGTGATTCTTAATTTCATTTAAAATTGCTGCTTGGGGAGGTAACTAGCCTGAGATGTTCAGTGACACTGTAGCAGGAAATTATAAGTTTTTTTATACCTCAGTTCCTGATAATAAATATAGAAAAAGACACTCTTTAAAGAGAAGTTTGTGGCATGCAGCTGAAGCTCCTGGTTTCATAGATAGATGGGCTGTAACTGCCAGCTTTTCACCAGCCTTCAGCTCAGTTTTCAAAGGTATCTGCCAAAACATCATGGAGGGTTGACAGACTCTCTGTGAAAGGTCATCTGATAATAGGCAGGGCTTTTTTCTTCTCTTCTCAGCTATTGTAATTTATTTTGATATACTGGTAACACATAGCAGAAAGAAGAGAAATTAATTCTGGAAACTAGATTATTGAACACCATCCATGGAAACTCAGCAGAGTGCTGTTCGCAATGGAGTTTGTAGGACAAGGAACTGGGCAGCAAAATAACTCACTGACCACAGATGGAGAACAAGTTGAGTGATAACTTCCATGATCTACATTGACAAGGAAACATAAGATCCTCAGCAGTGGCAGTGATGAAGGCTAGTTCCAAACTCCTGGGCATGCCTGGGTCTGTAAAGGGGACCACATGCTGAAGTCAAAAGCTAGAGACACCCCATGACTTTTTGCAAAGTGCCAGGTGCAAGTTTAGCTCCAATACTGCATGTTTCAGTACTAGTTGCCAAAACACGTTGCTAATCCCAGCCTAAATGTGCACACGCAGGAAGGCACAGGGTGGTCTTTCCCTAGCTCAGACACAAGAATCTGGGTTCAGCTGTTCCTCAGTGAGAAAGAAGAGGCAACCCAACCTGGCTGGCATCCGCTCTTCCCACCTCCGTCCTCTCTGTGTCCTCCAGGAAGCATGTTTGATCAGGTCAAGTTAAAAACGCCATCGGCTGCCTGAGGTGGTAACCAATACGATCTCCGACTGACAACAAGCGTCTCTTCACATGCACCAGGGAGGCTGCCCGCAGGGGAAGCTTGCTTTCTTGCTGCAGGACACAGTCTCCATTTGATAGCTGGCCATGGAGATACTGTGGGCTTCTTGCCACAGGAATCTCCTGGCTTAGCAGTGATATATGTGCTCCGCGGCCTGCTTATAGTCATTTTTCTGCTGTTTCCTTAATAAGCTTGAGGAAAGCTCTCAGATTAGCTGCCAATCCTCCTTCTGCTCATTGCTCATAGTGTGGGGAACACTAGCTCTGAAAGCCATGTTCCAAAACAGTCTCTCCGGGTTGTGCTTTCAGCCAGGTTTGTGGCCATTTTGTCTGCAGACAGAAAGGCATGAACCCATCGCCTTAGTTATTCCAACGGACTTTGCAGAAGGTGACCCTGGGACTGATGTGGTTTTGCTCATGTTCACCCCATTCCTTGCCTACAGCAGTGGTACGCTGCACAACTGCTCCAGGCATCAGTATGGTTTCCACGACCTCCTGCTCTCCTCCCACCCAGCTATTCACAGGGCTATAAAAAAAAAAAGCTGTCCGAACTCTGCTGAGAAATGAACGGTTGCGTCTGAAGTCGATTAAATAATTCAGAGAGGATTGAAATGCCCTATTGCGTAATGGAATCTTTCTGCAAAGCCGTGAAGCAGTTTCCTCATCCCAATGATCTTATGTTCAAGTCAATACAATTAAGTGTCAGAATATGCAATAGCTGAAATTAATCTGGAATCAGAATGCAAGTGATCTTTAGCACACACACTGCAAGACACCATCAAAATCATTAGATATTATCCAGGATGAACATAAAATGATTCATTGGGATGCAGCGGGCTCTGGCTTGACATCTCTCCATTGATGTGAAACGTCTAACAAGTGTTTAATGAGAAAAAAGACTCAACACACCTAACCCTCATTTTTTGCATAATCTATTCATGGCATGTTACAGATACAGGTATGAAAAAAATGACCCTTAAACTTCTCTCTGTCCCTGTATTAATGAGTCTACTGCAAGCAGTGATTACTAATGATGGGGGGGAAGCAGTAAATCCCATCTTGGAGATGATTCACTGCATGTTTTGTAGCTGCATTGGGCCGATGCTGGTTGCGACAGATGTAATCCAAGACCCCAAAATAACAAATTAAGGGTATGAACCAGCACTTTGGGAAAGAAACTGGAACACAAGGCTGCCAGCCAAGTGACAGGGAACCAGCCGTGACAGCAGGGAACCAGGGCAGTGCTGGAGAGAGTAATCAGAATCCTCAAACTGCTAATGATTGTTAAATTAATATATCTTTTTCCTCCCATTCATCTCTGAATCACATTTACATGCCAAAGGACCAGTAAAACTGCCGGTTCCTGAGCTGATGCTTGTAAAATGAGCTCGGTTCAGGTCTCCAAAAGAACTAGTGGTGTGCATAAAAGGGGAGCGCGTACAATGTGTGCACAAGAGGAGCAAGTGGTGTCAGCCAGTATGAATACCCGCTCCCATTTTACCACACTGTATCACGTTTAGTCTGTATGCAGAGCTTGCAGCATGCTGAATATTATAAATCCACTGAGGTGTCTGCATGAAGATTAGTTTGCATACAGATCTGTCATTTATAAAATACAGAGCCTGTCACAGATATTCTTCAGCTGGCAGAAAAACCAATGAAAGTAGGAAAGCTGTGCAGTACGGATGGGTAGATCAAGATGTTTCAGGAAGGATCCTCATATTGACACGGGATGTCCCACAGCCCGATCATCATCGACAAGCTTTTCCCCGAGTCGCACACACATGAACTTGGCAATGCTGTCTTGGGCAAACATAGACTTAGTCATGAGTCATTTACTCTGTGCTTCCTCTCTCCGTACAGAGGGAAGGCATCACCTTCCAGTGGGAGCAGCAGAGATATGGTGCTGGGAAAGCTCTGGAGCTCCCAGGGGAGAAAAAGATGAGAAAGTGGAGCTGCCACCCACCTCGGTTGGCTGAGAGACTGAAGCAGCTCAGGGAGATACTGGTTGCTAAGTACACTCTAGAGCTGCATTTGTCCTCTCTCATGTTTGCCTTTGTAGGACGTTCTCGTATAAACAAACACAAATGTTAAACTGTCAGATAAAGCAAGCTGTTGCTTTACTCTTGAAACTTGTCTTGCAATAAGCCTGAGTGACCCTATTGACACCAGGCCCTCCAGCTCCCAGTAGTGGCCCACAGGGTGACGGTGAGAGCACGGTCCATTCCCCGGAGTGGTCTGAATCTCCAGGAGAATGCAGGACACTATCCAACGAGGGGAAGGTCTGGCCATGGACGGGCAGCACAAGGTGCCAGCTCAGTGATGAGGGAGGCCCCTCAGCTTGTCAGAGCCCACCGACAAACAAGCAAGTGGAGCCAGGAGACTCAGCTGCTACCTCAAGCCTGCCAGCTCTCCCTCCCATCCTGACACTGCCTTGTCCCCTCTCACTCTCACAAACCCCTGCAGTTTCCAAAACTGGAACTCATATGCTAGCCATCTTCCCTTGCTCTGGCACCATGGGATGTATGGTCTGCCTGTCCTCAGAACAACTTATGCACATGCCTGGGAGAGAAAGGTGACCATTTTCTAAGGTGCGACTAGATCAAGAACAATTTGCTCCTTTTGAATATGCACAAAAAAAGCTGATTTGAGGGAGATATTGTCAACTGTGAAAAAGCAAGAAGTCAGCAACAGCGGATCTCCCTTCCTCCTCTGCCTGCATGTTGACGCTGTGCATCATTTCAGGTACCAGGGAGTGGTATAGTTACCAGGAGATGTCAAAGGGTGAAGTTGTATCTGAGGAGTATGATGTCTAGTCGGGTGCAAGGTCCTGCTGAAGGACATATCCCGTGTTCCCACACACCAGGCACATGTGCTCAACCAAAACCACCTCAGGCTGGATAGCTATACCTCACATCAAGGGCTGTATCATCAAAAGAGTGCCCTGAGCCACTTTACAGATGCATGACATACAATGATGCTGCAGAACAGTGAGAACAAAGGCCCAGGCAGGCAAATCCCATGTTCAGGCTGTAAATCTTGCCATATCTGCACCAAATATCACAAGATAAAAGGTGACTGTGGGTAGCTTTTATTGCTCAAGCACCAGGCTGGCTTCCTACACCAACACTGTTTCCACATTGCCCACACTGCAGGACGCTGGTGCAGCTCCAAAGAGATGCCAGCAGCAACACAGTCAGGCTTCAACAGCCACATCACACTGACTTGGAGACATGGTTCATTTTCTTTTTCCTGCCAGTGGCACTGCTGGAAAACATCATAGGTGCAAATCTTAGTGGGATCCTTGAAGAAAAGAGACCCCTGCAGATGCCCTAACTCAGGGCATATCTCCCAGTAACTCCAGGAACAGTAAAGATTTGCAGCCTTGAATCAAAAGTGAGAGGTTTCATTTCTGAAAGTGTTACTGGGCAGGCTGTGACGACACGTGACTGTTCCTGAGTTTTCCACACGTACTTTTCAAGTGGCAGCCTTAACTCTGCACCTTCTCAAGGTTCTGGCATAAACTTACAAGGAACCAGCGGATCTTACAAAAAGTCCTGGTTTTCCCTACAAGACGACCCTGCAGGAGAGGAGTCTAAAATCCCATATTCCTCCTGCCTTACTGTTCCCTGACCCCTAGCACTCAGCTCAACTGGGAAAATATGCATTTCCAGCAAAAAACTCACTATTTTTAATACTGTTGCAGAGTTACCAGGCAGACAAAGCAGTTGTTCAGTGATGAAGTGAGCTTATCACCTGCTCTACAGAATTTCTACTGCTGTCACAGACCAATGAAACATGGAGCCCAATTCCATTCAGGAACTATTTTCAGTGTCTGAGGCTTGTAGCAAAAAAAATAAAATAAAAATCACATTTTTACCCGAAAACTCAACAATCATGACCTGGAGTAGTTAATCTGAATTTGCCACCCTTCAAGACTCGTTCACTCACCGTGGTTGAACATCCACGTGGGTGCTTGCACTGTGTTGTGTTGCAGCTGTGTAGGTTGCTACACCCGCTTGTATGACTGAGCAGAGCTCTGCAGAGCCCTGGCAGGATAGTGAGTATGGTCCACATTAGGGTAGTCTCAGCCTGGGTCATCTGAGAGTAGCAAGATGCTCGGAGAGAGAATAGGTTGAAGAAGCTTTTTTTTTTAAATTAGGATAGTGCACAGAGGAGTGCAGTAGCTCCTGTCTTCAGTGCTCCTATTTGTTTCACCGGAGCACTGAGCTCTCATAGCAACTGCCACCACAACTGGAGCAACACTAGCTACTCCTACACAAGTGCAGGTGGGATTCATGTGCCTTCCTCTGATGGCTAAAAGACCGAGCCCCCCACAGCCACCCTCTTGCTAGAGGCCGGTAAGAGGTGCCCAGAGCCCATCCAGTGAACGTTCATTTAGAGGTGCCAGTGTCTCCCAGGTGTCTCTACACAGAACTGAAGACTACTACCTCAGAACAAAATGCCTAACTTCTAGATACCTAAGGTTAGATGAGATTAGCCCTCTCGTATGTCTCACCATGGAGACTTTCTATGGCCTAAAGACTCTAGGATTCATTCCTAGATCGCCATGACAGACTGACAGTGAAGTCTTTTACCATGCTTTGAAGAACGCACTGTGTAGTGATTTTATAGACTTAAATGCCAGGCAGTGATGCATTGCCCAATGGCGTGTCACATAAGAATCATAAATCACAATCTCGCAGGAGCTGGCGGATGTCAGACATGTGAATATGCTGATTTGGTATCCATGGTAGTTTGGCACGTCTCACATCTTTGTCTTCTGCCCAAAATAGATTAGCTCTTAAATATTACTCAGCACTTGGAGTTCTGCCACAGCAGAGAAGACAGTTGAGAAAACACCAAAAATGTGTCTCCCAGTGCAAAGAAATATTGAGATAAACTTCATTGGCTTTGTTCAGTCTAAAATCAGAACCCTCTTCATGGTGGTGTAACAACAAGGCAGGGCGAGATTATTTGGCTAATGGTAGTTGAGGTGGAGATTTTAACACAGGCACTGGAACTGAAACAGGACAACATCTGAGCGTGAAGCTGCTCAGCTAAAGCTTGGGACTATAACCCTTGCTGGAGCACTCATCTCTCCTGTCTACACATACAGCTGGATTGCCAGTTCAGACTGAAGACAGGAAATCTATTGTGTAATATTTCCAGAAATACTCCAGTGATATAGGGCACAATCCTAACAATAGGGCCCCTAAATTATTTGTTACATTGAAAGTCTCTGCTTTCACAGCACAAATAGGCAATCAAATCATGTAGCAGACAAAGACAATCTACACATTTGCACAAGCAAACAAGGCAGTTTGCCTGCAGAATGTGTGGAGATGGTAATCACTTGCCCCAGTCATGAGTGGGCGTGTGAATTTACCATTAAGAAGTTACAAGCTAACGTTACGGTACTGTTCAAATAAAATGTCAGCTTACAGATAGCTGAAAAGTAAATTCAAAGGCAAATCCATCCTTTTATGTCCATAAACAGCCAAGATACAGTTGAATTGCTTCAAGTAATAAAGGCCTTTTATTGACTTTGGAAAGCACCACCCTATCTGATGTCTGTTGGAAGAGGGGGTGTATGAACAGTCTGGGCTCGCATTGCCCATTCTCCCACCTTCGCAGGGATAGGAAATGTGTTCTGTGGGGCTTCCAGCAAAGCCAGTGGAAGAGGTGTGAAATCCACTGGCCCATTTACAGAAGAATAGAGCCCCTGAGACTTTTCAGTTAAAGAAGGAAAGCAGGTTTTATCCTTATCTGGGAAGGAACTGGGGAAAGTATATTGTACAGAAAATGGCTTGAAGATAATTCAGATGTCTGAGACAGAGGCAGGTTTTATGGCTCTGCCATGTGCTTGATGAAGGCTATCAGGACACACCGCTCCACAGATCACGCCTCCACTGGGGTACACTTGCCATCTCACCCTAAATATACTGTCAGGTCTGATGTGATATGACATGACTGTAAAACTCCTTTTGGTTGGGGAGAGGAAAGGGACACCTTGTGTGAAATGTCATCCAAGTCCTTCCTTGAACCATTTCAGTTCCCAGCCCACCTGAAGGTTCATGGTGGTTTTCTCTGCTTTCCTTCCACCGGTGCAGTGCCAGGCTGGAATTGCAGGGTATTGTATTACAAGTCCCACGGGTGCTGCCTCAGCCTCAGTAAACTTTATTTAAGCACACACAGACATACACAGACAATATACATATATTTGTTTCTTCTCTGACAGTTCTACAGGACCAACACTGCTTTGGATGACACTTGTGGAGGATTTGAAAAAGTGCAGGAAATGTACGAAAAAATAAAGGTCTTTTAATAATTTGTGAGTCGTGGTCATCCACAGAAACAACACAGGTGCATTCAACCAGGCGAGCACATGGACACATCTCCACATACAGTACATTGTGTCTATATAGGCATCTCCACATACATTGTGTCTATATAAATGTACAACAGTCTCAGAAGTCAGCAGGACACAAAACCAGACGCATACTGGCACGGCACATGCTTGCACTCCCAGTGTAGCAACCCACTGCCAGTGCACCAGCGTGACTCGGTCAGGGTGTGGGTGTGAACAGAAAGATGCTCCAAACACAGTCTCACTGTACACTATAAAAACTCACCGAATATGCAACAACGTCATAAAAGGAACATTCATCTGGGGTTCTGGTGACCAGCTACTTTGAGTCAGCTTTTGTGTCACCACAACTCCTGGGATATACGGTTGCTTATCTAATATAACTACAACTGTCTCTCCACATATATTTTATATACAGTACATATACACAGAACATACACAGAGCAGTATATCTATATTTTTGTGTTTTCATGTTTGTACATTATATCACAGATTATATGAACACATAAAATATACGTTTTAGGACCTAAAAATAAATAATTTTATAAAATATTCATAATACCCCCCAAAAAAAGGCCAGAAGTCAAACAAAAGAAATCCAGACACGCCCTCTTGAAGCGTGAACTGCCTGCCCTTGGACAGCAACACACTCCTTCCCCTTCCCTTTATAAATACAGCAGCACAAAGGTGGTTTGCAACCATGCACCCAGGAAAACACAAAGCAGTATAAATTGTTGAACTGCAAAGTCAGAGCGGAGTCTGGAGTCTGGCTGTCCGACTCGACGCTCTCCCACCATCTCCCTTGCTAGGATTTAAAAGGTTCTGCCAGGAGCACAGTATTTTACCTGCAGCAATGTTTGCTACACTAAATCTACTTACTGCAGTCCAATACTGTTATCTCATAGCACTTAGAACCCAGCTTCTGAGTTATAGCTTTTTTATTTAAAACAATCTTTTTATTTAGCAAAAAATTGTTTCCACTGTACCCTTCGTGTGTCCTCTTCCTAATGTGACAAACCCGGAGGAGATGAAATTATGGAGATCTGGCCCTCCACTTCGATAAATATCCTTTCCATAGTGGCCTGCCAAGGAAAAGAAAACAAAGAAATTTTTATTCGCTGTGAATGTGCATATATATAGAAACATATATGTTATACAGCCCCATTGTCACCCTCATATATGAGGATCAAGGCCCCACCACATGGTTACATCATTAATGGCAAACAGAGAGCATAGCAGAACACAACAGCTACAGCAGTATCAAAGTATTATTGCTTTATTGGCAAAGATTTACAAAGCAGAACAACTGCATCTTTTGATAAGTGACAAGGAATGAACAGATTCTGATAGGGGAACCATGAAGGTGCCAAATCAAACACCGCAGTCTCCAGGAAATTCGGTCATCACTGGCTCGGATTCAGGTTTGCTAGGAGCAGCACCCACTAGGAACAGGTCTCACTCAAACCTTCAAGACTAAGGAGCTAAAGGAAATCAGAAGAGGTGTGGCTTTGATTCTTCCCAATTCCAACCAGACTCCTGACAGTGTTCACGTCTTGTTGGTAGAGAGTTTGTCTCAGCACAAAAGCAAAGGTGCAGCTATCACTCTTGTCCAGGCTGGACCCAAGTCCCCATTAACAGTATCGTAGCAAACTTTGTCTTTTAGCTTCGATCCTTGAATGCCATCCCTGTACAGTTTCTCAAGTGCAATAGCCTTCTGCAGAATGCTTCCCAGGAGCTTTCTCAGTCCACGACAACAGAGTAGGTTCAGGAGACACCCAGCTTTTTAATATGTTAGTATATTAATAACGAAAAAGGCCTTCTGCCTCCCTGTTACCGTGCAAAGCTCTGAAATGAGGACATAGATAATTTTTCAGATACTCTTTATCGTCTCCTCCCTTTTTCATGTTGTTAATTTTTCTATTCCTTTTATTTTAGAAAGAGGCAAAGATAAAGTAGGTGTGGGGGGAGGGAAGTAAGGCAGCCTCAGGGGCCAGCAATGCAGCTCCCTCCCTGTTAAGCCTCCATCTTCTCCACGCCTTCCTGCACAAGCCCGCGATGCAGCACCGTTCTTCTGAGCCATGGTGGCTGGAAGGCCAGCACGGCAGATGGTCCAGCGCACGGCACTCGAGCAGGAGAGCTGAGTCAGGACGCTATGGGGAGGCCCAAACAGGCATCAGGGATCCAGGTGGAAATGCAGCCTGGGGCCATGTTCTGGCTGGCTTACACTGCCTCTGACAGATGCTACAGCCCTTTACTGTTTTTCAAACACTAAGACCAAATGCTGTTTGTTCTCACAGAATTTCAGGCTCTCTGGAAACACTGTGAAAACTAGTAAGAACAGAAACTTTGAAATCTCATCAGTTTGCAAAGTTTTCCTCTTTCATTTTCAGCCAGTCATTCTCACCCCGTTATCCCGGCAGCTACTACTGATTTTGCAGGCCGTTACTCTGTCATCACAGTCCACCTTGCATACAAGTGGGCTGAGGGTAAGCACCCTCCTCTAAGGTGTAACTGTCCCAGAAGGTCCCCCTGTTCCACCCTGCAATGGATCTGAGCAGGCTCCAAACCCCACCGCCCATTCGGGAGGACACCAGCAGCTGTCTGGCCAGGAGAGCCTGGCACAGACTTTGCCATCACATGAACATGTTGAAGAGCCTCAGAGGAGAATCACGTATGGCAAGTCGAAGATGCTGAGACTTCTGACAAAAGTTTATTCCTATCTAATGGAAAAAGCATCCCACTCGCTTCCCTCACTTGTTTTTTCTGGTCAAGGTCAGTCAAGTGCTCCCTGTAAACTTCTCAAAACACACATAAAGTGTTTCTGCAGGTGTGGGAGTGTTAGCAACAAGCCAGTTTTCTTCTTACTGTTACAGCAGTGCAAAATGGTAGCAAAAACCTTCAAACGTGGAGGCATCCCGCCTATAAATTGGCTGGGAAGAGAGTTTCCAGAAGAAAGCAAGAAGGATTTTCTTCTTCCCCAGGAAAGATCATGTGCTCTTTCTCCCTTCTTGCTACCTTGCTCTTGCAGGCTCTGGCTGCTGTGTTCCTGGAAAAGGGTGTCAGACCTTTGCCTCTGAGTCCCTCAAAGCTATTCTTGCTTCATGAGATGTTTGTTTTTGTCTTGAGAAGGCTGCAGAGACAGTTTGTGGCTGCAATGCCCAATTGCCCTTCTTTCTTTCTATCACTTTTCTAAAATGTGTGTCACTTTTTCTTTCCTGTAAAGCCAATTTTTGCTCATATACCATCAATTTCTATGCTCTCAGGGCCAGGTACCTCTGGTGACTGGCGCTCTACCAGTGCCATAAATTTACTATTTTAAACAAGGATAAAAGAAACACACAAATATGTGCTATTACCTCCAGCTGAAATCAGCTGTCTTTTATATGTCCCTTTGGAGATTCTCTTTAAGACAGAGATCAAGAAGGGGGAGTATATTAAAAAAAAAAAGCAAACATTTACTGGCAGATTGAAGAACGTTCATCAGCCATTTGCTCTCTGAACCCTGCTCTGCTCCTTCTTATAGTACATAGTAGTTAAACTAAAACATTCCTGTGATAACGATCCATTAGCATTTGAGCAGGAGTTATGTTTTCCCATGAGAAACTTTAATTTTTAGACTTCAAGCAGCACGAGTTTTCCCTTTTTACAGATACATTATAAGATGCTACATTTGTTTTATACGTTTTTTTATTCCTGCTCACTTGTGATCGTTTCTCTTGGCCTTGCAGTGTAAAAACGCTGGTACCTGGCTTTTACTTCTAGAAGCGCCTTGGGGACTGCTGGTGGGCCAAGCTCAGGAGCTGTTATTCAAACAGACTGTTTCATCATCACTTCTTGACTGAGAAGTTTCACATTGGAAGTGAATGCTCCCTTGCACCTTACCAAAATCTACATGCCTGGTAGCCACAGCAGAGCTAAAGAAGCTCAAGAGTAAGTAGACTAGGCTGCAGAGCAGTGGAAGCACAGATGGGCTATGCCAGGACCAGAACACACCCCTGTTTCATTCTCCACTGGGGCTGTTTTCCTTCCAACCTCCACCTGCGTGCTCCCACCTCGCTGCTGGGAGTCCTTCCGTGGTTAGTGGAGAGGGATTTGCCCTGCCAAGAGGGGTTCAGCCATGAGCTGAGCTGAGCTGAGCTGAGCTGCTGATGGAGATGCCTGTCTCATGGGCTAAGAAGGAGCCCCTGGAACTTATTCCAGGTGTTCCATTTTAGTAGGCTGAAGCTGGGTGTTTCCCTCTGCCCTACAGTGAGACAACTAAAAATGGCCTAATTCCTTGAAAAATAAGTGTAAATGGACTGATTTTAATTTCATTTCAGACTTTTGGGATTTTTATTGCCAATCAACACCCAAACGAACAAACCCTGCCATTTCAGACAGAAAGGGACTCTCTTTGAAGCCCTACGAGGTTCCTCTGAGCCCTTCCTGGCTGCACCAGCCTGGCACGTTCCCCCTTGTGGGGCTGCCCTGTGGGGCCAGGGTAGAGGCACGGAGCTGCTGCAGAACCCCAAACACACAATAAAACAGAAATCTCTGAGCTAAATCTGCTGTGCAAATGAGGCGGGGACAGTTTGCTGGCTATCTTGTACCTGCTGTCTACAGGCGTTACTCACTTCGCTCTCCCTGCTTCCCCACGAGAGACCACACCAGAGCAAAGCTGCCTTTCGGTGTTGTATTTCCCTGGGGGAACACACAAGATGTTCCACGGGCTGCAGCCATCAGGGAGCCGAAACCCCGGACCCAGAGGCAGCACCTGAGACCTAAAAGAAGTCAGATGGAGCAAGAGCAGCAGATCAGCGTCGCGATCAAGGCGAGGCAGCACAGCCCAGCATACTCATGTCCTTGGGCTCCAGACCGCACTTTCCCTCTTTTACAGCTCCCGCTTTGGGTGGAATTAGTCTCTGTCTGACAGTTTTCCACACCCAGGTGTCCTACCCAGCTAGCACGCGTTGAATCTCGCTGGGGCATGCTGGTAGCTGCGTTAAGATCGCAGCCATCGTCATCACTCGACCGGCCGCAGAGCAGGCCAGCCGCGCGGCTGCGTCCCCTCCATGTGCCTCGGCGTCCCGGTTTGTAAAGGGAGCTACTCTGCCTGCGAAGCACGGGGCGGTCTCTGAATGAAAAGCGCTGTACAGAAGCCAGATTTGATTACGAAGGAGTCTCACAACACGGCACTACTTCCAAAGCAAAGCAACCACCCACCTACCTGATCTGATGGCATGGAACACGCTATCTTTTAATAAAGTATTTCTCTAGAGATTTTGCATCTCTAAGGTCTATTTCTCACAGTTAGAATAAAATTTAAAATGCTGCTTCAGAGCACCACGTCTGACTCCCTGGCAGAGGCTTTTCCTGCTCTCTCACTCCCTGTTCTCACTTACACTCATATCTGTGTGCTCTAACGCATGTAAACCCTCAGACACACACAGGCTCGCAGGCTTTTTCATTAAAAGCAATGAGCAGGACTCCAGCAAGGCTGTGTGCTACTAAAGCAAATGAAGACTAACACCTACACAACTTAAAATTTCCAAATGAAATTGAAACAAGGCGAAACGTGACTTTTTTTTTTCCTTTCCTTTGGTTATAAGGCACAGCAGAGGCAAGGAGCAGATGATTGTTTTTGCCTGCCACACAACAAAGGCATATTCTTTAGGGCATACAGCTCAAAGAGGGAACATTTCATTACAATGGCATCCTGCATAACACACATATGGAACAAACTCAGTCACAAACAGCAATTACAACCCCAGCTCTGATTTAACAGAATTATTAGAGCTGAACTAAAATGCTGCTATCCGCCTCTCGGAAATGTTATTACTGAGTACAGCTTACATCACCCTGAGCAGGGCAGACAGGGACTGTTGTGGACAGCCTTTTACATGATCCACTCCGGAATTCTGACCTCCTCCTTGTCACGAATTTCCTTGGAAAAAAACCTACACCCAGAGAGGATTCCCCACATCCAAACTCCTCAGCACAAACATTACTCTCAGACAGATCTCAGTGGAAAAAAACCCCTTTGGGCAGGGGGGAACCCCACTGCCTACCTGTCTCTGATGCTGCTCATTGATTCTTTTGGAGCTATTTTACATATATCAACAGACCAAGACAAAGGGTATGAGGTGCCGAAACGGCTCTAAGGTGTTTGCTGAGCACACGGCAGTCTGCTCTGCATCACTTTGTCCATCCTGTCACTCAGATCCAACCTTCTCTGAATGCACGGGGAGGCACAGCTCCAGACCCCAAAAGAGGAATTCTTGGGGCCAGAGCAGCACGAGGCAGCCAGCAAGCACACAAACCATCTCGATTTGAGGAAAGTCTATCGCAGAAATTGGTGGGTATTAGACATGGCTGGGGGCTACACCACTGAGGGAAGTGTTTGTAGGCAGGTCAGGCATTTTAGTGGATCACCACAGCATGGGGTGCAGATTAACAGAGATTAGCACGATAAGAAAGGGCACTCAAGGGATGCCACTGAAACATTACCATTTTCTTTCTTAAAAAACTCCAAGCACATGAAAGCCAGCTGGCACCTCTCAGGCTTGTCATTATAAAGGCACATCAAGGGCCATGGCAGTGTGGTTTTGTGGTTTAATACCATAGTTCTGGGATCACTGTCTATCCTGAAGATGCAACTATACAAAAAAAAAAAAAAAAA